>OGWW01000003.1_pt1 | contig 155726 bp, 126 predicted proteins | sample 1576131 | NCBI WGS metagenome assembly OGWW01 (sample SAMEA3541576, study PRJEB24748) | human gut metagenome | biome: human gut; feature: human-associated habitat; material: faeces | place: China | collected 2012 | reverse complement strand
AGCGGTAAAGGCTTATGCCTTTACCGCTCTTTTGTGTTATGCTGTGTATTTAAACTCTATGTATATGCCGTAAGCACTCGATTCGACAGACATTATATTGTGCGTGGCTTTGTCTCTTGTCACTCGAAAATCGGTGCCGCCGAAGGTGCCCTCGTTGATTATCCTGCCACCGAAAGCATAACCGTCGCATTCGCCGTTTTTCAGAGCGTCAAAAACCTTTTCCGTAAAGCACAGTGCCGATGAGTCTGGCAAAGACACGATAACAGGCTTCATTTCGGGGCAGGTAACCGTTGCTGTGTCGTCTTTAAGCGACACGGTGATGCCCGCTATGTCCGACGGCTCGGAATAGCTGAGCGTAAGACCGCTTTCCGATGAAAATGTGAGCAATCCCGAAAATGTAAAGTCGCCTTGCTTTGCCGTTATTTCGGCAGAAAAGACGTCCGATATCGGAAACACATATTTTTGACCTCTGCCTTTTTTACCATCCTTTCCGGAACATCCGCACAGCAGTAAAATGAGTGCAAAAAGAAGCGAAAGGATTTTTTTCATTAAATATACTCCTTCAATCAGCGCTCAAGAGACCTGAGTATCTTCGGCAGCTCCTCTGTCATCCTTGTGGGCGTGGTGCCCATCATGGAGTATTTGCTTTTCACAATATCTCCCGCCATTCCGTGTACGAATACGCCGCACACTGCCGCGGAAAAAGGCTTTATTTTCTGACAGATAAACGACAGTATAATACCCGACAGCATATCCCCCGAGCCTGCGGTTGCCATACCGGGATTACCGGTGAGATTTATGTAGAAGTCTATTCCGTTAGCGGTCACAATTGTGCGCGAGCCTTTGAGCACAACCACCGCGCCTGTCTTTTCGAATATGGCCTTGCAGGCGGCTTTTCTGTCTTTTTCGATTTCGCCGACCGTGCAGCCGAGAATTCTTGCGGCTTCGCCCGGGTGAGGGGTTATGACTACCGGAGACAAACAGCTCTTTATAACATTTATATTGTCTTTAAGGGCATTTATGCCGTCTGCGTCTATTATTACAGGCACGGCGGAGCTTTTCAGCACGGCTTCCGCTATTGCGGCGGTGTCGTGGTCGCAGCCCATTCCGCAGCCGATTAAAACGGCGTCGCATTTGCCGAGCTCGTCCTCTATCTTTTTAATGTTTTGCGATGAAATTCTGCCGTTATTGTTTGTCATAAGCGGTAACAGTATTTTTTCCGGACACGATGAGGTTACCGCGGGATATGCTTTATCCGGAAAGGCGAGCTTTATAAGCCCTGCTCCGCTGTTTACGGCTGCTGCGGACGCTATGACCGCGGCTCCCGGCATATCATAGCTTCCGGCAATAATAAGACCTTTGCCGAAGTCGCCCTTGTTTGCGTTTTCTTTTCTGTGCGGAAATTTAGAGCGTATTTCATCGGGACTCAAGGTATAAGCTCCCGTGTATTCGCTGAATATTTCCTCAGGGATTCCTATCGGTACCACTATAACATTGCCTGCGAATTCCGCAGCCGGGAATGTCACGAGTGAATTTTTCAGCGCCATAACCGCTATTGTCATTTGAGCCTTAACGGCGGCACCTTTTACATATCCCGAATCGGCCTCTATGCCACTCGGTATGTCAATGCTTACGGTGTATCCGAGGCTTTTTGATATAGCCTTGAAAATGCGCGCGTTCTTTTCGTCGGCGGCTCCTTTAAATCCGGTTCCGAAAACAGCGTCAACAGTAATGTCGGCTCCGACTATGAGCTCTTCACAAAGCTCGGTGTCATCGTCGTAAAGATAGATGCCTATATCCGTGCCGCGAATTCGCGACAGCATCTCGCCTGCGTCTCCGACAGGCGGCTCACGTGATGTAAGTACAACGTTGACATTATATTCGTTTTCGGCAAGCTTTCGCGCTATAACATATCCGTCTCCTCCGTTTTTGCCCTTGCCGCACACGACGGTTACGTTTCGTCTTGTCGTCTTGTCGAATTTCTTGCGTATCGCCTTGGCGCAGGCGCTGCCGGCGTTTTCCATAAGCCTTAAATACGATATACCGCTTTGGTTTGCCTTCGCCTCTATCTCTCTGATTTCATTTGACGGCAATATTTTCATCATAATATGTTTTCACCTTTCGTAACGCAGATTACAAATGCCGTGGCATAGTCGCCGTCGTGCGAGAGCGACAGCGAGAATTCGGCGTGTATTTTATCCGATACGGCTTTTGCTTTTCCGGACAGAAAAAGGTACGGTGCGCCGTTTTCCTTATGCAGAACTTCCGCTTCGCACAGGGAAAAGCCGCGTATTCCGGTTCCCAGGGCTTTGCCGAATGCTTCCTTTGCCGCAAAGGCGGCGGCGAGACTTTCAAGCCTTGCGCCGCGTTTTTCAAATTCCGCACGCTCGTTTTCACCGAAAACCTTTTCATAGAATCCGGGCGTTTCCAACACCTTTTCAAGCCTTGATATTTTTACAATATCGGTGCCGCAGTTTATCATGGTTTTCCTCCGTATTCGCTTTTGATTAATTGTATCATATTTTGTGCGACAGGTAAATAAATGTTGAAAAAAGTCTTTGTTATGCTATAATAATAGGCGTTTATGAGTTTAAAGCATACGGAGTGAAAAACATGGAAATCAAAATTTATGACAATGCCGAAGAAATAGGAAAAGAGGTCGGCTCGGAATTTGTAAAAGCCGTCAATGCAAAGCCGGGTATCGTACTCGGACTTGCCACGGGAGCGTCTCCGATACCGACTTACAAATATATTTGCGAGCAGTATAAAAACGGACTTGTAAGTCTTGAAAATGTCAAAACTTTTAACCTTGATGAATATGTGGCTTTGCCAAAAAACGACAAAAACAGCTATTACACATTTATGCACGTTCAGTTTTTTAATAATACCGATATAAAAGAAGAAAATGTGCATTTCCTGAACGGCAACGCCGATGATGTCGATGAGGAGTGCCGCGCCTATGATAAGCTTATAAGGAATGCCGGAGGTATTGATATTCAGCTTCTCGGCGTCGGCAGAAACGGTCATATAGGTTTTAATGAGCCGTCAAATCATTTTACAAAGGGCTCGTTTAAGGTAAAGCTTACAGAGAGCACCATTGAGGCAAACTCAAAATATTTTGATGAAAACCCCATGCCGCACTATGCGCTTACCATGGGCGTCGGTTCTATTATGAGCGCGAAAAAAATTATACTTATAGCTACCGGCAAAGCCAAGGCAGACGCCGTAAAGGCTCTCGTTGACGGTGAGGTTTCGCCTGCTTGCCCGGCGTCGATTCTTCAGTTCCATCGCGATACCGTGATTTATCTCGATAAGGACGCCGCAAGCCTTCTTTAATTAAAATACAACTATAAGCTCCGAAGCACACAAGGCTTCGGAGCTTTTTTGCTGCCTTGCACAATGCGACAAATTACGGAGAGGTTTTATCGTATAATTACAAAAAGAACAGTATTGATTTTTTGCCTTGCGGAGTGATTAAAACGAAAATATATGTAGATGTGCTTGTTGTAATAAATATCTTTATAAACTATTTTTTGTTGTCGGCGGCCTCGCTGATTGTAAGGCTAAAGCCGAAAAGAATACGGCTTGCGGCAGGCGCGTTTACGGGCGGGGCATACTCTCTTGTGATTTTTTTGCCCAATATTCCGAATATACTGTCTGTTTTTATGAATTTCTGTATGTCGGTGCTTTTGGTTCTTATTGCCTTTGCGCCGAAAAAAATTACGGTGTTCATAAAAGAATTTGCCGCTTTTTTTGCCGTGAATTTCATTTTCGCCGGACTTATGCTTGCCGTCTGGCTCGTTTTTAAGCCGAGCGGTATGGTGTATAACAACGCCGCGGTCTATTTTGATATAGATGTGAAGCTTCTCGTTTTGTCTACGGTTGTCTGCTATGTGGTTTTGACGCTTTTTTCAAAGCTTTTAAAACGAAATTCGCCCGACGACAAGCTTTTTGACGTAAAACTATGTAATAAAGGAGCGGCTGTTTTTACAAAGGCGCTTTTTGATACGGGAAATCTTCTCTCCGACGGCTTCTCGGATACGCCCGTAATTATAGCCGAACGCTCTGTTGTGAAAAAGCTTGTGCCGGAGGGAATCTTTTCGTTTATTGACGGAGAAGCCGCTCTGCCGATAAATGCCGATGACGGAAGCATCAGACTGATTCCGGCGGGAACGGTAGGCGGTGAGAGTATACTGCGAGCCGTGCTTATAGATTCGGTTACGGTAATCGGGAAAAAAGAAGCAAGAGAAGTAAAAAATGTCATTTTGGCGGAGAGTAAGACGCCGTTTTCTTCAGGTGATTATTCGGTGCTTTTAGGGCCGAAAATTTTTGAGATAAGAGAGGGAAACCAAAAAAATGAACGCGCTAAAAAAACTGCTGGCAAAGATTAAAAAGCTTTTCCTTTTAAATGACGTACACTACATAAACGGACCGGAGACGCTGCCTCCGCCGCTTTCAAAAAAGGAGGAGGAAAAGCTGCTGTCCGATATACTCATCGGCAACGGAAACGATGTCGAAAAGGCCAGGCAAGCCCTTATAACTCACAACCTGAGACTTGTGGTTTATATTGCAAAAAAATTTGAAAATTCCGGTGTGCCGGTAGAGGACTTGATTTCGATTGGCACAATAGGTCTTATTAAATCCGTAAACACCTTCAGACCCGAAAAAAACATCAAGCTTGCTACTTACTCCTCGCGCTGCATCGAAAACGAAATACTTATGCATCTTCGCAAAACAAATTCGCATAAGGGCGATGTTTCCATAGATGAGCCGTTGAATGTCGATTGGGACGGGAATGAGTTGCTTTTGTCAGATGTGCTCGGCAGCGAGCCGGACGAAGTAAATCGAAATATCGAATACGATGACGAGAAGAAGCTCCTTTTAAAAATGGTTGACGCCTTGCCGGACCGTGAAAAGCTGATTATGAATATGCGCTTCGGTCTCGGCAGATATAATGAACACACTCAAAAGGAAGTGGCGGATATCTTGGGCATTTCCCAAAGCTATATTTCAAGATTGGAAAAACGAATAATAGCGAGATTGAAGACGGAAATAGAAAAAGTTTCGTGAAAAATACGTCTTTGGAGCTGAAATACGGTGCGTTGATAATATTTATCAAAAAAGGCTGTTAATTTTGAGAATTTTGTGATACAATACTAAAGCTAATATATGTTTGTGGTGATATCTTTTGGTCTTTTCAAGTTTGACTTTTTTATACCTGTTTTTACCGCTGTGCTTTATTTGCTATTACATAGTGCAAAAAACATCCTCGCGCAACGTGATTTTGCTCGTCTTTTCTCTTGTGTTTTATGCATGGGGCGAGCCTAAATATATATTTCTGATGATTGCCACCGCGTTTGTGGATTACGTTTTCGGGCTTCTTATCGAACGCTTTCGCGACAGATGGCAGTCAAAGCTTTTTCTCACTCTTGCGGCGGTTATAACTTTGTCTTCGCTCGCGCTTTTTAAATATTCTTCGTTTTTCAGCGAAAATGTTAATTCTCTTTTTTCGCTGAATTTGCCGAGCCTCAAGCTTGCGCTGCCGATAGGAATTTCATTTTATACCTTTCAGGCACTTACCTATGTTATCGACGTATACCGCGGCAGCGTCAAGGTGCAGCCGTCGTTTTACAAATTACTCTTGTATGTGTCTATGTTCCCGCAGCTGATAGCAGGACCCATAGTTCGCTACAGCGATGTGGAGGAGCAAATAGAAGAGCGTACAGTCACGCTGAAAAATGTTTCCGCCGGTGTTATGCGTTTTTCGGCCGGACTTTTGAAGAAGGCAATTATAGCAAATTTTGCGGGTCAGCTCACGGAAAAGCTCATAGGCGGAGATTTGACCGGGCTTTCAAGCGCGGGAGCGTGGATAGGTATGATCTCATACACCCTGCAAATCTACTTCGATTTTTCGGGCTATTCGGATATGGCAATAGGCCTTGGGCATATGTTCGGCTTTTCGTTCCCCGAGAATTTCAATTACCCGTATTACGCCGTGTCTGTTTCTGACTTTTGGCGCCGCTGGCATATAACGCTGTCGTCGTTTTTCAGAGATTACCTTTACATACCGCTCGGCGGTAATCGCAAAAACTGGGCGCTGAATATGCTTATAGTTTGGCTTCTCACCGGTCTTTGGCACGGTGCAAGCTGGAACTTTGTCCTTTGGGGACTTTATTATTTTGTGTTCCTGATGCTTGAAAAAATGTATATCGGAAAGTTTCTCGAGAAATTGCCGCGAGCAATCGGGCATATTTATTCGCTGATTGTTGTAATTATCGGATGGGTGTTCTTCTATTTCGACGACCTGTCCAAGATTAAATACTTTTTCAAAGCGGCGTTCGGTGCCGCAAACGGATTTGTTACGCTTACGGAAAAGACCGTAATTGTAAATTATGCGGTACTGCTTATAATAGGTGCCGTGTGTGCTATGCCGCTTTTGCCGCGCATCAAAAATTTTGCCTGCTCTCTTTCAAAGACGCGAAGCGGAAAAGTTACCGTGGACGTATTATCGGTTTTGTTTGTGATTTTTTCGCTTGCAATTTCAACGGCGTCGCTTGTCGGGAACAGCTATAATCCGTTCCTTTATTTCAGATTTTAACGAAGGGAAGACCTTTTTTGCATATAAAAAGCTACTGTGCCGCGCACAGACACGGCTTATTCAGTCCGCAGTCAAACACGGGCAGGGCGGTTTTAAGCCTTGCTTTTGCGCTTGTTTTGACCGTTGTAGGACTTATATCGATATTCGATACCGATAAAACCGTATCCGAAGAGGAAAACAGAAAGCTTGCGGCAAAGCCCAAGTTTTCGTTCACGGCGCTTTTTGATAAGAGCTATACTTCGGATTTTGATACATATTACGCCGATACATTTCCTTTCAGAGATGAATTTCTCGGACTCAACAGGAAAATATCGGAAATACTCACTGGGACCAAAGGCTCGGGAGACATTGTTCTTGTCAGCAAGCAGGATAAGGACGATTTTGCCGGCCAGGATATAGATTAGTGAAGTCTCACTAAGCTGAATAAAAACAAGGGGTGGATTTTTTATGAAGTACGATGTTGCCGTTATAGGCGGCGGCGTTGTCGGCGCTCTTATTTCGAGAGAACTCTCGAAATATGACGTAAAGGCAGCAGTGCTTGAAAGGTGTAACGACGTTGCAATGGGAACTACCAAGGCAAACAGCGCAATCGTCCACGGCGGCTTTGATGCTGTGTCGGGTACCGTGAAAGCAAAGCTGAATGTTGAGGGTACGGCTATTATGCCTAAGCTTTGTAAAGAGCTGAATGTTCCGTACAGAAATAATGGCTCTTTGGTAGTCGCTTTTTCCGAAAAGGAAATGGAGCATGTGCATCTTCTGTATGACCGCGGAATTAAAAACGGTGTTCCCGAGCTTGAAATAATTGATTCAAAGAGGCTCCATGAGCTTGAGCCGAATATCAGCGACGAGGCAGTCGGCGCACTTTACTCAAAATCCGCGGGTATAGTATGCCCGTATGAGTTAACAATAGCGGCGGCTGAGAATGCTTGCGAAAACGGCGTTGAATTTATAAGAAATTGTCTTGTAAAGGCAATAAGCTTTAACGGCTCGGAATTTGTTCTCGATACCACGAAGGGCGATATAACCGCGTCATATGTAATAAATGCCGCAGGTACTCACAGCGACGAGGTTGCCCGTATGATAGGCGACGATTCCATAAAGATAGTAGCCCGTAAAGGCGAGTATTATCTTCTCGATAAATCCTTCGGCCATCTTGTTGACCGCACCGTATTCCAGTGCCCCAACGAAATGGGCAAGGGCGTATTGGTAACTCCTACGGTTGACGGCAACCTTCTTGTCGGCCCGTCGGCGACGGATGAGGATAATAAGGACGATGTGGATACAACTCCCGAGGGCCTTGAGTTTATTCTCTCTAAGGCTTTGAAATCCGTTCCGAACGTAAATGTCAGAGGCGCAATAACATCGTTTGCAGGTGTCAGAGCGCATCCTGTTACGGATGACTTTATCATAGGCTATTCCGATAAAAACGACCGCTTTATCAATGTTGCGGGTATAGAATCGCCGGGTCTTTCCGCTGCGCCCGCCATTGCAAAATATGTCGCGGAGCTTTTCGCCGAAAAGGCCGCTCCCCAAAAGAAAGCAGACTTTAACGGCAGTCGTCCGGCACCCGTTCGTTTCCGCAATATGACAAAGGAAGAACGTGAGAAGCTTATTGCAAAGGATAAACGTTACGGCAGGATTATCTGCCGCTGCGAGACCATTACCGAGGGCGAAATTCTCGACGCCATACACGCTCCCGTAGGCGCGAGAGACGTTGACGGGGTTAAGCGTCGCACAAGAGCAGGTATGGGCAGGTGCCAAGGCGGCTTCTGCGGCTCAAAGGTAGTCGAGATACTTTCGAAGGAACTCGGCGTTCCGATGAACGAGATAACAAAATTCGGCGGCGAGTCAAAGATTATCTTTGACAGGACGAAATGAGGTGGAATAATGGAAACGTGTTATGATTTAGTAGTTGTAGGCGGCGGCCCTGCCGGAATGGCGGCTGCGCTTGAGGCCTATGACAAGGGAGTTAAAAAAATCCTTATTTTGGAACGTGCCGATACTCTCGGCGGTATACTTGAGCAGTGCATACACACCGGCTTCGGCTTGCATTACTTCGGCGAGGAGCTCTCCGGCCCCGAGTATGCCGGCAGATTCATAAAGCAGGTTAAGGAAACCGACATTGACGTTAAAGTTGATACAATGGTTCTTGATATTTCAGACGACAACGTTGTAACTGCCGTTAACAATAAGGACGGGCTTCTCACAATAAAGGCAAAGGCGGTTGTGCTGGCAATGGGCTGCCGTGAAAGACCGAGAGGTGCGCTTTCCATAGCAGGCTGCCGCGCGTCGGGTATTATGACCGCCGGAACCGCTCAGAAATACGTTAATATTGACGGATATATGCCGGGTAAAACTGTTGTAATCTTAGGCTCGGGCGATATAGGTCTTATTATGGCAAGACGTATGACCTTAGAGGGCGCGAAGGTTAAGGCTGTTTGCGAGCTTATGCCGTATTCGGGCGGACTTACGAGAAATATCGTTCAGTGCCTTGAGGACTTCGGTATTCCGCTTCGCCTTTCCTGCACGGTTGTCAGCACTCACGGCAAGGACCGTCTTGAGGGTGTTACCGTTGCCAATGTAGACGAGCATCTGAAGCCAATTCCCGGCACGGAGGAGTATATACCCTGTGACACGCTTATGCTGTCGGTAGGTCTCATTCCCGAAAATGAGCTTTCAAAGAATGCCGGTATCGAGCTTGACCGTATAACAAACGGCCCGATAGTTGACGAATACCGTGAGACAAAGCACAAGGGCGTGTTTGCGTGCGGAAACGTTTTGCAGGTGCACGATCTTGTTGACTATGTAACAGAGGAGAGCCAGCTTGCAGGCGCAGGTGCCGCAAAATATATCCGCGGTGAAAAGAACTGCGACGAATTTGTAAATACAAAGGGCGAAAACGGCGTAAGATACATAGTTCCGCAGAGAATTTCCCACGATACCGATAAGGACGTTAAGCTCTATTTCCGCGTTGGCAGAGTCCTTAAAAACGTAACTCTCACCATTACCTGCAACGGCGAGGTTATCTATACCAAGAAGAAAAAGAAAATGTGCCCCGGCGAAATGGAATATGTTCCGATTAAGGCTGATATTATCCATTCTCTGCCCGTAGACAGCACCATGGTAGTTTCCGTAAAGGAGGATGCGTAATATGGCTAAAAAAGAACTTGTATGTGTTTCATGTCCTATCGGCTGTTCCATAACGGTTGAGCTGTCAGACAGCGGAGAAGTTCTTTCCGTTACGGGAAACACGTGTAAACGCGGTGACGCTTACGCGAGAGCCGAGTGCACACACCCCGAAAGAATGGTAACCTCCACCGTTAAGGTTGAGGGAGGCAGGCTTCCCGTAGTGCCGGTTAAGACAAGCTCGCCTATACCCAAGGAGAAGATTTTCGAATGTATGACCGAAATAAATAAGGTCACTCTTAAAGCTCCCGTCTCAATCGGAGATGTTGTAATCGAGGATGTTCTCGGCACAGGGGTAAATATAGTCGCCACAAACAACGACTGAATAAGATAAATAAAACCGCTTTTCGTTTCGGCGAGAAGCGGTTTTTGTTGTTTGTATGATTGATTATTATTCCTGCGGATAGTCGTACAGCGACTTAAATGTGTATCCCTGCTCTCTTGCCGAGTCAATAATTTTGCCGAGAGCCGCCGCATTGTCGGGAGATACTGCATGCAGAAGTATTACGGCTCCGGGGTGCAGTCTAGACATAACGGTGTTAAATGCAAATTCTTCGCCTTTTTGCTTTTTTAAATCCCAATCGGAATACGCCACAGACCAAAATACGCTTGTGTATCCGAGCGAACCTACCGCATCGAGTGCGCTGTCGGAGTATTCTCCCATCGGGAAACGGAAAAACGGCGCGCTGTATCCGAAATAGGACCTTAAATAATCGTCCATGCCCTTGATTTCGTTTGCCATTTGGAGTCTTGTTAAGGTCGGGAATGAGGGGTGGGTTACGGAGTGATTTCCGACAATATGGCCTTCGTTTATCATTCGCGCTATGATTTCGGGATTTTCCTTTACCTGCGGAAGTGTGCAGAAAAATGCGGCGGTAACCTGTTTTTCCTTTAATGTGTCAAGAATTTTTGCCGTGTAGCCGTTTTCGTAGCCGCAGTCAAATGTAAGGTATAATACCTTGTCAGTCGATTTGGTGTCGAGGCAAAGCGCTTTGTAGCCGTTTGTCTCAAAGTATTTTTGATTGTTTACGGATATATCGTTCGGCTTGCCGTCTTTCGCTATGCCGTAGCCGTAGCCGTGCTTTTCGGTCGAAAGACCGCGTGTGTTTTCGGGATCGGAAACGTTAAAATCGACAAGCGGCAGCGGAGCCCTACCCGTGTAGGTTTCGCCGTCTTTTAAAGCGGCGTCGCCTGATAACACCGGCTTCGGGTCGGGAGCGGTCGTGCTTTCTGTCGTGGGGGCGGCGGTTTCGCTCTGCTCGGCAGCGGCTTTATCATTCTTTTTTTCGCATCCGGAAAAAGCTGCTCCGAGCACTATCAGCAATGCGGAAAAAATACAGAGAATTTTTTTCATTTTTTCTTCCTCCTATGTAACAAAGCGGCGAAAACCGCTTTGCTCAGAGAATGCTTTGATACGACTATTTTATCATATCCTGCATATTATCGACAATGGTATTTATGGTGTTTGCCGCCTTTTTTGCCGCCTTTTTCATCTTGCGTTTTCTCGAAGACGATTTAGCGGCGGTTGACATTACCGCGGCCGCCGTTCCCACGGCAAGACTCACGCCTACTGTTTTCATTGCCGAATTCATATTGTTATTCATTATTTTTTCCTCCGTTTTATAAGATTGTATTAGTATCTTGTGCAAAACGGACGGTAAAAATACTGTTTAGTTCTTTATATTTTTGAAAAATATGGTAAAATTGTTTTTGAAATTTTTTGAAAACGGTGATAAAAATGATATTGAATGTGGTTATGGTCGAACCGGAAATTCCGCAGAATACCGGAAACGTGGCACGTACGTGCGCTCTGACAGGCGCAAGACTTCACCTTGTAGGCCCCATGGGTTTTAAAATCGACGACAGAAAGTTAAAGCGTGCCGGCCTCGATTATTGGCACCTTTTGGATATAACATATTATGAGAACCTCGAAGAGTTCTTTCGCAAAAATCCGGATAACGGAAACTTTTATTATTTCACGACAAAAGCGCCTCATCGTCATACCGATGTAAAATATCCCGACAATGTATATCTTTTCTTCGGGAAGGAAACAAAAGGCCTGCCGGAAAATCTTTTACACGATAATCCGCAGACCTCTGTGAGAATACCTATGCTTAATAATCCCGACGCGCGCAGCCTAAATCTCTCAAATTCCGTGGCGATAGGTGTGTATGAGGTTTTACGCCAATGGAATTACCCAAAGCTTCTGTGCGAGGGTAAGCTTCGCGACTATGAGTGGGATATGTGACGCTTAATATGTAGGGTGCTCCTGATGCTTGCGGTAAGCGTCCATAATGTCTTTAAAGACCTCTCCGTTTGTCGGCGGCGTCCATGTTACGGCGTTTGCGCCGGCGGCGATTGTGGCCTTGATGGTTTCGTCTGTGGGACCGCCCGTTGCCATTATCGGTATGTCGGGATATTTTTTGCGGATTTTTTCGATAAGCTCCGGAGTTTTAGCCGCTGCGGATACGTTGAATATCTCCGCACCCGCCTCAATTCTTCCGGCAATATCGTCCTCCTCTGAAACCACGGTGACAATAACCGGTATGTCAAGAGCCTCCTTAAGCTCCTTAACGGTTGAATTAGGCGTCGGTGCATTTACAACAACGCCGAACGCGCCTTGATATTCGGCGTGTCTGCCGAGGCCGAGAACTCGCTCGCCTTTTGTAAGTCCGCCGCCTATTCCGACAAATACCGGCGTGTCCGCTGCCATCATTACTGCCTGTGTGATGACAGGTTGCGGCGTAAACGGGTACACGGCAATAACCGCGTCGGCGTTGGAATTTCTTATTATGCTGACATCGGTTGAAAACAGAACCGATTTTATTCGTCTGCCGCATATTTTAATCCCGTTGCAGGTATAAATAGCTTCGGGGACGCTGAGCCTGAAATCTCTCAAAAAACCTTTTACTTCTGTCATTGATTTTTTCCTCGTTTCGTAATATATTATAAAAAGAAATGTTTTAACGGAGTTGATAAATATGTTTAAAGAAATAAACGTGCGCGAGCTGGACCGTTCGCCGATACAAATGATAAGCGATGATTGGGCACTTTTGACCGCAGGCAAAGAGGGCGATTGGAATACTATGACCGTTTCGTGGGGCGGCGTAGGAGAGCTTTGGGGCAAGGATGTAGTGTTTGTTTTTGTCCGTCCTCAGAGATATACCCTTGAATTTATGGAAAAATACGATGAGTTCACGCTCTCGTTCTTCGACGGCGAATATAAAAAGGAACTCGGCATATGCGGTGCAAAATCGGGCAGGGATATTGATAAGGCTGCTGAGACGGGTCTTGTCCCGGAATATATAGATAATGCCGTCACATTTAAGCAGGCTAAGAAAGTGCTTGTCTGCAAAAAGGTAGCGTTTAAGGATATGACTCCCGACGGATTTTTGGACAGCTCAATAGAAAAGTGGTATCCGAATAAAGATTACCACAGAATTTACGTCGGCACAATCGAAAAAACGCTTATTTCGGAATAATTTAAAAAAATTTAAAAATTTTTAAACTTTTTTGCAAAAAACACTTGCAATTTGAGAAACCTTGTGATATACTTACTCTCGCACTTGAGAGATGAGTTCAAAAACAAAGTTTCTCAAAAGTCGGTGTTTATTACGATGAGGGTCCACCCGTTCCCATTCCGAACACGGTAGTTAAGCTCATTCGTGCCGAAAATACTTGGCTGGAAGCGGCCCGGGAAAATAGGTCGATGCCGACATAAATAACCGATTAAGCTTTGCTTAGTCGGTTTCAATATTCCTCCATAGCTCAGTCGGTAGAGCACGCGGCTGTTAACCGCGGTGTCGTTGGTTCGAGTCCAACTGGGGGAGCCAAAAATCCCGTTCACTTTAGTGGACGGGATTTTACTTTTTACTTCTTACCTCTTCACTCTTACTTCAAATAAAGTTTGATACGGGATTTTTGGGAAGTAATAAGTAAGAAGTAATAGGTAAAAAGTTAGGTGTGCCTACGGCACTAATTATAAACGCAAGGTTGATACCTTGCTCTTTTTATTTTATAGTGTTATAATCGTAATAGAAAAAGGCGGTAATATTATGGCAGATAGTCCTTTGATTATAAAATCCAAAGAATTTGCTTTAAGGACAAAACATTGCTCAATAAATGCACGGAAGTCAAAAGAATTTTGATTTCTCCTATCAATACGGCAAAGGAGAACAAATGATAATCAAGGCTATTACCGCATCTAATGAAATGTGGAACAAAGTGAAAAATTATGCAGATAGTTGTTCGTGGAAAGCAGGAAAATCATTAGCGAGTGCTATGATGAACAATGGTTTTAAAGATTGGGAAAGAGTTATTGTCGCCCTTAATGATGATGAGATCTGTGGATATTGCACTGTTGCAATAACAGATTGTATTCCTGATGTACATTATACGCCTTATATTGGGTATTTGTTCGTTGACGAAAAGTGGCGTGGTAACAGGTTGAGTCAAAGGCTTATAATATATTCAATGTCATATTTAAAATCGATTGGTTTTGATAAAGTATATCTAGTGAGTGATCACGAAAATTTATATGAGAAATATGGATTTGACATTATTGATAGGAAAATGTCTCCTTGGGGTTCGGAAGAAAAGATTTATTATCAAAAAATACAGTAGTACTTCATATATATTGGAATTGTAATTGTGCTATTCCGTCGCGTAATCACAAGAAAAAAGCACTTGCGAATGCAGGTGCTTTTTTCAGTTATATTTGCCTATGGCGAGCGGTATTGCTACGCAGTGGTATTATGCTGCGCATAGTGATATTGCCTGCGGCAGCTTTATGCGAATAAAATACCACTATGCCAACGGCGAATATCACTTTTGCGTTAGCAAAAATGTCACGCCGAGAGAGATTCGGCATATCACTCGTTTTTTCTCCTTAAATTTGAAAAATTTTTTCAAGATGAGTTTATAGATGCCAAACAGCAAATAATCCATTCCTGTTGGATTTGAACTCTCAAACAATTTAATATCAATAAAATCAGGCAGATAGAAATCGAAAAATCTATCTGCCTTTTTCATTCTTAAATCGGAGGGATGTAAGTACGCCCATTTTTACAGTTTTACATCACCGAATGTTATCTTTGCAGTCTTTAAATAGAGTAGTTGTATTTAGAATTATGCACTTTATTAGTCCGGTTCCTTTTTCTTACGAATAAGAGTGAAAATACATACTGCAAAAGGAATAAGGCTCGCTGCGCTGATACAGACGAGTTTGTCGCCTGCAGTTTTCGGAATCTCGGGGCTCTGCATGTCTGCGGAAACGGACGAATTTTCAGCGACTGTAGGTTCAGTCGGTTTTACCGGGTCGCACGGCTCTGTCGGATTAGTTACAGGCGGTGCAACAGGTTTTAATTCTAAACCGTTTATTGCATCTGTAATTGCTTGTGTTTGTGCATCTACCTCTGCTTGCTCGGTGATGTTTTTATTTGACATATCAACTGCCAAAGCTTCGTCAACTTTTGAGAAATCCAAATAGTCATCTTGATTAAGTGATTTTGCTTGTTCAACCGCTTTGTTGTACTCGGTGTAATCGGCAGGCTTGTATTCAAGTGCAGAAATTGCGTTTTGCAGCTGCTCAGCGTAAGAGTTTACTACCTCCTGCTTTGTAATATCCAAGCCGTAATCAATGCCGTTTAATATTTCATTCAAGGCATTAACGGTTTTATCCGTGTAATATTCCAAATGTTCGGGAACGGTATTGATTTGCTCATTAACCCGTGAATAATCGGCAGGTTTCAAAACAAGGTTATCCAAAGCGGCTTTGATTTTTGCTGTCTGCTCATCAACAATGTTTTGCTGTGCGTTTGACAATCCGCTTATGTCAGCCGAAAGGGCTTCGTCAAGAGCAGTTAAATCTTGATATAAACTGCGGTCTATTGCATTTGCCTGTGCCACAACTTTGTCGTATTCCGAATAATCAGCGGACACAAATGTTGCGTTCTCGCAAACGCCTGTGCGTATCTCGATTGAGTCATATCCCACATCGGTACTTGTTACAACACAATAATAGTATGGGTATGCAGGATAATCGATAGGGTTAAAGTCCTTATCCGTTGCACCGTCAATGGGTGTGCCTGCAGTATTGTCTGCTGTAAAACTGCCGTACCACTGATAAGTACGGTTAAAGCCGATTACATCTGCGGTTAAAACTCCGTCCGCATCGGTATATTTTTCAGGCAGTGGGGTAAGCACAGCAGTATCCTGTGAAATTTCAACGAATATATGCTCGTTTTCGTTTGCCCACTGCTCCGCATATGTTCCTTTAGTACCGTATACAGTGTAATTTCTGCCTGCTGTCTTTTCTGTGCACTTTTTGAATGTGGAAGGCATAACAATAATACAGCCCTCTGACTGTGGCAGGCTTTGTGCTGTTTCAAGATGAGAGAACTCAATTCGTGAAGTTGGATACACTCCAAAAACATTTTCACCAATCATTTTAACATTATCGAAAAAATATGCTCTGGATTTTGCTCTTGGATTAGAAGATGTACTGCCGCCGAACGCATTTTTAGGGATTTCCAAAAGAGAGGGCATATATATTTTTTCCAAGCAAATACACATTTCAAATGCTGAAGTTCCCATTTTTTCCAAAAACGGAAAATACGCTTCTGTAATATTGGAACTGCGGAATGATTTTAAAGGCAATGCAGTTTCCGCAGGCATTACAACTTCACGTAACAAAGAACAATCCTCAAATATTCCGTACACAGGAATACCTGTATAGAATGAAACTTGCGGAAAATATACACGTTCTAAAGAATTGCAGCAACGAAACGTCGCTGGAGCAAGTTCCTTAACCTGCGGTCCGTCAAAGCTTCGGATTTTTGAATATTGAAAAGCTGCACGTTTAATCGTTTCAACAGAGGAAAAATCGCCACCGTAAAATTTACTTGCATATGCAAATGCACCGTTTTCAATTACCTTTGTATTGGGAAATTCTGCATACATCAATGCCGAATTACAAAAAGCGCTCATTTCGATATTGGTTACACCTGCAGCCCTGATAAACTCTAAAGATGTATCTTCATAAAAAGCGTTAGCGGGTATTTCCGTTACGGTTTCGGGCAATGTTAAACTCAGTAAAGCACCTTTTCTGAAAGCGCCCGCAACAAATCCGGTTACTTGAATACCGTTAATTTTTTCTTGAACATACAAATCGGCAATGCTGCCCGTATATTCGTGAATGATACCGTCTGCATCAATTTTAAAGGCAGAATCATCGTCGATATACTGTATTCTCGGCGTAACTTCTGTTTCTTCACCGTGATAACCGCTGTCCGCATAGTATGCAACTGCACGAATACGGGTACGTTCGGTTATAGAGAACGGTTCGGTATACATCGTAGCATTTTGTAAATCGGGATAGGAGCCGTCGGTTGTATAGAGAATTGTCGCATTTTTATCCGCACAGGTGATTTCACATTTCTGTTCCCCGACATACACTTTAGCTTCCATGTGTATTTCAGGGACTGCACATTCATCCTCTAACCCAAAAGCATCGCAAAACTGAACGATTCCCGAACCAATATACAGCGATTCCACATTGTCAAAATATTCTCCCTGTGAAGAATGATAAAAATTTTGATACTTTACCGGCAATGCCGTTTCTTTTAATCGTGTTTTCAAGGCGTCCACTGACATATTCGGGTTCACGGACAGAAGAATAGCGCCTATTGAAGCCACACACGGAGTAGAGAATGAAGTCCCTCTCCAAGTTTCATATTTGTTATGAAACGCTGCGACTTTAACATCCTCACCGGGAGCTGAAATATCAGTATTTGGCGTTACAATATTCCAATCTGCCGCTGTGTTATCTAAATCTGTAGCTGCAACTGCAATACACTCCTTTTTATTTGCCGGTAAAAAGTACATATTTGCTCCGTCATCATTTCCGACACAGGCAAATACAGGAATGTTTTTTTGATAAGCATAATCTAAGCTTGCCGATATTACATCCGCGCTGTCATAAGCTGTCCAACTGGCGTTAATTAAATCGACCCCTTCATCAACTGCTGCAATAACAGCAGCAGCTAATCTGGCTTCTGTACTTTTTCCGTTTTCATCAAAACCGTTATACATAATAATTTTGACATTTTCGGGGGTGTTGTCTACAATAACGCTGCACACGGCAGTGCCGTGACTTTTATAGATGCTTTCTTCCTCTTCTTCGGTATTGCTGTTCTTAGGAAAATCAAATTTCGGATGTATAAGTCTTCCCTTAAGAAATTCATGGTTATAATCAACACCTGTATCAACGACACCGACAATAATCTCTCGCATTTGGATATTGTTTGCTTTAAGATAATCCTGAAGTCGCTTAGACTGTGTTCTGTCCGTACTCCAAGCACAGAGATAATCTTTGGATACGTCAACTGTATTTTCAGATATCTCACCCTGTAACCCAGCAACAACCTCGTCAGGGGCGATTTTGGTTATGTTTTTTTCATCTTTTATCTGTTTAAAAGCCACCATAGCCGCTTCGGGACTTTCATATTGCAAAATATGAAAGTCCTCAAAGCCACTAACGTCCTCTAACGCGCCGCATTTGTCAAAGTTACCATCAGCACGAACAATCAATCTTGCGGTCTGGAAATCCTGTAAAGTATATTCAGGTTTAGTGCTGTCTGTGCCTTCTTCTGAATTTCGAGCAGAAAAAGCTTGAATTTGTGCCGTTTCATCCTCTTCGGGGGCAACAAACTCTTTCTCCGAATCATATTTCCTTGCCAAGTCTGCAATCCCGTTTGTAAATTCAGTTATCTTTTTTGATTCATTTGTATCTGCTGCACAAATCGTAAATGAGGGCATAAATAACATAATTATAATAATTGCAGACATTATAATACAGATTAACTTTTTCATAAAAAGCCTCCTACTTTACAAAAACATATAATCATTTATTCGCATAAATAATTATTGTTGTATTGTTTAACGAGATTTACAATACAGAAAAAATAAGAAAATAAAATCATAATAAGCGGCGGAAAAACGCCCAAAAACAATGCTGAAGTTTTATTAAACCCTGCTATGTAGGTGTCTGCTTCCCAATGTATAATATCATCGATAGCAAGTCCGCCAAAAACCGTTATTAACAAAATAAAATAAATTGTCCAAATAACCATCTGAGAAAAATAAAATTTCTTCTTCAAAAGCTTATTATATAATACAGAAAATTCCTCTTTCTGAACTTTTATATTTGAGCTTTGAACAATTACGGGATGCAAACATTTAGCCCTTATGTAAAGGAAATTATTATAGCAGCTTGTTTTAATGGCAATTTCCAATTTTGCATTACGATGAATATGCAGCATGTATGTTACTTTGAAACAGGATAAATCATATCTGAAAGCAAACAAATGATTCAATATTCTCTTTTGAAATGATTCGGATAAAAACGAAAATTTCAATTTTCCTAATTGATTTTTCTCAAAAGGAATGCTTTCAAATGTTAAAATATGATTTCCGACTTCTGTTTCAAATACATAATTGATTGCTTTTCCCGTATTTTCAAAGTCCATAGGTTCTTTCCCGTCTAACAGAAGCCGAAATTTATTATACTCGTTAAAGTGCAAGGTCAATGACAATTTGACCTTACCATATTCCGCATTTACCATCGAAGCTACAATCCATTCTGCACATTATTCGCAATAGTCTTTAAAATACATATGTTTATTTCCGCCGAACGGCACGGCTCAAATTTTATTTTTCTGAATATTTTTCAATGAAGCTCTCAACCGTGTTCCAATAAAGCTCCGGCTCAACCGAGGATGAAAGCGCGTGTCCGGCACCATTGACGGTCAGACATTCCTTTTCGCAGGCCGCCGCCGAATACAGCTTATCGAGCATACTGTATGGAACAAGCTCGTCATCGGAGCCGTGAATAAACAGAGTCGGAATACGGCTTTGTTTGACCTTCTCAAGAGCGCTCGCTTGCTTGAAATCATACCCGTCGCGAAGTCTTGACATCACAGACGCGGCGTTGAGTACGGGGAACCACGGGATATGCAGAGCGTTTGCTTCACATTTGAATTCATCCCATTCCGAGGTGTAGCCGCAATCTGCGATTATAACCTTGACATTTTCGGGCAGCTCTTCTCCGGAGGCCATAAGCACCGTCGCCGCTCCCATGGATACGCCGTGTAGGATTATTTGCGCATTTGGCTCCCAAGAAATAATAAGCTTTATCCATTTGATAACGTCAAATCGCTCCGGCCAGCCCATTCCTATTTTCGTACCCTCACTGTCGCCGTGTGCACGTGCATCTGCTGCCAGAACATTATACCCGAGTGAGTAAAATTTGTTTACAAAACCGGCCATATGCTTGGCCTTGCTTGTGTATCCGTGGCAGACAAGTACATATTTTGAACTGTTGTTTTTAAATATCTTACCGTGCAGACGAAGAGAGTCGGACATAATGTAAACATCCTCACCGTGTTCATTGTACCATTTTTTCATTTCGGGCGTACCGGTAAGTCCGCTGTATTTTTCGCTCGCGTCTTCTTCGCTGCCGGATGTGTTCGTGACTTTTTGAACGAGATTGTTGAGCTTACTCATATGTATAGGTGATTTTGTGTTTATCGAGAAATTATAGAATATTTCAGCCGACATTGCGGTCAATGCCGTCAGTCCGCAGAGAGTGCCGAAAAACGCACCTGCATTTTTTCTGTTCATAGAAAATCCTCCGTCATTTTTTAAAATTATACCATACTCACGAATTTTGTTTCAAGTCTTTTGCTGTTTATATATTTTATACGGCAATTAAAACTGTTTTTTTGTTAAAAAAGCGAAGAGGCTCAAGCAGACCGTTTCAAGCGTTTTGCTTCGTATCAAAAATATTGTGCGGTATTGATTCCGATTTATCGCTTTGATATAATAAGATGAGAGTAATAGAGGTGAATTATGAAAATAACATACATTAACCACAGCGGATTTTTGGTTGAAACCGAGAACTGCTACTATGTTTTTGATTATTACAAAGGCGAGATGCCGAGCCTTGACAAAAGCAAGGAAGTTGTCGCCTTTTGCAGTCATTTTCATCAAGATCATTTCAATCCGAAAATCTTTGAAATTCTTGATGATATGGGTGTGAATTATCAGGCGGTTTTGGCAAAAGATATCAGCAAAAAGAAGTATCCTGCCGGTGTGAAAGTCACGACTGCTTATCACGATCAAACCTATATTCTTGACAACGGCACACAAGTTAGTACGCTTCTTTCAACCGACAGCGGTGTTGCTTTTATCGTCAAGACAAGCGAGGGCGCAATTTACCACGCAGGTGATTTGAACGATTGGCATTGGGAAGGTGAGACGGAAGCCGACAACCGCCACATGTCCTCCATGTACCGTGCCGAGATTGACAAAATTAAGGGCGCTCATTTTGAAGCCGCATTCGTTCCCCTTGACCCAAGGCAGGAGGAACACTATGCCGACGGTATGCTTTATTTTTTGAAACATGTCGATTGCAACGCCGTTTTCCCTATGCATTATTGGAACGAGCCGAGCGTGATTGATAGGTTTACCACCGAATATCCGCAGTATAAATCACGAATAAAAAATACAGAATCCGCAAAAGGAGAAGAAATATGAGCTTTAGAATGATTCACGAAAACTATAATGTTTCCGATTTGGATAGGTCAATTAAGTTTTATGGCGATGCGCTTGATTTGCACGAGGTCAGACGAAAAGCAACCGACGATTTTATTATCGTTTATTTGAGCAATGATTCAAGCGATTTTGAACTTGAACTTACTTGGCTTAAAGACCATCCGCAGCCGTACGATTTGGGGGAATGTGAATTCCATTTGGCATTTAAAGCAGATGATTTTGATTTGGCGCATAAAAAGCACGAAGAAATGGGCTGTATCTGCTTTGAAAATCCTGAAATGGGTATCTATTTCATTGAGGACCCAGACGGCTATTGGCTCGAAATTTTGCCGTAACACAGAATAAAACCAAAAAGCGTCGGAGAAAGCAAATCTCCGACGCTTTTGGTATGTTATAAAATAATGAATAGCGTTGTGAATATTTCGAAAATTTACAACAGTAGAAATTATTAGGGATTATTAATCGGTCAACGAGTATTCCGAGTGCAGACAAATCTACAACAGTAGAAATTATTAGGGATTATTAATCGGGGTGTCGTAGTGCCCCCCCATATTCATCTACAACAGTAGAAATTATTAGGGATTATTAATCTCAGAAAAGTCAAGCACACCAAGTTGGCATCTACAACAGTAGAAATTATTAGGGATTATTAATCCCAGTAATCATTTAACACATTTCCTAAATCTACAACAGTAGAAATTATTAGGGATTATTAATCAAACTGAAAAGCCAAATAAGGCTCACCGTATCTACAACAGTAGAAATTATTAGGGATTATTAATCTATACAAAGAAGTTAACACTCTCTTGCTATCTACAACAGTAGAAATTATTAGGGATTATTAATCCCAGCGTTAGGGTTAACGCGAGTTATAGTATCTACAACAGTAGAAATTATTAGGGATTATTAATCCCTTGGATTGTTATAATTTACAAATTCATTTTCGACAATTTGTTAAATGTCAACAAAAAACATAAGCTTATAGACTAATAATCCCCTTTAATTAGCAATTATATCATATTCAGACCGAGGTTTGCAATTTTTATTTTACAATTAATAAATCCGTGTCCTCGTTTCTTGCATATCCGTATTTTTCAATCTTGCAAGAATTGCTGAGATTAAAAATATATACACTGTCAGTTTGGTCGAATTGTTTTAGCCATTTATTGTTTAAATCTGTAACAATATTATTTAAGATCCGTTCGCTGTTATCAATTTCATATACGGAATATTGGAGCATGTGCCCAAACTTTTTGATATATTTATTGAATCTTGCTCTTTTTTTATCATTGCTTATATCATAACTAATAATAATCAATTCAGTCACCTATTTCAAATACAGGATATTTTTCCGGAGGAAGCTCCTTCATAAATGCACGATAATACGATTGAATATAATCAAATATACATTCTTTATTATCGAGCAAAGGTTTCATAAGGATTTTAACATAATCGGCAGACTTATCCCATTTTAGGCGATATTGATGATTGATAACAATAAAGTCCTCTTCTTTTATTTGCTTTAAGTTTATGGCTTTTTTTACTTCATGGTCAATTAAGACTCTAAAAGGTTCAACAATATCACAAACCAAAGATTTCCTCATATAAAATTGCGTATGCATTATTCCGCAATAATTGTCAAAACCATAGCTTGACAACAGAGCGTCAATAAAGGTAAACAATAATGTATAACCAATATCCAATGTGGAATTTACATAATCTCTTTTTATACGAGGCTGTCTTCCTTGCCATAGTACATTATTAAAGTGGCTTTTAAAATAAATCTTTGATGCAAGACCTTCATATGCCATCAATTCATTTATGTTAGAAGCGGTTGGGATTTTTTTAATATATTCGGATATTTTTATAATCGCTTCTTTAACAAAATCATTTTTATTTCTTACCGATTTTAGTTCTGACAATTGATTGCTCATCTTGTTTGATACTATAATCTTAGCTATCCCTATATCAGAGTAATTATACTGCTTTTTATGAAGCAAAGTGTTGCCCTCTTTTTGGGCGCCGATAATTGAATACAATCTAAAACCGGGGGTCATCAATGCAATATAGAATCCGAATTTTTGAGCTTTTTGAATCAATGCAGAAGTAATGCTTGTATGCCCTATGGCAAATACAATAAACAGCCTGTAACAGGTGCATTGAAATTTTATCTTTCCAAAGCTGTCTTTTACAACAAGATTATCATTGCTGAATGCCAGTTTTTCTCCCTCATTAAATAAAACAAAAACAATTTGTTTTTTACTGAAGTCAGGTGCTGTAAACATCATTACTCCTTTTTTAAACAAGAAAAACTACATAGCGGTTCATATATGCATCTTTGGCATTTGCTTATGTTGCTTTGCTTAAAATCTCTAAATGAAAAATTGTTGATTTCTGATATTATATGCTCGAATTTATCAAGCATTATTTTGTTTTCTTCAGGCTTTGATACAGTATGAATTTTGTTGTCATCCATACTGTAAAGACGCAATTCATTAACTTTATATCCCATTTCAATTAATGAAAAATACTGTGCATAAATCTGATAAATATATCCGTCATAAACGGTTTTGATTTTCTTTTTGCGTTCAGTTAAAACACCTGTTTTTTCGTCAAAAACATCAATTTTGCCAATCAAATTATATTTTTCGCAATACACGCTCACGCCCTGCAACACACTCTTTTCGGTTGAATATGTTGCAGAGTCGGAATGTTTATGAGCATTAGTTCCGTTTAATTGAAACGAATCCTGAACCATAATATTCTCTTCGGTTTCAAGCGAATGAAAAAATATTGAAGCAGGGCAGAATATAAAATCATTTAATTGAGATATAGCTAAGGGCTGCTCGCTCATTTTTGCGTGTATTCAAGCCATTCGGCATTAGTTATACTGAGATTTGCTTTATTAAGCATATCTTCCGGAGTGCTTTTTAAAACACTTATTGCCCAAAGCGCCTTTCTCGCAATATTATATGCGCCGTTTGCATCGGCATCGCAAGGTAATGCAGCATTCGTTCCTTTATAATTACGGCTGTCATAGAATTCGCCTCTGTCATTTGCAACAGGGGATATGAGGTAGTCATCCTCCGGCAATGTGCTGCCGGTAATGCTGTTTCTCATTTGAAGCGTTAATGAAAGAAGCTTTATCAATCGCCTGTAAAAGTCAGCATTGGAAATGCTTAAAATGGAAGTTTTAAGATTACCTTTATAATCAATGCCGAATTCGCCGAACAACGATTTGAATTCATCGGTAAGAACAATTTGCTTATTGTCCCACATATTATTCTTTTCTTTGTTTCGGCAAGTTAAAATCCTACTTGAATTAGTGCAAACAGTCCAAGTATTTTTGTAGTCTGAATTGCATCTTGGGAACTTACCGTAATCAATACAAAATTCAAACATATCGGTATTTGCATTATATTTAATGTCATCAATTGTTTCAAATAACTTTTTTGCTTCCGATACGCTTGTGTATTTTGGCTTCAAAAGATTAACAAAACCTGTTACCGGGTCTATTTTGCTTGTGTCCCAAGCCGGAACATAAAAGATGATGCCGTTTTGCTTGGCTTTATTTACGCCGTCAAATTTATTCGTAAGCTGATATGCTCTTAAAAGCCCGCCGTCTTCTGTTGGGTCTGCCTTTTTATCAATAAGCAAATTGAGCTTTGAAATAAGCATATTTTCGAATTTTTGATAAACTTGCTTTTCAACAGGGAATCTGCCACGCTTAAAGCCAAAGTTCAAATCCTCCATGGCAATAACAGCGTCATATTTGACGACTAATTCACAAATTTTGTGAACAACCTGACTGATATAGCCTTCTTTGAGTTCCTTTATATTTTCAACAGAAGTCCAATTTTTTCTTGCTTTATCTCTTTCCTTTTCTTTTGCGTCCAAAAGCTTTTGATAATCAACTCTGTGTCCGTTATCACTGATTATTTCATTAAGTGACATTTGCTCAACGATTTTACCGTTTGAATCAATAACGCTGATATAAATCAGATTTCTTTCGCCTCGGTCAATGCCGATGACATAATTATCATCTTTATATTTAACCGCCTTGCGAACGTCATAATTCAAAAATTCCTGACCGTGTGCCTTAAAGTTGATTGTAATAGGCACGTGAAGCGAAAATTGCCTTTTGGTAAATCTCTTGTCTTTAATAATGACATACTCAAAAGTGCTTTCTTTTTTCTCGTTATCAGGATTTTTGTTTTCTATCGGTTGATTGGCTTGATGAGTTATTTTTTCCTTGTCATTTATACTTGCTTCACGGTAAAACATCTCGGCTTCACCGTTGAGCTTGTATACTACATTTGATAAGTTTCTCTCATCAAAAAGCATTTTGAAATACAGAGTATGTAAATTCGGAGTTCCTTTGCTGTACTTTGAAAAGTCTTTATTGTAGATTTGGAAAAGATAGATATATCCGTTGTCTACAAGTTCATCAACATAGCTTTTTGATATTTTATTAAAGCTTACAGAATAACCCTGATCCGAAATTTCTCGATAAAACTCGCTGATATCGTTATAGTTTTCGGTAGGAGTAAACTCAAAGCCGAATTGCGACCAATCATCGTGCTTCTCAATGGAGTTCTTAAAATAATCTATAAACTCATGACATTCGGATTTATTAAATGTTGCCCCTTTTTTGAAACTCTCTCTTTTGCGAATGTCAAGTATTCTGTCTGACGGTTGGAATGTGTCAATGTTTTTAGCGGCAAAGAAAACCTTTGGCAACATTTTATTGGGACCGGGTAAAAGCTTATATTCCATTTTTTCGTAATAATCCTCGTCTTCAGAGGTTATATTAGGAGCATCAACAAAAGCTTTGCTGTGCGATTTGTCCATAACAGCAAGATAGTAAAAATCATCTTTGCGAAGAATAACGGTTCTGTAATCGCTTTCTTTGTTTTTATCCCATCCACCGAGAAGTTGAGGATTGTCAAAATTTAATTTAATTTTATCTTTGGAATAAGGCTTTTGGGTAATGTAGTTTCTAACTTTATCGTAAAGCCTGTCAATATCTGCTATTGAGTCATAATACGAAGTGAGTTTGCCGTAAAAAAGTTCATCCTTGTTTTCTTCCTTACCGGTACCGTTTAACGACTTTACAAGATGCTGAAAATCCTTTATTGCGTCAAGCAGGTTTTTAACTAACTCTGTTGCTTTTCCGTTTTTAGAAAGTCTTTTATTGTAGCTTTTTTCATAATCGGATTTCAGCAATTCCCGTGCCTGCAAATAAGCTTCTTTGATTTTGCTGTTACATTCTTTGCTTGAGGAAACATACCAATCTGTTATTTCGTTGCCGTTTTCGTTACCGAGGCTTTGAAGTTCAAAAAGCGAAAAGCTTTTTATTGCTTTATATATCTTGTCTCGCTTTTCAATATAATTATCGAGGTTTGTTTTGCTTGTTACGGGATGCAATGCCTCGTATTTCTCGTTCCAAGCTAAACGTAATACGTTCCATGAATTAAATGCACCGTTTGAAATATCGGAAACGGCAGCGCCGGATTTTACAAATATACCATTAGCATTATAAGTGTTTAATGATTGCAAAAGCTCTGTTAGCAAATCCAAATCGCCAATGTGGCTGCTATAATAATCTTCAATCGAAAGCAACACTTCATTGTCTGAATTGAATTTCTCAGGAATGAACGATACGCTGTCCTTTTCGCTCAAGATTTGTTTATATAACGGCTTCATCAATGGCAATCTTTTTGATTTTTCATTTTTTGCAGCCTGCTGGTTATAAAGATTTATGCATTCATTAAGACCTTGTATTTTTGTTCCGTCAGAGCAAGTATATCCGCCAATCATAGAATTATAAATATCAATACCCGATTGAGCCAAAACAAATTCAAAATAATCAACAGAAAAAATATCTTCAATATTTCTGCCGAATGTATTATATAAATCTGTGTTTAGCTTTGTGATAGTTTCATCAGAAAGATTATCAAATACCTTTTGAAAACTTTTTACATTATCTAAAAAGCGTGGCAGGTTGTCATTTATGCAACGGTAAGCTATTGCAGTTGATTTTTCATCACTTGAATACATATTTTCTCGATTAGTATTAAAGCCTTTGAAATACGTTGTAAAGCTTCTGAAGCACTCAACTGTTTCTCTCTCGTCTTTATCCGTTAAAAAAGACGGTAAATCTTCACATATAAGTTCTTTTCCAAACAGCCTTTTATAGCGTGCATTTGATTTGAGCTGTTTTGATATTTGCTTTCGCATATCATTTTCTAATGATTCCATAGCCTTTGCGTCGGAATCGTCCTTGTTGCTTTTCCAATACAAATCCGCATATTCATCAATTTTTTCAACCCTTGCATTGACTAATACGGATTCAATATATTCTTTGTGAAAGCGGTCAATATAACCTTTAACCTTTTCGTAATTCTCCGCTCTTTGTTTATCCCTTTCAAGTAACAGCTTTTTATTAAAATTATCCTCCGTTTTTCCGACGGGAATTAAAGAAAACTGTAAAGTTTTGGATAATTGATAGCAATTTATAAACTGTTCTTTCATCTTTTTCCTCCTTGCTTTTTATTTTATGATACCATTCACTTATTATTGGGTCAACCAAATTCTGTTGATAGACATTTATGGTACGTTTTTTTGTACATTTACCTTTAAATACAGATGCGTTGCGGTATTTCCTACCAAACACATATACCTTGATTTATAAATTGAATTAAGATAAAATGATATTATAATTTAGCGGAGGTGAGTGTCATAAACAAGATTTCAAGGGATATTTTCAAAGCGATTCATGAAGGTAAGTGGATTGCTGTGGAATACAGGAATAAACAGCAAAATGTTACAAAATATTGGATTGGAATTAAAAACATAAACCCGTATAAAAAGTTGCTTATTGTTGATGGGCTCAATGTCGCTACATCGGAAATGAAAGAATTGAATTTGTATTATGATTCTATAATTGACGCAAATTTGATTGAAGGTTCGTTTTGTAAAATAAACTCTAAACTGCTTGAAGATATAGAAGAACACACCTCAAGGTATTCGTTTATTTTTAATAATGTCGCAAATTTGAAACTTCTTGATTATTATAGCGAATGTAATAAACTCGATAACACTCCCTACCGCAACGATTATAAACTTATTGATGAACTTGATGTTGATGTCATTGGTGAAGGAGATTACAATTTAAGCAATGAACAGTTTGATCATTTAGTAAAAGTTTATAATTATGATGCTAAAAATAAGAGCCAAAACAAAATGCCTCGTTCAGTATCTTTGTGTATGAATATATGTAGTATTCATACTAAAAAAGGACTTTATGTACTTGCTTATAAAAAGCTTTTGTTTGATGTCAAAAATCGCACCCTTACACAAGACGATGAAGTATCTGTTTGTCGTGAGTTCACGGTTGACGGTGTAAAGATAAGTGCTCATTGGTTTCTTGATGCAGACGAGTTCCAATTACTTGATAAGTTTGAAGAAAATGCCGAACTTATTAAAGATTTAATTACTAAGAATAATCCTGAATACAACGGCGTTGATGATATGCCATATGTTATGGCTTTATCAAGAGATTTTACAATAAATCTTGATGAAGAGTATAATGCCATTCTTAAAATGTATGAAGATAACACGGTGACATATCCGATTAAAGCATTTTTTGGTGACTTAACGGATAAACCAAGGAGAATTAAAAATTACCCTTTGGCTTTATATAATGATAAAGTAAACCTTGACCAACTTTTAGTAATACATAATGGGTTGAAATATCCTGTTTTGTATGTTCAAGGCCCTCCCGGAAGCGGAAAAACAAATACGATTCTCAATACAGTTGTTACTGCGTTTTTTAACAATAAAACCGTTTTGATTTCATCGTACAACAATCATCCGGTTGATGAAATTTATCAAAAGCTATCACATCTTAAATATAAGGGAGATGATATACCTTTTCCGATTATTCGTCTTGGTAACGGTGAAAAGCTTAAGGATGCAATTAAACAAATACGACTTTTATTTAAAATCACTTCGTCAATGCAAGTGTTTGATTCGTCATTAAACAGGAAAAAAACCTATGAAGAACACAAAACAAAAGCTTTAAGCGATTTGCTTCGCAAATATGAAGAAAAACTTGATTTGAGTGAGCGAAAGGAAATGATAAAAACAATGCTTTCTTCTTCAAGTAACCTTCCTTTTCTTGCGAATTTGCAAGGTGAACAGCTTGTTAACGTAAATAATACACTTAAAGAAATCGGTGAAATTACAGATGATGATATAAAACCTTTAATCTCACATGACAGACTGGAGCTGTTTAAATTTTTGAATTTTACATCTGCTAAGTTTATAAAGAGATTATCCGAGCCCAAATATGAAGAACTTACCGATATTATATTTACTAAAGACTTAAATGAAGCGGTAAGACAATTAAATCAGTACCTTTCAAATGATGAGAATTTTCAAAAATTTCTTAAGATATTTCCTGTTGTTGCAACAACAAATATTTCCGCTCACCGGTTGGGCGAGCCAAAACAATACTTTGATATGGTTATTATGGATGAGGCTAGTCAGTGTAATACTACGGTGGCACTTGTTCCGATTATCAGAGGTGAACAACTTTTACTTGTCGGTGACCCACAGCAATTAAAACCGGTTATTTTGCTTGATGAGAGGAACAACCTGATTTTAAAGAAGCGATATAACATTACAGATGAATATGATTACAGAAATAAATCTGTTTATCAAACGTTCCTTTCCGCTGATGCTGTCAGTGATGAGGTTTTATTGAGTTATCATTATAGGTGCCATCCGAAAATCATTGGATTTAATAATAAAAAGTATTATAACAATAAACTTAATATTCGTTCTTCCGATAATGAAAAGCACCCGCTTGAATTTATAGAATGTCATTCAAAAGACACAACATTAAAAAATACAAGCGAAAGCGAAGCAAAAGAAATTGTTCATTATGTTAAAACTCACCCCGACAAAACGATTGCTGTTATTACACCGTTTGTAAATCAACGCAATGAAATTCAAGAGGAGTTAAATCAAAACGGAATTGCCAATGTCGATTGCGGAACCGTTCATGCGTTTCAGGGAGATGAAAAGCAAGAAATAATTTTTTCTTTAGCACTTACCGATAAGACACATGAAAAAACATATTCTTGGCTAAAGAATAACAAAGAACTTATAAATGTAGCAACATCACGCGCTAAAGAAAAATTAGTAATTATAGGCGATATGGAACAACTAAACAGACTTCATCATCCGGGGGATGATGACGATTTGTTTGAGTTATGTAATTATGTTAGTTCAAATGGAATAACAACCATTACAGAGCGTGCGCCGGAATCAAGAGCACTTGGAATTAAACCTTACAGCACCGAAACGGAAACTGCTTTTTTAGAGACGTTGAATCATGCAATAAACGCTATGATGATTACCAAAACCAAATATGTAGTTAAAAAAGAAGTGCCTATTTCTCAGGTGTTTAATTCCTCAAATCAAGTGAACGACTTATTCTATACGGGTAGATTTGACTATATAGTATATGAGCGTGACGGAAAAGAATGGTTACCGATTTTTGCGATTGAACTTGACGGTAATGAGCATACAACCGATCTTAGGGTGATTGAACGGGATAAAAAGAAACAGCAAATATGTGATGAACACAATTTCCAGCTTATTCGTGTTCCGAATAACTATGCACGACGATATAATTATGCAAAAGAAATCTTGTCGTCATTCTTCGAAAAATCAAGAAGATAATCATAATTAAAAATTTTCGTGAGGGGGCGTATTATGTCTATAAAGAATAATGACGAATTGATTGCACAAGCTATATGTGAATATGAAAAAGGTATTGTTAAAATACTTCTTTTATGCGTTGACAATCTTGAATTTGGCTTAGGCATAAACAAACTTGTGCAGATATTAAAGGGCGGACAAACTCGGTTTATAACGGACTTTTCTTTGCAAAACAATATTGATTTTTCGTTGTTAAAACAATTTTCAAAGAAGGACATTGAATACATAACCCAAAAAGCGTCGGAGATTAGCTTCCTCCGACGCTTTTGCGAGTATATATTCAGGTCTTTACGGGAAACCCGTTGCCGATTGCTTTTACAATTCTAAAGTCGTATATATGAATTTGCCCATTTCGTCTATCACGTCCTCTGCTTGCGGAAAAACTCCGGTTGCGTTTAAATATCCGTGGCCGAGCCCGTTGTATACGACAAGCTTTGTTTTTACATTTGCGTTTGAAAGCTTATGAGCCCAAGCAACGGCGTCTTTTTTCAGATAGTCAAGCGCGCCTACTGTAATAAATGTCGGAACATTGCCGCTTGCGTCGAAAACGTACGGGTTGTTGTATTCGTCCGGCGAGAGTATGCCTATCTGCTTAAAATTGCAGCATGTAAGCATTTTCATTTGTTTTATTACGCCTTTTGAAACAGATTTTTGTGACGGTTCGAATTTATAGTCGGAATATCCTTTTTTATAATACTCGTCAGTAAAACCGAACATATTCAAGGTAGGATAGAGCAGAAGCTGCGCTTTGATTTTTCCGGTACCCTTGTATTTGGTAGAGCACGCTTGAGCAATATTTCCTCCGGCACTGTCACCGCAGACAAAAATTCTATCCTTGTCTATTTTGAATTCGCCACAGCTGCGGCTTATATATTCCAATACGTCAAAGCAATCGCTGTACGGTGCGGGATAGGCGTTTTCGGGTAAAAGCCTGTAATCTATGCTGATTACCTTAACGGCGAATTTATCAACGAGCATTTTTAAGCTCTCGTCATACGGCGCGAGCGTTCCGCCGACAAATGCGCCGCCGTGAATGAAAATCATTGCCGTCCTTGTGCCTTCACATTCCGCATTTTCATATATTCTGATCGGAATATCAAATCCGTCGGAAGCTTTAATGTGTTTGTTTTTGATTGAAACGCCTTTTATATGACAGTTTGCATAAGAAATCCTGTCGCAGCCCTTTCTGAAAAAACCGAGGCTTCTCTCGGTTATTTTTAAATGAATACTGTTTAGAACAAAATCCGGGACAAGCTTTAGTTTCCTTGCCATTTTGCCTATGGGTCCGCCGAGCATTCGCGGATCTATGCCGTATTTTGATATGGCGTCGGGCGCATACTTGGCTGTGTAAGTTAAATTCCCGTCGGCTTCCGCGTAGGCGGTTCTCTTTAATTCGTTCAAGAACTCCTCGCTGTACCATTTTTTATCAAAGCTTTTTTTATTATTCATAATACACCTTCTGACGATGATATGGTATAACTATATCATAATAAGGACGGTTGTCAATAAAACAAGTTAAGTGTATAATTATTAATATATAGATTATGCGAAAGGTTTGTTATGTCTCATATTATCCCAACTCCGTTATTTGAAAAAACAGATGAAACAAAAAGATTGTTCATAAAATCTTTGTCGCTTGACGAAAGAAATGTCAACGGTTCTGTTAAAGATGATTTTTATGATTTTATACGTAAACTCGAACTGCCGGTCGGAAATGATGTTGTTGTTAGTTTTACGCATGATTTTTTGCTTGAAAATGAAGAATACCGACTTGAAGTAAACGAGAAAATCACAGTGTATTCGAGTGGGGAGGCAGGAAAAGTGTTTGCTCTGCAAACACTCAAGCAACTACTGTTTGAATACGGCCGAACGATTCCGTTTATTGCGATAAAGGATAAGCCTAAGTATAAAATCAGAGGCTTTATGCTTGATGTCGGAAGATATTTCTATCCCGTAGACGAGGTCAAGCTGTTTATTAGAAAAATGTCTCTGCACAAGCTTAATTTTCTGCATTTGCATTTGACGGAGGACCAGGGATGGCGAGTTGAGATTTACAAATATCCGTTGCTGACGCAAATCGGGTCGGTAAGGAAAAAGACGAATTTTAATCATAGGCAACATAAGGGCTATTACACAAAAGCTCAGATTAAAAGTATAGTCAAATATGCACATGATTTCGGTATTTCGGTTATGCCTGAATTTGATATTCCGGGACACAGCAGAAGTGCGCTGGCTTGTTATAATTACCTCGGCTGTTTTGAAAGAAATTTGCCGGTCGCCGACCATTGGGGAGTAAAGCATGATGTTTTGTGTGCAGGGAAAGAAAGCACATATGAATTTGTCGAGGATATAGTGGATGAACTTTGTGAGCTTTTTCCGGATAAGTATTTTCATATAGGCGGCGACGAGGTGTCGAAACACAGGTGGCATCTTTGCCCGCATTGTCAAGCAATGATGAAGAAGCTTGGCTTAAATAACGAGGATGAGCTTCAGTGCTGTTTCATGAACAGAATAAATGATTATTGTGCAGGCAAGAATAAGCAGGCGTTTATGTGGAGTTGGGATTTGAAGGATGATAAGCTGCTTTCCGAAAATTTGGGCTTTACGAAATGCGGAGACATAAACACGGGCGACAGACCGTTTATCGATACAAGTTCAAAAGCATATTATATTGATTTGCCTTACGGTTACATAAGTCTCAAAGATACCGCCAACCATAAATTATACGACGGAAATTGCCTCGGTGCGGAAGCAACGTTATGGACGGAATATGTTCCCAATATGAAAAAAGCGGACAAAATGACTTATCCTAGGCTTGGAGCTATGTGCGAAACCGTTTGGCGCGGAGAAAATTCATATGAGCAGTTTCATAATAAGCTTGATTATTATTACTCATATCTTGATAAAAACAGAATCGGATATTCAAAGCTGCATTTTGCAAATCCGAACAGGGTACTTGGCTTTTTACAGAGGCTTTGGTTTGAAAAACGACAGCTCACATGGGAGGGCTTATCTAATATCTTTGACGATTTAAAAGTTGAACATATTGCAAAAAAGAAGCGGTAAAATATAATGTTATACGGATTTAGACGAGTGTGACGCTGATTAAAAAACTGTTCGCTTTTTCGCTTATGTATGAAGACCGTTACATTTATTAAGCCGGAGGAGCGGCTCGACGAGATGACGGCATATCAAATAGGAAAAGCGGATAAGTATACATGGGGTATAGGAAAGGTATAATATGGGGGTCATAGTGTGGAAGTGAAAAAAATTATATTTGTTTGCCACGGTAACATATGTCGTTCTCCTATGGCAGAATTTATATTTAAAAGTATGGCAAATAATCTTGGTGTGTCGGATAAATTTTCGGTATGTTCGAGAGCAACAAGTGATGAGGAAATATGGAATGGCGTAGGACAACCGATATATCCGAAAGCTAAAGAACAGCTTTTATATCACGGAATAGCAATAGGAGATAAAAAGGCGATTCAGCTAAAAAGAAATGATTATTATGAAGCGGATATGTTTATCGGCATGGACAGCGCCAATATACGTAATATGAAAATACTATTCGGCGGCGATGCGGATTACAAAATACACAAATTGCTTGAGTTTACGGGAAGCAATTCCGACGTTGCCGACCCATGGTATTCAGGCGACTTTGACAAAGCATACAATGACATTGAAATGGGCTGTAATGCTCTTCTCAATTTCCTCCTCTTTGAAAATTCTTGACTTTGATTACAAAAGTTGATACAATACAATAGCTCACTCGGAGGGCTGGTTATCGTATGGAAATAACAAGCCGGATAAGGTGCAGGCTGAAATGCCCGTTCCATATCCGGTCTTTTTTAATATTCAAGGAGTAGGTATGGATCTTTTAAAGGATAATGTCGGTAAGCTTTACCGCAAATTTTTTATAGCTTCATTCGGAAGTGCACTGATAGCGTGTATTTACGGACTTGTGGATATGGCTATGGTAGGGCAGTATCACGGACCGGACGGCTCTGCCGCAATGGCGGTAATTGCCCCAATTTGGAATATTATATACAGCTTTGGGCTTTTGTGCGGTATAGGCGGCTCGGTGATTTATGCCGTCGCAAGGGGAGAACGCGATGACGTAAAAGCGGCAAACGGATATTTTACCTCTGCATTTATACTCGGAGTTTTATGGGCGTTGATACTTTGGGTCTTGGTGTGGGTCTGCGAGGAACCGCTTCTCAGGCTTTTCGGCGCAAATGACGCACTTATGCCGCTTTGCAAAGAATATATGGTAGCCCCAAAGCTTACTGTTCCCGTATATGTATTTATAAATCTGCTCTCGTCGTTTCTCCGTAATGACGGTGACCCCGGCAGAGCCACAAAAGCCGTTATTTTCGGCGGTATATTCAATGTGTTCGGAGATTATTTCTTTGTGTTCACATTGGATATGGGAATTAAAGGCGCGGGAATTGCAACAGCAATGGGAGCTTCAATGTCCGTTCTTGTGATGCTTACGCATTTTATCAGCAAAAAGAATACGTTGAAATTCGTAAAGCCTCTAAGAATACTTAACAGCTTTAAAATGATAAGCGTCAACGGATTTTCTTCATTTATAGTTGACGTGGCAATGGGCATAGCCACAATGCTGTTTAACCGCCGTGTAATGGAGTATCTCGGTACGGACGCACTTGCGGTTTACGGAGTAATAGTTGTTGTAGGCACTCTTGTACAGTGCTGCTCTTACGGTATCGGTCAGGCGGCACAGCCCGTAATTTCGCGTAATTTCGGTGCCGGACTTACAGACAGAATTAAGACAATGCTTAAGTACAATATCATAACCGCCGCCGTTTTCGGAGCGATTTGGACGGTTCTTTCTATGGCTATGCCGCAGGTGTTTATAAAGCTGTTTATGACGCCCACTCCCGAGGTGCTGTCAATAGCTCCCGGAATAATCAGAATTTATGCGATTTCATTTGTACTCTTGCCGTTCAATATCTATTCAACGTACTATTTCCAGGCTATTATGAGAGCCAAGATATCACTTATCGCATCCGTTGCAAGAGGTATTGTAATAAGCGGTGCTCTGATACTTTTATTGCCTGTTGCTTTCGGCGGAAATGCAGTTTGGTGGGCAATGCCCATCACAGAAGCCGTTGTATTTGTGTATTCGGCTGTTATGATGAAAAAAGTGAAGCTGTCAAGATAGTATTCTGCTGTCGAGCAAAAACCGAGTCATTGCAAAAGCAGTAAAAATGGTGTATGCTTATCTTGACTTTTACTGAAAAGAGGAGTTTTCGGTTGACTGTTGACGAAGCACTCTCAAGGCTTCAAAAATCTGCTTTCAGAGCCAAATTTCATCTGTCCGATGAGGACATAAATTATATCGACAAAAAAGGCTTGGATACCGTAAAAAGCCATGCGGAGGATTTTATAAAGAAACGTCTTGCACCGGCGGTTATACCAAACGACGGCAAGCAAACGCCGATGCGCGGTCACCCCGTGTTTAAGGCTCAGCATGCCTGCGCCTGCTGCTGTCGAGGGTGTTTAAATAAGTGGTATCATGTAGAAAAGGGCAGAGAATTGTCTTATGACGAGCAAAGGCGGATAGTTAATCTGTTAATGGCTTGGATAGAAAGAGAATACCGCAGTTATAAAAATAATACATAAAAGCAGTCCCGTGAAGGAGAGTAAACTTCACGGGACTTTTTCTTTATTCAATTATTCGCTTACTAAGTTTTTAATGACCTCAACCATCTTGAACATAGCATTTACAGGTATTGCTTCATAAATACTGTGGAAGTTCATTCCACCGGTTGAAAGGTTGGGGCAGGGCAGACCCTCAAACGAAAGTCTTGCACCGTCGGTTCCGCCGCGTATCGGTGTAATTTGCGGCTCCACACCGGCTTTACGCATTGCTTTTTTTGCTCGTTCTACTATGTCTATATGCTCTTTAATGACATCAAGCATATTGTAATAGCTGTCTTTAATTTCAGCCGAAACCGTGTTTTCTCCGTATTTGCGGTTGAAAAATTCAACAAGTACGGTAATAAATTCCTTGCGCTTTGCAAAGCTTTGCTTGTTGTGATCTCTGATTATCATATGAAGAGTTGCCTTGCTCTCGTTGCCGTTAACCGATGAAACGTGATAAAATCCCTCGCGATTTTCGGTGTGCGCGGGAGCTTCGGCGGCAGGAAGCATATTTATAAATTCAGCAAGATACAAAACAGCGTTTTTCATCTTGTTTTTAGCCGTGCCGGGATGCGTGTTGACTCCGTTGAAGGTTATTTTTGCACCTGCCGCGTTGAAGTTTTCATATTCTATTCCGCCAAGCTCCCCGCCGTCAACGGTATATGCAAAATCCGCGTCGAAAGTTTCAAAATCAAACTTGTCGGCACCACTGCCTATTTCTTCATCTGGTGTAAAACAAATTGAAATTTTGCCGTGACTAAGAGTGCTGTCACCGCTAAGCTCACAACACGCCTCGATTATTTCGGCAATACCGGCCTTGTCATCCGCGCCGAGAAGCGTTGTTCGGTCGGTAACTATAATATCCTCTCCCGAATATTTGGCATCTATCATCGGCGCATTTGTGCCGTCAAATTTTATTATTTTTGCTTTGACGTCTTTCCCACTGACATCGGGAGACGTATCCATATGAGAAATCAATCCGATTTTGGGAAGCTTCTCAAATCCTTTTGTCGCAGGTATATGTCCGTAAACATAACCGTATTTATCACGGTAAGCGTCACTTACACCTATGCTTTTCAGCTCTTTTACAAGGTAATCCGCAAGAACTGTTTGTTTTTCCGTTGACGGTATGCTCTCGCTGTTTTCATTTGAGGTCGTTTCGAATTCGACGTATCTTAAAAATCTGTCAATAACACTCATCTTATTCATTCCTATCTGAAAAAATTATGCCTTTTCGGTACAAAATGATTTTAACATACGGCTATTATCTTTTCAAGCATATAAAAACCGCCCGTACCTTAAACGATACGGGCGATCTGTTTTTGTGCTTAGTGTCTTAAGAGAAATTACTTCTCAAGGGTAGCATACTGGAAGTACCAATAGCCGTACGGGCTGTGCCATACGCCCTTAAGCTCGGGCTTCTGGAGCCAGAAGTCATTGTAATAAGCAACGGGGATGCAGGCGTAATCTTCCATCATGGTCTTTTCAGCCGCGTGGAGAGCCGCAAAGTGAGCTGCGGAGTCTGCAACCTTAGAGTTAGCAATGTCAGCGTCAAAAGCAGAGCTGTTGTATTTACCGTCGTTGTTGCCGTTGGTAGAAGTGAAGAGATCAAGCATATTTGAGGCGTCGTTATAGTCCATTACCCAGCCGTTGCGAGCCATATCGTAATTGCCTGCACGACGCTGAGGAGTGAATGAAGACCATTCAACAATGTCAATCTTCATAGTGATACCGAGCTGAGCATAAGCACTCTGGAGATACTCTGCAACAGCCTTGTGGTAACCTGCATCGTTTGTTGAGTAGGTGATAGTCGGGAAGCCCTTACCGTCGGGATATCCTGCCTCTGCGAGAGCCTTTTTAGCCTCCTCGAGATTAGCCTGATAATCCTTGCTGATATAGGTCTCTCCGCCGTTTTCCTTAACTGCGTTATCGAAGAACATACCTTCGTTGTCAACAACGCCGGGACCTGCAAAGTTATAGGCGGGGGAGTATGTGCCCTGCATTATGGTGTTTGCAATGTAGTCGCGGTCAATTGCAAGGTTAAGAGCCTTGCGGACATTCTTGTTGTTGAAGGGAGCCTTGTTAAGGTTCATGCTGAGATAGTAGGTGCCGAGAATGGTGTCAACATAGAATTCTCCGCCGTCAGCAGCCTTCTTGAGAGTCGGGATTTCCTCGGTGGGAACATCCTTAATGAGCTGAGCCTCGCCGCTGTTGTATGCGGTGAAGGAAGCACTTGAGTTTTCGAGAAGCAAGAATGTGAGCTTGTTGTTAACTATGCGCTTTGAATCCCAACCACCTTTGTAGTTCGGGTTCTTTTTGCATACAATGCGCTCACGGGGAGTCCATTCGGTAATCATGTACGGACCGTTGCAGACATAAGTATCGGGTTTTGTAGCCCAAGAGTCACCGTTAGCTTCAACGGTAGCCTTCTGTACGGGGCTCATAGTGCCGAATGCAACGATTTTGTCAAAGTAAGAGCAGGGGTAAGCAAGCTTGACTGTAAGAGTTTTGCCGTCCTCGCTTGCTACAACGTTGAGCTTGTCGGGATCGGGAGTAGTGGTGGGCTTACCGTCTTTATCCGGATTGCCGATAGCGTCCTGATAGCCCTCAACCATACCGATAACAGTCTCAGCATAGGGAGCGGCAAGCTCTGTGTTTGTAAGGCGCTTAAAGGTATACTCAAAGTCCTTGGCGTTAAGCTCGGTGCCGTCAGACCATTTAAGACCGTCACGCATTGTGAAAGTCCAAGTAAGACCGTCTTCGCTTACAGTGTACTTTTCAGCCTGACCGGGCTGAACCTTGTTGTCCTCATCAATTATGAGAAGCGTCTCATAGAGCGTGATGAGCATATTGCCGCCGTCAACAGCACTGTTAAGAGCGGGATCGAGCGTTTCGGGGTTAGGTCCTATCTGAACCGTTATACCGGCGTCGTCCTTTTTGCTGTTGCCGCATGAACTCAGGAGTGCCATTGCCGACAGACACATGACAACTGCGAGTATCGCAGCAATAAGTCTTTTGGTTTTCATTAAATACATCTCCTTCTTATAGCAACTCGCGCTGCTTAAAAATATATCCATTGTGCTCCAGATGCACAATAAACAACTATTTTACCTTGTCAAGGTGATGGCAAGCTGCAAAATGGCCTGCCGAGATTTCGCGAAGCTCCGGGCATTTTTCGGCGCAAAGGCCGTCGGCATACGGGCAGCGGGTCCTGAAACGGCATCCGCTCGGGGGATTCAGAGGACTCGGAACATCGCCCTCAAGAGGAATTCTGTTAGAGGAGCGTGCAATTATCGGGTCCGCCTCCGGTATAGCCGAAATAAGGCTCTTAGTGTATGGATGCGCGCTGTGTGTTATAAGCTCGTAGCTGTCGGCGAGTTCAACGAGCTTGCCAAGATACATTACGCCTATACGGTTTGAAATATGTCTTACGACGCTTAAATCGTGCGCTATGAAAAGGTAGGTGAGACCAAACTCGTTCTGCAAATCCTCAAACATATTAACGACTTGCGCCTGGATTGAAACGTCAAGAGCCGATACAGGCTCGTCGCATACGATAAATTCCGGATTTACCGCAAGAGCTCTCGCTATGCCGACGCGCTGCCTCTGACCGCCCGAAAACTCGTGCGGATAACGGTTGGCGTGCTCGCTGTTAAGACCGACGGTCTCAAGAAGCGATATGATTTTGTCGCGTCTTTCCTTTTTGTTGGCGGCAAGATGATGAATATCAATAGCTTCGCCGACAATATCTCCTATCGTCATACGCGGGTCAAGACTCGCATACGGGTCCTGAAATACCATCTGCATCTTTCTTCGATAGGGGAGCATATTCACTGAGATTTTTTTCTTTTTGTCAAATATGACGTCTCCGTCATATATTATTGTTCCGTCTGTGGGCTCGTAAAGCCTTAAAATAGTGCGCCCTACTGTGGTTTTACCGCAGCCGGATTCGCCGACGAGTCCGAGAGTTTCGCCTTTTTTTATATAAAACGAAACATCGTCTACCGCCTGAACGTATTTTTTCTTTTTGCCTCTGCCTCCGGCAGGAAAGTACTGCTGCAAGTGCTGTACTTCTATGAGCTTTTTATCGTCACTCACAGTCTTTCTCTCCTTCCTCAAATTCTTCTTTTTGAAGTAGCCAGCAATGGCTGTAATGTGTGTCGCTTAAAACCGTTTTCGGCGGCATTTGCTTTAAGCATATCTTCATGCATTTTGAACATCTCGGTGCAAACGGACACCCTGCCGGCGGGTTGAGAAGATCGACCGGCTGCCCTTCAATCGGTACAAGCCTTTCCTTACTTTCGACATTCAGCTTCGGAATGGATTTTATAAGACCCTTTGTGTATTCGTGCTTCGGCTCATAAAATATCTCGTCTGCCGTGCCGTATTCAACTATATGACCCGCATACATAACTGCAATTTTTTCGCACATACTCGCGACAACGCCAAGGTCGTGAGTTATCATAATTATGCTCATTCCGAGCTTTTTACGCAAATCCTGCATAAGGTCAAGTATCTGCGCCTGAATTGTGACGTCAAGAGCCGTTGTAGGTTCGTCGGCTATTAAAAGCTTCGGCTCGCAGGCAAGAGCTATGGCAATCATAACTCTCTGGCGCATACCGCCCGAAAGCTCGTGCGGATACTGTTTAAGTCGCTTGGTAGGCTCGTTAATGCCTACAAGCTCCAAAAGCTCCTTAGCGCGCTCATATGCCTGTTTTTTGTCTTTATCCGTATGCAGCCTTATAACCTCTGTTATCTGGTTGCCTATTGTGTAAACGGGATTAAGGCTCGTCATAGGGTCCTGAAATATTATGGAAACCTCGTTCCCTCTTATCTTTCTGAAATCCTTATCGGTCATCTTTTCAATTTCGTGACCGTTAAATCTGATTGTTCCGCCTATAAGCTTGCCCGGGTAGGCGGTAAGCCCCATTATTGAATATGCCGTGACGGATTTTCCCGAACCCGATTCACCGACTATTCCGAGAACCTCGCCTTCATCCATCGAAAACGAAACGCCGTTAAGTGCTTTGACTTCGCCTGCGGGAGTAAAGAACGACAGCTTTTCGTCTTTTATTTCCAAAAGTTTTTCACTCAAAATATTTACCCTCCTTTAGTTCTTGAGCTTCGGGTCAAACGCGTCGCGCAGCCCGTCTCCGAGAAGGTTAAAGGCAAGTATGATAACGCTTATCAATAGCGCCGGTAAAAACAGCAGATAGGGATAAGTGTTCATACCCTTTACGGCCTCCGTGGCAAGAGAACCGAGCGACGGCATGGGAGCCGTAACGCCGAGTCCGAGGAAACTCAAATAGCTTTCGGTAAATATTGCGGAGGGTATCTGAAGCGTGGTTGTTACTATAAGAGTACCTATGCAGTTCGTCAAAAGGTGCTTTCTGATTATACGCGAATTGCTTGCACCGAGCGCTCTTGCCGCGGTAACGTATTCGGACTCCTTGAGTACAAGTATTTGAGAACGTGTTATTCTTGCCATACCTACCCAGTATATCAAAACGAATACAAGGAATATTGCTATAAGGTTCGGTCCCATTCTCTGCATCCAAGTAAAACCCGGATTTGCAGAGAGCGCTTCGAGTCGCGGCTTTAGTGAGGTTGCAAGCAGAATTATTAAAAGTATATCGGGAATGGTATATAAAATGTCGGTAAAACGCATCATTATATTATCGACCCAACCGCCGGCAAAACCGGCTATTGCACCGAACAGCGAGCCGACTATAAGAACCAGCGCTGCGCACACAAGACCTACCGTAAGGCTTATTCTTGTGCCCATCATAAGGCGAACGGCAAAGTCTCTGCCGAGCTTATCCGTTCCGCAGATGTGAGGAAATACCTTTTGACCCGCGTCTATTTGCGCCTGTTCTGTTTCGCTGTACTGAAACGGGGAGAGGTTCTCGCTGTATTTTATTTGCTGCTCATAGCTGTACGGCCAAAAGCTGGGAAGAATGTAAGCAAAAACCACTATCAGTAAAATAAAGACAAGACTTATCATGGCAACCTTGTTTTTACGCAGACGTCTGAAGCCGTCCTTCCAAAAGTTGACACTGTCTCGCATTACAACAAGATTTTCTTTTTCCGTCGTTGTAGCCGGTATAAAATCGTCTGCCTTCAAATGCAGACTCGGAAATTTTTTGTTCATCGGCGATGCCGCTCCTTACTTAAGTTTGATTCTCGGGTCGATTATTTTATACAGTATGTCAACTATGACGTTTGCAACTATGATAAGTGTCGCAAGGACAATTGTTGTTCCCATTATCATGGTGTAGTCGCGGTTGACTATGGCCGAAACAAATTCACGGCCGAGACCGGGTATTGCAAATATCTGTTCTACTATAAACGAACCCGTCATAAGGCTTGCGAGCATTGGTCCGACGTATGTTATTACGGGGAGTATTGCGTTTCTGAGAGCATGCTTGAAGAGTATTTTGAAGTTTGAAAGGCCTTTGGCTTTTGCCGTTCTTATATAATCCTGCCCCATAACGTCCAAAAGACTTGAGCGCATAAGCCGCGTTATATATGCCGTCGGGTAAACCGACAGCGCCGTCACCGGCATTATATATGACGACAGCGTGTTAAGACCTACCGTTGGCAGTAGATTCAGCTTGCTGCCGAATGTATACAGTAAAATTACGCTGATTATAAAGCTCGGTATTGCGATACCGCACGTCGCGAGTACTATAATAAAGTTATCGGCAAATTTACCTCGGTTGTATGCCGAAAGACATCCGAGCGGTATGCCTACAAGAAGAGAGACGAGAACAGCTATTCCGGCGAGCTTTGCCGATACGGGAAATTTAGAAAAAATAATGTCCGATACGGTTCTTCCTCTTTGACGTAAACTTACGCCCATATCGCCCTTGATAAAATCGGTAATATAGGTTATATATTGCTCAAATAAAGGCTTGTCCAATCCGTATTTTGCAGCGAGAGCTTCCTGTGCAGCCTTGCTTATGGATTTTTCCGCAACGAACGGACCGCCGGGAACAAGGTTCATAAGGAAAAACGTCAGCGTGGCAACAATGAAAATGCTGAGCAAGCCCATTGCTATGCGCTTGATGATGTACTTGGTCAAATGATAGACCCCCTGTTAATTTGTGTATTTTTTTCAAAAGACATAGAAGTCTTTTTATATTATTGTCTCAAATAACCAATTATTGCTAAATCACAGGTATTCTTGACGATATTATTCGTACATTTTAGCACAATGTCTCACTAAAATCAAGATTTTTGCCTTGTATTTATTCAATTATTCCGCAAAGCAAAGCATTTTTTCGTGATATGTACCGATATAAGACATTTTGCCCCATAAATAACGATTTAAAAATATTTGTAATTTTTTCTTGACAAAGAAAGAACGGCGTGATAACATTGTGGCAACATCTAAAAAACCTGTGATTAAGAAGAGTAGCTTTACTTAAAGCTTGCAGAGAGCGGTTGTCGGTGGAAATACCGCAGGGGAGAGTACAGCGAATGGACTTATGAGGGCGGCACGAAAGCGTTTGCGAGTAGCGGCCGACGGGTTCCGTACCCGTTATCAGAGCGGCTTATATGTAAGTATAAGAAACGAGCGGTCGGTTTATCCGGCAATTTGGGTGGTACCGCAGGATTCAAAGTCTTGTCCCATATATGGGATAAGGCTTTTTTTATTTGCTTATTAAGGAGAAAAGGATGCAATATTATTTAAGACGATGGCGATTTTTAAAATATAACATTGTACACTGATTTATTTTAAAAATTAAGGAGTCATCATCATGAAAAAAGTAAAAATAACGGTAGCGGTAATTTTAGCGGTAATAACAATATTCTTCGTAGGCTGTACGGCGAAAAAAGACAAGGTTCCGGTAATAGGCATCAGTCAGTACGGTGAGCACGCCTCGCTTGATAATTGCCGCGAGGGCTTCCTTCTCGGCCTTAAGGAGGCCGGACTCACAGAGGGTGAGGATTACACAATAGATTATCAGAATGCTTCGTTTGACAATGCCACCGCAACACAGATTGCCAATAACTTCTCTTCCAAAAACGTCGCGCTTATGTGCGCCATAGCAACCTCCTCGGCAACAGCTTGCTACGCTGCGGCAGAGGATAAGAACATTCCGGTTGTATTCAACGCCATAACAGACCCCGGTGAAGCAGGTCTTACAACAGGCAACATCACGGGCGTTTCGGATAAGCTTCCCGTTGACCCGCAGCTTGAGCTTATAAGAAAACTCCAGCCTGATGCAAAAACAATCGGTATCATCTACACAACAAGCGAACCGAATTCGGTATCGGCAATCGCCGAGTATAAAGAAAAAGCAGGTAACTACGGATTTACTATTGAAGCTATAGGCGTTGCCGATCAGGCGTCCGTTACACAGGCTGCCGATACTCTTATAAACAAGAAGGTTGATTGCATCACAAACCTTACCGACAATAATGTTGTAGGCGTTCTTCCGTCAATACTTGAAAAAACCAATGCCGCAGGTATTCCCGTATACGGCAGCGAAATTGAGCAGGTTAAAAAAGGCTGTGTGGCGTCTGCCGGTATCGATTATGTGGAGCTCGGCAAAATGGCAGGTAAGCTTGCCGCTCGGATTTTAAAGGGAGAAGCCAAGGCTTCCGACCTTCCGTACGAAACAGTGACCGAGTACAGCACATATATAAATTCCGACGCAGCAAGCGCTATGGGAATTACCGTTCCGTCGGATGTAGCCGCAAAGGCAATAGAATGTAAATAAGGTAGTGTAAAAAAATGCTGGATCTTATTATAAGCACGTTAACTCAAGGCTTTATATACGCTCTTCTCTCCTTCGGTGTATATATTACATATAAAATATTGGATTTTCCCGATCTCACCGTAGACGGCAGTTTCCCTTTGGGAGCTGCCGTAACGGCTGTTTTACTTGTAAAGGGCGTAAATCCGCATCTCGCTCTTTTAATATCTTTTCTTGTCGGAGCTCTCGCCGGATTTGTCACGGGATTTATCCACGTCCGTTTGAAGGTACGCGACCTGCTTTCGGGTATTATAACAATGACGGCTTTATTTTCAATAAATCTGCAGATAGCCGGTTCGAATCTTTCAATCGCGCGTGAAAAAGATACTATATTTACATCTCCCGCTACAATGTCGGTTTTCGGGTCGATGTCGCTTATTTTAAGAAAACTTATCGTTTCCGCAATTCTGATGATAGTCTGCAAGGTGCTTCTTGACCTTTACTTTAAGACAAAAAACGGCTTTTTGCTTCGCGCGGTAGGCGATAACAGCGTACTTGTAACCTCTCTCTCAAAGGACAAGGGCACAATAAAAATAATCGGACTTGTAATATCGAACGCTCTTGTGGCTCTTTCGGGTGCCGTTGCCTGTCAGGAGCAGCGCTCGTTTTCCGCGACGATGGGAACCGGTCAGATAGTGTTCGGCCTCGCAGCGGTGATTATAGGAACAACGCTTTTCAGGCGCGTAAGCTTTATAAAGGGCACCACCGCCGTAATAATCGGCAGCGTAATTTACAAAGCTTGCATACAAATTGCAATAAGCCTCGGCTTGCCTGCAAATCTTTTGAAGCTTATAACGGCTGTTTTGTTCCTGGCAATACTTGTTCTCGGCAATCTTCAGAAAGGCTCGGTGAAGAAAAATGTTGGAGCTTAAGCATATTTCAAAAATATATAATCCCGGGCTCGTTACGGAGATGTGCCTTTTCGACGATTTTAATTTTACCGTAAATGACGGGGAATTCGTCTCCGTAATAGGCTCAAACGGCAGCGGAAAAACCTCCATGCTGAATATAATATGCGGAAGTATACCCGTAAACGCAGGCGAAGTTCTTATAAACGGCAAGTGCGTGAATAAGAAGAAAGATTTTGAACGCTATGCCTATATCGGCAGAGTGTACCAAAATCCCTCAATGGGCAATTGCCCGAACATGACGATACTCGAAAATATGTCGCTTGCCGACAATAAAGGAAAGCCCTTCGGTTTGTCGTTTGCGCTCAATAAAAAACGATATGATTTTTACCGCGAACAGCTTTCGTCGCTCGGCCTCGGACTTGAGGATAAATTGCACGTGAAAATGGGCTCGCTGTCGGGCGGACAACGTCAGGCAGTTTCACTTGTTATGGCAACGCTGACACCGATAGACTTTCTTATCCTTGATGAGCACACCGCCGCACTTGACCCCAAGACCGCTGAAATAATTATGGAGCTTACCGATAAAGTAGTTAAGCAGAAAAAACTTACGACTGTTATGGTAACGCATAATCTTCGCTATGCCGTGGAGTACGGCTCGCGCCTTGTTATGATGGACAGGGGCAATATTATACTTGATAAGGCGGGCGAGGATAAAAAGAATACGTCGATAGACGATATTCTCGCAATATTTAATAAGATAAGCATTGAATGCGGAAATTAACATTTTTTATATAAATACATATATCAAAAAATACATATATCAAAACAGCTTTGAATTTTAAAATCGGCTTCTCAATTAAAAATATATAAAAATGACCGAAAGCAGAGATTATTTTCCGCTTTCGGTCAAAATTTTGGTCGGAGTGAAGGGACTCGAACCCCCGGCATCCTGCTCCCAAACGGACCTATGAAGGCAATTTCCGCTAAAAATAGCTTTTTCCGCCCCTTTCCGCTCGGAAAACCGTGCTCTTCGCCACTCTTATGTCCACTGTTTTCGAGTGCTCCGAAACGGTAGGTGGTCTGTTATGTGGTCAACAGCAATTTCCGCAGAATAATACACACTACACGCCTTTCGTTATCACTCGAGAGGCGATTGCTTTTTATACGGTTATTATAACTCTGAACAACCCCTGATTCAAGTCAAAATTTGCACCGCAGTAGACAAAGATAAGGGATTACGGAAAAGCAAAGAGGGAATAGAAAACTTGCAATAAAAAGTTGATAAATGCTGAAATCGCAGTATTTATCTGCCGAAAGTTGTTGATATTTGGTGTGGAGTGTGGTATAATGATTTCCGATGATACAATGTACTAACTATAACTGTTTATGAGGTGTAATACAATGGCCGCAAGCTATAAAAAATTGTTCAAGCTTCTGATCGACCGTGATATGAAAAAGAAAGAGCTCGCCGAAAAAGCCGGTATCAGCATAGCAACTATCACCAAGATGGGCAAAGACGGCGCTGTTGTCAGCAGTGAGGTTCTTGTAAAGATATGCTCAGCCCTTGGTTGCACTATGGATGATATAGTGGAGATAATTGAAAAATAAAAGAAAGGCATTTTATAATATGTTACATGATGGGCTGTATGAGCAAATTATCAATAAGGGATTAGAAACAGAGCTATCCGTTACGGACAAGCTTTCTACTACTGCGCCCATTGATAGTGCTGAGGCGTCCAAAGTACTGGCAAAATATATTGCCGAAGTTGTAGAAAAAGGGCTTGATAATGTTGCTGACAATGGCGGTGACGTGGGCTCACAAGTGGCTCTTGCAAACCGTATTATTTCTACGATTATCACCGAAACAAAAGAAAACGAACTTGATGAAATGACGGTTGCGGAGCGGGCCGAGCAGCTACTCGCACTCTTTGACAAAAAGAACAGCATTTTATCCCTCGATGAAAAGGCAGCGATTATTCGTCCTGAAACATCTATTGCGCAAAGCTCGCTATTTACTGGTGCAATCCACGAGCCGCAGATGTTTACCGAGCTCAAGAAGGAAATTATATCCTGTAACCGTATTGATATGCTGGTATCCTTCATTAAATGGAGCGGACTGCGCTTAATAATGGATGAGCTTAAAACCTTCACACAAAACGGCGGTGAGCTCCGCATTATTACAACCTCTTATATGGGAGCGACCGATGTAAAGGCAATCGAAGAACTCCGCAAACTTCCTAACACAAAAATCAAGGTGAGTTACGACACCAAACGCACCAGACTTCATGCGAAAACGTATGTCTTCTATCGGGATACCGGTTTTACTACTGCATATGTTGGTTCATCGAATCTTTCTAATGCTGCCATTTCCAGCGGCCTTGAATGGAACGTAAAGGTCACAAAGAAGGACCTGCCGGAAACGATTGACAAAATTGAAGCCACATTTGAAAGCTATTGGAATTCCAATGAATTTGAATATTACAACGAGGATCAAAAGGAGCGTTTAGCACGTGCACTAAAGTCCGAAAAATACTTTGACAGTAATAATGCCGAAGTGTATACGATGGATATCACTCCATATTCCTATCAGCAAGAAATTCTTGATAAGCTGGAAGCAGAGCGCAAGGTTCGTGGCTATCACAGAAACCTTGTTGTTGCCGCCACCGGTACCGGAAAGACTGTGATTTCTGCGCTTGATTACAAGCGTTTTCGCAAGCAAAACCCGGATAAGCCTTGCCGACTTTTGTTCGTGGCTCATCGTGAAGAAATTCTGAAACAAAGTATGTACACCTTTCGCGCAGTACTGAAAGATGCAAACTTTGGGGAGATGTTTGTAGGCAGCTATAAACCGGAAAGCATAGACAATCTTTTTATATCTATTCAAACTTTCAACTCGCAGAGCTTTACCGAAAAAACAACGCGGGATTTTTATGATTATGTTATTGTGGACGAGTTTCACCACGCCGCCGCACCTACATATCAAAAGCTCTTATCCTATTATAATCCGCAGATTCTTCTCGGTTTGACGGCAACGCCCGAGCGTATGGATGGCAAGAGCATTTTGCCGTATTTCAATAATCGTATTGCTGCCGAAATTCGTCTGCCCGAAGCTATTGACCGTAAGCTCCTGTGTCCGTTTCAATATTTTGGCGTAACTGATACGGTTGATCTGGATCACTTAAAATGGGCAGCCGGAGGTTATGATAAAGGCGAACTTTCGCGAATTTATACACTCAGCGGTATGACGGCAAACCGTCGCGCCGACTTGGTGGTTTCTTCATTGCTCAAATATGTTACAGATATTGATGATGTAAATGGGCTTGGATTTTGCGTAACGGTTGAACATGCAGAATTTATGTCTAATTACTTTAATGGCCGCGGAATTCCGTCGATGTTCCTGACCGGACATTCACCGGACGAAGAAAGAAAAGAGGCAAAGACCAGGCTTGTAAAAGGTGAAGTGCGGTTTATCTTCGTCGTTGATATCTACAACGAAGGTGTGGACATCCCTGAAGTCAACACAGTTTTATTCTTGCGTCCAACAGAATCTTTGACAGTGTTTTTACAGCAACTTGGCCGTGGTCTGCGTTTATCTGAAGATAAAGAATGCTTAACCGTGCTTGATTTTATTGGGCAAGCAAATAAAAAGTATAATTTTGAAGATAAGTTTGCTGCTCTCCTTTCCAACACCACACGAGGCGTAACACGTGAAATTAAGGATGGGTTTATTTCACTCCCAAAGGGATGCTATATTCAGCTTGAAAAGAAGGCAGCAAGATATATTCTTGATAACATTCGCGCATCTTATGGGAACAGCGCCGGCCTTGTTGCACGTATAGCAACCTTTGAAGAAGATACCGGCCTAAAACTTACTCTCGAAAACTTTCTTGATCACTATCGTTTGGATCCTCGCTCAATCTATAAATTTGCTTCCTTTTCTCGTCTGTGCGCACGTGCAGATATAATTGATGATTTCGAGGAACCGATCGAAGAGGTAATGTCAAAAGCACTCAGCCGTTTTGCTTTGGTTGATTCAAGACGTTGGATTGTGTTTATGCTACGTGTTTTGGAAAACATCGACCATTTCGACCTTACAAGACTTTCGGATATAGAAAAGCGTATGCTTCAGATGTTCTATATTACAATGTGGGGAAAAGCGATTGAGGATTGGAACGCGGACGAAGTATTCGAAAATTTCCGGGCTCTTTTAAATAGCCCGATAATGCTTTCTGAGCTGATTGCACTGCTCAAATATAACTATAATCGCATTGATTTTATTGATGAGCCTGTCAGCCTCGGATTCGATTGTCCGCTGGATCTGCATTGTACCTATACGCGCGATCAACTGCTTGTTGCAATGGATTTTATGAAGCCAAGCACTGTTCGCGAAGGTGTAAAATGGTTGCCCGACAAGAAAATTGATGTGTTCTTTATCACATTGAACAAGTCGGATAAAGACTACTCGCCTACAACCATGTATCAGGATTATTCCATCAATGAAACACTGTTCCATTGGCAAAGTCAAAGCACGACTAATGCAGAAGGTAAAGTCGGTCAGCGGTATATCAATCATCACAAAAACGGCAGCAAGGTTCTCTTGTTTGTGCGCGAATTTAAGAATGATGTTTATGGCAATACGGCACCGTACACTTATCTCGGTACTGCAAATTATGTTTCGCATAATGGTTCAAGACCAATGAACATTACATGGAGATTAGATGCCCCCATTCCGGCAAAATACCTGAAGAAAACAAACAAATTGGTGGTTGGATAATGACAGAAGTAGTGGCAGCCCTGATATGGGATAAAGATAAATTTATGATTTGTCAACGCCCGACGCATAAAGCCAGAGGCCTTTTGTGGGAGTTCGTTGGTGGCAAGGTGGAACCGGGCGAGACAAAAGAACAGGCGCTTATCCGCGAATGCCAAGAAGAACTTGCCGTGACGCTTTCTATTGGTGATGTATTTATGGATGTCGTTCATGAATACCCGGATTTGACAGTGCATCTAACCTTGTTCAATGCAGTTATCATTGAAGGCGTACCGCAAAAATTTGAACATAAAGATATAAAATGGATTGCACCGAGTGGAATTCCGAATTATGAATTCTGCCCGGCGGATGTAGAGATATTGAAAAAGATAATCGAGGTTTACGGAAATGGTCAAGTAACTGATACATGATCCGATATTTCTTGCGGGAAAGTCGGAACCGGCAACAAAAGATGATCTATTCGTCGCACAGGATCTGCTCGATACGCTGATTGCGCACAAGGATAGTTGTGTCGGCATGGCAGCGAATATGACTGGCGTGAAAAAACGAATAATCGCTTTTCTCGATGAAAGTAGACGGATATCTACTTACACTGTAATGCTCAATCCGGAAATTATAAAAAAAGACAGCGTATACGATGCCGAGGAAAGTTGCCTATCTCTTCTCGGCGGCCCACGCCCTTGCAAACGCTATAAATCCATTAAGGTTAAGTATCAAAACTTGGAATTGCAGACTCGCATCAAGACCTACACAGGCTGGACGGCTCAGATCATTCAGCACGAAATCGATCATTGTAATGGAATTTTAATTTGAGAACTATATTATAATTCAAGAGGTTCAATTATGACATCAATAGAAAATCAAATAATTAACTTAATCATTTCACAGGATGAGAATGATCAAGTGGATTTCAAAAAAGAATATTATTCCAAAGAGAAGAAGTACGACCTTATTAAGGATATTGTTTCTTTTGCTAATAATATTAAACCAAAGGATAAGTATATCGTTTTTGGCGTTGAAAACTCTACTTGGAATGTCTTAGGAATAGATAGAGCTTCTTTGCCTGATATTTCTGAAATTAATAACTTATTGCACTCCTATGTTGAACCATTTATTGATGTTGAACTGGGATATCTTGATTACCAAGGAGTAACGATAGGGTTTATTCGTATTCCACATCATGACTTAAATCGCCCATATGTTATTTCAAAGGAGTACAATAAGAACAAAGGTGTTTTTTTGCGAAAAGGTGAGATTTATACTCGAAAAGGTGCCACCAATTTCATAGCAGAAAGAAGCGATCTTGATTGTATATATCATAATAAAGGGACTCTGGACATTAATCTATATACCAAAGAACTTTCGTTTAGCAATATTCGTATAAATGGAAACTCATATTTGACTGGGCAAGTCAGGTGTATTATCCAAAACAATACACCCAAAACAATCGTGATTGATAGTATTCATATATTTGTCCACTGCGGAAGTAATTTAATCGAGCACACCGTCGACTTTATAGATGATCAAAAAAGCGTATTTATCAAAATGCCGGAGAGTTTATCGCAAATTCCTATGCAAATTTCTTCGGGAGATAGTTTACAAAAAACTGTTTACTTTGAAATATCAGAAATTGCAGCAATTAATTTAAACAAAAAGGCAAACGAATTGTCAGATGTAAGTGTGTCAATAGAAATAGGTGATGTTTTAAAGCGGACTTATCAAAATGATGCCGAAACAATACGGCTAAATGTTGCTGAAGACTTACTAAAGAAATGGAGTCACTAACATGGAAAACGCCCAGAAAGGAGAAGAGAATATGAACTATTCACCACTAAGATACCCAGGTGGCAAAAGTAAGATTGCGCCTTTTGTGTCATTGCTTATTGAGAAAACTAATTTAGGTGAATGTACGTATGTTGAACCTTTTGCAGGTGGGGCAGGAGTGGCGCTATCCCTTTTATTTGATGGGACAGTAACTAGTATCGTAATTAATGATTATGATAAGGCTATTTATTCCATGTGGAAAGCCATTCTTGAAGAAACCGAGGACTTTATAAATCTGGTTCGAACCGTTCCTTTAACAATTGATGAATGGAGAAAACAAAAACAAATATACAATGACGAGAATAAGAAATATTCATTAAAATTAGGCTTTGCCACTTTTTATCTTAATAGAACCAACCGTTCGGGAATATTGGCAGCTGGTCCTATTGGTGGATATAAGCAAACTGGAAATTACCTTATGGATGTTAGGTATAACAGAGAGGATTTGATTCAACGAATAAAAAAAATATCGGAATATAAATCACATATACATTTGTACAATAAAGATATTGAAAGTTTCATAAAAAACTATTTGCCTAAGTATCAGCATAATGCATTCGTTTATTTTGATCCGCCATATTACAACAAAGGTAAGGAACTGTATAAGAACTTCTTTGTTCATGAAGATCACGAGCGCATTTCAAAACTAATAAAGAGACTAGATTGTTATTGGATGGTAACTTATGACGATGTGGATGCTATTTGTGGGCTGTATAAAGATTACGAGTGTAAACAATTCGACCTAACCTATAGTGTGGCTAATTCGGGAAAAAAATCAGAAATTATGTTTTTGAGTGACGAAAGGCTCTGGCCTAGTGAAGATGAATTAAAATGTAAAAAAATTAAGATCAATATTAGAAAGCGGTGTAGTGATGAATAAAATATCGATTGATACTCTGAATGATAGAGATCCATTGTTGAAGTTAGTTCAACCTGACAACTTTATTGGTTGGGTTTATTCTATTGATTATGATTCAGCATTAGTTGTAACAAACGATGCGTGGAAAGCTAAGGTTAATGGAATACCGCATAATAGTTTTTTAGTTGCCTCTTCTTTTAACCCGTCTAATTATGCCAGTGTGACTTCGATGGAGAAAGAAGTTATTCTTCTTAGAGTTATTGGTACTTGTAAGTTGCCTCAAGACGATGACATGATTCGAACTAAAATTGATAATTATCAAAATCAAACTGATGTGTACTTAGAAGATAACAATAAAGGCTATGATCCCATAACACAGAACAGGTTACAATTTGGGGGATTAAAGTGTCGAGTGCTAGGTACTTTTTATATGAAAAATAGTGAGCTTAATATGGGAAGTGATATAGAATCTTTCTCAGTTTCAATGCGTATGGGTGTGTATATGCCTAAGGGGGATGCATTATCTTTAATTGTCAATTATGTTGATCCTATAAGAAAGAATCGTTTTAAAGAGGAACTAACACTTCTTGGAATTAATAAAGAACTTCAACCTTTTGAAATCGGAACCGTTCGTTATACATCAACAGATCGATTGCATCGAGCAAACGCTGCGGATCGAATTGCATTTCATATTCAACCTTCTGACTTTTTAGCTCGTCGAACTGCCGTGTTAGGTATGACTAGAACTGGTAAATCTAATATGATCAAGCAGACTATCTCTGTAGTAAAGAGCATTGCTGACAATTGTCAACTTCCTATTGGACAATTAGTATTTGATATTAACGGCGAATATGCAAATGCAAACAAACAGGATAATGGTTCGATTTCAGACATTTATTCTGAAGGCTGCGAAAGATATCGCATGATTCCTACCGAAGGATTTTCGCATTTGCTGAACAATTTTTATTCTGAATTGCAAGAAGGATTGACGATACTTAGCGAATTGATTAGAGAAAACAAAAAAGATGGCTCAGCTGATATAGATACTTTCTTAGGGATGTCGTTAGAGCAACCCGATTCTCTTGATGAGCCGGGCGAATATAAGCGCTGGCAGGTGAAAACAGCTTTATATAAAACACTTCTTAAAAGAGCTGGATACGATTATAATGGTACTTTCTCTGTTAAATTCGAAGCAAATAAAAAAATTCGTGAGGCAGTCGACGCTGTTATAAATGCTGATGCCGAACCAGGTTGTGAAGTGCATTTTGATCCGAACAATTCTCTTTCTTATGAAGAAGCACTTAAGTGGTTTATCGCGGCCCGTTCTGCAAACAAGGATAAGAAGACGACCGGTAAGTTGAAATCGAGTAGTGGCTCAAACTGGTTTGATGAAGAGTGTATTGCTATGTTAAATCTGTTGGATGGACATAACAACAACGATTCTTATATTCGCGGTTTTAGAACAATCGAATGTGGTCGTCCATATCATACACCTTACAGAACGCAAGATGTTTGTGAAGAGATTTATCAACATCTTATGCAAGGGAAAATAGTCATTTTAGATCTATCGGTTGGACAGGCTCAATTAAGAGAGCGACTCAGCAAAAGAATAGCGAAATATGTATTCAATGCTTCCATGAATTGTTTCACTAGTGGTCAAAGTCCCCAAAACATAGTGATTTATATCGAGGAGGCGCATAACCTAATCGGACGAAATATGGATTTGTCAGAAACGTGGCCGCGTTTGGCTAAAGAAGGTGCAAAATATAAGATTGCGCTTGTGTATGCTACGCAAGAAGTCTCTTCTGTACACCCCAATATCCTTGCCAACACCGAAAATTGGTTTATCTCCCATTTGAACAGCGAAAAGGAAATTTCAGAACTTGCAAAGTTTTATGATTTTGCAGATTTCAAATTATCCTTACTCAGGTCTCAAGACGTAGGCTTTTCAAGAGTGAAGACTTTATCAAGCCCATTTGTTGTTCCTATTCAAATAAATAAATTTGATCCCGAAAAAATAATCGCCGAGAAAGGACAATAAAAATGTCAGATTACAACGTTGATAGAACGTCTCATATTGATATTGTAGATAATCCTGATGTAAGGGTTTTTCTGGAAAATTGCGACTATATGAAAGCACCTACCGGGAACGAAATAAATGATATTACAAATCATTTTTTGACAATTCCCGATGCAGAATATGATTTGCCTCAAAAAGTAATATCTATTGACGGGAGTAATTATGAAGCAAGTGTTCGAAAGGAGTTGCCATTTACAAGAGTAGGTTTTGTTAAAATAAGTAACCTGTTAATAAGGCGCAATGCTTTAAAAAGCTTATCAGAAGGTAATTTTGTTAATCCGTTCGAAGTTGCAAAATTGAGCAAGGACAACTCATCGCTTTCATTTGCACTCCCAAGTACGAATATGTGTTATAAAGGCGAAAGTAATGTTCGTGATAGTTTCAGAAAGGCTTTAGATGAAATTTTATACAACTGTCGATTCTGGGAGAAAGACGCCTCAACAAGTTTGAGAACCACTTTGTTTCGTATGGCTTCTTTGCGTTCAAATGATGTTGGCAGCGAAAATGATAAATTGGTTTTATTCAAATGTCCTTCGTGTAGTGCAGAAAATCTTGAATTGTGGGACATCCCAGAAGTTCAGCGTTGTCCGCATTGCGGTAATATTGTTTATCCTTCTGATTGTTTGCGCATATGGGAAGATGTGGGGGATGCCGGTTCAAATCAATCTGCTCTAACAAGGTTTACGAATGCAATCATGCATTTGCTAGTTGTTCACTATATTCGATTTCTTAAAGAAAAGAGCCCAGATTCTTATCTTAACGCACTGACAGATCTGTGTTTCATCGTTAGTGGTCCTTTAGCTGTTTTCGGTAATCCTGCGTGGCTACACGCATCTATCTTAAAATATTTATATGACATTAACAAGGAATTGGTAGATAGCGGGAGAGCTCCTATTATCGTTATGGGTGTTTTAAAAACCGGAGCAATTTGTGACTATTTTAAAATGATTGGACCTTCGGTGAAAAAGAATTCGATTTATGCGGTATCCGATGAATTTAGAAATAAATATATCAATTTTGATCGAGAACCATCATCTACAACATTCGGAGCAGAAACATATTATGGTCAAGATTTCCTTTTAAAAACCGAAACTGGAAAACTGTTCGTTTTTAATGCATTATTGCCGTATAGAGACAAGCACAATAAGATTGTATTTAAAAAAGAAAAATCTAATTTACTTAACTATAAAAACATAGGCACATATATAGAATTAATCGAAGAGTTTGAGTGTGATCTTGATAGTACATCGATAGTTCCTATTGCGCTTGCGCAAAGATATACAGCAATCAGTTTGGAACCCGGTGGACAGGTTCTTGATTTGCTTGCTAAAAGCAATTTTCAATGAGTTAATAGTTTTAGCAAACAAATTACTAGTTGATAAAGAGCAAAAATTCCTCGTTCTTATCTGGACTTCCGTGCCGTCCTGTGGTACTGTTGTGTACTGCAAAGGAGGTGCTGATATGGCACGAGTGACTGTAGAAGAAATTTACAGAGGCGAAAAGTATGATGTGATGAGTGTGGCGACGGCGGACTATCTTATGAATGGGCGTCCGTCGGAATACGACGAGCGTACTTGGCTTGAAATGCTGCTTGTCAAGCACGCGCTGATTGTAGCAGAGAAAATGAAAAGTGAGGGCGACACGGTGTCGGGTATGACCGATAGCGTGCCGCCCTCTTCCTATGTGAGGTGGAATGAAAATGACAACGCTTGAAGATCTGTACTACGGCAATATCGTTCCGCACGAACACAGTTTTAAGCGCGGGAGTGCTTACAGCGAAGTGTTGAGCTATGTTATTCGGCATCAGGACAGCTTGATACCGACGCTCACGGTTCAGCAGAAAGAAATCTTTGAAAAGCTCAAAGACTGCGAGGCGGAACTGCACGGTATGAATGAGCGCGAAGCGTTTATCAGCGGCTTTAAGCTCGCGGCGAGAATCATGACCGAAGTGTTGTGTAAACCGTCAGAGGATTGAATAAGCAGAAACAAGGCCGAGCCGATTTTGCGGTTTGGCCTTTCGATTTTCAGTTCGACACAGCACGGTTAAAATCTGCACCGCAGAAAACAAAGAAAACAGTATTCCCGCAAAAGCGCCGGAATATACACTGTTGGCGCAAAAAACTTGACAGAATTTCCCCGGTATGTTATACTGCAAGTAAAGAAAGCAACCGACAATTGAATACACATATTTTTATTTTGAGTTTCAGACTCGCACTTACATAATCACCGATGCAGATCAGCATCGGGATTGAGTGCGGGTCTTTTTGTTTTGCAAAACAGCAGTCCTCTACATAACACGGCGAAAAACCGTATGAATTTAACAGGAGGAAAAACTAATGAAAGAATCTGTTTACACCGCTTATGAGGATCTGCCGTTGTTCCTTAATGCTGAAACGGTAGCCAAGCTCCTCGGCATCTCCATCTCAAGCAGCTACGAGCTGATGCACGAGAAAGGGTTTCCGTCGTTGCGTATCGGCTCACGGCTCATCGTACCGAAAGAAAAATTCCGCGCATGGGTCGAAGAAAAGATGGGAGGCAGCATTTGAGATTCACCCGATATCCAAAGCGTGATGCGATCCGGGATTATTTCCCCGTGCCGAATGAAATATTTTGTTTGGGACTGAGCAGCGGTGAGATTGCTGTCTATGCGTATCTGCTCCGATGTGAAAACCGAAAAACCTTTCAGTGCCATCCAAGCTACAAAACGATTGGCAACGCTGTCGGTATGAGCAAAAACACCGTCAAGAAATATGTAGACAGCCTGATTGTAAAGCAGTTAATTACTGCCGAGCCGACTTCCGTCATCACCCAAAAAGGAGAAAAGCACAACGGAAATTTGCGCTATACAATCCGCCCGATTGCGGAAGCGGTAGAGCGGTATTACGAGCAACAACTGATACGGCTACACGAGGAAACAAGGCATCAGGCAGTTTTGAAAAAGCTCGCCGAATTTGACTGCAAACACAAAAAATCGGCGGTTTAACGGCAGTTTTACGGCTCGTCCGAAAATAAGCAGGAGAAAGAGGTGGGGTCGCAAGCGACCCGCAACTCGGCTCACAGCGGACGGCAACGCCGACCGCATAAGGGTTTGTGCGGCTTTTAAGAACGGTTATAAAAGCCTCAATTTAGGGGTTGCGGCGGTAAAAACCTCGCTGATTTAGGGGTTGCGAATTTTACCGCAAATTTAGCTGGATATTCCGCCATGTATGTGGTATTGTGTGTTCGGCTGGCGAGAGCCCTGCTAGGAGGTGATACCATGGCAAAACGAAGACCGTCGGGAGACGGTATGGTGCGCAAGCGCGAAGACGGAAGATGGGAAGGCCGCATCGTTGTCGGTCACAAAAAGAACGGCGATCCGATTCACCGCTATGTGCTTGCCCGAACACAAAAGGAGTTAATCGTAAAGCTCCACGACTGCATCGAGATGTACCGCGATGCCGACCTCACCGAGGATTCGAAAATGACGCTCGGCGAATGGCTCGACCGATGGATCAATGAATATATGATCTTCACAATTCGCGAGAGCACGCTGGATTCTTACAAAGCGATGATTAAAAATCAAATCAAACCGTATCTCGGCGACAGACCTTTGTCGGCGCTGACCACGCAGGAACTTCAAAAATTCTATAACACCGTCAAAAAGAATGGTCGGGTGAAACCTGACAGGCTACACGGCACAGAACTTGCCGACAGTATGGTGCGCGGTATTCATATGATGTTGCACGAAGCACTCGATATGGCGGTGCGCCTACGGCTGATTGTTAAAAATCCAACGGTCGGCACAACGATTCCCAAAAACAATTATCCGCCGAAGCAGATACTCAATGACGAACAGCTTGACAGATTTATGAAACGCATTAGGCAGGATGAATTGTGGTACGATTTTTTCTACACCGAGCTGACCACAGGACTGCGGCGGGGTGAAATCTGCGGACTGAGGTGGGAGGACTTCGATGCGGAAAACGGAAAGCTGAAAGTGAGGCGCTCGGTTGCTAAAAGGAAAGGCGGCGGATTGAATATCGGCGAAACCAAAACCGAGACGGGAACGCGCACGATTGTCCTGCCGCCGAGCACTGCGGAACTTCTGCGGAAGCGAAAAGAAACGGAAGTCAGCGAATGGATATTCCCGAATATCTATGAGCCCGAAAAACCGATGCACCCCGACTATGCTTACCACCGATTAAAAACACTGTTAAAACAGGCTGAGCTTCCGCTGATTCGGTTCCACGATCTGCGCCACACCTTCGCCACTCACGCGCTGGCGGGCGGCGTGGATGCGAAAACCCTGTCGGGAATCCTCGGGCATACCAACGCCAGCTTTACGCTGGACACCTACACCCATGTGACCACCGATATGCAGAGAAACGCTTCCGCTATCGTGGGGAGCTTTATGGATGAGATTATGCTTGAAGGAGATGATACCAATCGCTAAAAAAAGAAAAAATGGTGAGGGCACATTACGCCTGCGTAAAGACGGTCGGTGGGAAGGAAGAATTGTTGTCGGGTACAATGAGAAAAGCCTGCCTATTACAAAATGCGTAACGGCGAAAACAAAAACAGAATGTTCCACTAAGCTCGAAGCGCTGAAAGAACAGTACGGACGCTCTTCCGACAGAATCAAGGCGGATATGCCGTTCGGGGATTGGATCGACTTCTGGTATCAGACCTACTGCCGGCACACTCTCCGCATTACCACAAGAACCGACTATGAAAACCGCATTTACAATCATATCATTCCCGAAATCGGAAAAATTCCGCTGAACAGGCTGTCACAGTCGGATTTACAGCAATTCTACGCAAAAGAAAAGACAGACGGAAGAAAACTGCACGCAAAAACTTACGGAAAGGGACTTTCGGACAGAACGATAAGGGGGATACATGCCAACTGCCGCACAGCTTTACAGCGGGCGGTACAGGACGGTTTGATACGAAGCAATCCCGCTGTCGGCTGTAAACTGCCGCCGAAAAAAGCACGGGAGATGCAGGTGCTCACGCAAAATGAAATTATCCGATTTCTGCATCAGGCAAAGGAAGAAGGTTGCTATGAGCTCTTCTTGCTGGAGTTCGGCACGGGGATGCGGCGCGGTGAGATATTGGCACTCAAATGGAGTGACCTGAACTTCAAAACAGGAGAGCTGCATATCGAACGGCAGGTATATATCATCAAGGCAGAGGTGATTATATCGGAGCCGAAAACAAAAGCCTCGATACGCACCGTTATTCTGCCGCCGTCACTCTTGAAAACCCTTGTGGCGTATAAGAAAACGGTGGATTCGGAATGGATGTTTCCGTCACCGACAGATAACGGCAGACCGAGAAATCCGTCATCGGTTAGAAAACGGTTACAACTGATCTTGGAACGGGCGGGCTGTAAAAAGGTGCGCTTTCACGATCTGCGCCACACCTTTGCTACCATGGCGCTGGAGCACGGTATGGATGTGAAAACGCTTTCGGCAACCATAGGCCATGTGTCCTCGGCAACCACGCTTGATATTTACAGCCATATCACCGATACCATGCAAAGGCAGGCGGCGGTGCATATAGACCGCAAAATCGGCGGCACAGACGCCCAAATGCCGACGGCTCAGCCGTCGGCAAGGAAAGATACCGCCCTGGTCGAATTCACGCCGTACAAGCCCAAAATACGCAAGCCCGGAACAGGTTGTGTCACTATGATTAACGACCACCTCTACGAGGGACGGTACACGCCGACCAATGCCTACGGCAAGCGGGAAAGCCACAATATCTATGCGAAAACGCGGGAAGAATGCGAAGAAAAGCTCGCGGAAATGATTGTGCAGGTCAAGGCGCAAATCAAGGCGGAAAAAGAGAAAATGACAGGGTGACCGAAAACATCACCCTGTCAAAATTTGAGATGCAGTAGACAAAGAATACAGTCGCTAATTAAAATATTGATTATAAATTTGATTGACAGCTTCAACATAAACAATAAATGACGGATGATCTTTCTCTAACGGATGAGATAAATATAGATTTTTAAGATAAATATATCGCTCTCTTACATCGAGCCATAAATCATTGATTTTGATTTGTTTTACCTTTTGCGCTATGTTGTGAGAGCTTGGAACCTCATTCCAAACATACTGGTCATTACCGTATTCCCAGACATTTTTATTATGGATCAACCTGCACAGTGTTCCATCAGAATTTTTAGCGACAATTGCAACATCAAAACTAAATTCAACTGCAGGTTCATCTTTGAAATGTAACAGAGCTGTCAAGCATGAAGTTGAATCTTGTGATTCGGAAAAGCAAGTCAATCCTTCGGCTTTATCAAGCAAAATACGAACGGTATTTTTTAAATGACGCAGATCATTCCAATATTCGTCCGGAGCTTTAATTATTTCAAGGTTGTAGTCAAGGTCAAACGGTCCATTGCCGTTTCGTGTAACCATATTTCTTGCTCCACTGCCAACAAGAGTGAATTGGGCGTTAATGCATTTTTCTTTGAGTAAAGCACATGTCTTTTTTAAGACATGTGAACAGTCAGAGCGATACCTTTTGCATTCTGACTCATCGACAATTCTGTACATTTTATATTTCTCCTTTTCGCCCATGCCACCCATTCAACACTTTAGTGATAAATCATTAAATTATATCAGAAAATTTTTATTTGTCAATACTCATTCTGAAAAAATAAGCGATTGCAGTAAAAAATACTGAAATCGCTTAAAAATTGGTCGGAGTGGCGAGGCTCAAACTCGCGGCCTCCGCATCCCAAATGCGGCGCGCTATCAACTGCGCTACACCCCGATAGTTATTAAATTGTGGTCATGTAAGTGGTCAAATCTGTGGTCAAAAACATTTTTGACCGCTTTTTTTCATTTTCCGAACCGCCCGAAATCCGCACGGTTAAAGGGCTTTCGGCGGTTTTCGCTTTTGCACGGTGCGAACACCGTCTATGCTCCCAAACCACCCGCGCTCCCAGCTGCGCCACACCCGGATTTATTAAGTTTTTTGTGATTTCAGTATCTGTGGGATGCTATGTGGTCGTTGCCTTATTGTAACACAAATTAACAGAAAAATAAAGGGTCAAAACCGCCGTGTGTAAGGCTTTGTTGAGGATTTGCAGAAAGGTCGTGAATGTGTCAGTCTATGCTCCCAAAGCAGGCGCGCTACCAACTGCGCTACACCCCGATATATTTGATTTTTTACTTTGTTATTCTTGCGAAACACAGCATAACAATCCGCTGTTCGCACGAAAATGTATTGAATTCCGGCTGAATGCTTAGATATTATACATTTTTAACCCCTGTTTGTCAACGCCGACTATTGCTATTTTGTTTTAACGGTTGTATTATAAATTCGGTGAATGAAATGAACAAAGAACTTACGCGCGAAATGATCAAATATTTAAACGGAGACGTAAAACGCATTAACCATATGCTTAAGGTGCGTGCTTTTTCCGAACTGATTGCCGACGGAGAAAAAACAGACGGAAAAATAAAGGATATTTTACTTTCTGCTGCCGCGGTGCACGATATCGGAATACATATCTGTGAGAAAAAATACGGCAGTACGGCAGGCACTTATCAGGAAAAGGAGGGACCGAGTGAAGCTCGTAAGCTTATGACCTCTCTCGGCTTTTCTAAGGACGATATTGAACGTGTGTGTTATCTTGTGGCGCATCACCACACATATACCGATGATATGTCACCGGATTACAGAATTTTGATTGAAGCGGATTTTATCGTAAACGCATTTGAGGATTCGCTCGACAAAAAAGCCGTAAGTGCGGCAAGAAAAAATATTTTCAGAACGGAAACAGGCAAAAAGCTGTTGGACGAAATTTATTTGGAGAAGCATTGTGAAGAATAATATCGGATTTATTTGCCCTGTGTGCAAAAAACCACTTGTAAAAAACGAAAAAAGTTATATTTGCGAAAACAGACATAATTTTGATATTGCAAAGAGCGGTTATGTCAATTTGCTGACGGGCAGCAGTCGAAAAAATCACGGTGATAATCGCCTTATGACGGATTCGCGCAGAGAATTTTTGTCCAAAGGATATTATGAGCCGCTGAGACGTGCTCTGTGCGATACCGTAAAGAAGTACGCCGCCCAAAATGGAAATGTGCTTGACTGCGGCTGCGGCGAGGGGTATTACACAAAGGCTGTTGCCGATGTGTTGCCGCTTTCTTCGGTTTTCGGTACGGATATTTCCAAGGACGAGCTGACCGTTGCCGCAAAACGCGCCAAAAATGTAGATTTTGCGGTGGCGAGTTCTTTTTCTCTTCCATTTGCGGATTCGAACATCGATATTTTACTCGAAATTTTTTCGCCGTACTGCGGTGCCGAATTTAAAAGGGTATTGAAAAAAGATGCTGCTTTTATAATGGTGATACCACTTGAAAATCATCTGTGGGAGTTAAAGTGCGCCGCATATGATACACCTTATAAAAATGAGGTTTCGGACACATACCTTGACGGCTTTGATTTTACAGACAGAATCGACGTAAAATACAAATTCGATTTAAATTCGGGCGAGGATATATCTTCTCTTTTTAAAATGACTCCTTACTATTACAAAACCGGAGTTAAAGAACAAAAGAGGGTAGAGGAGCTGGAAAAGCTTTCGGTTAGTGCCGAATTCGGTATACTTGTCTACCGCAAAATATGATGTTGCAGTTTTTTGAAATATAAAGTATAATAATGCTTGTAATAAAAACAGGGGTGTGAATGTCTTGGAAAAAAACAAGGTTAAAGTAACTATTGCCGGAGTTGACTATGCTCTCACGACTGAGGAGACTCCCGAATATACTACTATGCTCGCTGCCGAAATCGACGAAAAGATGAAAGAGCTTCGCGCTGCAAATCCGTTTATTTCAACGAATCAGGCGGCTGTTTTGATAGCGCTTGATTATGCCAACAGTGCCAAAAAGGCAGAGCAGAGCGCCGATAATCTCCGTGCCCAGATAAAGGATTATCTTGAGGATGCGTCTCAGTCGAAGTCCGAAAGAGACTTCTATAAGCGCGAGATAGACCGCCTTAAAACAGAGCAAAAAGCCGGAGCGGCGCAGATAAATCTGTTCTCTTCCGAAAAAGAGCCGGATTCTGCTAAATGATAAAGCCCGAGATATTGGCTCCCGCAGGCAGCTTTGAAGCATTAACTGCCGCGGTAAGAAGCGGAGCGGACGCCGTGTATTTCGGCACCGGCAACTTTAACGCGCGCAGAAACGCCTCGAATTTTTCGGGGGACGATTTGCAGCGCGCGGTGGATTTTTGCCACGAAAGAAATGTTAAAGTTCATATAACCTTAAATACTCTTGTTAAAGACAGTGAAATGTCGGAGCTTAAGGAAAGCGTTAGGCGTATCTGCAAAAGCGGTGCAGATGCGCTTATTTTGCAGGACCTCGGCGTTTTGCGCGTCGTAAAGGATATTTGTCCCGATATAGAGCTGCACGCCTCCACCCAAATGTCGGTGGGAACGTTGGACGGCATACGTAATCTTGCCGATTTAGGATTCTCAAGAGCTGTTTTGCCTCGCGAATTATCAAAAGACGAAATTAAATATCTGTGCGAAAACTCGCCGATTGAGCTTGAAATGTTCGTCCACGGGGCGCTTTGTATGTGCGTTTCCGGGCAATGTCTCTTGAGTGCGTTTTTAGGGTCGCGAAGCGGCAACCGCGGTCTGTGCGCTCAGCCCTGCCGGCTTCCTTTTGCGGCGGAAAACGGAACGGGGCATGATTTGAGCTTAAAGGATTTATCGCTTATCGAGTACGCACCGATACTGTCAAAAACGGGAATATCGTCATTTAAGATAGAGGGCAGAATGAAACGTCCCGAGTATGTCGCAGCCGCTGTTACTGCTCTGAAAAATTCGCTGTCGGGGGAGTATTCAAGCGAGAATTCCGAAGATCTTTGCTCCCTGTTTTCACGCTCCGGATTTACAAAGGGATATTACGAAAATGCTCTGGGCAGAAATATGTTCGGTTTCCGCGAAAAGGAAAATGTAACCTCTGCTACTGCCTCGCTTCTCAAAAAATATGAGCGTATTTACGAAAAAGAGCGTGCGGTTTACAGGGTGCATTTTGTTCTCTCTGTGAAATCCGATAAGAAAATCAGCCTTACGGCTTCCGCAAATGATTTAAGCGTTACTGTTTTATCCGAAAGCTTGCCGCAAAAAGCCGTAAACAGACCTTTTACCGAAGAAGAGGCTCTTTTGAGACTTAAAAAATGCGGCGGAACCGTATTTTCATTCGGCGATGCCGACATCTGTATAGACGACGGCTTGAGCGTGTCGGCGGCAGAAATGAATGCGCTCCGCAGGGAGGCTCTGCTTCGCCTTGCCGAACGGCTTAAAGAACGAGCACCGTACCGCATAAACAAAGCTAATATTATTTTTCAAAATCGCAAGCCGAATAAAAAGCCGCAGACGTATATTTCGTTCCGCGATACATCCGCCATTCCCCAAAATGTGGAATGTGATAAGCTTTTTATTCCGCTGTCTTCAAAGCCGGAGCTTTTTGAAAAGTATTCCGCAGGTGCCGTTTTGCCGAGGGGTATATTCGGTAATTTTGACGAGATTGTAAAGAGGCTTATAAAAAGCGGCGCAAGGTATGCCCTTTGCAATACGCTCGATTCGGTTGCAGCGGCAAAAAAGGCGGGTGTTCAGATAATAGGCGGACCGTTTTTAAATATTTTTAACTCGGTTTCTCTGTCAGAAATTCAAAAGCTCGGAGCGGCGGAATGTGTGCTCTCATATGAAATGACTTTGAAACAGCTGACTGCGCTTGAGGGAGAATGTCGGCGCGGTGTTTGCGTCTACGGCAGAGTACCGCTTATGCTCACAAGAAATTGTCCGGTAAAAAACGGGAAAAGCTGTCGCGAGTGCGGCGGAAAATCCTTTTTACGCGACAGAAAGGGCATTGAATTTCCGGTTCGCTGTACAAATGGATTTTCCGAACTGTTCAATTCAAGACCCATATATATGGCAGACAGAATGAGCGAAGTCAAAAACGCGGATTTTGTGCTTTTGGAGTTTACAACCGAGGATAAAGAACAGATAAGCTCGGTGCTCAAAGCGTATCAAAACGGTTCTTCGCCCGAAATTGAATTTACACGCGGACTTTTGTACCGCGGCGTGGAATAAACGCAAAGAATTTTTTATGTGTAAAATTAAAACGGAGCTGTAAAACCATACGTCTTGGCTGAGTGCTTATAAGGCAGTATTGCTTCAAAATAACATCTTTTTGCATAACCCCTCAGATAAGCCCAAACTTATCTGAGGGGTGCATTTTCTTGTATCAAAAATATATCATTTTGAAGTGCTTCGCAGTTTCATAGCTATAAAAATTTTTTATGCCGAAGTCAAGAAATGAAGCAAGGCTGTCGCCTTGCGAGGCTTTTTGACAAAAGCATAAGAGATTTTTATGCGAGAAACCAATACTTCCTTATGAACGCTCAGCCTTACAGCCCCGTTTATTTTATGCTTTTTTACTTGTACTTTTCGCACAGATATTCCATAGCTTTTTTGTATCCGTCAAATCCGAGCCCTATAAAGTGCGCCTCGCACGCCATGCCGGCGTATGAAATATTTCTGAATTTCTCGCGTTCGTTAACGTCCGAAATGTGTACTTCGCAAGCCGGTATGGAAACGGCTTTCAGCGCGTCGAGTATTGCAACGCTTGTGTGTGTGTATGCCGCCGGATTTATGACTATACCGTCGAATTTACCTAATGCGTCCTGTATTTTGTCTACTATATCGCCCTCGTGGTTCGATTGATAGCATTCAACCTCGGCGTGAAGCTCTGCGCCCCAGACGTTTATCTGATTTATGAGGGCCTCGTAATTTCTGTCGCCGTAAATCGCAGGCTCTCTTATGCCGAGCATATTGATGTTCGGACCGTTAATTACAAGTATTTTCATTCTGCAGCTCCTTTAAAATATTGTTCGCAACATTTTCTATCGTGTCATTTCCGTCCGCCTCAATATCACAGAATTTTCTGTAAAGCGGAAGTCTTTTTTTGAACATCTCGTTAAGGTCGTTGCTCTGCGACAGCGGCCTGCCGTCTGTCGGCAGATAAGAGGTGCTGCGGTTTAAAAAGATTATCGTCCCGTTTTGTTTCAGAGCGTCGAAGTTATCATCGTTTACAACGACTCCGCCGCCTGTTGAAATTACCTTGCCGCTGAGCTTGCCCGCCGCAAGCACCGCCTCGTGCTCATATTTCCTGAAGAGCTTTTCACCGCCGTTTGCAAATATGTCGGGAATGGGTTTGCCGACGTTCTTTACTATCATTTCATCCGTGTCTATAAAGTCGCGGTTCAAGGCCTCGGCGATTCTTTTTCCGACAGTCGTTTTGCCGGAACCGGGCATACCTATTAAAATAATATTCTTCATCTCAAGTGAGAGCTTATGATATATATCGTCATTTTTACTGTCAGGTATTTTTGTATTCAAAAACAACTCGGCAGCTCTTTTGCCCTGAGCAACAAGCATTGAAAGACCGCTCAGCGCTTTGATATTTCGCTTTTCGGCGTCAAGTATCAACTTGGTCTTTTGCGGATTATACACTATATCCAGAACACCGGAAAGATTTTTAAATCCGTCAAGCGATAAAGGCGATTTCAGATTGTTCGGATACATTCCCACGGGCGTTGTGTTTACGATTATGTCCGCGTCAAAATGTCTGTCGATATTTTCGTAATTGTTTTCTCCCGAGCGTGAAATATTGACAATTTCGCGCGCTTTTTTATCCTTCAGCACTGCTATCACCGTTAAAGATGCGCCGCCGGAACCCAAAACGAGACATTTTTTGTTTTCTGCCGATATTCCGGAAACATCAATTAAATATGAAAACCCGTCGTAATCCGTGTTATATCCCGTGAGCGTGCCGTCCTTTTCGGCAACTATCGTGTTTACGCTCCCTATTTTCTCGGCGGAGGGCGAAAGACGGTCGAGATAGGGGATGACGGCTTTTTTATACGGAATTGTAACATTTATGCCATCCCAATTTCTGTTTTTAAAAAAGTCATCAAGCTCATTCTTTTGCTTCTCAAACAATCTGTATTCATAATCGCCGAGCAGAGCATGTATCTGCGGCGAAAAGCTGTGACCTAATTTTTCACCCAAAAGTCCGTACATATAAGTCTCCGTTTCAATCAGTATTTAATAAGAAGCGACAGAGTACCCGCCACTATCAGCACAAGTCCCAGAAAAGCTTTTTTTGAAAGCTTTTCTTTTAATATTATATATGAAAAGGCTACGGTTACAACGATGCTCAATTTGTCTATCGGTGCAATGATGCTTGCGGGGCCGTTTTTCAGGGCTCCGTAATAGCAAAGCCATGAGCCGCCTGTGGTGAACCCCGAAAGGGCCAAAAACAGCCAGCTCTTTTTATCAATGCCCCTAATTTCGCTCTGCTTCTTCTCCGCAAAGACCAAAATCCACGCCATCAGAAGAACAACCACGGTTCTTATCGCCGTGCCGAGATTTGATTCAACGTCCTCTATGCCGATTTTTCCGAAAATCGATGTTAAGGCCGCAAAAACAGCGGAGAACATGGCATATACAAGCGAAGCTCCACTCCTTTTGTCGGCGGAGGAATTATCTGCTTTTTTCTTTTCTATCATAAGAAATGTTCCTGTGCCGATAAGAACCATACCTATTATTTTAACTGCGGTCAGCTTTTCTCCGAGAAAAATCAGGGCAAGTATCATTGTAAGTACCGTACTTGACTTATCGATTGGAGTTACCTTGTTTACGTCACCGAGACGCAAAGCCTTAAAATAGCAAAGCCAAGAAGCCCCGGTGGACAGTCCCGATAAAATCAAAAATATAAACGTTTTGACGCTTATATCCTTTATTTCGGATGCTGATCCGACAATAAAAACCATCAGCCACGAAAACAACAGCACAACTATTGTGCGCAGAGCCGTGGCAAGATTTGAGTTGACGTTCCGTAAGCCGATCTTAGCAAGGATTGCCGTTATTCCGGCAAATCCGGCAGATAAAAATGCTAAAACGAGCCACATAAAAACACCTCTTATAAGCAGCTGTATAATTATTTGCCTGATTTTTCATTGTAAAAAAATCGCAGCGTTACGGTTTCGGTGTCATCAACGCTTGTTGCATCGGTTTTATAAGCCTTGTAACTTACAAGGCAGCCGCCGTCAGTCCATACTACGTCTATATCTCCGTTCTCGTCTGCCATATCAACGACTTTTTTTCCGTTTCCGCGAGCGGACATAAGAAAAGGGGAGTATCGTCTGTAAACGGTCATATTCCATTCGCCCGAGCCGGGTTCGCTGTCTATTATAATAGTATGGCGCTTGTCATCCGATGTGGCTTTTTTTACGGTATCGGTATATAGAATTCCGTCGATTGTAAGACCGGCAAGACAAAGCATTATACAAATTATTATCGAAAGTACTCTTAAAAAAATCCGTGCTGCTTTGCTTTTAAAACGGCCTCGGTGATTTTTGACAACAAGAAAGCATAAGACCGTGAAGCTGACGGCACATACTATAATAAGTATACCGATATAAGAAACAAGCCGCTTAGAGCCTATAAAAAGCGATGCGGAAAAGACCTCAAGAAGCAGGTCCGAGAGCATAAGCAAAAACGATGCCGTTCCGATTCCGAAAAATACTTTTTCCTCCGTTCGCATAAGTGCCTCCTTTGATTTTTATATACATTATATAGTTGTCAGCCTTTGCCGTCAACACAAAATCGGCGGAAACCCCGCATCGATACGGTTTTATAAAACATTGACGCCGCAAAGTGTAGAATTATTTAAAAAACACCAAAATTACGGAAAAATATTCTCTTTTTATAGTTGACAACCGCAAAAACATATAGTAAAATGTCATTAAACAATGAGTGACAACTCAAATAATTGAAATAAGAGGGATTTAATTATGAAAAAGTTCTTAGCAGTGTTGCTTTCCTTAGTGATGGCATTTTCATTCTGCCTCCCGGCTTTTGCTGAAGACACTACTGCAAGCGGCGGCGGAATCGGCGACATACTCGGCGGTATCACTCTTCCCGATGTTGATATAAGCGGAGCTGCCGATACCATTAAGCAGCTTGTCGGCATTATCATCAAAAGCAACGGCAAGATGGATGAGGCTGTTATCGCAGAGATCATTACTCTTCTCGGCAAATTGGCCGGCAATGAAAAGATTGATCCCGATACGGTTCTTAAAATACTTAACGCTCTTACCAAGGGCGGCAATTCCGGCGGAAACACTCCGAACCCCGATGTTCCGGCAGGCGGTTCTGTAAGAAGTGCTCTTGACGCACTCACCGATGACCAGAGAGATTATATCAGCGGACTTATTGATGTATATCTTACAACCGATTTTGATAACAATGATTATAAAGATAAAAACGGCGAGCCTGCTTACAACCCGGCAAAGGTTACGGCTCTTATCAATGCTATGAGCAGAATGGACTATGCCGACATCCAGAAGGTACTCGACGAACTTCATTCTTCCAAGAATGCCAAGGGCGAAGACATCAATCCCGCTTTGTCAGATGAGGCTTATGAGGTTCTTACAGCCGAGGTTGTTCGTCAGGAAGAGGTTTCCAAGAACAATGCAGCAACTGCAGGCCCGACAGAGGCTACCACAAGTGCTATTGACGGCGTTAAGGGCTTTATCGGCAAGGCTTTTGAAACTATTAAGGGTCTCTTCGGCGGCGGAAACAAAGGCGGAGATTCACCCACAACTACCAAGAAGTCAACAACTTCTAAGAGTGGCTCTTCAACCACAAAGGGTAAGATTCCGCAGACCGGTGACGTTGCTCTCTTCTCAGTAGCAGGCGTAGCTGTGGCAGCAGGTATCGCTCTTGTTCTCACAAAGAAGAAAAAAGAGGATAAATAATTAACCCTGTAATTATTACAAGCGGCTTTGTAAAGGCAAAGCCGCTTGATTTTTTTTGCCGGATGTATTAAAATATAAATGTCTCAAGATTTAAAAGCAATATGAAAGGAACGGCACATTTTGTGCTTTTGCTTAATTTATGATACTGACGATCGATATCGGTAATACTAATATTACCTTCGGAGTGTTTGACGGTGATAAGCTGAGCTTTGTTTCGCGACTTGCTACCGAGCGTAACAGAACTGACGATCAGTTTGCCGTTGAATTTCTTGCCGTGTTTAAAATGCATGATTTGGAGCCGGCTGAAATTACCGGTGCTGTTTTAAGCTCTGTTGTTCCTGAGCTTACCGGGAAAATTAAAACAGCGGTTAATAAGGTGTGCGGCATTGAGCCTGTTATAATAGCCCCCGGTGTAAAAACAGGGCTTAATATTTTAATAGATAATCCGGCAGAGCTCGGTGCCGACCTTGTAGCAGGTGCGGTAGGAGCTATGGCGAGATATGAAATGCCCGCATTTGTCATTGACCTCGGCACAGCCACAAAAATATATGCAGTTGATGAGCATGGCGGCTATCACGGCGGCACAATAGCACCGGGTGTTGAAATCTCTATGAAAGCACTTTCGGGGCAGGCTTCTCTCTTACCGTCATTTTCACTTGCTTCTCCGCCGCATGCCTGTGCCACTAATACGATAGAGTGTTTGCAGTCGGGCATCATTTTCGGCACCGCAGATATGATTGACGGTATGCTTGACCGTTTTGCAAAACAGCTCGGTGAGCCGAAAACCATTGTTGCAACAGGTGGGCTTTCCTCCTATGTAATAGGATATTGCCGTCACAATATAATTCATGATGATAATCTTCTTTTATACGGGCTTAAAGCCATTTACGATAAAAACAGTAATTAACCGTAATTAAAAATTAAATATCTTATTCAGTTTTTACATAGTTTATTATTTTGCGTTGCATCCGCTCTGCGGAGCAGCAGCAAGGAGGATTATATATGTCAAAAACCACAAACAAGGCAAGGATGCAAAAAACCGTTCGCTTAGTCGAGCTGGCTCTCCTTACCGCAATCATCGCCGTTATGACCTTCACGCCGATAGGCTATTTGAAGCTCGGGCCGCTTGAACTGACACTTATTATGGTACCTGTTATCATAGGCGCAGTTACTTTAGGGCCTGCCGCAGGAGCCTTTTTGGGGCTCGTTTTCGGTGCATCGAGCTTTATTCAATGCTTTTCTCTGAGCGCATTCGGCGCGATACTTATTTCTATAAGCGTATTTAAAACGCTTGTTGTTTGCGTAGTTCCTCGCGTGCTTGCAGGTTGGCTCACAGGTCTCATTTTTAACGCCGTGACAAAAAAGACAAAAAAAGACGGTGCCAATTACCTTGTCGCGAGTATCTGCGGCTCGGCTTTTAATACTATCTTTTTCCTTGGATTTTTAGCTTTGTTGTTTATAAATACAACCTTTACACCCGAGCAGTCAGCCGCTCTCGGCGGAGCTGAAAATATTCTCACCACCGTTATAGGTATAGCGGCGGGAATCAACGCTCCCATTGAGCTTGTTGTGTGCGCCGTTCTCGGTTCTGCGATAGGTAAAGGACTGTCTGTCGGACTCAAAAAAATCTAAGCAAAAATAAAGCGCTTTTAAGGATAACCCTTAAAGGCGCTTTTTCTCTCTTATAGATTATATTCTTGCTACGCCGGATTTTACGGCTGCGTCATAAACCGCTTTCGCAACGGTTTTACCTATTCTGTCATCAAATGCTTTCGGTAAAATGTACTCGGCGGAAAGCTCATCATCAGAGACAAGCGAAGCTATCGCTCTTGCTGCGGCTACCTTCATTTCCTCGTTTATTTCGGAAGCTCGGCAGTCAAGTGCTCCGCGGAAGATTCCGGGGAACGCAAGTACATTGTTGATTTGGTTGGGATAATCGCTTCTGCCCGTGCCGACAACGGCGGCACCTGCGGCTTTTGCCTTATCGGGCAGTATTTCCGGAACAGGATTTGCCATGGGGAGTACAATGGGATTTTCAGCCATGGAGGCAACCATTTCTTCTGTTACGATTCCGGGAGCCGAAACGCCTATGAATATGTCTGCACCCTTGAATGCGTCGGCAAGTGAACCGCTCTTGTGCTCCTTATTCGTGATTTCCGCGATTTCCCTCTGTGCGGGATTCAGCTTTTCATCGCCGTCACAAATAATGCCGCGACTGTTGCACATAATTACGTTTTTAATTCCCTGACTTATGAGCAGCTTTGCAATGGCTATGCCTGCCGCGCCCGCACCGGAAAAGACGGCCGTACAGTCCTTAAGCTCTTTTTTAACGACTCTGAGCGCGTTTATTATTGCTGCGGCAACAACTACCGCTGTGCCGTGCTGATCGTCATGAAAAATCGGAATATCTGTTTTTTCCTTGAGTTTGCGTTCTATTTCAAAGCATCTCGGAGCAGCAATGTCTTCAAGATTTATTCCGCCGAAGCTGCCTGCGAGGAGAGAAATGCAATTTACAATCTCGTCAACATCTTTTGAACGCACACAGAGCGGTATGGCGTCAACGTCTCCGAATTCCTTAAAGAGAACGCATTTGCCCTCCATTACGGGCATACCGGCTTCGGGTCCTATGTCTCCGAGTCCGAGAACCGCCGTTCCGTCCGTTACAACGGCCACGGTATTCCAACGTCTTGTGAGCTCATAAGACTTGCTTATGTCCTTTTGTATTTCAAGGCACGGCTGTGCTACACCGGGTGTGTAGGCGAGCGATAGCGCGTCCTTACTGTCTGCTTTGGCGCGTGTTTTGATTTCTATTTTTCCGTGCCATTCATAATGTTTTTTGAGAGATTCCTTAGCGTAATCCATTTTTTTCAGGCCTTTCCGGCTACAGCTTTAATTAAGGCGGATGTCTTATGTAGCCTGATAAGACATTCGCGGCAGAATTATTCGGACTTTTTACGGCAAGTTAATCCAACGGTGGCGATGCATATAAAAGCACCGGCAAGAACGCAGATGAAATAGGCGGTAAAGAATTCCCTGTTAAAGAAGAATCCTAAAAGTGCCGTAAATATTGCAACAAAAATCAAATATATGCCGAATATTCTGCACAGCTTTTTTGTATCGAAATTATTCCTCAGCTCATTGTCGGGCGAGGCGCTTCCGACGACAAAATTCTCCGCTTTGCCGCTCACCATCGGAATTCCAAGTCCTAAAAAGAGCAAACCTATTGCTATTGAAATTACCTTCATTACCCATCAACCTCTACTTTTGTATACGCATTTAAAATACATTTTAACATTTTTGCTTTTTGTTGTAAATGTGCAATCTAAATAAAAACCATGGAATTTGGGCTGAGGATATTCATCTTGCGGCACAGTAGTGGCATTTCGTCTCGGATTCTGATATTTTAAGCAAGCGAAAGCCCGGCACAAAGCATCGGCCGAAAAAACGATTGTAAAATCGTACAAAAACCGCCGCGCCGAACCGCTTAATTTGTTTATGGCTATAAATGTTAAAATAATAACAATTTACCATTGACAAACATTTAACAATAAGCTATGATTTTATCAGTAAGTAATTACTGATAGTGAGGTCAAAGATATGCGAGAGCAGGCTTTGCCTGTCCGTGAAATATCAAGGCAGGCACTTTATAGATTACCTTTTTATTTGTCATATCTCAAAAAGGCGGAGGCTGACGGGGTATTGTATATATCCGCGCCGAAGGTGGCGGCAGACCTTGACCTTAATGAGGTTCAAATAAGAAAGGACCTTGCAAAGGTAAGCTCCTGTGCGGGGAAGCCTAAAATCGGTTATGAGACCGCGAAGCTTATAAAGGATTTGGAAAAATTCCTCGGCTACGACAACACAACCGATGCCGTTGTAGTAGGAGTCGGAAGCCTCGGCAGCTCGCTTTTACATTACGACGGATTTTCCGAATGCGGGTTTCGTATAGTTGCGGGATTTGACGCGGTAAACTTTGACGAAGAGCCGTTCAAAAAGGAAAAGCCCGTCTTTCCCATGCGAAAGCTCGGCGAGCTTTGCGAAAGACTCAAGGTGCATATGGCGGTTATAGCTGTGCCGGCGGACAGTGCTCAGGATGTTTGCGACGAGCTTGTCAAAAGCGGAATACTTGCAATTCTTAATTTCACTCCGGTTCATCTTACGGCAGGTCCGGGCATACTTATACAGAATATGAATATTGCTTCGGCTTTGGCGGTTCTTTCCTCTCATATCAGAAAAGAACTTTTGTAAATTTTGTAATATCTGAAAAGGAGATTATATACCTATGGAAACTCAAAACAAGCATGAGATTGTCGATTCGGTAGAAAAACTCGAAGCCCTTCTCGCAAGAGTCAGAGAGGCAGAAAAGATTTTTGCGACTTATTCTCAGGAGCAGGTCGATAAGATCTTTAAAGCGGCGGCTATCGCAGCAAACAAAGCGAGAATCCCGCTTGCTAAAATGGCTGTTGAAGAGACGGGAATGGGCGTAGTCGAAGATAAGATAATCAAAAACCACTATGCCGCAGAATATATCTACAATGCATATAAAAATACAAAGACCTGCGGTGTAATAGAGGAAGACAGCGCGTTTGGTATGAAAAAGGTTGCAGAGCCGATAGGCGTTGTTGCGGCGGTTATCCCCACCACCAACCCTACATCTACCGCAATTTTCAAGACCTTAGTTTGTCTTAAAACCAGAAACGGCATTATTATAAGCCCACACCCGAGAGCGAAAAAGTCCACAATAGAGGCTGCTAAAATCGTTCTTGAAGCGGCAGTTAAAGCCGGTGCTCCGGAGGGCATAATAGGCTGGATAGACGTTCCGTCGCTTGATATGACAAATCTTCTTATGCAGGAGGCCGATATAATACTTGCTACGGGCGGCCCCGGAATGGTTAAAGCCGCATATTCGTCGGGTAAACCGGCTCTCGGCGTCGGTCCGGGCAATACCCCCGCAATTATTGATGATACCGCCGACATAGTTTTGGCTGTAAACTCCATAATCCACTCGAAAACTTTTGACAACGGTATGATTTGTGCTTCCGAGCAGTCGTGCATCGTACACGAAAAAATATATAAAAAGGTTAAGGACGAATTTTTATATCGCGGTTGCTATTTCCTTAAAAATGATGAGCTTGATAAGGTAAGAAAGACAATTATCATAAACGGCGCGCTTAACGCAAAGATAGTCGGTCAGCCGGCATATAAGATAGCTGCACTCGCAGGCGTTACAATCCCCGAAACAACAAAGGTCTTGATAGGTGAGGTCGAGAGTGTTGACATTTCCGAGGAATTTGCTCACGAAAAGCTCTCGCCCGTGCTTGCCATGTATAAGGCTAAGGACTTTGAGGACGCACTTTCAAAGGCTGAGCATCTTATAGCCGACGGCGGCTACGGTCACACCTCATCCGTATATCTTAATGCTGTTACCGAAAAGGATAAGCTTGCCGAATTCTCCGAGAGGATGAAAACCTGTCGTATACTTGTTAATACACCTTCTTCACAGGGCGGTATCGGTGACCTTTACAACTTCAAGCTTGCTCCGTCGCTTACACTCGGCTGCGGTTCTTGGGGCGGCAACTCGGTTTCCGAGAATGTCGGCGTAAAGCATCTCATCAATATCAAAACTGTTGCAGAAAGAAGGGAAAATATGCTTTGGTTCCGCGCTCCGCAGAAAGTATATTTCAAAAAAGGCTGCCTTCCCGTTGCTCTCAATGAGCTTCGTGACGTTATGGGTAAGAAAAAGGCGTTTATAGTAACCGACTCGTTCCTTTATAATAACGGTTATACAAAGCCTGTTGAGGATAAGCTTGACGAGCTTGGTATTCAGCACACTTGCTTCTCGGAGGTTGCTCCCGACCCGACTCTCCAGTGCGCTCGCAAGGGTACCGATATGATGCGTCACTTTGAACCCGATACAATTATTGCAATCGGCGGCGGTTCCGCAATGGATGCAGCAAAAATTATGTGGGTAATGTATGAGCATCCGGATGTTGACTTCTCTGATATGGCTATGGACTTTATGGATATCCGCAAGAGAGTTTATACATTCCCGAAGATGGGTGAGAAAGCATATTTCATAGCTGTGCCCACCTCGGCAGGTACAGGCTCGGAGGTTACTCCTTTCGCAATAATCACAGATGCCGACACCGGCGTTAAATGGCCGCTTGCCGACTATGAGCTTATGCCCAATATGGCAATAGTCGATGCCGATATGATGATGAATGCTCCGAAAGGTCTGACTTCGGCTTCAGGTATCGATGCCGTTACACACTGCCTTGAAGCTTATGCTTCCGTAATGGCTACCGATTACACCGACGGTATTGCAATTCGCGCTCTTCAGATGATATTTGAATATCTTCCGAGAGCATATGATAACGGCCCCAATGACCCTGTAGCACGTGAAAAGATGGGCAATGCCGCTACTATGGCAGGTATGGCTTTTGCCAACGCCTTCCTCGGCGTATGCCACTCCATGGCGCATAAGCTCGGTGCATTCCACCATCTTCCTCACGGTATAGCCAACGCTCTTTTAATAGATTATGTTCTTCGCTTCAATGCCGCAGAGGTTCCTACGAAGATGGGTACCTTCCCGCAGTATGACCATCCGCACACACTTGAAAGATATTGTGAGGTTGCCGACGCTCTCGGTGTAAAGGGCAAGAATAACGAAGAGAAACTTGACAATCTTATTAAGAAAATAGATGAACTCAAGGACCGCATAGGAATTAAGAAGAGCATCAAGGAATACGGCGTTGATGAAAAATACTTCCTTGACACACTTGACCAAATGGTTGAACAGGCATTTAACGATCAGTGCACGGGTGCTAACCCTAGATATCCGCTTATGAGCGAAATCAAAGAGATGTACCTTAAAGCATATTACGGTAAATAAGGGAGGATTATTTTATGGAACTCAAAAAAGTTATTGCAGTCAGAACGGCAAAAACAGTTTACAGAGACGGTGACAAAGCCATTAAGGTTTTCGGTGACGAATACAAAAAATCCGATATTTTAAACGAGGCCTTGAATCAGGCACGTGTTGAAGAAACCGGCATTCCTATGCCGAAGCTCATAGAGGTTTGCAAGCTTGACGGCAAATGGGCAATTGTTTCAGATTATATCGAAGGCAAAACTCTTCAGCAGCTTATGGACGAAAATCCTGCTAAGACAGAGGAATATCTTGACCTCTTTGTTGATATTCAAATGAGCATTTTGGCTAAGACCTGCCCTATGCTCAACAAGCTCAAGGATAAAATGCAGGGTAAAATATCTCAGACCGACCTTGACGCAACAACACGTTATGACCTTCACACACGTCTTGCCGGTATGCATACCCACAACAAGGTTTGCCACGGTGATTTCAGACCGAGTAACATTATTATCGGCAATGACGGCGTGAATTACGTAATTGACTGGGCGCACGTAACACAGGGTAACGGAGCGGCCGATGCCGCAAGAACGTATCTTCTTTTCTGCCTCAGAGGCGATCAGAAGCTTGCCGATAAGTATCTCGATTTGTTCTGCAAAAAGACCGATACCGCAAAGCAGTATGTTCAGAAATGGCTTCCTATCGTAGCGGCTTCGCAGAGCGTTAAGGGGAACCCCGAAGAGAGGGAGTTCCTCTTGAGATGGGCAGATGTAGTAGATTACGAATGATTCTTTTCGGCGATTTTTCGCGATAAATTCACTTTGCTCACCCTCTTGCGTACCTTAGTACGCGTCGGGGCACGCAAAGCAAATTTCTCATCGAATCTCGCCGAAAAAAATACTTTGAGGTTTGATTTTTAGCGATAAATTCACTTTGCTCACCCTCTTGCGTACCTTAACAGGCGCCGGGAGAGTCTGAACAAATCTTGCTAAAGTTATGCTTAAAACAAAATAATAACTACAAACAGGTACGGCTTGAATACTTCTTTCCGTACCTGTTTGCGAAATAAGAATTTACCGAAAAAAACCTATATACTTTTTATTTAAGTTTTGGTAAAATGAATTAAAGTAAAACTCATATACAAAGTTTTACGGGAAAGGGATTGTAATAATATGAAAGTAGTAGTTTGCATCGGCAGCTCCTGCCACCTTAAGGGTTCGCGTGAAGTCGTTGAAAAGCTTCAGAACCTCATAAACGACAATGACCTGAAAGACAAAGTCACTCTCAGCGGAAAGTTTTGTATGGGTAACTGCCAAAACGGCGTCAGCGTTACCGTAGACGGGGAGCTGTTCTCCGTTTCTCCCGATACCGTTGAGGAATTCTTTAAAACCAACGTGCTTGACAAACTGTCATAAAAATCTTGCGTCGCAAGGAAAAAGGTGTATAATATGGCGGGGTACATAAAGCTTAAAAAATCCAACTGTAAAAACTGCTATAAATGTATCAGGAATTGTCCTGTCAAATCTATCAGTTTTTCGGCCAATCAGGCGCAGATCGTTGAGGATGAGTGTATTCTTTGCGGTATGTGCTTTGTCGCGTGTCCGCAAAATGCCAAAATCATACGCGACGACGTCTATAAGGCAAAGGAATTATTATCCGGTGACAGTGAGGTCTATGTTAGCCTTGCGCCGTCGTTTATTGCCAATTACGACGTGTCGTTTACCGCGATGAAAAAAGCACTTATGTCGCTCGGCTTTGCCGGCGTTGAAGAAACGGCGGTCGGAGCCGCAATAGTAAAGGACGAGTACGACAGAATAGTTGACGGTGAAAAGCAGGATGTTGTCATTTCGACCTGCTGCCATACCGTAAATCTCTTGGTACAAAAGCATTTCCCCGATGTAATACCCTATCTTGCCAAAGTGGTATCTCCAATGCAGGCGCATTGTACGAAACTTAAAAAAGAGCATCCGGGGGCTAAAACAGTATTTATAGGTCCGTGCATATCAAAAAAGGCAGAGGCCGAGGAGTATCCCGGCACGGTTGACTGTGTGCTGACATTTGAAGAGCTTTCCGGTTGGCTTGCCGAAACCGATACTGTTTTGGCGCAGGAGCCTGATGATGACGGAGTTGAAAAAGGAAAAACGAGGTTTTTTCCGACCTCCGGCGGAATTCTCAAAACAATGCTTTGTGATAACGACGATTACACGTATATGTCGATTGACGGTATGTCGTCTTGCATCCATGCCGTAAAGGATATTGAAAAAGGCAATATACACCATTGCTTTATAGAGATGTCTGCGTGTCCGGGGAGCTGTATAGGCGGTCCGGCTATGGAGAAAAATCACCGCGCTCCGGTGCGTGATTATATAACCGTGCGTCGCTTTGCCGAAGACGCGGGCGACAATGATTTTAAATATGACGCCTTGAGCGAAAACGAGCTTTCAAAAAATCTTATTTATCTTGCTTCACCGCACAATATGGCAGGCAGCAGAGCGATAGAGGAGATACTTCGCAAAATGGGTAAGCAAAAGCCGGAGGATGAGCTTAACTGCGGTTCGTGCGGCTATAATACCTGTCGCGAAAAGGCTCAGGCGGTTTTTGAGGGCAAGGCAAATCTCGAGATGTGCCTTCCTTTCCTTAAGGATAAAGCAGAAAAATTTTCCGACAATATACTCAACAATACTCCCAACGGCATACTCATTTTAAATGAGGATATGGTGGTTCAGCAGATAAATGCCGCGGCAAGGGAGATTATGAACATTCGTTATGCTTCGGATGTTGTGGGTGAGCCGGTTGTACGTATTTTGGAGCCTTTTGATTTTATAGATGTTCTTTCAAACGGCAGGGATATTCACGATAAACGCGTATACCTCGCCGAATATAAAAAATACATTGAAGAAACAATAGTATACGACCATGTCTACCATATACTTATGTGCATTATGCGCGACGTTACCGCCGAGGAGACAGAAAAAGAGAAAAAGGCGGAGCTTAGCCGTCAAACAATAGAAATAACGGATAAGGTCGTCGAAAAGCAAATGCGCATAGTTCAGGAGATAGCTTCTCTGCTTGGCGAGACTACCGCCGAGACAAAGATAGCCCTCACTAAGCTTAAGGAGTCGTTGAAGGATGAATAATCTTTGCACGGACATAGGCCATATGAGTCTTACCAAGTACGGCGAGGAGCTGTGCGGCGATATGGTGGAGGTTATAGAGCAGGGCGATGACGATTATGTTGTTGTGCTTGCGGACGGGCTCGGCTCCGGTGTAAAAGCAAATATTCTCTCTACTTTGACTTCGAAAATAATATCCACCATGATTGCAAATAATATGCCGCTTGAAATGTGTGTTGATACAATAGCGAAAACACTGCCTATATGTTCGGTACGTCAGGTGGCATACAGCACTTTTACGATAGTGCGTGTAATAGACAACAAAGAGGCAGAAATAGCCCAATACGACAATCCGCATGTCATTCTGCTGCGTGACGGAAAAAATCTTGTGTATCCCGAGAGCGCAGTGGAAATCGACGGTAAGATGATATATAAATCGAAAATATCGTTAAAGCTTAACGATACGCTCATTTTTACGAGTGACGGAGCGGTTTATGCCGGTATTGGTGAAAATATGAATTTCGGTTGGCAGCGCGACCAGATAATCGAGTTTATGGAGGAATATTATCGCCCCGATTTTACGGCAAAAACGCTTTCATCATTACTGCTTGACCAGTGTGATAAACTATATGGCGGAATGCCCGGTGACGATACAACCGTTTGCGTTGTCAAAATCCGCGAGAGAAAATCCGTGAATCTTCTCATGGGACCGCCGAGGAACCCTGCAGATGTCAATAAAATGATGTCGTTGTTTTTCGGCAAGACCGGCAAGCATATTGTATGCGGCGGAACAACTTCAACTCTTGCGGCGGATTTTTTGGGCAAAGAGGTTAAGACGGATTTAAAATATCTCGACCCCGAAATACCGCCTGTCGCCGAAATTGACGGCGTCGATTTGACAACCGAGGGTGTAATTACAATGAGCCGAGTGCTTGAATACGCCAAGAGTTATCTGAATGACGATGATATTTACGCCGACTGGAGCGTCCGTGCGGACGGTGCGTCGCAGATAGCGCGCATACTTTTCCAGGAGGCGACTGATATAAATTTCTTTGTCGGAACTGCAATAAATCCGGCACATCAAAATCCAAATCTTCCCATAAACTTTAACATCAAGATGCAGCTTGTTACGGAGCTTTCGGAGTATCTGAAAAAAATGGGTAAACGAATCAAAGTAAGCTATTTTTAACAAAGGGTGAATTGAATGAGAAAATTTGATACGAAGGTACAGCTTTTAAAATACAAGGTCCTTCGTGAGGTCGCAAGAATAGCCTTTGACGAGGGAGAGTTTTCCCTTGCCAACAATTTCAATGATATTGCAAAGACCGTAACGAGTGACAAGGCAACTATGCGCTGCTGTATATACAAGGAGCGTGCAATAGTTGCCGAGCGCATAAAGCTCGCCTGCGGAGGCAACAGAGCAAATCCGAACATAATAGAGGTTATAGATATAGCCTGCGACGAATGTCCTGCCAGCGGTTATCAGGTATCACACGACTGTCGTGGCTGTATCGCACACCGCTGTGAGAGTGCCTGCCGCAAGGGAGCCATTTCCTTTGACGAAAATCAGAAAGCGCATATTGACAAAACAAAGTGCGTAAACTGTGGTCAGTGTGCCAAGGTTTGTCCGTACAGCGCAATTTCGAACTATACAAGACCGTGTGAAAAGGCGTGCAAAATAAAGGCAATTTCTATGGCAGACAGCGAAGAAAATCCCGCTCAGATTGATAACAATAAATGTATAAACTGCGGCGCCTGCTCTTATGCATGCCCGTTCGGCGCAATTATGGACAAGTCGTTTATACTTGATGCGATCAGGATTTTAAAAGACAGTAATAAAGGCGACGGTTTTAATGTGTATGCAGTTGTGGCTCCGTCGATAGCGAGTCAGTTTGTGTATGCGAAGCTCGGTCAGGTTGTGACCGCGATTAAAAAGCTCGGCTTTTACAGCGTGGTTGAAGCTGCTCTCGGTGCCGATATTGTAGCATACAGCGAATCAAAAGAGCTTGCCGAAAAAGGTTTCCTCACAAGCTCTTGCTGTCCGGCGTTTGTTGACTATGTAAAGAAGTTCTATCCGAAGCTTACCGAGAACATTTCACACAATCTGTCTCCCATGGCGGCGATTGCAAAATATATAAAAGAGACCGACGAGACCGCAAAGGTTATATTTATAGGCCCTTGTACGGCAAAAAAAGCCGAGGCGAAGCAGGAAAGAGTCGCACAGTATGTCGACTGCGTTCTCACCTTTGAGGAGCTTCAGGCTCTTATTGACTCGCGTGATATAGAGCTTACCGAGCTTCCTGAGGATGTTCTTGACAATGCTTCCTATTACGGCAGAATATTTGCACGAAGCGGCGGCGTTTCGGAGGCTGTCGGCCAGGCAATTAAGGAGCAGAATATAGATTTCACCGTTGATCCGCTTCCGTGCGACGGCATCGAAGAGTGCAAGACGGCTCTTTTGAAAGCGTCGCGCGGAATCCTTAAAAATAACTTTATCGAGGGTATGGCGTGTGTCGGCGGATGTATCGGCGGCGCAGGCTGTCTTACCCATGAGGCAAAAGATAAAAACGAGATAGACAAATACGGTAAAGAAGCTCTTGAGAAGAGCATAGGCGACGCATTGAGTCAGCTTTAAGCATCGAGTTTCAGGAACGCAGGGAAAAACCCCTGCGTTCTTTTTTTGTATAAATATGATTTTTCTTCCAATAATTACCTTACGAAAGGATGAAAAACATATGAAATCAAAAACAGAAAAGCTTATTCGAAGATTTGAAATATCGTTAGCCGCAGCATTTGTCATAACGTCGATTTTCAGCTTGGTGTCATTTGCCGCGTCGTGCGGCGATGTAAGACGCGACGTTTTGCGTATGCATGTAATAGCTAATTCCGACAGCGACGAGGACCAAATACTGAAGCTTAAGGTGCGCGATGCCGTGCTCATGGAGGGCAAGGAGATATTTGACGGTTCTTTGACAAGTGCGAATGCCGAAAAGCTGCTTATTCCGCAAAAGGAGCGGCTTGAAGAGACGGCGCGCGAGGTAATACGTAAAAACGGCTTCGATTATGATGTAAGGCTCGAAATAGGCAAGGACTTTTTTTCGACGCGAACTTATGATGATCGTATAACTTTGCCTGCCGGTGAATATGAGGCCGTGCGCGTCATAATAGGAGAGGGGAAAGGCAAAAATTGGTGGTGCGTTATGTTTCCGCCTATGTGTCTGCCCGCAGCCGAGTCATCCGATGATGCGGAGCTTCAAGACATTTTGTCAGAGGACGAGCTTAAAGTTGTAGAAAGTAACCCAAAATTTGAACCTCGGTTTAAAATTATAGAGATTTATGAGAAATTAACGCAGAAAATGAAATAAGGCTTTTAATATCCTTTTATTTTTGTTATAATTACCACGATGGTAATTTCTGAGATAAAAGGATATTATTTATTGCGAAAGGGTTATTGGAAATGCTTAAATACAATATTATTCCCAAGCCGAATAACTATACTTCAAAGGACGGTACATATGTAATTTCTTCAAATACCGAGGTCCTTTGCTCACCCGAGTTTGTTTCTGCTGGTAGATATTTGACCGATTATCTCAGAACAAAGCCCGTAAAAGGCGAGGGCGCAATTAAATTTCAAAAGGTAGCCGGGATGGAAAACGAGGCTTACTCTATTTCGGTTTCCACAGACGGTATAATGATAAAGGCTTCATCTTCTTCCGGTGCGTTTTACGGGGCTGTCACGCTGAAAACCATAATAATGCAGGCCGAAAAAACAGACGGCAGGGCAGTTATAAACGGACTTTACATAAGCGATAAGCCTGCATTTAAATATCGCGGATTTATGCTCGACGAGTGCCGCCACTTCTTCGGCACGGAAGCCGTAAAAAAATTGCTTGACAATATGGCAATGCTGAAATTAAATAAGTTCCATTGGCATCTTTCCGATGATCAGGGCTTCAGAATAGAGAGTAAATTATTCCCGAGGCTCAACGAAATAGGATCTAAACGTGAATATGCCGGGCTTGAGGGACTCGGCTTAAAGCACCGCGGCGGAGAATATTTTTATTACTATAAGCAGGATGAAATAAAGAATATTGTGGCGTACGCCGCAAAGCTTAATATAGAGGTTATTCCCGAAATCGATTTGCCGGGCCATGCTTCGGCTCTGCTTGCCGCATATCCGGAATTTGCCTGTAAGCCGCGTGAATTCAAGCCTACTTGCGAAAACGGTATATTTGACGCTGCGATTTGCCCGGGAAACGAAGATGCGTATGATTTCATTGACAAGCTGTTTTCCGAGATTTGTCCGCTCTTTACAAGCACACATTTCCATATAGGCGGAGACGAGGCCTCAAAGGGGCACAAGATATGGGATGATTGTCCTAAGTGCCGTGCGGCAAAAGAGAAAAACGGTCTTAAAAACTCAAAGGAGCTTCAGGGCTACTATATGACTCGCATAGGCGAGATTCTTAAAAAATACGGCAAAACACCCATTGCCTGGAACGATTGCATCAATGACAGCTTTTCTCCTGATATTACGTGTCAGTATTGGCTGCCGTCAAATTCGGGCGAGGTCAAAAGGCAGTCATATAAGCGTGATATTATTCTTTCTCCCACGGCGTACTTTTACTTTGACTGCAAATATTCTGTTATATCGCTTAAAAAAGTGTATAAATATAATACCGTTAAATCCGGGTTCGGAAAATCCGGGCAGCGCGTAATAGGCATAGAAGCCGAAATGTGGACTGAATGGGTAGATTCGGAGCGTGCATTGGAGTTTTCCGTCTATCCGCGTATTTTGGCACTATCCGAGGTCGCGTGGACAAATCTTGAAAACAGAAGATACAAGGACTTTTTAAGAAGACTTGAGTGGTATAAAACTTATCTTCGCAAAAAAGGCGTAAACTATTCAAGGGTAACCGGTAAAAGCGGTATTTCCGTGAGCAAAACAATATATCACATGGGTGAAGACGGCAAGGAATTCAAGCTCAGCGAAAAACGCAGAGAAGCGGAAAACTGAGTATTTTAAAGGGGAAAAAATTTGAGTATTACTAATTATCTGACCTTTGCAGGCGGTCTCGGCTTGCTTTTGTACGGTATTAAGCTGATGGGCGAGGGACTTGAGCTTGCAGCCGGGTCGCGTCTTAAGCATTTACTTGAAAAAATGACAAAAAACCGCTTTCTTGCGGTACTTGTCGGCTTTCTCATAACAACGCTTATACAAAGCTCCTCAGCAACCACGGTTATGGTTGTGGGCTTTGTTAATACGGGTCTTATGAATTTAACGCAGGCGATAGGCGTTATTATGGGTGCAAATATCGGTACCACAACCACAAGCGTTCTTGTTTCGCTGAATCTTACGGGGATAGCTCCGATAGCTATATTTATAGGCGCATTTATGATTCTTTTTGCCAAAAAGAATTCGCTGAAATATGTCGGGCAGGCACTCGCCGGTTTCGGCATGCTGTTTATGGGTATGGAGCTTATGCAAAACGCCATGGATCCGCTTAAGGATTCCGAGGTTTTCCGCAATTGGATTATAAATGCGGACAATCCTCTTGTAGGCATACTCATAGGCGCCGGAGTTACGGGCGTTATACAGAGCTCTGCGGCAAGCGTAGGCATACTTCAGGCTCTCGCATCGCAGGGGCTTGTGCCGCTTTCGTTCGCGGTATATATTATTTTCGGTCAGAATATAGGTACCTGTGTTACCGCGCTTCTTTCGACAATCGGTACAAAGACAAATTCAAAACGTACCGCGGTTATGCACATTCTCTTTAATGTAATCGGCACGGTTGTTTTTGTTGTCATATCTATGTTCCTTCCGTTTACAAAGTGGATACAGGCTATGAGTGACAACGTGATGATGCAGATATCGCTCGTTCATATCATATTTAACGTAGTGAGCACCATAATAATGTTCCCGTTTGCCGGCGCCCTTGTAAAGCTTTCCTGCATTCTTGTCCCCGACAAAAAGGGTAAAGAGGACGACGGAATGCACCTTCAGTTTATTGACGAGAGAATGCTCAACACCCCTCCGCTTGCCGTAGTGCAGGTGGGAAAAGAGGTCCTTCGTATGGCTGCTTTGGCAAGACGCAATTTCGATATTGCGTCAAGCGACCTTATAAACAAGGAAATTAAGCATTTTGACGAAGTAAATCACACCGAAAAGATTATCAATTATCTAAATCACAATATAACGCCCATGCTGGTCAAGATAAACTCTCTTGATTTAAGCTATAAGGACGCTAAATATATCGGTCGACTGTTCCATGTTATAAACGACATAGAGCGCATAGGCGACCACGCGACAAACCTTGAGGAAGCCGCCTTGTCGCGTGTAAATGAAAATATAGAGCTTTCAGAGGAGGGTGAAAAAGAGTTAAAAACTATGCATAGTACCGTCATTTCGCTGATTGACGGCTCGGTAGATGCTTTTTCGGAGCAAAATCTGAGTGTACAAACGGCGGAAAGACTCAATTCCCTTGAGGCGCAGGTTGATAAAATGCAGGAGACTTTTGAGCAAGCTCATATTGACAGGCTCAACAGTCACGAATGTACAACCCGTGCGGGAATGCTGTTTATAAACACAATAACAGACTTTGAACGTGTGGCAGACCATGCAATTAACATAGCCTGGAGCGTTCAGAGCAAACCTAAAACAAAAATACCGGAAGTTTTACCGGTGACAGATACAGAAAATTAAGGAGTATATCTAATGTCAGATTATATTTTAAGCTGCTGCTCCACGGCAGATCTTTCACAGGAGCATTTTGATAAAATCGGAGTGCATTATGTTTGCTTTCACTTCAATATGGACGGTAAGGAGTATCCCGATGACCTCGGTAAATCAATGCCGTTCGCCGAGTTCTACAAGAGAATAGCCGACGGAGCCGAGCCTACCACTTCCCAGGTCAACGTCGGTCAGTTTAAGGAGTATTTTTCAGAGTTCTTAAAGGACGGCAAGGATATTCTTCACGTCTCTCTTTCATCCGGACTTTCGGGCGTATATAATTCCGCCTGCATTGCGCGTGACGAGCTTCTTGAAGAGTACCCCGACAGAAAAATATATATAGTAGACTCTCTTGGAGCTTCCTCCGGCTACGGTCTTTTAATGGACACTTTGGCAGAGCTTAAAAACAGCGGTAAGAGCATAGAAGAGGTTCGTGATTTTGCCGAGGAGCGTAAGCTCAATGTTCATCATTGGTTCTTTTCTACCGACCTTACAAGCTATTATCGCGGCGGCAGAATAACAAAGACCGCGCAGGTTTTCGGCACAATGCTCAACATATGTCCTCTCCTCAATATGGATAATAACGGCAAGCTGATACCGAGAACAAAGTACCGCGGTAAGAAAAAGGTTATTGAAGAGATAGTTAACCGTATGGTCGAGCGCGCAGACGGCGGTCTTGATTACAGCGGCAAGTGCTACATTTCCGAATCCGCCTGCTATGATGACGCAAGAGCTGTTGCCGACCTTGTTGAGGCAAAATTCAAAAAGCTCAACGGCAAGGTTGAAATCAACAGTATAGGCACCGTTATCGGTTCACATACGGGCCCCGGTACCGTTGCGCTCTTCTTCTTTGGCGATAAGAGAGCAGACTGATATAATTTAACCGCTTATTTCGGCGCAGTATAGGGCAGTATTGTCTTATACCGTGCCGATTTTTGTTTTATATCGACAAGTTGCCGTATTCGTGTTAAAATACATATGAAGGTGAAACTATGCAAAAGATACTTATAATTGAAGACGATAAGGTCATAGCGAGAACCCTTAAAGAGCATCTTTGCAAATGGGATTATGATGCGGATTTTGTTGTTGACTTTAAAAATATAACCGAACAGGTAGTGTCGTTTGCGCCGCAGCTTATACTCCTTGATATATCTCTGCCGTATTTTAACGGATTTTACTGGTGCGGCGAAATACGCAAGTTTTCAAATGTGCCTATAATATTTATTTCCTCGGCAAGCGACAAAATGAATATAGTTATGGCTGTTAATATGGGCGGTGACGATTTTATATCCAAACCGTTCGATTTGAGCGTTCTCACTGCAAAGGTGCAGGCGGTAATGCGCCGCACGTATTCTTTTTCGGGGACAACGTCGGTTATCGAACACGGCGGTGCAATACTCAACCTCAATGACGCGACGATAGATTTTAACGGCAAAAAAACCGAGCTTACGAAAAATGAGTTTAAAATTTTGCAGCTGCTTATGGAGAATTCGGGCAAGGTTGTCCCGCGCGATATGATTATGGATAAGCTTTGGGAAAGCGACAGCTTTATTGACGACAACACACTCACGGTGAATATGACGCGGCTTCGCAAAAAGCTTGAAGATGCCGGGCTTTGCGACTTTATAGTTACCAAAAAGGGTCTCGGTTATATAGTCAGGTAGGTTTTATGAAAGATTGGTTTAAAGCACTTTTCGGATATACGGCGGGCAACATCTTGTCCGTATTATCATTTGTATTTGCAGCGGCGGTATTTTATACGGTGTTCTGGCTTTACGGAGTGGAAACGGAGCCGGTGCTGTATGCGACGCTCATCTCCGCCGTAATTCTTTTGATTGTATTTGTTCTGCGATTTTCCTCGGTATACAAAAAGCATAAGAGACTTGAAAAAATTAAAAACGACGCAGAGTATGCCGTTCTTAAATTGCCGGATTATAATGACCCAATAAAAAAGGACCTTGCCGATATTGCCGAAAAGATGTCCGCACTCAAAACAGATGCCGAAACACGTATGAATCGCAAATACAGCGATTCGGCGGACTATTTTACTCTCTGGGCGCATCAGATAAAAACTCCCATAGCCGCTATGAGGCTGCTGCTGCAAACAGACTGTTCTCCGGAAAACGACGAGCTTGAAGAGCAGCTTTTTAAAATAGAGCAATATGTTGAAATGGTGCTTCAGTACATCCGTTCCGACAGTATCTCTTCCGACCTCGAAATCAAAAGCTATGATTTAGGCGGAATAGTCAGAGCGGCGGTTAAAAAATACAGAAAGCAGTTTTTGCGTAAAAAAACAAAGATTATTGTGGGCAATGTTGATTGCAAGGTGTTGACGGATGAAAAATGGTTGTCGTTTGTAATCGAACAGCTTATTTCAAATGCGTTGAAATATACGTCCGAGGGTGAAATCAATATTTATTTGGATGAAAATACTGCGAAAACGCTTGTCATTTCCGATAACGGTATCGGAATAAGACCTGAGGACTTACCGCGTATTTTTGAAAAGGGCTTTACGGGATTTAACGGCAGAGAAGATAAAAAATCTACGGGAATAGGACTTTTCCTCTGCAAAAAGATACTTACAAAGCTCTCCCACACAATTACGGTGACCTCCGAGGTGGGAAAGGGGACTGCGGTCAAACTTTGTCTTGACACCGTCAGCCTCGGAGTGGAATAACGCTATCTTACATAAATGTAAGTTTAAAAGGGGAATTGTAAGCCTTTTCGATGGCTTGCGATTCTCCGTTTTGATATACTGAACGTGCAATAAACAAAGGGATGCATTCGGTACGTAAAATCACGCCGAAAAAGAAAAGCTATTCGGTTATGATTTTGAGACAGACGAAATTCCAGTCACGCCTTGTACGGCTACAGCAAGGGTTAACCGTGTTTGTTTGTGTAATATTTGTAGCAGAAAGGCTACGGTAATTATTATGCCGCTTTTAGAAGTAAACAATTTGAAAAAGGTTTATACGACCCGTTTCGGCGGAGCGCACGTTCAAGCTCTTTCCAATGTCAGTTTCTCCGTGGAAAAGGGGGAGTATGTTGCAATAATGGGAGAGTCGGGTTCCGGTAAGACAACCTTGCTTAATATTTTGGCGTCGCTTGACAAGCCTACGAGCGGAGAGGTGCTGTTGAACGGCAGAAGTCTATCGGCAATAGGAGAGAGAGAAATTTCGGCGTTTAGACGCGATAATCTCGGATTTGTATTTCAGGATTTTAATCTTTTGGACACATTCTCTTTAAAGGACAATATCTTCCTTCCTCTTGTGCTTTCAGGCAAGCCGTACGATGAAATGGCAAAGAGACTGAAGCCTCTTGCCGAAAAGTTAGGAATTACCGATATACTCTCAAAGTTTCCATATGAGGTTTCGGGCGGACAAAAACAGCGTGCCGCCGTCGCAAGAGCTCTCATAACAAATCCGCAGATTGTATTGGCTGATGAGCCCACCGGTGCGCTTGACTCAAAGGCTTCCGATGCTCTTTTAAAGCTGTTCGGCGATTTTAACGAGGAAGGTCAGACCATTTTGATGGTTACTCACTCCACAAAGGCGGCGTCCTGCGCCAACAGGATTATGTTCATAAAGGACGGCGAGGTGTTCAATCAGATTTATCGCGGAGGTATGGATAACGACGAGATGTTCCAGAAGATTTCGGACACTCTGACCGCAATGGCAACGAGAGGTGAGAGCAATGAATAATTTTTTCTATTCAAAGCTTGCCGTTCAAAATCTTAAAAATAATCGTAAAACATATGTGCCGTATATTTTGACGTGTATATTTACAACGGCTATGTTTTTTGTGGTCGGCACAATAGCAAACGTAAAATGGGCAGATAGCGACGCTCTGCATTCCCTCTTGACGTTTGCCCTTGCAACAGTCGGTATTTTCTCTGCCATATTTTTATTTTACACAAACAGCTTCCTTATTAAACAACGTAAAAAGGAATTCGGATTATACAACATTCTCGGTATGGAAAAACGCCATATAGCGAAAATACTCTTTATTGAAACTGCCTATACCTATATTTTCGGAACTGCGGCAGGCATCGCCATAGGTGCGCTTTTTTCAAAGTTGACCTTTTTGCTGCTGCTTAAAATACTGAAATTCGGCGGAAACATTGATTTTAGATTTTATCAGTCAACAGTTGACATTACTGCTTTGGTATTCGGCGCAATAGCTCTTTTGAATCTTGCACATAATCTTTTATGCATCAGCCTATCAAATCCCGTTGAACTTTTAAAAGGTGGAAATAAGGGCGAAAAAGAGCCGAAGGCAAAGGTGCTTACGGCTGTTCTAGGTGCAGTCTTTCTAGCTTCCGGCTATACCATGGCTCTCGTTGTAAAATCACCGATAACGGCGATGAGCGCGTTCTTTGCGGCGGTTTTGCTCGTAATAGTCGGAACCTTTATGCTTTTCTCCTCGGGCAGTATATGGATATTAAAAGCTCTCAGAAAAAATAAAAAATATTACTATAAAGCAAAGCATTTTACTTCTGTTTCAAGTATGATATACCGTATGAAGCAAAATGCGGCAGGACTTGCGAGCATCTGCATTCTTTCCACCGCGGTGCTTGTCACCGTGTCCACCACGGTATCGCTATATGCCGGTACGGAGGATATTATGCGCACGCGGTATCCTCGCAATATTTATATCGACGTGCAAAACGCAACAACGGAAAATTGCAAAGATTATGCCGATGTTATGACGACGCAGGCTCAAAAATACGGTATAGAAAGTAAGAACGAGCTTTATTACCGTTATCTCTCATTTTCGTCTTACGCTAACGACAGCGGCTATACGGCTACCGTAACCCCCGACTACAATGACGGACTCGGAGTAGACATTGTGACGCTGATACCGGTATCGGAATACAACAGGATAACAGGAAAAAACGAAACGCTCCAAAGCGATGAGGTGCTGTCTTGTACGCCGCGCGGCAAGGCTTTTTCGGGTACGGTTAAATTCGGCGACGACGCATATAAAATAAAGCATACCGTGGACGTTTTCCCTACTATTGACTCTTATTCGGCGTATACCTCGAATTACAGCTACTATATTGTTTCCGATGAAAAAGCCGCCATGTCGATATATAATTCCATGGGTTACAAAAGCGAGGGTGCAGACGCCTCTCACACCGACCTGAGCTTCGCCTACGGCTTTGATACCGATGCGCCGAAAGACGTGCAAAAGGGGTATATGAAGGATGTATCGCTTCTTTTTTGCGATATAAGCGAGACCTCCGCAGTCGATTTAAATTGTGCCGAAATCTCTCGCGACGGTATGATGTCTCTGTACGGCGGTCTGTTCTTTATAGGCATAACCTTGGGACTTCTCTTCCTTGTTGCAACGGTCTTGATAATTTATTATAAACAGATTTCCGAGGGCTATGACGATAAGCAGCGTTATGTAATAATGCAAAATGTCGGAATGAGCAAAAAAGAGGTCAAAAAGAGTATCCATTCCCAGGTGCTCACCGTATTTTTCCTGCCGCTCGTTACAGCCGTAATTCATATCTGCTTCGGATTTAAAGTAATTACAAAGCTGTTAAAGCTGCTTAACCTCAGCAATGTTACGCTGTTCTTCTGGTGCACCGTCGCAACAATATCCGTGTTTGCAATTATTTACGTTTTGGTGTATGCTGTAACGGCAAGAACATATTACAGAATAGTTGAGGATAAAAACCAATGACTTCGGAGCATCTTTTACATACTATACCGCCGATTTATGACGGCAATTCCAAAATATTGATTCTCGGTTCATTTCCGTCGGTTAAATCAAGGGAAGTATCCTTTTACTACGGGCATCCCCAAAATCGTTTTTGGCGTGTGCTCGCCGCCGTACTCGGCTGTGCGGTACCATCGTCTAATGAAGAAAAAACAGCTCTTTTGCATAGCCATAATATCGCGCTTTGGGACGTTATAAAAAGTTGCGATATAGTGGGTTCTTCCGACAGCTCTATTAAAAATGTTGTACCGAATGATATAGGGGCGATTTTATCCTCCTGCGGTATAAGACAAATCTACTCAAACGGCAAAACAAGCGAAAAATTGTTTAATAAGTATATTAAAGATACCGTCGGCAGAGATACCGTGGCTTTGCCGTCAACAAGTCCCGCCAATGCGTCATATAATCTCGAACGGTTAACAGACAGTTGGTCGGTGATAAAAAACAACATTCGATAAAAGAGAAAAGAATCGAGCAGATATACGCTGCTCGATTCTTTTTTTGAAACAAATTCTGCTTTCAGTCGTCATCGGCGCCGAACATCTCGTCGTACTCCGCCGTCTCGTCAATCTAACTTTGGTCATAACTGTGGTAGCTTTGATACAATGTCATTTCCGAGCCGCAGTACGGACACTCTGCATAGGGCTTGTCGCTTTTGTTGCCGCAATTCGAGCATTCGTATTCGCTCGCTCTGAAAAGATGAGAACACTTTGTTTAATGGGCCATGGATAACCACTCTTTTTTATATTTCTTCCACCGTAGCCACGATGCTTTGGGTTTGAGTGCCTCCGCCGATAAACAGTCCGCGGTTGATGCCGCAGTCCGCAAAGTCTCTGCCGTGGCTTAGCGCAAGGTACGTTTCATCGCACATTCTGTGATTCGTCGGGTCAATTCCGACCCATATGCCGTCGTCGTAAAACTCTGCCCAGGCGTGCGTTTCGCCGGTTCCTTTTTGTATGCCTGCAACATATCTTGCCGGAACGCCCGAAAGTCTTGCCGCCGATAAAAATATATGCGCGTAGTCCTGACAAACGCCGCACCCGAGGTGCAGTGCCTCTTCCGCTGTGGTATTTATATTTGTTATGCCGCTTTTATAGCTGAATACTTCGCCGATTCTTTTTGAAACCGCTTGTGCGGTTTCAAGCGCGGTAAGGTTTGCCATATCACCGAGCCCCGACACGAGTTCAATGATTTTTTCTCCGGGTACCGTGTGCTGCGACGGATATTTATAAATGCAGTTAAGCTCTTCCTTTTCGCGCTTTGAAAAGTCTAAACTCGCTTTTCCCTCAACTATTGCAACGAATTTTGAGTGAGGCTCGATAATTCTGTCGGTGAGGACTCTGTTGCCGAAGCCGTCGGCCGTTTCGGTAAGCATATTATGCGGCTCTATGTCCACATTTATGAGTTCTATCCTCTGCGACGGCGTATCAAACGGCAAGCATCTCAAAGAAAAGCAGTGCCTTATCACAGGGGACGAAAAATCAATTTTCATACTGTAAAAAAATTTGATGTGCTTCACGTTTATCTTCCTTTTTTGATCAATACTGCGGTGCCGTAATAAATACCTTAGACAACTCGTCGCGCACGGTATATAGGTCGTAGTCGCTGTACTCATCTTTTTCGAGAATGATGTTCATAAGGGTGTTGATAGCGTCTATGTTACAGTCTACGCCGACTTTGTAAAGACGGTTTAAAAGTATACTGAATTCCTTTTTGATGAGAGTCGGAGAAAAGGAAAAACGGGTATAGAGGTCAAGTCTTTCAACACTTCTGCCGAACTTCAGTATATTTCTCGTTGTCTCCGATTCAACAAAGTCGTCGGCACTGCCCCAAAAGGCAAATATGCAGTCAAATACCTCCTGCAATTTGAGCATCGGTGCGCTGCTCTCTCTGCCTTGCTCCATATAATTTACCGCCATTTGAATATATGACAGCGTTTCGGAGCTTATCTCGTTACGCATAACAACGGCGTTATCATAGGCGCATAGTAAATTACTCATAACGGAATTCGGGTCGTTTTCATCAAAAAGATATTTCGTTATAAATTCCTGCTTGTATGAATATGTGTTTTCTATACCGAGCTTGTTGCAAAAATCAACATAGGCGTTTTCGTCTTTGTCTATCATTTTATCGTAATATTCCGAAAAAACGCGAAGAGTGGTAAAGACGCGCTCCACATATCTGCCGAGCCAAAAGAGATTGTCCGTGGATTTTATCGAGATAATACCCATGTGTCTTTAAATCCTCCTCCCTGAGATGAGTTCACAACAAAAGAATCCGGATCTTGAGAATAGCGTGTAAGACCGCTGTGCCAAACTTTTATTTCGTCGCCGTAGAGCACAAACGCGCGAAGATCCGCTTTCCTTTCGACTTGCCTGCCGTTTTCAAAAACCTTGAGCCCTTTAAAGTCTATTACCTCCTGCGCTATAAATCGGCGCGGCGACGTTTTAACGGCTTCTTTTATGGCGGAGAGTTCGTTTTTAGACAGAGTATTTCCGAATATGACCCCGTAGCCTCCGGACTCCGATACATCTTTTATAACCAGCGATGGCAGATTTTCGGTTATATAATCGAGATCTTTTTTTATTATCGGCAGATAGGTAACGGCATTGTTTAGTATCGGTTCTTCGCCGAGATAATATTTTATCATTTGCGGGACGAAATAATATACGCCCTTGTCATCCGCTATGCCGTTTCCGGGCGCATTTACAATCGCAACATTTCCGGCTCTGTAAGAATCTATGATATGCGGTACTCCGAGAAGAGAGCCTGCGTAAAATGTCATAGGGTCAATATATTCATCTGAAATTCGGCGGTAAACCGTGCCTACGCGCTGCCGCTTGCCGGAATATTCACTGTAATAAAGCACGTTGCCTTCAACGAAAAGGTCCTGCGGCATAGCAAATACAGCCTTTGTGCGCTCCGCAAGGTACGAATGCTCAAAGAAAGCTGAGTTGTATCGGCCGGGGGTCAAAATCACGTTGATTCCGCCGGTGTTTACATCATCGAGAACACGGCGCAAAAGCCCGCCGTAGTCGCGGTTGTCGTCTACCGAATTGTTTTGGAACGTGTCGGGACTTGCTCTGCGGCAAAGCTCGCGCGCTATCATCGGATATGACGCGCCGGAGGGTATGCGTAAATTGTCCTCAAGTACATACCAGCACATATCCTTGCCTTGTACCAAATCTATACCCGAAATGTGATTGTATATCTTTTTAGGCGGAGTCAGCTTGTCGCACGGTGCGGAAAAGCCCGGCGAAGTATATATGAATTCTTCGGGAATTATTTTATCGCGTATGATTTTTTTGTCGGAATAAATATCGTTTAAAAACAAATTAAGAGCGTAAACGCGCTGCTTCAAGCCTTTTTCAAGAAATTCAAATTCGTTTTTCGGTATTATGCGCGGTATGGTGTCAAAGGGGAAAAGCCGTTCATTGAATTTGTTGTTTTTATAAAGTCCGAATTTTACGCCGTAACGTGACATAAGACGGTTAATTTCTTCCTGATGATCTATAAGTCCGTACAAGTTCTCACCTCACTTGATGTATGTTTTGTACAAAAACAAAACCGGATAAAAGTCTGTTTTTATAATTATATAATAAATCTACGGATTTGCAATATGTAAAAGCGTCAAAAACATATAAAATTATGCGTTTTTACACAAGTTTCGGCGGCGATCTTCGAAACGACAACTATTTTAAAAAAAGAAAAATTAACTCTTGACAATTGTGCCGTTTATATATATAATAGTCAAGCAGTTTAGATGCGGACCATTAGCTCAGTTGGTTAGAGCATCCGGCTCATAACCGGGCGGTCCGGGGTTCGAGTCCCTGATGGTCCACCAAAGAAACGACAATTTTCGTGAGAAGATTGTCGTTTCTTTTTGTTTTGTATGTTTATCTTTTCGTTTTTCTTTTTTGATTTGAAAGATAACGGACAAGAGAAAAATTATGCGGAAACCGGTTCTTGCCATCGGTAATGCATCATCCGATTGCAGCTTTTCCGAGCAATAGCACCGACGCCGATTGTTATCGTTTTTTCTGTTGTGTATTAGATTTAAAAAAAGCTTCATAAAAACAATTTGAAATAATTATTGTTGACAAAATGATGCAATATATGTATAATATCATAGTGATTTCCGTAAGGAAGAATTTAATATAGGGGTATAGCTCAGTTGGTAGAGCAGCGGTCTCCAAAACCGCGTGCCGAGGGTTCAAGTCCTTCTGCCCCTGCCATAAAAAGCACCGAATTTTCGGTGCTTTTTTCCTTTGTTTACGCTGTTTTACGGCGATTTTGCTTGTTTTTACCATATAGATAAAACTACGGCGCACGGTTTTTTCCGTACGCTGCTTTTTCATTTTCACACCGTTATTTGTTCACTTTGTGCCACACAATTCACGTAATCCGTTTGGTACATCATCAAAAAAGCATCAATCACAATTCAAATCCGTTTGTAACGCCCATCAGCATATCCGTGTTTCGTTTGACATAATACATTTCGGTTATCTCCGAAGTTGTGTGTCCGAGTAAGTCTGCCACCTGCCTCGGTGTTAATGCTTTTACTGTTCCGTCCTCTGCTCGCACTCCTGTTACAAGCTTTGTTGCGAAGGTGTGGCGCAAACTGTGTAAGCCTTTTTTCTTGATTCCTGCCGCATCGAGTATGGAATAAAATCGTTTTCTTAAGTTTAACGGTCTTGTAAAGTTGCCGTCAGCATCGGGTATCAATGGTGCATCCTCGCCGAAATATCGCTCGTTGCGTAACTCAATAATCGCTTGAATAGCCGTTTCGTTTAAAGGTACGATACGCTTGCTTGAAGCTGTTTTTAGCTTGCCAACTACAATTTCTCGTCCGCTTTTTCGCTCTGTTCCATCACGCTTTTGCGCTTCTTTAACACCTCTTTGAATGTGCATCACTTTCTTTTCAAGGTCTATGTCGCTGTTGATTAAGCCTAACGCTTCAGCGGTTCTCAACCCTGTGTTCAGCATAAGAATATATGCTGATGCTTGATTGTGTTTCGGCTTGCCTGAAGGGTACTTCTTGTATGCTTCCGCTTTGAATTTTTCAATTTCCTCGTCGGTGAATACGGTTATCGTTTCGCATACGGGTAGCACTTCTTTGTTTTGCTTTGCAAGATAATTTGACTTTTTTATCGTCGGCACAGCGTTCATCGGATTCTTTTTTATGAATTCTTCACGCATAAGATAATCGAAGTATTCATTGAGCAGATTGTATGTTTGCTTGACGGTTGAGAATGAATATCCCTTGTCGGTCAGCGTGCTAATCAGCCTCTTAATGTCAGCACCTGTTATGTTAGATACAATGAGTTTACCCATGTAAGGGACGATTTGATTTTTGTAAATCTGCTCGTTACGGTCATAGGTTACTCGCTCAACATTCGGGTACTTAAACACTTGCAGGTAATTAAGTAGGCTGTCTTTTACAGTCTTGTTACCCTCAATGGCATCGATGATTTCTTCTTCAAACTTGGTTATGTAGTCTGTCATTTTCTTGTTGACTTCAGCTTTGGTCGTGCCGGAAAAGCTCTTGCGTTTTCGTTCGCCTTTCTCATCTTTGTACCAAACAACGCCACCCCATCTGCCGTCCGTTCGTTTGAATGCGTTGCCGTTTGTCAGCAGTTGTTTTTGCATTTTATCACTCCTTTCGCACACACAATATCACAAACCTTTTTCAATATCCAGACCAAAGATTGTGTGTTTGTTTTAGTTGCTTTAGCTTCAAAAAGCCGTCACAAATCGCCTGTAAGCCGTTTTTAGTTTTAGTCCGACGAGTTACTCTGTTTTAGAGTAAACTCGTCAATTTTTGCTTACAGCGTTGCCAAAATCTTTTGATTTTTAATCATCATACCGCAACACTCAAGTGAATACGCAAAAGCCTTGATTTTCAGCGAAAAACAGCCTTTACTGCATACGAATTTGGAATCATACGCAAAAGTATTACGAATCGAAAAGCCGACAGGCTTTGCCGGACGGCGTTTTCGGGCATTTCAATGCCCGAAAATCATACCCCTTTATCCTGCTTTAAAATCGACGGCTTGAAATTCGCTTCAAAACCCACTCAAAAGAGCCGAGATTTCATTAAAAACCGCATCAAAAATCAATTCAAGAAAAGCAAAAGAAAAACGCCATTTTTTCAATTTTAGGCTTTTAGATTATTTGTCATCAGTTCTTACAGTGGGGTACACTATATTTGATGAACTGTATAGATATTACTTTGCTGTGCGTTTTCAAAAAATCTTTGAGTAATATTTATATAACCTTTTTCTTCGAGCGACTTTAGCGTGTTTCTGCAAGTGGTCTGACACATATTACACTTCTTAGCCATCTTCGAAACAGACCAAAAACTTACACCTTTGCTGTCGCCAACCGAAACAAGAAAACAGTAAATCATAAATTCGTGCGGCGAAAAATTTTCATCAAAGATTTTGTTCGGCATATAGTAAACCTTGCCGTCGGTTTTATAATTTTTGTTTGCGTACATAATTTTTATCCTTTCTTAATTTGTTTTTGAATCCACAACTTGAATTCATCTTTCGGTACTACAATTCTTGTGCCGATTTTTATTTTTGGAAAACCTTTTTCATTGACAAGATCGTATGACCTTGTGCGAGATATTCCAAGCACCTTTGCAACCTGCGATACCGATATCATCATCGGTAGTTCATCAAAACTTTTGTAGCTTTCTTTCATTGCGCTGCCTCCTTTCGTATTATTCGGGAGATACTTTTTCAAAAAGAAAAGAGAGTAAAGCCAAATTTGAAAACAAAAACTCACCCCACGAAAAAAGTCCCTCTACTATACGGAGAAAAACTCCCATTTTGTTCGGGTGTTTTTCAAAATTCTTTACACCTTGTTTACATTTAATTCCACCACAGAAAAAATGCCCCTCTATAATACGGAGAAAAAACTCGGTTTTGTTGATGTGTTTTGAAATAAAATTTACAAATTATTTTATAAAAACAAAAATCCTCACCGTTTTATAGATGAGGATTCATTACCTGTACCATTATTTGTACAATTAACAAAAAAGTTTCTATACTTTTCAAGTTGACAAAGGGCGATGCACCGGATATTGAGCAGATGAACGCCAGTGTCCGCAAAATGCTTGAGGGAGCAATTCAGTCTGATGGCATTGAGGAATTATTTGAAACCGGAAAACATTTATCAGTTGATATTTTCAGCGATGAGTATATGGATAAAATAAATGCAATTCAGTTGCCGAATACGAAAATCAAGATACTTCAAAGACTTCTTGGATTGCTATTCCGCTTGCTATGGGAATTGATGACAGAAGCAACGAAACGGTGTCCGCTCTGCTCTCCGATAAGCTGTTCAAAAACGGCGGAATTGTCACACGAAGCGGTGAGAAAACATATTGGGACAGAGCAACCCTTTATGCTTTAAGGGGTATGTTCTATTCCGGTCATCAAAACGAAGCGGTTGAACTACTTAAAGCATTCACTTCCGCAAGGCTTTTGGGTGAGCATATTCCGTATCCTGTCGAGGCATTTCTCGAGGGAAATCAGGCTCAATTATCTGCTGAAAGCGGACTTTATTTGCGTATATTCACCGAGGGCATTTTGGGTTACAGACCGACAGGCTTTAACTCATTTTCTCTCAAGCCGAATCTTCCTGACGAGTGGAATGAAATGTCGGTTGAAAATTTTATGCTTTGCGGAAAAGCGGCGAATGTTATCGTTTTAAGAAAAGAAAACGGGTATGAAATCAAGGTGGGTTTTGGTGATAGTTCGTTAACCCAATTTACCGCCTTTAATGATAAAATAGAATTTATGATATAAAAACTCGGGAATCGCATTGATTTTGTGATTCCCGAGTTTTTATTTTAATATGATTTTATATCCGATTTTTTCAGGCAGATTTATGTGAAGCTTGTTGTTATTGATTGGAATTTCTCTTACAAATTCATTTCCGTTTTCGGTGATTTTGTAAACATCTGCCATTGTTTTGTCATCTTCAAAAACGCTCCAATCACGGCAGTCACCGTTTTTGCTGTATGCAATGTATGTGCTTTTCTCGTGGACGAATGGTAGAAACAGAGTGTCCCCGTCCTTGATGATTTTTCCGTTTTCGGTTATTTTTCTGCCCTTTGCATAAGAAACAACACCGTCGGAAAATTCGCAGAATTTGGTGTTCCCCCGTCCTTTTATCGCTACTCTTTTCAGCGAATTAAGATAATGACCGGGCACCTGATATGTTGCAAATGCATATATAAAATCGTTTACCCAGTCGGCGTTATCCTTTTTAACAATATCCTCGCCGTGCATATTGCCATAGAAAATATTGTTAAGCGTTTTTTCTCTGAATGTGCCTTGACAGTAGATTTTAGGAGATGTTTCAAGCAATTCCTTGTCGGTCATTCGGTAACACCACCAGCTCATAGGAATAAGCCCAACCGTGTCCATAGGCGATGATTTGAAATGGTCACGAGGCAAGCCGAAAATAGGCTTGTTCGGAAGAGTGTCACTTTCCTTGTATGTAAATTCCGAAGTAATGTCAATGCCCTTTGATTTGACATATTCAATCATTTTTCGTCTTGCATTTTGCATTTCTTTAATGCTGACATCGGGCGCATAATTTTTATAGCATTGAAAGTTGTCAACATGGATTGTTCCGGATTCGGCTATGAAAGGGAATGTATCTACAAATCGGTCAAATTGTCTCTTGAACAGTCCCGATTCATAATATCCCTTGTGGCAGGTCTTGTAGCATTTTCTACCGTTGTATTTTTCAATGGGATTAGGTTTGCCATTCTTCTTTCTAATCAACGCACCTGATTTTACAAAATCATCAAAGGACGGCGCATTGTCATAAGCATCGTTAAAATTGATGTGAACGCTTATTACGGAATGATATTTTTTTGCTTCATCCGAAAGCCACTTAAAGCTGTCATAAGCGGTTTTGTCCTCTTTTCTTTTCAGCGCTTTGTTGACCTCGAAGAAATCGGGATATTTATCATCGTGACCGAGATACTGCCAGCCGACAAGATAATATATTTTTGTAATCCCCTGCGTGATATTGTTAATCTTTTTTATGTAGTCGAGTGCCTCATCAAAGGTCGTCAGCACCTTGCTTTTGTTCTTATGTTCCTTATCGGGAATAGCCAAACCCAATTTCATTACCATACACTCGGAATAATTATAGTTAAACTTTAACGGTAAATTCATTGAAATTTTCTCCTTTCGGATTTGTAATTTGATTATATCATTAAACGAAGCAAATCTATTTAGAAATTCAGCCCTATAATTTAGAAAATCAATCACAAATTCAGCAGTATTTCTAAATATCATAGCAGTTTATCGTAATTCTTATAGAAATTGCTGTGATATAATGATATTATATACAATAAGAGGTAATTTGTTATGAATGAAAAAACAGGTATAAAAGAAAAAGTATCAACGGGAGTTGTAAATCTTAAAAAGCATTGGAAAACACCACCCGAAGGATATTATGTAAATTATAAAGAATTTTTGAATTTGGCACTCGGCAGCGGTTCTGTTTCGTGGCTTAGCGTAATAGTAAGCTGGGCAACTATTGCAATCAACATTCCTATGATGATAAGCTATTTTAAGGTATCAACTGGGTTTATTTTCATTTCAGGAATTATCGCATCAATATTCGGTCTTATTCGTGCTCCGATTCTTTCAATGATGATTGACAATTCAAATTCAAAGAAGGGCAAGTTTAAGCCGTTTTTACCGTGGACATCTATACTTACCGTTCTTTGCTTTACATTCATTCCGTTTATACCGGAGGCTTGGGTAGGAAATATTCTCTTTGCATTCGATATTCCGTCTATCCCGATTTTCGCAGTTGCGGCATCACATATCGAAGTATCTCTTGCAAGCCTTGTTATGTTTATGCTTATTCAAATTGGCACTTTTTTCTACACTCTGTTAAGTCAATGCCTTGTGGGAATTGAACAAACTATATCTCCCGTATCGCAAGAGCGTGCAAATATCGGTGCATTCAAAGGCTTGATTTGTAATATTCCGGCATCGGTTGTAAATATCGTTATTCCGCTTGTTGCAGGCATTGCCTTTGCAAGCAGTGAAAACCCAATGAATAACATTGAACTTTACCGCTTCGCATTTCCTATTTGCGGTCTCGGTGGTATTTTGTTTGTTTTCTTTATATATTTCGGAGTTGAGGAAAGAACGGTTGTTCACAAGGAATATGTTGCAAAGGTTAAGTTTAGTGAGGGTGCAAAACAGTTATTTACAAACAAATATTTTTGGATTATTACAATTTTCAATATCGTTGTCGGTATCAGAGGTAACATCAATATGTATCTTTGGATTTGCAATTATGCTATCGGCGGTCAAAGCGGTGCATTTGCATTAACTGTTTGCAATATGGTGCTTAACAATGCACTTGTTCCGGGTATGCTTGTCGGTCCGTGGATGATTAAAAAACTCGGCAAGAAAAATGTTATGTTAATATCTACCGTTGGATTTACCGTTATGGCATTTATGCAACTCTTTACGCTTAACAGTCCGTACCTTATGCTTGTTGCTATATTTTTCCAAAATCTTTTTAACGGGCTTAGCTATATTGTCAATATTATGGCATCTGATGTTCTCGACTACCAACAATGGAAAACAGGCAAACGACTTGAGGGCTTTTGGCAAAACTGCCTTTCATTTGTTATGACTTTTTGCGGTATTTTCACAAGTGCGCTTATGCCTCTGTTTATGAGCTTCGGCGGTGTCGGTTTCGGCGATAATATTGATGGTGCACTTAAAGACAGTTCAATAATGCACAACACTTTTGAAAGCGTAACATGGCTCGGCATTGTAGCCTCGGTTCTTTGCGTTGTGCCGATATTCTTCTATGACCTGTCGGAGAAAAAACACGCCGATTATATCCGTGCGTTAAAGATAAGAGCAATTGTGCAAAATTATAAAAATAATGAATTATCCGATGATGATATTGAAGAATTAACAGAAATCGTAGATTTTGCAAATGAAAATAAAGATACATTTGTTTTTGAAGAAATATCTAAATTTGATTGTATAAACGATATTTTTCAAAGCAAAGCGAGGTAGTTATGTTTTCAAAGAAAAAGTATGTTAAAACAATCAACGCAAAAGGAATTTTTAACAATACATACGAAACAAAGATTCCGCAAACGATCATTTCAAGCGTAATACTCAAGCATTTTGAAAAATCAACCAAAAAGCCCAAGTGCATTTTTATAGGTTGGGACGGTTGCCGCTGCGACTCCATGAAATATCTGATTAAAAGCGACAATGAAAAAGTCAGTGGCACAAACGATACTGCCGTTTTCAGTGCAATATCCGAGGTGAAAAACAGCGGAGGGCTGTATATTTCCTATGTTGGCGGAGAAGAAAACTCCCCACAGGAAACAAGCACGGCACAAGGTTGGGCGTCTGCACTTTGCGGTAAGTGGATGAAAGCTCCGTGGAAAAACGGCATTGATTGGTCACTTGATAATGATTATCCTACCGTATTAAAGTTGTTGTCACAAAAAGGTTTTAAGACTTCGTTTAATGCAATTTGGCCTATTCATTTTGACAACACTTACAAAAATGAAATTGCCTTTGCCGAACAAAATAACTTGAGTCAGTATTATTTCAAATTTGAAAACGATTCCGAACTCTTTGAAAATATTAAAGAAAGAATAAAAAATGACGATGATTTTATTTTCGGTATATTTGAAAATCCCGATATGAACGGTCATTCAACCGGTTTTGGTGAACGAAATTATCGCTATGTTTCCGGCATTTGCAATCTTGACAGAATTTCGTATAAATTACTCAAAGAAATCAAAGCAAGAGAATCATTTGAAAATGAAGATTGGTTTGTTGTTATAGCATCCGACCATGGCGGACATTCAACAAGGCACGGCACACAAAACATTCAGGACAGGACTACTTTTCTTGCTTTATCAAAACCGATTGAGGAATTAATCAAATGACAAAATACACATTAGATGATGTTAAAAAAAGCCGACTTGTCGTTATTGCCCTGTGGATAATATACGCTTGTGCATACTTCGGCAGAACCTGTTATTCTGCGGCTATTGCGTCAATAGTAAGCGACGGTATTTATACTAAAAGCGAAATAGGACTTGTAGGAACAGCATTCTTCATTTGCTACGGCGTAGGTCAGATTATAAGCGGTATTGCAGGCGACAGAGTTAATCCCTTTGGAATGGTTTTGTTTGGTGCGCTTGGCAGTTCTGTCTGCTGTTTTTCCATGGCATTTACAAAACCGCTTGTACTTATGGCTGTAATATGGGGCATTAATGGTATCTTTCAGTCTATGCTGTGGGCGCCTCTTTTGCGTATTTTTTCGGAAACGGTGAACGCTAAACTGCGTGAAAAAGCGGTGCTCAATATTGCGCTTTCGCTTCCCGTTGGAACAGTCTGCGCTTATCTTTGTTCAACTCTTTTAATTAAATATTCAAGCTGGAATAATATTTTTCTCTGCGGCGGCGCAGTTATTTTCACGGCATTTTTATTTGGCTTATTTTCCGTTCTTTATTCTCAAAAATCAATTGCCAAAACAGTTGCCGTAACGCAGGAGAAAAACAGAAACACCAAGTCGGAATTTCTTCCTGCCGTTGTATCATCGGGGCTTTTGATAATCATAATTCCGTCATTCCTCCACGGAATGATGAGGGACGGCATAACAAATTGGGTGCCTACGATGATAACGGAAGAATACGGAGTTTTACCATCATTCTCGGTGTTTTTAACGGTTGTGCTTCCGATATTTAACGCATTCGGTGCATACATAATCACACCGCTTTACAGAAAGCTCGGCTGTAACGAAATGAAAACGGCGGGCATTTGCGGAATTTTTGCACTTATACCTATGGTGCTGTTGCTTTTCATCGGCAAAATACCTGTTATCGTTTCAGTTATTCTGTTGGCACTTACAACAATGTCAATGTATTCACTCAACTATCTTATAATTTCTCGTGTGCCTGTAAGATTTGCTGAAAGCGGACATACCTCGAGTGTAACAGGCTTACTTAATTCCTTTGCATATATCGGGTGCGCTGTGTCATCATACGGATTCGGGGCTGTTTCTCAAAAAGCAGGCTGGAGCGCAGTTATTGTAATCTGGATAATCTCGGCATTATTAACATCCCTCTTTACAATTTTATCAAATAAAAAATGGAACAAATTTATTATTAGCAGGTAAATATATGAAAATTGAAATCAATGCAAAGCCGAAAGAGGTTAAGTCAGGAAATTTTAACTATTCAAATATTAAAAGCCCTTATGGTGTAAACACGCAATATTTTACAAAAAACGGCAAGCCGTATACCGTTATTGCAGGTGAAATGCACTTTTCAAGACTGCCTAAGGAACGTTGGAGGGAAACACTTCTCAAGATGCGAGAATGTGGTATCAATACGGTTTCAACATATGTATTTTGGAATTATCATGAGGAAATTAAAGGGCAGTTTGACTTTTCGGGTAATAAGGATATTTCTGCATTTCTCTCAATTTGCAGGGATATTGATATGCCTTGTATTCTTCGCATAGGTCCGTGGTGTCACGGCGAGGTTATCCGTGGCGGTTTTCCTAAACGCATAAATAGAATTGCGAAGAAAAGATGTGACAATCCTAAATATCTTGCAGAGGTTAAAGAATATTGGCAGGGACTTTATAAGGAGGTAAAGCCTTATCTTGACGGAGAAACTGTAATCGGTATTCAGCTTGAAAATGAGTATACAGGCTTAACGGAGCATATCAGAACTCTCCGAAAAATTGCAGAGGAAATCGGCTTTAAAACACCGTTTTTCACAATGACTGCATGGCCGTCAGGCAAGCCCGATAATGATTTTCTGCCGATGATGGGCGGTTATCCCGACGCACCCTGGACTAACGGTAAAACTGCGCTTAAACCCAACAACCGATTTGCCATTACTTCTGCCAAAACAGAGGATGAAATCGGCGGAGATTTATTCAAAAGCAATGCGGAGCAAAAGGGCACCTATGATGATGTTCCTTATGCTATGTGTGAAACGGGACCGGGCAATCAGGTAACACAGCACCGCAGACCGTATATCAGCGAAAAGGACGGCTACGGTGTAGGCTTTGCAAAATTTGCAAGCGGTGTAAACTGGCTTGGTTATTATATGTTCTGCGGCGGTGCAAACCCTAACGATAGGCTTATGCAGGAAAACAGGCTTACAGGCTATCCGAATAATTACCAGATTATTGATTATGACTTTCAGGCACCTATCAGCCGTTACGGTGTTTGCCGTCCTCACGGCGACAGACTCCGCCTTATGCATCTGTTTATCAGCAATTTTGATACGGAAATTTGCACAAAGCAAGCATACTTTCCAAAATTGAAAAGTAGCAATCCAAGTGACATTTCATTTCTTAAATGCTCCGTCAGAGCAGATGAAAATGGTATCGGATATTTCTTTGCCTCAACCTATGAAAAAGGCTTGAAATATAAGGAGTTTAAGGGTGTAAATATTACATTTACCATTAATGATATAACAGTAAATCTGCCGAGTATTGATGTTAAGGCAGGAGCAATGTTCTTCTATCCGTTTAACATAACACTCGGCTCGGTACATTTTGATTATATTCTTGCACAGCCTGTTGCTAAAACAGTTGTTGACGGCAAAACGGTTTGTTACTTTGCCGAATGTGAGGGTATAAGTCCTAAATGCTCTGTTGCCGGAAAGGAAATTCTTCTTAATTTCAGTGAAAGCGGAACAAAAATTGATGATGTAAAAATCATCGTTATACCTTATGAAAAGGCAAAGCAATTTCATTTAATAAACGGCAAAGCATATTTCATTGACGGTACTGTTTACTGCGACAACGGTAAAATTTACTGTGAGCAGATAACGGATACCGACCTTAAAAATGAAATTACACTTACAAAGACAACCAAGCAAAAATTACCGTATAATTATTTTCTGTATTCAACAGGCAGGCGCAGTTATTATGAGTTGAAATTGCCGAAAAACATTCTTGATAACCGCTTTGATGTGGTGCTTGAATTTGATTTTGACGGATTGAATTTACAGGTTTTCAGCGGTAAAACGCTTATCAATGACTACTTCAACATTGACCGAAAATTTGTTATGCATTTGAGAGATTATAAGCAGTATATTGAAAGCAATTCAATCTTAATTATCCGCACTGCACCTAAAACAAAATTCGGTATTTCAAATGTGTATAATGAAATTGATGTGCCGCTTAATTCAAATTATTTATCACTTAAAAGCGCAAAGATTGTAAAATTGAATACTGTATAAAACAAAAGGACTTGCCGCTCGGTAAGTCCTTTTAGTTTAGAATTTAAGTTTCCTGAATTTGCCGGGTGAAATACCTTCGTTTTCGGTAAAAAAATAAATGAAATTCGACTCGCTGTTAAAGCCGATTTCGTAAGCTATTGCAGACACGGTCATATCCGTTACCTGAAGAAGATACTTCGCGCGGTTAAGACGGGAGATTAGAATATAGTCATACGGTGAAAATCCTGTTTGTTGCTTGAATACTCTTGAAAAATGAGATGAACTCATATTAACAATTTCGGCAAGAGCGCCTACCGTTAGGTTTTCATTAAGGTTTTCTGCTATGTATTCTTTAACGGTTTGAATACTGTCTTCATAATTGCTTTCGCCCTTGCTCTTTGTACTTTGTGGGTTCAACAGCTCTGTGAAAATTTTGTAAATATCAAGAGAAACGCTTAATTCCGTTGTCGGATAATCGCCTTTCATACCGTCAAAAACACGAAAAAGCAGTTTTCTTAAATGCTGAACATCTTTGCATTTTATGAGATTGCCCTCGCTTCTCTCAATTTCTTCAAACAACTCGAAGGAATTTGCACCGGCAATATGAATCCAAATTGACTCAAAACTGTCGTTTGTATAGTATTCATGGGGCTTGTAGCAGTCAAGTATAACCGTGTCGCCTTTGTGTGCGGTTATGTGTTTTCCGTCCTTGATATATGTAAAGCTGCCGTCAAGGATATGAGTTATCAAAAGGCTGTTGTAATTTTTACGCACTAAATGATAGCCCTCAACGCAGAAAAAATGCCCTGCACTAATGGGATAAAAATAAATCTTTTTTGCTGTTTGTGACGGAGAAGAAAAATATACCTCGGACTTTCTCAAAACGCCCGTTTCATTGCACTTCATAATTGACTGTTCCTTTGTGATAGGATTTCTAAACTATCTGATAGATTTTCGCAATAATTTATTACTTGTTTATTATACAATTAGAGGGATAGAATGTCAATATGCACAAAAGGGAGAATAAAAATGAAAGCATTTTTAAGTAAAAAACCTATGAAAATTATTATTTCAATTTTTTTAGCACTTGTGTTAATAGTTTGTATCTGCAATGGATATTTTGCCTCGGTTGCACTTAAAGAACAAAAAGGTGTTGCCGTTTGCGATAAATGGAGTGCGGAGGATACATATACTCCCGATTATGCACAAAGCCTTGAAATCAAAAACGATGATTTCAAAATTCTTTGCTTAACCGATATTCATATCCGTAATCACGGTACATTTGCCGCTTGTCTTGGTATCAACTTTATTCTTGACGGTATGAGCGAAATTCAGTTGAAACAGCTTATCAATGAGGTTCAACCCGATTTAATTGTTGTTGGCGGAGATACTGTTTTAACCGCATGGAATGATATTTGCACTCAGCAGTTTTGCGATTTTATGGAAAAATTTGAAATTCCCTGGGCACCCATATTCGGCAATCACGATTACGAGGGCAGAGCCGATAAATCAAAGCTTTGCGAAATATACGAGAGTGCAAAGCATTGCCTGTTCAAATGCGGTCCCGAGGGTATGAACGGTATGGGTAATTATATCGTTAATCTTACACGAAATAACGAGGTTGTTTATTCTCTGTTTATGCTTGATGATGGTCAGTACAGAATAGTTGACGGCGCAATTACCGACGGCGGTGTAAACGAAAATCAGATTGAGTGGTACAAATGGGCAGTAAACGGTATTAACAAAACGAGCGGTAAAAATGTGCCCAATATGGCATTTATGCACGTTCCCGTACCCGAATATAAAGAACTTAACGATAATTTTGAAATGGGATTGAGGCAGGAGGACAGTTGTCCCGCACGCGATAACGACGGGTTCTTTGAAGCGTTTCAAGCAAATGGCGGTACACATATGTTTGCAGGTCACGACCATAACAACAACTTTGTTGCCGATTATAACGGAGTAAAGCTTTGCTATATGACAAAGAGCTCATATAACTGCTATTTCTCATCAAAGACTCTCGGCGGAACGGTTATTACTATTGATGAGAATAATAATGTTAATTTGGAAATTAAAAGTTTTTAGAGGTTGTTAATTTGAAAGCATACGGTACATATTTTGTAAACGATGAAAAAATGTCGCTCCAATATGGCGAAATCAATTTGATAAATCCGCCCCGTCAGCGTTTGAGAAGCGAGGATAAGAAGGTTGGCATTGAGGCGATTCCTGTTTTCTGCGGATTTTGCGGAACGGATTTTGAACTGATGAAAATGGGCAGACAGGGACTGCTTGGCAAAAAATTCCCCGAGGGTGAAAAAAGGCTTATCAACGGTCACGAGGGCGTTGTTTGGGTACCAAGCGAAAGACGATTTGCCATTGTTCTGATTCGTGGTGGAGATAGCTTCGACCCTACCCGATTTACTGAGGACGAAACATATTTTGAATACGGCTGTGACGGTGCAGACGGGATTTTCTGTGATAAGGGATATTTCAACCCGGATATGCTTTTGCACCTGCCGAGTGAGTATGAGGGCTTGACCAAACTGCCCTTGTCACTTGCAAAAAGGCTTGTGTTTTCCGACCCGTACGCCTGTGCTGTGTTTCAGTATGAGCGTATGTGCGACATAGGCGAGGCGCAGAATTTCCGCGTTGAAATGGCAAAACGCAAATGTGACGAAATGACCGCAAGAAAATATGCAGTTGAAAGTACATTTGAAAGAGCAGTCATTTTCGGATTAGGTACAACAGGACTGTTTATCGGCGACCAGATACGCAGAAATCAAAAGGATGCTAATATTCTTTTTGTAGCAAGAAGCGATGAAAAAAGCAAAAAGGCACAGTTTGTAAAAGAAGAACTGAAATGCGATTATCTTTCGGTTAACGGCTTAAATGAAAGTGAAACCGCAAAAGCGATAACCGATAGAATCGGGGGTACTGCATCAATTTTTGTGGGCACAAGCGGAACTGTAATTGAGCACCGCATAGCCTTTGAGCAGGGCGTTTTAGGCTGTAACGGAATTTACAACAGTTTTTCGTTAGGACCAAAGGTTACCTACAACACAATGCCCTTCGGCTTCAAAAATCAGGTGATTTTCGCTTCAATCAATTTTACTCAAAAGCATATGGAAACGGCTATTGAGCTTTTGTGCGACAGTAAGTTCGACCGTCTTGTTGAGCTGATTGACAAGGACGAATTCACAAGCGACCCGATTGACGCTTATGAAAATAAAATCTATTCAGAGGGTGCACCGCTGAAAACTGCGGTTATTTGGAACAAAGAATACATTGACGAGGAAAAATGATGAAAGCAATTCAGATTACACAACCGAATGAAGTAAAAATAATTGAAAAGGAAATGCCAAAGGCGGAAAAGGGCGAGGCGCTGTTAAAGGTACTTTACTGCGGTATCTGCGGTGCCGATGTTGCATCCTACACAGGTAATCAGCCGTTCACGACTTATCCGAGAATCCCCGGACACGAGTTTTCGGCACAAATAATTGAAATTCCCGAAAATGACAAAGGACTTAAAGCAGGAGATATAGTTACCTGCAATCCGTATTTTAACTGCGGTGAATGTTATGCCTGCAAGCGTGGAATAGTCAACGCCTGCCACGATAATCAGACTATGGGCGTTCAGCGTGACGGCAGCTTTCAGGAATATATTACAATGCCTGTTGAGAGAATTATTGACGGTAAAGGACTTTCCGCAAAGGAGCTTGCACTTATTGAGCCGTTTTCAATAAGCTGTCACGCACTTTCAAGGGCAGAGGTTAACGAGGGCGATAACCTATTGATTATGGGCGCAGGACCCATTGGACTTTTTGCACTTATCAAGGCTAAAGCAATGGGCGCAAGGGTGCTTATTGCCGATATGCTTTCCTCTCGTCTTGCCCTTGCAAAAGAGTTCGGTGCAGACTGTGCGGTAAATGTTAAGGATATAAATTTGCATACCGCTTGCGAGAAATTTACAAACGGCAATGGCTTTGATGTTTGTGTTGAGGCTTGTGGCGCCCCTGAAACTTTTTTGAACTGTATTGATGAATCAACTCACGGTGCAAATATTATTTTAATCGGCAACGGCAAACGGAAAACCACCTTTGTTCACTCAATAATTTTGAAGAAAGAGTTAAATATTTTCGGCAGTCGTAACGCCTTTACAAAGGATTTTGAAGAGCTTATCGACCTTGTTGCAGACGGCAAGGCAGATATACTGAAAATTGTAAGCGGCGTTTATGATACCCCAAATGCAAAGGCTGCCTTTGAGGCGCTTTCACACAATGACGGAACGCTTGCAAAATTACTTATAAACTTTGGGGCTTAATTATGAAAGAAACCATTTTACAATTCGGCACAGGTAATTTTCTCCGTGGCTTTGCGGATTATTTTATCAATGAATTAAATGAACAAGGACTTTATGGCGGCAAGATTGTTGTTGTATCTCCTACAAATTCAAAATCCGTTGATAAAATCAATGCACAAAACGGCAAATATAATCTTATTTTAAGAGGTATTGAAAACGGCAAAGAGATAAGCAGTATAAACGAGATTAACTCAATCAGTCGCGCGATAAATCCTTATGAGGATTTTGAAGGCTTTCTCTCTCTTGCAAAAAATCCTGATTTGCGTTTTATTATTTCAAACACTACCGAAGCAGGTATTTGTTTTGACGACACCTGCAAAATTACCGACAAGCCTGCCGACTCATTTCCTGCAAAATTAACTCAGTTCATTTACCAAAGATACGAAGCAGGGCTTAAAAGCTTTGTTATTTTTGCCTGCGAGCTTATTGATGATAATGGCAAGGAGCTTGAGAAATGCGTCCTTGACTATGCAAAACTTTGGAATTTAGAAGATAAGTTTATATCTTGGGTAAAAAGTGAAAACACATTTTGCAACACTCTTGTTGACCGAATTGTAACAGGCTATCCAAAGGACGAAGCAGAGCTGATTTTTGACGAAATAGGCTACCGTGACAATCTTCTTGACACGGCAGAGCCGTATCATTTGTGGGTTATTGAGGGAGATTTTGAAGATGAACTGCCCTTGCAAAAGGCAGGCTTTAATGTTATATGGACAAATAATGTTGCACCGTATAAAAAAATGAAGGTGCGTATATTAAACGGCTCTCATACCTCGTTGGTTTTTCCGTCGCTTTTATGCAATGTTGAAACAGTAGGCGAAAGCCTAAAGGATGAACAGTTAAACGCTTTTCTTAAAACTTGCCTTTTTGATTATATATTACCTATGCTTGACGATACAGACGAGATAAAATCATTTGCCAATGCAGTCTTGGAACGCTTTTCAAATCCGTATATCAGGCATTTGTGGAAATCAATTTCGCTTAATTCCGTCAGCAAATTTACTGCAAGGGTTTTGCCTACGGTTAATGAATATTTAAGCGAAAGCATTATACCAAAGCCTCTTGCCTTTTCACTTGCGTGTCTTATTGAATATTATAAATCCAATGATGTACAGGATGATAAATCGGCAGTTGATTACATCAAGAATAATGATACGGAAAGTATTCTGTCAAATACAGATTTATGGGGACAGGATTTAAGTGTAACCCTTGACCTTATAGACGAAAGCCTTGAAAGAATACACCGTGACGGAATCAGGGAGGCAATCAAATGGAGTATGTCTTAATCAGCGAAAAAGACAATGTTAAGGTTTGCCTTGATAACGGTCACAAGTACGCAGTCAGGGATATACAAAAGGGCGAGCAGGTTATCAAATACGGCTTTCCCATAGGTGTTGCCAGTGAGGATATAAAAACAGGAGAGCAGGTGCATAGCCATAACCTTAAAACATCGCTGGCAGGTACTCTTGAATATACATATTCACCTATTAAAAATGAAATAAAAAACACACCACCGTCAATGATTAATGCATATGTCCGCAAAAACGGTGATATAGGAATTAGAAATGATATTTGGATTATCCCCACTGTTGGCTGTGTTAACAGCATTGCAAAAAGCCTTGGGGACAAAACAGGTGCACTTTGCTTTACTCATCCTTACGGTTGCAGTCAGCTTGGTGATGATTTAAGCATAACACAAAAGGTGCTTTGCGGACTTGTTAAGCATCCAAACGCAGGTGGCGTGCTTGTTCTCGGCTTAGGATGTGAAAACAACAATATCGCAGAATTTAAAAAGACTCTCGGCGAATATGATGAAGAAAGAATACGCTTTCTCAACTGTCAGGATTTTGATGATGAAATAGCCGAGGGCGTAAAGATTATCACAGAATTACAAAGCCTTGCCGAAAATGACACACGCACCGCCGTTTCGATTTCAAGGCTGAAAATCGGTCTTAAATGCGGTGGAAGCGACGGTCTTTCAGGAATTACCGCAAATCCTCTTTGCGGAAAAATAACCGATAGACTTGTGTCTATGGGTGGTACGGCTGTGCTTACAGAGGTGCCTGAAATGTTCGGTGCAGAGCAGGTACTGATGAACAGATGCGTTGATGAAAATGTGTTCACCGAAACGGTTGGGCTAATAAACAATTATAAGGAATATTTCATTTCTCACAATCAGCCTGTCAGCGAAAATCCTTCTCCGGGTAACAAAGATGGCGGTATTACAACACTTGAGGAAAAATCGCTCGGTTGTGTTCAAAAGGGTGGAACGGCTCCTGTTACCGCCGTGCTTGATTACGGCGATACAGCCGAAAAGGCAGGGCTTAACCTATTAAACGGTCCGGGTAACGATATGGTTGCGGTAACCAATTTAACTGCCGCAGGCTGTCATTTGATTTTGTTCACAACCGGCAGGGGAACGCCCTTGGGTGCTCCTGTTCCCACAATTAAAATTGCAACAAATTCAGCCATTGCCGAAAGAAAAAAGAGTTGGATAGATTTTGACGCACAGACGGGAAATCAAAACAGCCTGTTTGATTTAATAATCGAAACGGCAAAGGGTAAAGAAACTAAAAACGAGCGATACGGATATCGTGAAATTGCAATATTTAAGGACGGTGTAACCTTATGATTATAGATGCTCACGCACATTTATGGAAAACGCAACAGGGTAAGGTTGACGGCAGAGATGTTTTTTCTGTGGGTAACGGAAAAAGCAATTTCGGCGGTGAAATCAGACAGATGATGCCACCTTTTATGACCGACGGCGAAAACACCGCAGAGCGCTTTATTGCAAATATGGATTATGCAGGGGTAAACGGTGCAGTTATTACTCAGGAGGAAATTGACGGTAATCAAGACAGTTATTTGCTATTTGCAAAGGGAAAATATCCAAACAGGCTTAAAATCTGCTCTCTTTATGAGGAAAACAAACCGTTTAGTGTTGACGGCTTTGACGGAATAAAAATCTGTGCAGGCAGACTGCCTACACAGGACTTAACAAAGCACTATAAGGTGTTTGAGCAGGCGGATAAAAACGGTAAATTTATTTCAATAGACCTTGCTGACGGAAATACTCAAACAGGCTCTCTATTTGAAATGATACAGCAATTTCCCGATTTGAAAATTGCCATCGGTCATTTCGGTATGGTGACGAGAAACGGCTGGACAGACCAAATTAAGCTTGCAAGGAATAAAAATGTTTATATCGAAAGCGGTGGAATAACATGGCTTTTTAACGATGAATTTTACCCTTATACGTCCGCTGTTATGGCAATCAACGAGGCAGCGGATATTTGCGGGTTTAACAAATTGATGTGGGGCAGTGATTATCCCCGTACAATGGTTGAAATCACCTATAAAATGAGCTTTGATTTTGTGCTTAAATCAAAGGACTTAACAGAAACCAAAAAGAAAAAATTTCTTTTTGAAAATGCAAAGACGTTTTACGGTTTTGATAACTTAACAGAATGTGAAAAAATAAAAAATATGCTTTAATTCACAGGAGACTTGATATGCAGACTATTAAGTACACAAAAGCGGCAAAAACATGGCGAGAGGCTTTGCCGCTCGGCAACGGATATATGGGGCTTATGATTTACGGCTCACTGAAAAAAGAGCGTTTATGCTTCAATGACGGCACGCTTTGGTCGGGCTATCCAAAAGATTATAATTCAAACGAAAGCCTTGAAAATCTTGAGCGTGTGCGCAAACTGATTTTCGAGAGAAAAAACGCAGAAGCTGACGCACTTTGCGAAGAAAAGCTGACAGGCTTTTACAGCGAGGCATTTATGCCCTTGGGCGAAATTTCGCTAAAATTCAGCGGTATAGACAAAACAGATTATTCAAGAAGTCTTGACCTTTCAAACGCAGTGCATACCGTTAAATCAAAGGGCTGTACCGCCGAGGCTTTTTCGTCATACCCCGATAAAATTTCCGCTTACAGAATTAAGACCAAAAAGCCTTTTTCAGTGAAAATCAAGGCAAAAAGCAAACTCAAATATCAAGTTGACACAGAGAAAAACAATCTCTTTCTCCTCGGTAATGCTCCCGATTATGCAGCACCGAATTATTTGAAGACGGAACTTCGTCCTGTCCGTTATAACGAGAAAAAGGGTATGGCTTACTGTTTGCAAACTCAGGTGCAGACAAACGGTGAGATAAGCAGTAAAAGAAGTAATATTACAGTTAAAAATGCAACTGAGCTGACATTATATTTCGCAACTGCGACAGGCTTTAACGGCTATGATAAAATGCCGGAAACAAACAGAAATGCGGTTAAACAAAAATGCGAGTTTTTTCTGAATTCCGTCAACAAGGATTATGACACCTTGAAAGCAAACCATGTTTACGACTACGATTCGCTATACAGCAATCAAAGCATAACCTTTAACTGCGACAATGACACAACGGCTGACGAATTATTAAAGTCGGTTAAAAACGGCGGTGACGAAAAAGCACTTACCGAGCTACTGTATAACTACGGCAAATATATGATTATTTCAGGTAGCCGAAATGGCGGTCAGGCTCTCAATTTGCAGGGCATTTGGAATAATTCCGTGCGTCCGCCATGGAGCAGTAACTATACTGTTAATATCAACACCGAGATGAACTATTGGGGGGCAAGCCGTTTGGGACTTTCGGATTGTATCGAACCGCTTATAAATATGGTTTACGAAACTATGCAAAACGGCAGAAAGACGGCAAAAATCAATTACGGTTGCCGTGGCTTTGCGTGCAATCACAATGTCGATTTGTGGCGAAAAACTCCTCCTGTAAAGGGCGACTGCAGCTATATGTTCGCTCCTCTTTGCGGTGTGTGGCTTTCTAATGAAATCTATGCTCATTACAAAAACGGCTTTCTTGAAGATTACACGGATAAAATCAAGGAAATTGTTACAGAATCAGCACGCTTTGCCTGTGGTTTTCTCATTATGCACGATGGCAAGTATGTTATTTGTCCCTCTGCATCGCCTGAAAATGTTTTCTCCCATAACAGCAAAAGCTGTAAGCTCGACTACGCCTCTGCATTTGATATGGGACTTGTCAAGCAGGCTTTTCAAAATGCACTTGAACTGTCGGACGATAACGATTTGAAAGCGGAAATAAAAGGAAAAACACCGCTTTTGTATCCGTTTAAGGAGGGCAAAAATGGTATTTGCGAATGGCATAAGGACTATGAAACTCCCGAACCGGGACACCGTCATTTTTCTCCGTTATATGCCTTTTACCCTGCTAATGTTATCGGCTTTTACTCTAACAAAAATCAAACCGAATGGGTAAGAAATTTATTCAAGACAAGAACGGATAATTCAACTCAATATATCGGCTGGTCGGCGGCTTGGGCAATATGCCTTTCTGCAAGACTGCGTGAAAAGGAAATGACGCAAAAGGTCATTCGCAGTATGCTCTGCCACTCTGTTTTCAAAAATCTTTTCTGCGTTCATCCGCCGTTTTATTTCCAAATTGACGGAAACCTCGGCTTTGTTGCAGGCATAAACGAAATGCTGATAACAGAGGAAAACGGCGTTATTGAACTTATACCTGCCTTGCCCAAAAGCTACGGCAATTCAGGAGAGGTTAAAAATATGGTTGTAAACGGAGCGAAAATTAGCTTCAAATGGCAAAACGGACTTGTAACGGAAATTCACAGCGACAAACCTGTGAAAATTCTTAATAAGCATTTACACTCCGAATTGATAACCAATGAAAACATATCTGTTGAGGAGTTGTTATGAAAAAAGGAATAAAAATATTTATAAGTGTTTTACTTGTCCTTGTAATAGTATTCTGTAAAAACGGAAGTGTACAAACAATTGCGTCTGCTGTTTTAGGTGGAGTTATAAGCACAATAATATGGGTAATTACTGCTTGGCATACAGATAAAACTAATTCTGAACTTAGTAAAATAGAACAACGATTATATACCGTTGATAACGCTTTTACTTCCCACATATGTCAATAGAAAATAAATTCCATACACTAACACAATAAATACCGATGTTGCAAAGATCGTGGATGCTACATTCATATTTCCAAAAACTTTGATAACTTCACGGCTTGCCACTGTCAATCCAACAATTGAATGAATCACTGCCAGAAAAAGCGGAAGCAGAAAATAGCTAAGAATTTGAACAAACAGTGCACGATTCAGTTCACGTCGTTCTACACCCAGTTTTTTTAGGAGATTGTATCGTTCTACATTATCAGTAGCTTCAGATAGCTGCTGAATAGCAAGAATTGCTCCACAGGCTATCATAAATACAATACCAAGGTAAATTGCCAGAAATGCTATGATTGCCTTTGTAGTAATCGAAGATTCATATACCTGTCGCTTACTTGCGTAATGTACAAAGACACATTCTTCTTCGCTTTTTTCCTGATAATTATCCAACAATGCACCAAATTCTTTTGCTGCGTCTTCATTCACACACTGTACATTCCATATCCTTGTATCGACATTCATATTTTTCATCCATGTATCTGCGACTACAAATATGATTTGACCCATGTCACTGTTTGACATGGTAAATTTTTCAGCTTCGTTCGTCGGAGAAAGTACATTTTCATCAATAGTAATATTGATATTTTTATTATGAAATTGTTTTGCAAGTTCACGAACATTTTCGTTATCATATAAGATTCTGTAGTTATTTTCTGATAAATCAATCTCGTCCATGCCTTGTAGTTTACGCATGCCATTATAATCTGACAGGCTTACAAATGTCAGAGGAGTATCTCCAAATCCATAAGCAGACATTGCTTCGGGTATCTGAACATCGTAATCTTTATAGCATGCCTTTCCCTCTGCCATGGTACCTTCCACACATTCATAGCTGTCTGCAATCAAGCTACTGCCCTTGATTTCAGAGGGCAGTCGGCTTGAAATCGTATCCGATTCGCCATAATTATAGTCTATAACACTATACTCATACGGTATTTCTGTACGCAACTGCGTTGATAAAATGTTCTGCATACTGTACCCGGTAGAAAAGATTCCGATGACGAGTAGCAGGACAATGCAGACAACAGAAAGCGATACAAAATTCGTATTAATCTTGCTGGAAAACTGACGCACAACAAACATATTGAGCTGTTTAAAATAAAGTCTTTTGTTACGCTGCATAATCTTTATAAGAATACCGGACAGAGACCAAAAGAACAACAGTGTCCCTACAGTTCCCAAAATAATTGATAAAGCAAAATACAGATTGACATGAACAATTCCATTATTCAGAATAAGTGCATATGCGGTAGCAAGACATAATACGGAAGCTACAAATACCTTTGTTGCTGTTTTCATGTTCTTTATTCTTATGGTCTCATTTTTTCTTCCACCATATAGTAAATCAATCAGCTTGTATTTTCCGATTGCGATTGTATTTAAGAGCATAACCACTAAAAATATTACACCAAAATAAATCACACTTTTAACTGCGGCATCGGGTGCAAATACAAATCGATATGCAGAAAGATCAGCCTCAAATATTTTTGCAGTAAAAACGGACATCATCTGAGAGCCAAATATTCCAAGCAACAGCCCTATAACTAATGCCGTAAATGCCATGAACGAAGTTTCCAACATAAGAATCATAGAAACATTTCGTTTGCTCATTCCCAGTGTCATATAAACACCAAGTTCTTTTTTACGTCTCCGGATAAAATAATTATTAGCATAGACAATCAGAAATCCCAAAACTACAGCTACAAAAACAGAAATATACGACAGTATCTGTCTCAATGCTTTCATAGACTCGGCAGTTGTTTGCGTAACTACCATGATGTCCTTCTGGGCATAGATGGAATTAAACATATAAAACACACATACGCCAAGCACCAGAGTGAAGAAATAGACTGCATAATCCCTAATGCTTTTTGATGCATTTTTGAAAGCCAGTTTACTCAGCATTCAGGTCACCTCCCAAAAGAGCAATAACCTCCATAATGCGGTCAAAAAACTCTTTTCTGCTTTCCATACCACGAATCAGCTCATTGAACAATTTTCCGTCCTTAATGAATAGAATTCTCTTGCAATAGCTTGCTGTAAAGGCGTCGTGTGTTACCATAAGAATCGTTGCCTGTATTTCATCGTTCAGTTTTCGGAAACTCTCCAAAAGCATACGAGCGGACTTTGAATCCAGTGCACCGGTGGGCTCGTCTGCCAAAATTATAGAAGGATTTGTAACGATTGCTCTGGCAGAAGCGACACGCTGTCTTTGCCCTCCGGACATCTGATACGGATGTTTTGAAAGTACATCGGTGATATTCAGAAGTTCAGCCACTTTCTGTACTCTTTGCCCAATCTCTTTTGCAGGAACTTTCATAATGGTAAGAGCCAGTGCAATATTTTCAAAACCTGTAAGTGTGTCCAAAAGATTAAAGTCCTGAAAAATAAATCCGAGCTTTTCTCTGCGGAACCGTTCCAGCTGTGAAGATTTCAGCGTTGTGAGATCTTCTCCCTCAAGATAAATATGTCCTGCCGTAGCACTGTCAATAGTTGAAATACAGTTCAATAGTGTGGTTTTTCCGCTACCGGATGCTCCCATAATACCGATGTATTCACCCTCTGCAACATCAAAACTGATGTCGTCAATGGCACGTGTAATGTTTCCTTTATTTCCATAATATTTTTCAAGATGTTCTACTTTTAATATATTTTTCATCATATTCTCCTTATAAAACTATTGTTAAGTATCCGATTAATGCCAAAAGCCACAAATGTGCCGGATAGAACACATAGAAAAAGTATTTACTGAATTTTGTTTTTGGTCCTCGTTCTCCATTATACAAATACATAAACGGAATCGTTGTAAACAACAGCCAATCACTATTAAACATCAGCGCCTTTATCGTTGTCTCCATAGATGGATATATCTGGAATGAAGGAATAAATAGCAACACCGATAATATAAGGATTGCTATATTGCGTATCTTAATCTTATCACGAAAAATATAGCATATCAACATAAACGGAACGACCGAATTGCTGCCTTCATATGCTACACATGCAAATATTGAAACAGGAATTCCAATCAAAATACGTAGTGCCATTATCGTTTTAGGGCTAAGTTTTGTGCTTTTTACCTTATAACACCATATGTTCAGTGCAAGTATTCCCATTGCCAGTGTAAAGAAAATGTTATTGTAGATTGTAAGTGAATCTTCATTTAACAGATGATTTAATCCGAAGTTTCCTGCAAACATAATTCCTGCCCACAGAAACAGACGGCCGTTATATTTTAGTCTGTTTCGTGTGTGAATAAAACCTTCTATTGCCATATAAGCAAAGAATGGTGCAACGCATCTTGTGATAACGTGGAAAATTTCCATCCACCAAGGCGGAAGAAATCCGGGAATATGGTCTAAATGATCTAACACCATTAGCATCGCCATAAAAAACTTTAGCTGGAAAGCATTAAAATGTTTCATAATGCCCTCCCATACTTATTGTAATTATTTCCTTCATAATATTACCTCCGAAATTATCGAAGACACGGTATCAACCAACCGAATCATCAATCATAGTATATCGGAGTTTACGATAAGTTAAAATCGTTTTATCTTACATAAAACGAACAAAATTGTCACATTAAGAAAGCGAACTACACTATGGCAGTCCGCTAATACTGTTTACACTTTCTTATTCTAAAAGCAATCTTGAATCTTTCGGGAAACTAATCTGCATAGTTGTTCCCTGTCCACTGGTAGAAGACACCGAGATAGACAAATGCATCTTATTACAGAGCTTTCTACACAGATATAAACCAATACCGGTGGATTTTGCATGACTTCGTCCGTTTGTTCCCGTAAATCCTTTTTCAAATATACGTGGTAATTCACTCTCCGGAATGCCAATACCATCATCTGAAATATACAACAGAACGTCATCCTGTTCCTCATATGCAGAAAATGTCAGCGTAAGCGTATCCTTTTTGTATTTTATGCTGTTGGCAATCAACTGCCCCAGAACGAATTCCAACCATTTCGGATCACCATATACTGTTTGGGAAAGGTTATCAAAATGAGGTGTCGCTTTTGCTGAAATTAGCTGCTTTGAGTGTTTTTTGAGTGTTCCCTTTATCAATTCATCTAACCTGATTTCCCGAATCATGTAATCCTTTTCAAGGTTGGTGCTTCTGGCATAATAAAGTGCCTGTTCCACATAACCGTCAATCCTGGAAAGTTCCTCTTTCACACCGGAAGCCATTTTACCCTTATTGTTTTCACAAATAAGATCAATACAGGAAATCGGAATCTTGATTTCATGAATCCATGTTTCAATATAATCCTGATACTCAGTATTCATCCGACGATAGTCTGCTATATCGTCGTTCATCGATTTCGTGGTCTGTCTTAATATATCCATCAGAATTGTGCCCTCCACAAATCCGGGGTCTTCCGTTACTGAGGAGATATAATATTTCTTCTCCAATGTTCCTAGATATCTGTAAAGCTCTCTGTAGAAGCCGTTCTTTTGATTATATTCCAACACAATGGCACCGGCTGTAATAAAGAGCACGCACATACAAACAAGGGCATTTACAGCATTGTTAATCTTCATTACATTCAACAGCAACGCCATAAACAGGATGATTCCGGTCTGTGACAAAAGAAAAATCCATTTATCCTTTAAAAATGTCGAAAATTTCATATCAAATACCCCATACCACGTTTTGTAGCAATGAAATCTTTTGCACCGATATTTTCCAGTTTTTTTCGTAGCCGATTTACATTCACAGTCAGCGTGTTATCATCAACAAATTCATCTGATTGCCACAATTCATCCATTAACTCATCACGAGAAACGATTTTTCCGGCATTTTTGAGTAAAACAGATAAAATTTTCATTTCATTCTTTGTCAGTTCTACACTTACAGTACCGTAAGAAATCAATCCTTTCGATTGTCGAAAAATCACACCTTTATGCTCGATGTCTTCTGAAACAGGCACATGCGTGCTTCTTTTCAAAAGTGCAGCAATACGGGCAACCAGTATTTGCGTATTATAAGGCTTTGTAATAAAATCATCTGCTCCAAGATTCATGCTCATCAACTCATCCATATCAGTGCTGCGGCTGGTAACAACAATGATCGGAACTTCCGATTGCTTGCGGATTTCCCGACAGATATGAAATCCATCAAATAGTGGAAGGTTAATATCCAGCAGTATTAAATCAGGGGATGACTGCAATGCCAACTGTATGATATTCTGCCAGTCTTCACTGTAATCGCAGTGATAGCCATACGAGCAAAGCAGCTTCATCAGTTCTGTTCGAAGGACTTTGTCGTCCTCAATAATATATATTTTCATTGAATTCTAAGTCTCCTTAGGAATTTTATAAATTCTAAATTATTTAATATTATTTTGAATGTCAATAATTTTTTCACCATAAGAATCCTTCCTTGTTATACATTCTACATCAAGAGGGTTCTTTTTTGAATTGATAAATATGTTCTTTTGTGACAGGTGCCACCTGTCATGATGGAAGTAGAAAGTGAACTACCCATTTTAAAATATACTACAACAGAAAAATAAAAACAGTATTGAATATTATTTACTATAAAATTTGCAACAGTATTGTTGAAATCGGGTTATAAGACGAACGGCAGAATAAATTATTTTTTCTGATACAAACCAATATTTTCAGCATATTTGTTTTAATTATTGACGGCGTCATTATTGTGTTTTTTTACTTGCGACGGAGATTTCTTTTTATACTTCTTAAATATTGAACTGAAATATTTGTCAGTCGAATACCCCAAATATTGGGAGGTTTCTTTAACGCTCGTGCCTCGTTTCAACATTTCTTCCGCCATATCCAATTTGTAAAGTGTCGAAAATAATTGAGGTGTGATATGATATTCTTTTTTAAAGACATTTATAATTTGATTTTTGCTCATACAAAATTTATCAGACATTTCCTGTAATGAAAAAGACCTTGAAAAATTAGAGCAGATATAATTTTTAAGCGCAGAAGCACTCCCTTTTACTGATTTTGAATTAAAGTATTCAGGAAAAGAGAGGTTATTTGCGGCAGTCAAAAAAATCTCGTGAATTAAAAGAGGAATATCATGTTTATCTACCAAAATATCATCCGATTTTTTTAATATATTGAAGAGTTGTTTAAAATAAGGTGAAAAATCTGTATTGGCAATTACAATGTTTTTTTCTTTGAAATATGTGTTGTATAAACCATCTATCAAAGTTCCTTCCATACAGACCCAGTACCTTTGGTAAGGGTCGTCAACTTCTGTAAAATATTCGTAATTACTGTTTGCCGGAACAAGGTAAAAGTCGTTTTTTTTCAGGAAATAGGTTTTGTTATCTATATTTATTGTACCTTGTCCGCTGAGCAAAAACTCGAAAATGTAGTATTTGCTTTTGGTTTGAGAGTTATAAAAATACGGATTTTTATCTGTTATTCCGGACATTGCTATAGTATAAGTCCGATTATCCGAGATACTTTTATAATATACAATTTCCTGCTCCATAGTTAATGACCGCCTCCACTGTGATAAAGTGGTTATAATGTGTGATATTGTGGGTATATTGCGCATAGTACATTTGTTATAATATCATAGAAAAGCGTTTATATCAACAGAAAATTTATGCATAACAATGAACGAAAAAGTTTGCATTAACTTAATTTTCGTGAAATAAATATCTTTTTCAATAAAACTAAACCAAATAAAACTTTAATAAAGAAAGGAATTTTTGTGATGAAAACCATACAAATCTCTAATAATAACACCATTTTAAAGTTATTAAACAACAATTTAAAGTATGAGGTTATTCACGACGGGTTCAGTTGGATAGGTCAAGGAAGAAAGCCGTTTGTTTCATTTAATGTTAAAATGTTCGGCAAATATTTGTCTTACAGACTCCCTTTTTCCTGTGCTTTATCTGTTAAGCATAAAACAACCAAAAATAAAATTATTTCTGAATACTCCAATTTCCCAGTGGGATTCAGAATACTGCCATTAAAATTAAAGGTAACAGCTGAACTGCTTAATGACGGCAGAATTGATTTTTCTGTTGAAAGTGAAAACGAAAACGGTATGGATATAAAAGCATTTTTCTTTCCTCAGCCGTTTAATGCAAAGAAATACGATTCAAACGACAGCTATTCTGTTGACCCTATACGACAGGGTACATTAATTTATGATAATTGGCAGAAAAATCGAAAGGCAATCACGCTTCTTACATTATACAGCAGAAAAATTAATACCGGTGATGCGTATTTAGGACTATGGGGCAGAGTTTGCGGCAACCACGGTTTTTCTGCTGTTATTGATGACAGCAATGACTGCACGCTTTTGTCGTGTTATAACAAAAAACAGGCTTTATTAACTTCTCCGAAATGGTGCTCTCAGTTAGGTAAAGTGGGTTATAAGCGGATTTTACATATGCATTTTATGCGTGACTGTGATTATGTAAAAATAGCAAAGGATTTCAGAAAAAACGAAGAAAAGCACGGCAGACTGGTTACGATAGATGAAAAAATCAAAGCAAACCCTAATGTAAAAAAGCTTATCGGTGCACCGATAATTCATTGGCGGATTATGGAGAATAATGTTCCCGAAAGCGGCATTTACAAAAAGACAAAGATAGGAGAGGTAATGCATAATACCTTTGAGGAAACGATTGAGAAGTTTTCAAGGTATAAAAAGCTGGGACTTGACAGAGCCTATGTCCATACAGATGGCTGGGGCAAAAGAGGTTATGACAATCTCCATCCGTATATTCTCCCTCCGAATCCCAAAGCGGGCGGATATGAAGGAATGAAAAAATTAGCCGATTACTGTGACGCAATCGGTTATGAGTTTGGTTTGCATGACCAGTATAGGGATTATTATCTTGACAGTGAAGTGTATGACCCTGATAAATGTGTCTGCAACATTAATATGAATAAGGAATACTGCGATTATTGGGCAGGAGGTCCGCACAATTATTTGGACAGCACGCTTGCAAAGCCGTTTGTTGAAAGAACCTACAGAGAGTTAGACGAGCACGGTGTTAAAATTAAAGGTACATATCTTGACGTATGGGGAATTATGTGGGGCGATGAAAACTATAATCCTAAATATATGACTACAAGACATCAGAGCATTGCTGCCCGAGGAGAGTGCTTTGATATGCTCAGAAAGCAGGGCCTTATAGTCAGCAGCGAGGAAATCGGATGTAATATGGTACAGTATCTTGACTTAGTGCATCATGCACCTTATGCTGTAACGCCGCAGGACGGCGGTCCGGCAGTGGGAGTGCCTGTACCGCTCACAAATTTGGTCTATCACGATTGTGTGTTTGTTCCGTGGCACACCGAAGGCAAAGGCGGCTGGGGAATCCCCGATGGTGATGCAGGCAAGCTACATTGTATTTTGAATGGTCAAAGTCCGTATTTCAATAATTCCATGGCTGCTTTAGGTGAGCAAAGTGATGAGGAATTGAAGCAAAGAATAGCGGAAACTTTAGAAATCGCCAAGGTAAACGAATTGGTTTATAATGCCGAAATGGTAAATCACAAATTTTTGGACAAAAACAGGAGAATACAGCAAACGGAGTTTTCAAACGGCGTTAAAATAACGGTGGATTTCGATAAAGATACTTATAAGGTTGAATAAACGATTTTTATATAGGCGGGTCTATTATGGATGATATTATAAAGGGCATGCTGAAAAGATTAAATCTCAGCGAAGATGATTACTATATAAGTGTTGATAATAAAATAAGCGGAATAAACGACGATTATTTTACTCTTGAATATAGAGACGGTCGTGTTGTAATAAAGGGAAACTGCATTATTTCAGCCTGTAACGGTTTATATTATTATCTAAAGAAATATCAAAATGTAAACCTCTCATGGGCGGGAAACAGAACACTTATAACTGAAAAACCTACACCGTTTGAAAATGCGGAAACTGTTACCATACCCGAAAAATACCGTGTTTATCTTAACTACTGCACTTTTTCCTATTCAATGTGCTGGTGGAATTGGGAACGTTGGGAAAAAGAACTTGATTTTATGGCATTAAACGGTATCAATATGCCACTTGCGGTGGTTGGCAACGAAGCTGTATGGTATGAAACCTTACAGCAATTCGGTTACAGTAAGGATGAAGCGCTCAGAACAATTTCCGGCTTGGCATTTTGGCCATGGCAGCAGATGACAAATATTATCGGATATATGCCTCCCAAAGAAGAAAAATATGTTTATGAGCGGTTAGAGCTTGGCAAAAAAATACTTAACCGAATGCTTGAATTTGGTATGATGCCCATACAGCAGGGCTTTGGCGGACATATGCCGGCTAATATTAAGGAAAAATTTCCGAAGGCAAAAATAAGTATTAGCAATTCTTGGTGCAGATTTCCGAAGTGTGCAATTATTGATCCTACAGAAAAATTATTCTCCGAAATAGGTGGAGCATTTTACAAAAATATGGAACGCCTTATGGGTGCTTATCACCGCTATGCAACAGATCCGTTTCATGAAAATAATCCACCGAAAAAGTCCAGATTCTATCTTCGCAAGGTCGGGAAGGAAATAGAAAGAATTATGACCGATTTTGACAAAGATGCTGTTTGGATTATGCAGGCATGGTCTTTGCGTAAACAGATTGTTAAAGGTATTCACAGGGAACGACTGCTTATACTTGATATCGACGGCACAAAACACAAACAGAACAAGAACTTTTGGGGTTATGATTTCATTGTCGGAAACCTTCATAACTTTGGCGGCAGAACCGCTTTGCAGGGAGATATTTCATCATTTAGTCATAATCTTTTCGGCGCACTTACCAATAATGGCGTTTCCAACTGTTTGGGGAGCGGACTGTTCCCTGAAGGCATAGGTCAAAATCCGCTTGTGTATGACTTGTTCTATGATATGCTAACAAGAAAAGACGATGTAAATATTAAAAATTGGCTTGAAAATTACAGCGTCAGGCGAACCGGAAGCAATGATTTAAAAGAAGCTTATGTTTCACTTCTTAAAAGCTGTTATGGCTGCCCGAAAAATCTTATAACAATGTCCGGAGCTCCCGGAAACACGGAAACACAGGGCTCTGCACTTGCGTCATATCCTTCTTTTAATCCTCCGTACACAGGTGGCTGGGACAGGGTTTCCGAATTTTATAATAATAATGATCTGCTTGAAAGCGTAAGATTGTTTGCGTCACAGCTTGATAATTACTCTTCCCTTAAGGATGGCTATCGCTATGATGTTATTATCATTTTTTCACAATATTTAAGTAATTTGTTTTATTACGGACAGCGTGAATTTGCGAAATGCTATAAAAATGACGAACTTGAAAAATGCGAAGTTCTCGCAAGAAAACAACTTGATTTGCTTGATGATATTGATATGCTTTTATCACAGAGGACTGAAACCAATCTCAACAAATGGCTATATGATAGTCAAACTCTTGCAACAGACGAGAATGAAAAGGAATACTTTTTTATAATGGCAAAGACTTTCATAACGCTATGGGGAGATGTTGACGGAGACAGTTTCCTTTATGATTACGCATGGCGTGAATGGAGCGGACTTATAAAAGAGTATTATAAGGTGCGTTGGGAAAAGTTTTATTCATATGTAATAAGTGAATTAAAAAAAGGCAATAAGCTTAAAGAAGATATTAAGGAATTTAATCCAACCCGTTTGGATATATCGTATGGAAAATTCGGAAAAGAAATTGTTGCGTTTTCAAAGGACTGGTGTAAAACCATTGACTATCGCAACATCCCCTATGATTGCTTTGATGTTGATATGATCAAAAGCCTTTTAACTAAGTACAATATAAGAGGTATGTAAAATGATAGAGCAAAAAATAAAAAAATACAGATTTAGTAAAATGGGAAACGAATCCTCCCTGCCTGCCCTTTCACAGGAAATCAATGTGCAGAATACAACCAAAGCCTTTATCCGTGATTATGAAGGACTTTTTATTGGCTTCGGTAAAAGGCAAAATTGCTATCCATACAGAGAGCAAAATCTTTATACAGATGAAACAGAAACAGATGTTCCTGTTATTATCCTGGAGAATGATTGCTTTTATGCGGAGTTTCTGCCTGCACTCGGAGGCAGGCTTTGGAAACTCATCAATAAAAAGACGGGTGAAGACCTGCTCTATCACAACGATGTTATTCGCTTTCGCAATCTTTCTGTCAGAAATGCGTGGTTCAGCGGCGGTGTTGAGTGGAATATAGGTATAATCGGACATACGCCATATACTTGCGAGAGCCTTTATGCGGCAAAGGTAACGGGCAAAAACGGCGAGGAAGTGCTTAGATTCTATGAGTATGAGCGTGTGAGGGGCGTATATTATCAAATGGATTTCATGCTTGACGAAGATAAGCTGATAGCAAGAATGTGCATATACAACCCAAGCGAAAAAACAGTTCCTATGTATTGGTGGAGCAATATTGCAACGCCTGAGTTTGAGGGTGGCAGGGTTATCGTGCCTGCCGATAGTGCCTACAATAACAGCGACGGCACAGGCATAGCCAAATCGTCCATACCTTTTGACAGAGGTGTGGATGTGTCCTATCCGGAAAGAATCCCGAACACAATAGACTACTTTTATGATATACCTGATGAAAATAAAAAATTTATTGCCAATGTTGATAAAAACGGAAAGGGGCTTTTGCAGTATTCTACAAAACGATTAAAGGGCAGAAAGCTTTTCAGCTGGGGTCATATTCAAGGCTCAAAGCACTGGCAGGAGTTCCTGACTGATAAGGCAGGCGACTATGTTGAGATACAGGCGGGTTTAGGCAAGACGCAGTATGAGTGTATACCAATGCCACCGAATACAACATGGAGCTGGACTGAGTGCTATACAGGCGTTCAGTTGGATAATCCCGTCGATAGTGATTATGCTGTCCTTGTGAGTGATATAGACGCAAAGGTCAATACCAAAAAACTTGAAAAAATCAATTTGTATATGGCAGAAAATGTTGCTTTCGAAAAGGGTGAGATGATTTGGCGTGGACACGGCTGGGGCTATCTTAACAATTTGATACATAAAAATGCTCCGGAACATCTTGAGTTTTTACCTTGCGTACAGACGCAAAAGTGGGTTGATTTTATCAATACCGGTAAGCTAAAGAGCGAGCCGACCGCAGACAGCTTTTTAATTGGTGATGATATGTATACTGCCCTTAAAGCATATGAGAACCAAAACAGCACAGAATGGCAGTTTTATTACCAGCTGGGGCTGATTGATTATGACTGCGGAAGATTTGACCGTGCAATGGAAAACACTGTTAAAAGTATGTTGCTGGACAGTAATTATCAGAATAATCATCTGTATATGTCTCTGTTGAAAAATGATGGCGATGAAAACTATCTCTACTATGCAAAAAAGATAGTAAGAATGAAAGCCGATGATTATTCTGTGGTTGAGAGCGTTTTCAAAACCTTCCTTGAAGTTGAAAACTTTAGTGAGCTTATCGATTGCTATGAAATCATAAGTGAAGAACTCAAAGAAAACGCAAGAATTAAAATGTATCTTGCTGTGGCATATCTCAATTCCGGTTTCGCCGAAAAGGCGGAAAAAATTCTTCTTGCACACGGCGGTATTCAGGTTAGTGATTACCGTGAGGGCGATAAAATGCTGAATAAGCTTTACAGAGGAATTCGAGAAAAGCTTTACGGCGAAGACCCAAAGAGTGTGGTTGTGCCGTTTGAACTTGATTTTGTTGTTTCGGGTATATAAAGCAGAAAGGAATAAGACATCTTGAATAACGAATTAAATGCAATTGCATCAAATTTCAATATATGGGAACACATTGAGCCATACGGCGACGGTCATATAAATGAAACTTTTGAGGCTCTGCCGTGTGCCGGAAGATTTATACTTCAGAAAATAAACAGCGACGTTTTCGATAAACCTGAGGAAGTAATGGAAAATATAGAGGCTGTTACTGAACATTTGAGAAAGAAAATTATCGGAGAGGGCGGAGATCCGCTTAGAGAAACGCTTACTATTGTAAAGACCCTTGATGGTAAGAGCTTCTATAAAACCGATGACGGCAGATATTATCGTATGTATATCTTTATAGAGGGCGCACGCACCTACAATGTTGTTGAAAAGCCGGAGCATTTTTATAATGCAGCAAAGGCGTTTGGCAGATTTCAGAAACTTTTGGCTGACTTTCCGGCCGATAAACTGCATGAGACTATAAAGGCTTTTCATAATACTCCAAAGCGCTTTACAGATTTTGAAAAAGCTATAACCGATAACATATCCGGCAGAGCTGACAATGTAAAAAAAGAAATTGAATTTGCCCTTAAAAGAAAAAACATTGCGTCCGTAATAACAGATGCAATGAAGGACGGCAGTATACCTCTAAGGGTCACCCATAATGACACAAAATATAATAATATTATGATAGATGATCTTACGGGCAATGCGGTTGCTGTTATTGATCTTGACACTGTTATGCCGGGTTCACTTCTTTACGACTATGGTGATTCTTTGCGGTTTGGTACAAATCCCGTCAGTGAGGACGAGAAGAATCTTGACCTCGTTTACTGTGACCTTAATTTGTTCGAATGCTTTACAAGGGGTTTTATTGAGGAAATGGCAGACACGCTCACTCCCGACGAAATAAGACTTATGCCCCTCTCGGCAAGGCTTATGACCCTTGAATGCGGAATAAGATTTTTAGGCGATTACATTAACGGAGATGTATATTTCAGAACCGCTTATTCCGAACATAATCTTGACCGTGCAAGAACACAGTTTAAACTTGTATATGATATGGAACAGAAACAGTCTGAAATGGATAAAATAGTGTCAGATATAATCGGAAAGCTATCTGAAAAATAATTAATTTGTATCAGTCATATTAATGAATCACAGCAAAGGAAGATAATGATGTTAAGAAGAATTATTGCGGCTATTTCTCTTGGTTCGATAGTTTTAGGTAGTATTGCCGGCTGCGCATTTAAAGTCCAAGAAAACCGGAAAGCACTTGATTTGTCTAAAGCTCCTACATATTCTGAAAGCAATGCCAAACAAGAAATGGCAAAAGAAAAAGATGGGATAACACTTGCTGTTGATGGAAATACCCCATATAAAATATTATATGAAAAGAATGCAAACAAAGAATTAAAATCTGCTGTAAGCTTTTTAGCAGAAGCTTTACAGCAGATGATAGGCTGTGAAACGATTGAAATAATTGAAGACGGTAATGTCGACAAGGGATGCTTTATTAGTATAGGCAATACGCAGTTGTCAGAAAATATTAGTATTGATCAGATAGAAAATGACGGATATATATTAAAGGTTAAAGATGATAATTTAATAATTAAGGGTGCAAATCAGAGCGGAACTAAAAATGGAATATATGATTTTTTAGAAACAAAGCTTGGGTGTATGTTTTTGAGAAATGATTACGATTATATACCTGAGTTTCCCACTATAAGGCTTGAAAATTATGATGAAGTCATTAATCCGTCTATAGCATGGAGAAAGCAATTTCAATATGAGGCACTTCAAAACAATTGGTATGATAAACTGAAACTAAATGGGACAAAAGCAAAAGAGGGCTTTAAGGAAGGCATTTATGCACAATGGGGCACGTGGTGTCATACACAGTTTCAATTTGTTCCTCCGGAAAAATATTTTGATAGTCACCCGGAGTATTTTGCATTGATTAACGGAAAAAGATGTTATCAGGCAAAGTGGCACTCTTCCGATATGCAAACCCATCTTTGCTTAACTAATGAAGATGTATATGAAATAGTCAAAGCAGGAATGAAGTCCGAAATCCAAAAAAATCCTGAGGCACTGTATTGGGATTTCAGCATAATGGATACGCCTGTCAAGGTTTGTCAATGTCCGGAATGTAATAGAATTAATACAAAATATCAGAGTAATTCTGCAACGATTATTATGTTTATTAATCGTCTTGCAAAGGATTTAGGCAAGGAATTTCCGAATTTGATGTTTTCTACGCTTGCATATCAAGACTGCATAAACCCGCCGGTTGGGTTGGAAGTTGAACAAAATGTTGTTATCAAGCTTTGTGCAAATCCCGGCAGTCAGGGCTATAGTTATTCTGTTGGTGCAAACAAGAACAGTAAGCAGATAAAGCTCTTATTAGAGTCTTGGGGTAATATAGCAAAAAATATTGTTGTCTGGGATTACGTGGTTGATTTTAATCATCTACTGCTGCCGTTCCCAAATTACGATGTTCAGAAGGCAAATATGGATTTCTATGTTGATAATAATGTAATGGGTGTGTTTCATCAGGGTTCAAGGGAAAAAGGCGATGAAATGGCAGATATGCGAACATACCTTCTGAGTCGTCAGATGTGGGACAAGGATATTGACTTTGAAGCACTCATGAAAAAATACATTCAGCTTAATTACGGAGAAGCGTCGCCGTATATCGAAGAGTATCTTGAAACTATGAGTGAAAGTTATATTTCGCATAATAAAGAATTGAATTTATATGATAATCCGTCAGAGCATAAATATGATTATCTTTCTGCATCAAATATTGCAAAATATATGCAGCTTACTGAAAAAGCTATGGCTGCCGTACAGGATGATCAAATGGCTCTTGAACAGGTTGAAAAAGTAAGAATGTGTGTGCTTTATGCAAAATGTACCGAAAGTTCACTTGATATCGCCGGCAAGAAAGCTGCGGCTGAAGAAATGAAAATATATACCGATAAATTTGGGGTAACCAAATATCATGAAGTCATAGAAATTGAGAAATTTTATAATGATGTGTTTCCCGGTATTATAAAAAGGAATAAAATCTCAATGAGCTGTGTGATTGCAAGTTGTATACTGGGTGTCGGTCTTTTGGTTGTTATCCCATTTAAAATAAGAAAGAGAAAGACGAAACTTTTGGAGTAATAGTAATTATGAAAATAATACCACAGCCTAAAAATTTTTCTTACGGCAAAAAAGCAGGACTGAAAAACCAATATACCGTAAATACGGATAGTCCGAATGAAGTAGGAAATATTTTAGAGCTTCTCGACTTTTCCCCTGAGTTTATCTTTTCAAAAAATGCCGCAGATATTTCAATTATGCGTGATAAAAGTCTTGCGGAAAACGAATATTTGTTAAACTGTTCGGGAGATTGCATTGATATTTCTTATAGTGACAGTGCAGGGCTGTTCTATGCTCTTGTGTCATTGAGCCAGCTTATGTATGGGAGCTTTCTTCAAACAGCGAGAATTTCTGACAGGCCTGACTATAAATATCGTGGTATTATGCTTGACACAGCAAGACACTACATCCCAATTGAAAAAATTAAGGCAATAATCAGGAGTATGGCCTTTTATAAACTTAATTTTCTGCATCTTCATTTGACAGATGATCAAGGGTGGAGAGTTGAGATAAAGGCATATCCTTCACTTGCCGAAAGGGGAAGTATACGAGGCGGAACACAGATAAAAAGAAGTGGACAATGCGACACAGAAGAATACGGTGCAGGGCTTTATTATACTCAGAAAGAGCTTTCGGAGCTTGTCGCTTATGCTGCCGAATATCATATAAATGTTATTCCGGAAATTGATATGCCCGGTCATCTCTTGGGGGCAATAAGCGTTATGCCCGAATTGTCATGTGATGGCAAGACCGTTAAAGTACGCAAGGAATGGGGTGTTGAGGATACTGTTGCCTGCGTGGGAAAAAACAAAATTTATGAGTTTGTCGAAAACATTATCAGTGAACTGAGCTTAGTATTTCCGTGTGAATACTTCCATATAGGCGGCGATGAGGTGCCGAAAATAAAATGGAAAACATGTGCCGACTGTCAGGCAAAAATGAAGCGTCTCGGCTTAAAAGACGAGGATGCATTACAGGGATATTTCTATATTGAGGTTAATAAAATTCTGCAAAAGTACGGTAAAAAGCCTATGATATGGGATGAAAAGTTAGGCACGGATTTACCTGAGAACACACTTTTACAACTTTGGCGAAGTGAACTCAAGGACAATCAATGCGCAGACTATATTGAGAAAGGCGGGCAAATAGTTGTCAGCTACGGTCCGTATTTTTATTTTGATTATGACTACTCGCAGACACCTCTCAAAAAGACGTATTCATACACAAATGCCGATATAAAATTTGGAACTGAGCTTGAAAAAGGAATATTCGGTATCGAGGGCACAGTATGGACAGAATGGATAAGAGATAAAGAAAAACTTGACTTTAATTTATATCCTCGTATGCAAGCGCTATCGGAAAAATGTTGGAATAAAAATGCCGGTGATTATCATGACTTTGAGAGTAGACTTAAAGAGCATTTTTTATATCTTAACGAACACGATGTAGAATATTGCCCATTAAACATTTGCAACCAAAACTTTATTACAAGGATGAAAATATTCTCGAAAAAGAGAAGGAACGATGACGGATATGCGGAAGTTAGAGCTGCGAAGAAATAGCAGAAAAGGCGGAATGGCATATGGAAAAAACAATCATAAATCGTAACTGGTATTTTAAATTTGGTGAAAACAAGGGCGATGAGATTAATATAAAACTAAATGAATATAGTCTTATTGGACTTCCTCATTCGTTTGGTATTCCTTATTATGGTGAGAATGATTTTTATGTTGGCTATGGCACATATTACAAGGAATTTAATTGTAATTGTGATATTCAAAACAGCTGTATTTTACTGGAGTTTGGGGCAATTTTTCAAATTGCCGAAATTTATCTCAACGGTAAGTATATTCAATCTCATGAAGGCGGGTATACCGCATTTACCGTTGATATTACAAATTATATAAAGCAGGGGAAAAATACACTTTTTGTGCGTGTGAATAATATTTGGAAAGCTACTCTTGCGCCGAGAGCCGGTGAACATTTATTTAACGGCGGAATTTACCGTGACGTTTATTTGATTGTCTATCCGAAAACACATATTGATTGGTATGGTGTTCGTGTTGTATCTTCAAAAATCTCTGATAATGAATATGAATTAAGTATTGAAACAAAATGTGTAAATGCCGAAGGTAAAACACTTTTAAGTGAAGTAATTGACGCTGATGGGAATGTCGTTTGCAGCAGCGGATGCAAAGTTATAAATAATAAGGCTGCACAAAAAGTTAAAATTGAAAATCCTATCTTATGGGATATTGATAATCCGTATCTTTATTCATTAAAAACAACGCTTGAAGATGACCGTTTATTAACTTCATTTGGTGTTCGAACCATTGAATGGACAAAAGATAATGGATTCTTTCTTAACGGAGAGCATTTGCTTTTAGAGGGAGCAAATGTTCATCAGGATCACGGTGGCTGGGGTGACGCTGTTACTCACTCCGGGATAAAAAGAGACATTGCTCTTATGAAAAATTGCGGTTTTAATTTTATAAGAGGCTCACATTATCCTCATCATACCGAGTTTGCCAAAGAATGTGATAGACAAGGTATGCTTTTTTGGAGTGAAAATGTGTTTTGGGGTATCGGCGGTTTTGATGCTGACGGCTATTGGAAATCAAGTGCGATGCCTGTAAAAAAAGAGCATTACAAAGCCTTTGAAGAAAGTCTGAGGCAACAGCTTTCAGAGATGATAAAGGTTAATTATAACAGCCCTTCAATAATCTGCTGGAGTATGGGAAACGAAGTCTTCTTTTCAAAGAAAAAAGCGATGAACGAAGCCCGAAAACTTATTGTAAGATTGGTTAAGTATTGTCATGAACTTGACAGCACTCGTCCTGCCGGACTTGGTGGGACGCAGAGGGGCGGACTTGACACTCTTGCCGATGTTTCGGGTTATAACGGAGACGGTGCAGTCCTTTATAAAAATCCGCCTGTTCCGAATATGGTTGCGGAATACGGAAGTATCGCCTCATATCGCCCCGGTAAAGTTGATTTATATGAAACAAAAGGCAGCAACGAATACTATCCGTGGAGATCCGGCAGAAGCATTTGGTGCGGTTTTCATCATGGAAGTATAGCAGGTATAGGCAATTTAGGAATTTGTGATTTATACAGATTACCTCTTAATGCATACTATGCTTACCGCAAAAAGAATTTAGGCATTGAAATACCGAAGCAGTCCGTGAAGGATAAGCCTTATTCATTAAAGCTTACTGTCGATAAAAAGGAAATATCAACTGACGGTACGGATGACACAATGCTTACGTGTGAAGTTATTAATAAAAACGGTGAACGTGTACAAGGTGATTTTGAAATCACGTTTGAAGTCACAAGCGGTGCTTTAATGCTTCCGACAGGCAAAAAAATGCTTTTTAACGAACAACTAAATAATTGCTTTGACGGTATGTGTGCGATTGAGGCAAGAGCATATTACAGCGGTAAATCAACTGTGCTTGCAAAGTGCGGAAATCTTACAAGCAACGAAATAGCAATCACTGCTTTAAGTACTGAAGAATACTCTAATCAGAATATTCAATATATTCCTGCACCGAAAACGAATGTTCAAAAGAGGACTAATAGGAAAATAAATATAATAAATGACCGACCTGTTATGGTGTCAAGTGAAAGCGTAGTCGGTTCAAGTATTTGTCTTACAACAAAGTCAAAGCACAAATATTGGAGCCCTGACAGAAACGATAGAGAACCCTGTATAATACTTGATCTTGAAAATTGCTATGAAGCTTTTGAAGTGAATATCAGCCAACCTATTTTCCGCAAGACTAATTTTGATATATTTTTTTCAACTAACAAGGAAAATTGGACAGTACTATCATTGAACACAAAAGCAAGAAAGATAAAAACAAAGAACGAAGCGAGATACATTAAAATTGCAGTATCTGTAAATGTGAAAATTAAAAAGATTAAAATTTTTGAAATATGATAATGCAAACATACGGTACAATTAGAAGAGGGTGAAATAATGAATAATTCGCTGAAATACAACACTGAGTCAAAAGACCGTTGGAGCTCAATCCCTTTGGGCAACGGCAAAATAGGTGCACTTGTGCAGGCGACATCAAATAGCGATTTAATATATCTTAATGAGGACACATTATGGTCGGGGGATGTTTTTGATTGGCAGAACAAAACTGCAATTAATCACCTTCAAAAAACAAGAGATTTGATTGATGCAGGCAAATACAAAAAAGCACAAAAAGAATCCGATGAAATGCTTGGAGTTTTCGGTCAGGCTTATATGCCTATGGCAAGATTGCATATTGATTATAAAAATATAGATATTTGTACCGACTTTATTCGTACGCTTGATATGGAAAAGGCAATTTGCAATACTAATTTTTTTACCAATAACGCTGAAATTAAAAGAGAATATTTTGTTTCGCACGAATATAATGCTCTCTTAATAAAAATAAAATCAGAAAAGGCTATATCAGCAGACTTTTTGCTTGAAAGCTTATTGAAATTCAAAACTGAAAATACGAATAATGGCTTGATTTTATTCGGAAAAGCACCTTATTTTGTAAATTGTTATAACGGTGACGGAAAAAATAACAGATATAAAGAAAATGTTGTGTATGAAGAAAACAAAGGTATTCATTTTTGCGTAAAACTTAATATTCAGACTGACGGCGAAATAATGAATAACGAAAGCGGTGAATGTTCGGTTTTAAATGCAAAAGAAATTGTTGTTTTTGTTTCAAGTGCAAATAATTTTAAGGATTATAAGACACCGATTGAAAAAAGTGACATTGATTATTTTTCTATTTGTAAAAAAGCAATCGACAGAGCTGTTCTAGACGGATATGAAAAAATCAAAACTGTGCATACTAAAGACTTTTCTTCTTTTTTTAATAGGTGTGGGATTGATTTGGGCGATATTCCGATCGGTATTTTTACACCTGATATGTTCGGAAAAAATATAAAACCACAAAGTGCTGCTTTGTATTTTGCTTATGGTCGTTATCTTATGATTTCGTCTTCAAGAAATGGCACAGAACCAGCAAATTTACAAGGGCTTTGGTCCACTGAATTAATACCTATGTGGGCTGCGAATTACACACTGAACTGCAATGTGCAGATAAATTACTGGTTAGCTGAAATTGCAAATTTGAGCGAATGTCATTTGCCTCTTATTGAAATGACAAAAGAACTTGTTGATGACGGCAGAAAAACTGCCAAATACAACTATAATTGCAGAGGTTGGTTGGCACATCACAATTCAGATTTGTGGAGGATCACTACGGCAATGGACGGTAATTCACTATGGGCTATCTGGAAAATGGGTGGAGCGTGGCTTTGCTGCGATATGTTCGAGCATTATCTTTTCACGGAGGATAGGCAATTCCTTTCTGAAATTTATCCCGTGATGAAAGAATGTGCACTTTTCTTTGTGGATTTCCTAACTGAAAATAAAGAAGGCAATCTGGTTGTTACTCCGTCTGTATCATTTGAGAATAGTTATAAAACTTGGAGAGGTAGGTTTTATATTACAAATGATGCTCTTGAGGATAAGCTGATTATTACCGAACTCTTTAATAATACAATAAAAGCTGCCCATATATTGAATTTAGATGATGAATATTGCGAAGTGCTTAAAGAAAAGCTCAATAAGCTTTCCCCTGCAAAAATCGACAAAAAGACAGGGCAGATTGTTGAATGGCATAAATATTTTGAGCCTGTAAATCCGGCACAGTTAGCACCTCTTTGGGGAATTATGCCCGGCACTTCTATGGATGAAGCAAAAAATCCGGAATTGTATAATGCCTGTAAAAAACTTTTTTATACAAGAAAGCCTTGGGTTAACGACAATTGCGGTAGCTGGATGGGGGCGTGGCCGACAAATCTTGCCGCTCGTTTCAAAGACGGCGAAACAGCGTGGTTTATAATTAAAAAGCATCTTTCCGAAGAAATTGAGGAAAATCTCGCTTGTAATTTTATGACAGGGTGGGAATGTGACGGAAACTTCGGTGTTGCGGCAGGCATAGTTGAAATGCTTATGCAGTCCCACAGAGACTACATAGAAATTTTACCTGCCTTGCCGCAGGAATGGAAAAACGGATACGTTCACGGACTTTGTGCACGAGGTGGATTTGAACTGGATTTCAGCTGGAAGGACGGAAAATTGACGGAACTTTCAATTTTTTCAAAGCTTGGAAACAAATGTAATATTATGATAAACGGCAGCAAAAAAATGTGTATTGACACCCAAAAAAACAAAAAGTATTCAATAAAATTATGAGGGTAAAGAATATGAAAAAAATGAAGAAAACATTTTGTATTGTCTTGAGTGTTGTACTTGTTGTTGCATCAGTTGCTGCATTTATGTTTATACCAAGAAAAGGAACGCAGAAAGATTTCGAGTGGGACGGAAAGACAATAAGCTATGAGGATATTCCGACGCTTGAAAAAACGCCGGGTAAGGATTATAAAATCCTTATGTTTTCCGACACTCAGCTGACATTTCTCACGCAGGGAACAAAAAGCGTTAAGGAAGTTATGCGAAAGACGCTTGATAAAACACAACCTGATTTTGTGGTGTTTTCAGGCGATAACGTTGCGGGAATCACAACTCATTTTCAAATTGATATTTTTATTGGTCTGGTCGAAGAATTAGCTGAAGAATATGGTTTTTACTGGAGTACCGTATTCGGCAACCATGACAGTGATTTGGGTGCGGATTTAAATTATCAAGTTGATAAACTGCTTGAAGCGGAGCATTGCCTTTTTGTAAAAACTCCTAAAAATGTCAAAGGATACAGCAATTTTGCAATAAATGTTGTTGAAAACGATATTCCCGTTTACAGTTTGTATTTTGTTGATTCAAATATGGATAGCTTTCCTTATATAACCGAGGAGGGAAATGAGGCGGTTGGCTATGAGGCAATTGACTTTACTCAGCTTTTATACATAAAAGCTTTAGCTGACGCAACCGCAAAGCAAAATAGCGGCGAATACACAAACGCATTGGCAATTTCACACTACCCGTTAAAGCAATTTGTTACTGCGTATAATCTTGCCGTTTCCGACACTCCATATGATGAAAAAGGTAACAAAGCGTTTCTCGTTGAAGGTGAACGCCGTGAAGGAGAAGGATGCTCATATATGGATATCGGTGTGTTTGATTTATATAAAAGCATCGGCGTTAAGACAATTCTATGCGGTCATGAGCACACAAACGATTATGTTGTTAATTACTCGGATATGACGATGGCCTATGGTGTAAAAACCGGATGTTTTTCATCCCATGACGATGCTGTACAAGGCGGCACACTGATTACTATTGATAAAGATAGTAACGCAAATATAAAGCAAATATACATACAATGAGGAAGCTTCTTAAAATAGTAAAAAGGAGAATTATGATGAGTAAAATGAAACGTTGGCAAAAAGTTGTTGCCGTATTTCTTGTTATAGTATTATTTCTGGGAATTGTTGCGTTATATCTGCTTTGCCCGAGAACTGTAAATCAGGAAATAAATAATTGGACACAGGATAGCTTTGATATTCAAAGCATCAAGACAATTGATAAAACAAAAGATGATTTTACGATCTTGGCAATAACCGATATACAGTTTGACAATCCTTTTTATTCAAAAAACGATGTGAAAACCGCCATCAAAAATATGATAGACAAAACAAATCCGGATTTGATTGTGACCGGCGGTGATAATTTTGCCGGTATATTCAATCATTTTCATGTAAAGGCATTCACAAAAATGATGGATGAATTCGGCGTGCCTTGGGCACCGATTTTCGGCAATCATGAATATGACTTTCACAGCGACTTGTATTATCTGTCCAAACAAATGATGAAAAGTGAAAATATCATTTTTGATGTAGGACCGACAAATATTGACGGAGCCGGAAATTATTTAATCAACATTATGGACGGCGACAGTATTTTTTATTCGTTAGTTCTTATGGACAGCAATGCCGAAGTATTCAGATATGACGGCAGAGGGAATAGATTGTATTCATACTATGACGGAATAAGACCTTCTCAAATTGAATGGTATGAGGATAATATCAACGGCTTAGCAAAGAGCGGAGGCAGAACAGTAGATACCATTTTATTTTCGCATACTGCATTGCCGCAATTTAAGGACGCCTATTATGCAATAAAAAATAATACACCTTTGGATGGAGTTTCGGTGAAATATAATTATGGAAATATGGTTGAGGAATTGGGCGGATGCAGATATGAATACGGAATGTATGAAAAAATGGCTGAGCTGGGAAGCACAAAGTATCATTTCTTCGGTCATGATCACAGCAATAATACATCATTAAATTACAATGGTATTGATATGACCTATATTCAAAACACGGGTCATAACAAGGGTGACCAAATCGGCGGCACGCTGATAAAAATTGATTCGGATAAAAATGTTAGCCATGAAATTATTATGGGCAACAGCTGATAAATTAAAATTGAAATGCGATAAATAGCTTTAGAGTTCTAAACGGCATGGTGAAAGGTGAAACCTATGAATGAATTTATGAGAGATTTTATCAAAAGAAATCTTCCGCAGTTTATTGATAATTTTGATGTTATTATTACCAATGAAAAAGAGGAAAAATACAAAGTCACAGCAAAGGACGCTGTTGTTACTGTCGAAGCGAGCAACTATATTTGTGCATGTAACGGTATTTATGAATATCTTAAAGAATATTGCAATGTTCAGTATTCTTGGTGCGGAACATTTAGTTTTGACTTGAAAGAACTGAAAATGTTTGACGGTGTTTTTGAAAAAAACATAGACCAACATTTCAGAGTTTATTTGAATTACTGTACATTGGATTACTCAATGTGTTGGTGGGATTTTGCAAGGTGGGAAAAAGAGATTGACTTTATGGCAATGAACGGTATAAATATGCCCCTTACTCCTATTGGAAGCGAAGCTGTCTGGTATGAAACCTTGCAAGAGTTCAATTTCACAAAAGAAGAAGCACTCGGTTTCATTTCAGGTCCTGCCTTTTGGGCTTGGCAGCTAATGACAAATATCGACAGCTATATTCCTCCGAAAAGTGAAGAATATGTTTATAACAGACTTGAGCTTGGTAAGAAAATAATCAAAAGATGTGTCGAGTTCGGTATGCAACCGATTCAGCAGGGATTTTCCGGACACGTTCCGACTCTGCTTAAAGAAAAATACCCCAATGCCACTATTCTTATGCAAAAAGGCTGGTGCCTTTATCCAAAAACGGCACAGCTTGACCCATTAGACAAACTCTTCTTGGATTTCGGTAGAGTGTTTTTGGAAAAAACGGAAAAACTTATCGGGAACTATCATTATATCGCCTGTGACCCGTTCCACGAGGGCACACCTCCAAAAAATACAAAAGAATATTTCCATGAGGTAGGTCAGGTTATCAATAAGCTTTATAAGGATTTTGATGAAAAATCCGTTTGGGTAATGATGGCTTGGACTATGCACGAAGAGATTGTAAACGCCGTGCCGAAAGACAGAATTTTGCTTCTTGACCTCAATTCCGAGCGTGCAGTACTGAATCCGAATGTTGCAGGTTATGATGTTGTTTCGGGTATGCTTCATAATTTCGGTGGTAAGAACGCAATGCAGGGCAAGCTTAGAAAGCATTGCGAAAATAAATATTTGACTTCAAAAGAAAAAGGCGCCAATGTTGTCGGAAGCGGTATGTTTATGGAGGGTATTGACCAAAACCCTGTAATTTACGATTTGCAGTTTGAACTGCTTACCGCCCAGCATAAAATAGATATTGACAAATGGCTTGATAAATATATAACCAGAAGATACGGAAAATATAATGAAAAAATCCGTCAAGCTTGGGATATTTTGCTCAAAACCTGTTACAAGGATGACGGTTACGAGGAAAACGAGGTCGGTTCAACTCTTGCCGCCCGTCCTCAACTTATGCCAAAGAGAACGGGACCGTGTTGTATTTCAGAAGTTTATTACGATACAAAAGAATTTGAAAAAGCTGTGGACTTGTTTATCAGTGTCGCTGATGAGTTTGAAAACTCAAGAGGTTATCAGTATGACTTGTGTGATATGGTAAGGCAGTGTTTCAGCAACAGATTTTACGACAATCAAAAGCAATTTTCAAAATGTTTTAAGCTTTTGCAAAGAAAGAAGTGTGAGACGATTGCTCAAACCCAGCTTGAGCTTCTCCTCGATATGGACAGCTTTATTTCGTGCAGAAGCGAAATGACTTTGGCAAAATGGATTTGTGATGCACACAATCTTGCTAAAAATGAAGAAGAAAAAAAGTATTTTGATTTCAATGCACGCACCCTTATTACGCTTTGGGGTGATATAAACGGCAGTACATCTGCTCTTTACGATTATTCATGGCGTGAGTGGAGCGGTCTTATTAAAGAATACTACTATAAGCGGTGGGAAATGTTTTATGATTATGCTCTCGGCTGTCTGAAAAACCACAAGCTTTATGTATACAAAAACGGAAACGACTATGCACAAAGGGAAAAGTATATGTCATTTCCGTTTGGGAAAAAACTTGGCGAGTTTGAACTTGAATGGGGAAAAACTTACAGCGAGTATGAATATCCGAAAAACAGAAATGTTGTTCCGGAAGCAAAATATTATTGCGAAAAATGGAACTTTTGATTTAAGTTTTATCGCTTTAGTGAAAGGGAAAATATGAACACAAAGCAATTGTATTTTAATAAAACAATTAAAAATTGGGATGAGGCAATCCCTTTAGGAAATGGCGATTTAGGCTGTCTTATATGGAATAAATCCAATAAGCTTCGCTTTAGTATTGACAAGGCCGGAATATGGGATTGCTCTAATCCGCCGAAAAATCAGCCTGATTTTAATTACAGCAATTTAAAACAGCTTGTCAAAAACGGAGAAGAAAAAATAATAAATCAAAAATATGACGATTGCTACTACAATACCACTCCGACCAAACTGCCCACAGGCAAAATCATTATTGATTTGGGCGTAAGACAGAATGTCATCTCAAAGCTTGATATGCAAACTGCCGAAGCCGAATTGCGCGTTGGCGGAATTAAAATAAACAGCTTTGTGCATGCCGAAGAGGATTTCGGTTTGATTCAAATTTCAAAGCCGAATGTTAAAATCTCTGCTGAAAATCCGAAATTCGGAAAACATAAACGCCGTTTTTTTGTCAAAGCGTTCAAAGGTACTGTACAGTCCTTAAAAAATCTGGTCTATCCCAAGGCAACTGTTGTTAAAAAGAAGGTAAACGGCATTTGTATTCAATATTTTGTACAGCCTACAAATGAAAGCTTTTACGGTATCGTTACCGCAAGTAAATCATATAACGGAACAACCTTAATCGCATACACGGTGGGTATTTCCCAAAACAATGATTTTGTTGACAAATGCGTGGATAAGGTTATTACAGCTTTGAATACAGGATATGAAAATGCATTTGAACAGCATAAGGCGTGGTGGGAGCAGTATTGGAGCAAGTCAAGTATAACTCTGCCTGATAAGTTTATGGAAAGGCAATATAACTTCAATACATATCTGCTGGCAGGCTGCAGCAGAAAAGGAAAGTTCCCGATGCCCCTGCAAGGTGTATGGACCGCCGATAATAACGGATTGCCTCCATGGAAGGGCGATTATCATCACGATTTGAATACGCAGATGTCCTATACAAGCTATTTGAAAGCCAACCGTATTGACGAGGGAGAAAGCTTTATTGATTATTTGCTAAATACCGCCGAGCAAGGCAGAGCGTTTGCTGAAGAATTTTACGGCGTAAAAGGCTTGTGTTTGCCGTCTGTTATGGATATTGAGGGCAATGCTTTAGGTGGTTGGTGTCAATATGCATTATCACCTACGAATCAGCTTTGGTTATGCTGTATTATGGCACGGCATTATTTTTATACAGGAAAAGAAGATTATTTAAGAGAAAAAATTTACCCTTATATGACAGAGGTCGGCGAATTCTTGCTGAATATGCTGCATAAGGAAAACGGCTTTTACAAGCTGGAGCTTTCCACTTCGCCTGAAATTCATGATAACAGAATGTCCGCATGGCTTACGCCGAACAGTAACTACGATTTAGCGCTTATGAAAGCGTTTTGCATTAATATGATTAAAACAAGCAATGCTTTGGGCAAAACAGATGCTGCTGAAAAATGGACAAAGATATTATCGGATTTTGAGCCGCTTGCCGTGAATGAAAACAATGTGCTGATGTTAAGTACTGACGAAAGTCCTTATGAATCGCACAGACATCATTCGCACTGTATGTCGATATATCCGCTTCGTATGATGGAGTATGATACAGATGAACATAAAAAAATCATTGACAGCACAATTGCGAATTTAGAGCATTTCGGCATTAAAAACTGGGTAGGCTATTCTCTTGGCTGGATGGCACAGTTATACGCCGTGCAGGGTAACGGCGATAAAGCATTCGGTATGCTTGACAGCTTTTTCAGATATTTTTGCACGGATAACGGATTTCATTCTAACGGTGATTACAGATTCAAAACAAGCTGTACCCAAAGATGCAGACTTTTTACGCTTGAAGCGAATTTCCTTGCCATGGACGCAATTCAGGAAATGCTGCTTTACTCCGAAAACAATTTTATCAAAGTACTTCCCGCTATTCCTGTGGCTTGGAAAGATGTTGCGTTTGAAAACCTGCGTGCTTACGGCGGCTTGCTTGTCTCTCTCAAGCTTTGTAACGGAAAAATAACATATCTTAAATTCACTGCGGAAAAAGACATTCATTTTACTTTGGAGGAACCGAAATACGAATGTGATTTTGCTTTAAGTAAAGAGATAGAATTGAAGCAGGGCGAAACGGTGTGTATGCATCAAAACTCCAAAAATTCGGTTTGTAATTTGTGAATGCGTTAATAGTATAAATATAATTTATAAAAATTGTTATTGGAGGTTAATAACTTATGACGGACATAAAAGGAAAACTTTCAGCCGGCAAAAATTATCTTAAGAATTATTGGTCAGAGCCGGCGCCTAACAATTATCTATCTGTCAAGGAAAAGGTTGCTTACGGCGGTGCGCAAATAGGTACATTTATATTTTCAACCGTAGTTGCTTATATGACTTTTACACCTAACTGGTTCTGCGGTGCAATTGTAGGTATTGATTATGCGGATTTTGCAAAGATAACTATATTTACATCCATAATGAACTACTTCTTCATGTTCTTATCTCCGTTTTCAATACTCATATTTGAAAATCACGGCGTTTTGGAGAAAAAAACAAAAATTACAGCAAATTTGGCTTTTATTTCTGAATTGATTGTTGGCATATGTCTTTACTTTGCACCTATAGATTTATTGGAAAATGTGCCGCAATTCGGTATGGTAGCATTGCCTCAGATTCTGGCCAACTTGCTTGTTCTCAACGCAATTACCAATTATGTAACTTGGTTTGTAAGAAGAAAATGGTGTGCCAAGTACGGAAGAATGAAACCGATTATAATTGCGTTCGGAATACCTGCGGCAGTACTGATGTCTGTCATTCCTTTTATTGATTTCAACTCTATGCAGTATGCACACCAAGTAGTGGTTTTACATTTTCTGTTTTCATTATTGGCAGTATTTACAGCTCAGTTTTGTAATATTCAGGGCTTGGTTCAATTTATCTCTCCAAACAGTGAAGAGCGTCAGATAATGTATTCGATTGTACCTATAATAACAGGTCTTGTGCCATCTGTAATCGGCATGTTTTTTCCTGTGTTGATCGGTACAACAGGCGGATTTACCGAGTTACTTACATATAAAATATTTGTCCCTATTTTTGCGGTAACAGGCGTTGCTGTAACGATATTTTGTATGCTTCAGGTTAAAGAACGTATTATTGAAAAGCCAAATGAAAACAAGCAAAAGGTCCATTTCTTTAAAGGTGTAAAAAATGTTTTAAAAAACCCTCATTTATGGATAATTAATTTTTCTAATTTATTCGGTATTTGGACTGCTTTGTTCGGTCAGATATTGCAATGGTGGTTTGTTTACAGTATAAGACTTGAAAGCTGGTTTGGTATTGCAAGTAATGTAATTGTTTTATCTATGACCGCCGGCAATTTACTTACGCCGTTTTTAATAAAGAAATTTGAAAAGGGTACAATTCTTGTTTGGGCACGAATTTTTTCTCTTTTATGCGTTGGATTGATGTATTGGGCAATTAATATGAGCAGCATAACTGTAGGTCTTGCTGTGTTTATGCTTGCAGCTTTGCTTAAAAATTTGTTTTCTCCGATAGAAACCGGACTTTTGGCAGGCGTTACTTCTGATGCCTTGGATTACCATCAATGGAAGTACGGAGAAAGAGCAGATAATATGATGACCATTTTCGGTATGCTGTTAGCACCTGTTACAATGCTTTTGAATCTTATTTTACCACAGTTATTAGCCAATATCGGCTTTTCATCAGACTGGGATTTGTTATATAATCCGCAGGTTATTACCGGTGTATTTAATATTTATGTTATTTTAACTTCAATAGGTATTTTGTGTTCGACAGTACCGTTCTTTTTCTATAAACTGACAAAAGAGCAGCACGCACAGTGTATTAAAGAAATGCAGGAGAGAGTTGGCGAGGTAAGCTTTCATGCCGGACAAGAAGCTCCTGAAGCTGTTGAAAATTAAGTAAGGGTTGGTGATTTAATTGAAAAAAAGAAATTCTGTTTTTCTGTGTGCTTTGCTGCTTATGAGTTTGTTGGGGCTGACCGGCTGCAACAGTGATTCGAATATATTTGATTATGAGGTTATGGAGGACGGTATCCATATTACCGGCTACGCAGATCAAACATCCAGGGAAGAATTGATTGTTCCTGATGAAATAGACGGAAAAAAAGTTGTTGCCATAGACGATACCGGAATTTGCAACACGAGATATGTAAAAAAATTGGTTATTGGTAAAAATGTAAACTCAATCGGTACAAGAGCTATTATCAATAACTCAAATCTGGAAGTAATTGAGGTGGCCCGGGGCAATACTTCTTTTAAGGTCGTAAACGGAACATTGTTAACTATGGACGGCAAAGAATTGGTATGCAACCCAATTAAAAACGGTGTTCAAGAACATATCAAGGTTGATGATGTAAGTAAAAAAGAAATAAAAGAGTATTTTGATGAAGAATATGTAATTCCTGAAGGCGTTGAAATTATCCGTGATTATGCATTTTATCACAATCAAATAAAAAGTGTTGTTTTTGCGGATAGTGTTGAAAGGGTTGGCCAATATGCCTTTCTCAGAGTTGGTTATTTAAGCCAAGTAAAACTGTCAGCCAATCTAAAATTTATAGGTAAAGATGCCTTTTCTAAAAATCCCGGATTAACCGAACTTGTAATTTATGAGCAAATTGAAGAAATAGAGGAAAGAGCTTTTCACGATTGTAATCAGTTACGTAGTTTGTCGATTAAGAAGAACAAAGCGGATATTATTTTGGGCGAAAAATGGTATCCGACTGATTTAGGAAAAAATCTTAAGGGATTAGTTATAGAATATGATGATACAAAAGATGTGTTTTAACAAATACTGTAAAACATTTGAAAACCAAATAGGCGATTAAGATTTTTCCGAATAATTACAATAAATGTCTTGTTATGTGAAAACAAGGCATTTATTAGCCTTATTAATTGTTTTTAGAAAGTGATGTGATTAAATTGAATTTCAACGATACGTCCAATAAGATTGTTCCGAACAACAGACAACTTAATATTCTTGAAATGGGATATTATAACTTTATCCATTTCGGGCTGAATACATATACCGGAAAGGAATGGGGTGACGGTAATGTTGATCCCAAAAATTTCAAATTGAAACAGCTGGATACCGACAAATGGGTACAGGATTTAATGTCTACCGGCAGTAAAGGTGTAATCATTACGGCAAAGCATCACGACGGATTTTGCCTTTTCAATTCAAAATATACGGATTATTGCATCAGAAATACGCCTTACAAAAGCGGACAGGGCGATATTGTAAAAGAACTCAGCGAATCCTGTAAGAAATTCGGTTTTAAGCTCGGCATATATTTATCGCCTTGGGACAGGCACGAACCCACCTACGGAACAGAGGCGTATAACGATTATTTCTGTAATCAGCTTGAAGAACTGTGCACAAATTACGGTGATATTTTCTGCTTTTGGTTTGACGGTGCCTGCGGGGAGGGAAAAAACGGCAAAAAACAGCGTTATGATTGGGAACGTTATTATGCAACCATTCATAAATATCAGCCCAATGCTGCCCTTTCAAACTGCGGCCCTGATATTCGGTGGATAGGGAACGAGAGCGGCAAAGCAAGAAAAGCCGAATGGAGTGTTGTGCCGAAAAGACTTCAGGTCTACGACGAGGTAATGCGGCAGTCACAGCAGGAGGAAGGCGCATTTAAAATGCTTTCCAAAATAGACCATACCGATAAACGACTGGGCGACAGAGACTTGATTTCAGAAAATGAGCCGCTTTGCTACTGGCCGAGTGAAATGGATGTGCCGATTACATACGCAGGGTGGTTTTATCACAAATACTTTGAAATAACGATGACGCGTTCCGTTAAAAATTTGCTGGAATGCTATTATACATCTGTCGGAAATAACGCAACTCTGCTTGTGAACATTCCGCCGAACAAAAAAGGAGATTTGCCTAAAAAGTTTATCAATCGGCTGAAAACCGCTAGAAAGTGCATTGAAAATGATTTTGCCAAAAGGGTTGATTGCAGGCAAAATCAGATTGACGAGTATACATATGAATTGAGCTTTAATACAAGCTGTATTCAAAAAGCAATTTTGCGTGAAGATATTACGCAAAGTCAGAGGGTTGAGAAATTCAAGATTATTGCTAATGGCATTACTGTATTCAAAGGCGAAACCATAGGCTATAAAAAAATATGCTTTTTTGAGTCCGTAAAAACCAATAAGATTATTGTAAAAATCACACAGAGCAGAAATGCACCTGTTTTACTTGAAACCGGATTATATAAATAAAATTTATTAGGAGACAATTGACTTATGAAGAAAAAAACAAAAACTGTTATTTCCCTTTTAATCATTATACCTGTAATCATTAGTCTTTCTGTAGGGGGCCACATTGTGGGAATTTATAAAAATTTGGAAGGCAAACCATCACAATTAGTGTGGAACGAAAACGATAAATATAATATAGATAAGGATGCGTACATATTGACTGTTGATAAAAAATCGGATTTTAAGATTTTAAATCTTACCGATTTACAGTTGTCCGAAGGTATGTCTCAGAAGAGAATCAATCGCACTTATAAACTTGTACGTCAACTTATACAAGAAACAAATCCAAGTATAGTAACCTTTACAGGAGATAATACATGGTTGAAAAATTCAAAAAAAGCTGTCAAAAGATTTGTGAAAGAAATTGATGAAATATGTATAGAATTTGATGTCCCATGGGCACCGATATTAGGAAATCATGATGCCGAATCTGATGTTGACGGCAATTGGATATTTGATGAGTATTTGCAGGCTCAAAATATTATTTTCAATTATAAAGAAAATGCAAATCGCAGTAAGGATTTAGCTAAAGGTCCAATAAATATTTCCGGCGTAGGTAATTATGTTATTAATGTTAAATCAGCAATTGACGATGAAATATTTCATTCGATGATTATGATGGATACACATTCTCTCGGTAGCTATTCTACGATTGATTCTGTAAATATAGGCAGTGAAAAAATTAATTTGACCGGCTTAAATGAGTCGGAGAAATCAAAATTGAATGGATGGATTACAAAAGACGGCTACATTTTTGCACCGTCGGAAGATGTAAATAATAATGAATATACTGTTGTTGGAACAGGCTATGACTATATTAAAAGAAATCAAATACATTGGTATGAATATATGGTAAAAGGACTTGCCGAATATAATGGCACACCGGTAGAAAGTACGCTGTTTATTCATATCCCTCTGCCGGAATATAATATGGCAGCAAAAATATATGAGCCTATTAATGACGGCTTTACAAAAGATGAGAATGGGAATTTCGGTATGCTGAGAGAGCCTATTTGTTCACCGTATTATAATAGCGGTATGTTTGAAAAAATTGTTGAACTGAATAGTACCAAAAACGTCGTTTGCGGGCATGAACATAAAAATAATTTTTCGGTTTTGTACCGAGGAGTTAGATTAACTTATGCAACGAAAACCGGTGATGGTCATGACTGGGTTGAAGACGGAAGTGTTTGCGGCGGAACTGTTTTGGAGTTTGATGAAACCGGAAAGTTGACCGTAAGTCCAATTTATATGAATTATGATATGTTGAATAATTGATAAATAAGGACCGGAATTATATACCTTTTAATATAGGCCGGGTTTTTAAGCTATGAAAAAACAAACTCTTTCAAAAAATAAAGAAATAATTTTAATAACAGTACAGGTTTTAATTATCGTTCTGTCCGGAATACTTGTTCGAGATGAATTTTACAGAATTATAATATCAGCCGCCGGAATTGCTTTTAACTTTTTGGTTTGCTCAGGAAAACGCTTTGGATTTGTTGTAGGTATGCTATATGCCGTATCATATGGCATTATGTCATATTTTGATGAAATTTATGCATCCTGTGTTTTTATGCTGTTGATACAGTTCCCATCGGCGATTATCAGTTTTATAACATGGAATAAGCAGGAAGATAACTCCGTAAAAATGCAACGGGTGTCAAGTCTCAAAAGGATTTGTATTGCATTAGCGTTTATATTTTCTTTTATTATCGCCTATATGCTCCTAAAGTATGTAGATGGCAGTGGTGCTGTTTTTGATGCATTCTTTTTCTCTGCAAGCTTCATTTCCTGCATTTTACTTGCCATTAAGAAAAAAGAGGCATATTTTGTCATTCTGCTTTCCGGATTGGCGGGTACTGTACTGTGGAGTTATCAGTTTTTGAAAAACGGTACCGGCTTGTCAGTTCTTTTACTGAATTTTTTTGTGTTATTAAACTCAGTAAGAGGGCTTATCGGTAATATTAAACCCCCAATATTAAAGCAATAATGTGTTTGAAAATTTCATAACAACTCCTCATAATTTAATATTTCATCCTCACATTATATTTGAACAGATTATGTTATCATAAAATCATAACTTTATATATGATTAAAGGGACATTTATTTACTATATCTGTTTCTTGACTATTATAAAACGAATTTGATTCATCATATATGTTTTGTCCATCTGTTGTCAATATTTTATATGAACCTTCAAGGAAAACAGTATTACCAAAATGGTCTATTGAATAAAAATCATTTTCTTCAAAAGTGAATATAAATTCTTTTGTATCACCCTTTGGAATAAATTCTCTCTTGCACTTGATTAACGATTTAGTCGGAAGTTCGTAATTTGTTTTGGGATAGGTAATGTAAATCTGAACTACCTCATCACAATCAAATTCACCGGAGTTTTTAATTAAGCAAGATAATTGTTTCTCTTTTGAATTGTAATCGATTTTTAACAAATCGAACTTTGTATAAGTCTTTCCGTAGCCGAAAGGATACTGCACATCACCTTTAAAATATCGGTATGTTCTGTTTCGCATGGAATAATCGCAAAAATCAGGTAAATCATCAACCGAGTTGTAAAATGTAATCGGTAATTTACCGCTTGGAGAACATTTGCCGAAAAGTATGTTAGCAATAGCCTCTCCGCCTTGTGCTCCCGGATACCAGCATTGCAAGATAGCGTTTACTCTGTTTTTATATTTTCTAAAATCTATACAGCCACCTGAAAAGTTAAGCAAAATTATCTTTTTGCCTGTATCGAGCAATTCCGCAATATATTCTTGTTGATTAAGCGGTAGTTCTATTGTTTCACGGTCACCCTGTTCACCGATATTACCGCCTCCTCCTGCAAGTGCACCACCGGCTTCTTCGCCCTCTATCGAGGAGTCAAGCCCTGTGCACATAATGATAATATCCGATTCTGCTGCAGATTTTAATGCTGTTTC
>OGWW01000002.1_pt1 | contig 172908 bp, 143 predicted proteins | sample 1576131 | NCBI WGS metagenome assembly OGWW01 (sample SAMEA3541576, study PRJEB24748) | human gut metagenome | biome: human gut; feature: human-associated habitat; material: faeces | place: China | collected 2012 | reverse complement strand
AGTCTTCTCCGGGAATGAATTGAATATTGACGCCTGTGATATTGGCGGCGGTGAACTTTTCGGCCGTTTCCGCTCCACGGCTGGTGATTTGAAGACGGAATTTCCCCAGATCTCCGAAATCCACCTGTTCCCCTGCACGCAGGCTTTCGATCATATTCTCTACGGTGGCGATAATAACGGCCGTCACGTCTGCCCGGCTGGCAGTGGTCTGCGCCGCTACTCTTTTAGAGAGAGCTTTTAGTGGTAACTCTTGCGAAACCTGCGCTTTCGCATACGCTTTTTTGGGATCGTCCTGATTCATGGGATTACCCATCATTGCAATACTGTAATTCAGTGGCATAAAATAAGAATTAATAATTAAAAATTGAAAAATGAAACCATGGAGAAGGCGATTCGAAATCATGCGTTCTCTGTGGTGAACAATACAAAGGTACAATAGGGTAGGAGACGTATTATGAAAGATGTTGCTCCTTAATGAAAGTATATGAAAAAGGGTGGAAACTATTTATTGATAATGAAGGATATGTAAATTAAAATCGTTACCTTTATGCTTTAATAATCAATAAATGAACCCTTATGAAAACAAACTCCGAGAAAGAAAGTGATCAGGAAGACGATCAGGAAGAAAGATGGCCCGTCCGTCCTTATTATAAACGTGAACTGGCCGAAGCATACGCACCGGACATTTCGCCGGTTTCCGCCCTTAACCGTCTGGCACAATGGTTCAAGTATAACAGCCGGTTGAGTGACGCTTTGCAGCAAACGGGATACAAAACCCGTCAGCAAATATTTACTTCCATGCAGGTGGAACTGATATTCAAATATTTGGGAAGACCTTAAACCGACTTATTCATAGCAGGAGTCAGGGGGACGCTCTTATCTGCGTTGCCTGTCGGACTTATCTGCGTTGTCTGTCGGACCTATCTGCATCTGTCGCAGCACTTATCTGCGACGGATGATGCAGATATAACCGTCGGTATCCTTAAGGAATCCCCTCCGTATAGTGTGCTATGGCGCACTGGTTGCGGTAGATTTCATCGGTTTTCAGTTCCACCACCCGGTAGCCCCGTTGCCCGGCGCTTCTTATCAGCTCGAAGCCTGCCTGCTTCATTATGATGCCTATTTTGGTGGGGCTGAGTGGCTGTTTGATGGAACCGCTGATCCGGTTCAGGATATGGGCCGTGGTGACAAAAATACATTCTTCGCCCGGTATGGGACGGCGGTAATGGGTAAGGATCAGTTCCTTTTCCAGATTGGGGACTTCGAAGTGGGTGTTACGTTGGTTGACGGCCTTGACCTCTTTTTCGTTGAACCAATACCGGAACCCGCTTTTCCAAAGCGCGTATGCCTGTGCATATACACCCTCGTAGTTTGGGGTGTGCGTGTAGGGGTCGTCAATGGATACCACATTGAATGGAAGCCAGCGGCGGCTCCCGCTCGGATCGGTCAGGAATTGCTCATTATTGGTGGTGCCGCAGAGACTGGCGATGTGCGGACGTCTTTCTTTGTAGTGAGCGTATGCCATGCGTTCGTTCACTATCGGTGTGGTGGTCATGGCCTTGATCTGGTTTAGGGCGGAAGTGTTCAGTTCGTCGATTTCCTCCATACAAAGGAGGGCGAATTCCGTGAGAGTGAACTTGTCGTCCTTGGTGATTCGGTTATTATCTGTTTTAGTGTAGAAATAACGTTGCAATGCCGGTGGCAGCAGTTTGTTGAACCAAGTGGTCTTGAAGCAGCCTTGCGGACCGATGAGTATCAGTATCTCGTGGTTCACCACATGCTCGTCGAGCAGGGAGACCACGGTTCCGATAAGCCACTTCCGGAAGTATTCCGTGAAGGTCGCCTGATCTCCCCGTACATGTACGGTGGTTGCCAGTTCGCCGATGTAGTCGGTCACACCGTCCCAAGGGTGCAGGCTCTTGAAATATTCGGTGAAGGGGTTATACAGGGGCACATATTCCGAAGCCAGTATGTTGCGGATATCGTTGATGCGAACCGGTTTCACCTCTTTGCACATGCGGCTCCACAGGGAGTTGACGAAGCGGTCGTCCATTTCGGCATATTCGCTTGTATGGTGACTGCCGGGTTTTGCCGCTTCACATTTTCCGGTGATGACGTTGTGCCTGAACAAAGCCTGTGTTCCGAGGAAAGTCTCGATTTCTTCCACGCTGGCAAAGTTTTCATTGCCTGAGGTTGTTTTGGGGCTGTTGCATAGTGGTCGCGTACCGTGCTCACCGGTGTTCTGGTAGCACGAACTGAAGATGCCTGCGATGTCTCCGTCATAATCGGCAAATCGGGTGAGTGCCCATTCAGTGGCAATCTTTTGGGCTATGCCGTAGGAGTTGAGCAGATAGCCCATGCGCATGATATACTCATTGTGGTGATGCTCTTCGTAGCATATCCCCTCGGCCTCCAGTTCCTGAATGGATGCTTTTACGGCTTTTTCCAGATGTTTGTTCCGGCCGGACTTTCCGGCGGAAATGGCGTTCTCCTTCTTGCTGTTCTTCAGTTCGATGTGGAAAGGCTGTGCTTCGGGATTGAAGAATACATCGGGATCGTGGGCCAGGCCGCTCAGCCGGGTGACATTTTTGCATTTCATGTCACATTCGCAGTCCAGCAGCCGGGCGTAGTGATTGTTGGTTTGCTCAAAAGCCCTGGGATAAAGCTTCAGATTCTTTTCATGATCCTCCGTTATGCAGTCTGTCAGGAAAAGAATGCGGATACCGGTGCCACTGATGGTGGTGTAGGCGAGGAGCGTGTGCGTATCTTTCCGAATGCGTTTCAACAGTTCTTGCAGCCGGTCGTCGGGAACATGGTCAATGTCTGCTAACCCAAGCCGGGTCCATCCGCAGATGTTTTCCTTTCGTTTGCCGCCCTCGAAGCGGACGGCTACGGCAAAACATGGACAGGACGATTTTTCTTGTGCGGCGGCCGCCTTTTGTTTTTGTGCAGTGTAATAGCGGTGCTTTTCGGTGCGGTCGCGTACCAGTGCGTCATTTTTGATGAGATTGACAACTTCCTGCAGAGTATTTTCTGTCGGTTGCATGTCCGAATAGCCTTTGAACAGGCTGATTTTGATTTCTGTCATAATTTGTTTTTTTAAATAACGGCCGCGAAGTTCGTGTTAAAAAGCGGATATAGATCAAGATACATTTTCCATATATGGGAACGAATGCTAATGATTTTAACAATTATAACATTTTTATACACAGCTGTATGTTAGGATACGGCCATTAATTAATTATTCAAACAACTAAAAATGACTCAGAGAAGAAGTTCTGTTCCCAATCTGGAATTGGGTGATTTTCTGGCGACACTCCAGAAAACGGTTTTTGTCGGCAACAAGCATTTATCCATTTCGGATATTTGTCATTCGGCTTCGATGAGCTCCAAAACTTACATGAAAGTAAAAAGGGCGAAAGTATAAACTTGCATCAATATTACGATGTCTTCCGCATCTATCTGGAGGTCCTGAAGGACAGGCCAGAAGAGTGTGCCGCTGTTTTTGCGGAACTGCGCAGGTGTTTGGAGGCCGACCGTCAGCGTTTGATGGAGTAGTAAACTCCGTAATGGGCATGTGGACACCTTTGACACCTGGCTTTCTGACTTTCCGGATAGGGGATGTAGGTAATAGGTATACAGGGTATTTGTATATGAATGTGTAATTTCTCGTATACGTGTAAAAGTTGTAAAGGTAGGTGGCAGAGGTGTCATGTGTGAGAGATGCTAACCTGTCATGGGGATATTTTTCTGTGAATTATCTAATAATGCAAATGAAAAAGAAATTAGCAATAATAGGTGGCAGTTATTTACAGTTGCCTGCAGTTTTGAAAGCGAAGGAATTAGGGTATGAAGTCCACTGTTTCGCATGGCGTGATGGTGCAGAATGTGAGGGAGAAGCTGATTATTTTTATCCGATTTCGATTATCGAAAAGGAAAATATATTGAGAGAATGTAAGCGTATTGGGATTGATGGCATAACTACCATTGCCAGTGATGTGGCGGTGCTTACAGTAAATTATGTAGCGTCCCATTTGGGATTGATCAGTAATCCTGATGCGTATTCAGATATTACTACCAATAAATATCTGATGCGTGAATGTTTTACGCAGAATGATATTCCTTCGCCTCGCTATACCATAGCTGCTAAAGATGATGCATATAGCATTCAAGGATTTAAATTCCCGTTAATCGTGAAACCTACCGATCGTTCCGGGAGTCGTGGTGTAGAGAAGGTTTTTGATCCTGTTCAACTTGATAAAGCGGTTTTTCGCGCAAAAAAAGAATCATTCAGTAAAGATGCGATCATTGAAGAATACGTTGCCGGATGTGAAATCAGTGTTGAATCCATTTCGTTTGATGGTGTACATTATATTTTGCAGATTACGGATAAGGTAACTACCGGAAGCCCTTATTTTGTTGAGTTGGAGCACCATCAGCCTTCTTCTTTGCCGAACGATATAAAGCAGAGAGTAAAGGAAATAGTTTTAAGAGCTTTAGATGCTTTGCATATACAATACGGTGCATCTCATTCAGAATTGAAGATTACGAAAGATGGTGATATCCGTGTAATTGAAATAGGCGCACGCATGGGAGGGGATTTTATCGGTTCTAATTTAGTTGAGCTTTCTACTGGATATGACTTTTTGGGAGCTACAATAAAAGTTGCAATGGGCGAATTTAAAGAACCGAGAATTACTGACAGATGTTACTCAGGAGTTTTTTTTCTATGTAAAGAAACGGAGCGTTTGATGCCCATCTTCAAAAATTGGAGATACTACCCAGAAATTGTTAAAGTTGAAATTGAAAGTGTTGATTTGCGCCATGTTGAGTGTAGTGGAGATAGGAGTGGATATTTTATTTATAAATCTAGTGAAAATAAATTTAAAGTTTGATTGGTATGATTTTATTAGTAGGTGCAACAGGTTATTTAGGAAGATATTTATCTGTTTATTTGAAAGAATTAGGATACGATATCTTAGCGTTGGGACGTTCAAAGACTGTTCAGGAATTTTTTGAAAAAGAACAAATTCCATTTCAGTACTTTGATATAACAGATGAATCATCATATTTATCTTTACCTAAAGATAATGTTGAAGCAATAGTATGTCTATCTGCTTGTTTGGCAGAACATGAAACTCCTGTAAATAAATTTTTTGATGTCAATACCTTAGGCGTATATAAATTGTTGGAATATGCCAAAAATAACGGTATCAAAAAGTTTATTCTCACTTCCTCCCATAAGGTGTATAACGATATAGACAAACCTATCATTTCAGAAGCTGATGGTGTTTCGTTTAAGGGAGATCACTCTCCGTATATCATATCAAAAATAGCTGCGGAAAATTTCGTGCAATATTATCAGAAAGATTTTGGGATCCAAGGAATTATTCTTCGCCTGACAGGAGTACATGGTTATGGAGAAATCTTGGGACATTTAAATTCGGACGGTTCGTACAAGAAAAGTACTTTTGAACTTTTCTTTGAACGTATTTTAGCGGGAAAAAAAGTAGAAGTTTGGGGGGATCAAAATATCAAACGAGATCATATTTATATAAAAGATGTTTTATCTGCTATAAAAGCTTCCATTGATATCGAAAATGTATCTGGCATTTATACTATTGCATCAGGTGTAGGTTATTCACAATATGAAGAAGCTAAAGCTTTGAATGAGGTTTTTGGAAATAACAAATCAGAGATTGAGCTTCATCCGGAAAAGCCCGGACTTACTAAGGGGTATATCTATGCGATAGATAAAGCTCAAAATGAATTGTTATGGAAGCCTCAATATACAGATATGGTGACTTTATATTCTGATTATAAGAAGGAATGGGAAACGAAACGATTCCGTAACTATCATTTTATAAAGGAAGAAGATAAGCCTAAAACTTTATGATAGATAGTTCTCTTATAGCTACGGCTAATAGAGCCTGTACTTTATTGTATAACTACATAAGTCAATATAACAAAGGGACATATTTATTACCTGTAAATGTTTGCCCGGTTGTGCCATTGACATTTTGTTTAGCAAATGTTCCTTTTGAATTTGTAGATATTAATAAAGAGTCATTGTGTATAGATAAATGTGCATGTCTTGATAAAATAGCTGAGAATCGTGGAAAATATCAGGGAATAGTATTTGTTAGAACATATGGTTTTCTGGATGATGCTTCTGTTTTTTTTAATAATCTTCATTCCTTGTCATTGCGTCTAAAAATTATAGATGACCGCTGTCTGTGTATTCCAAATATTAATACAGATATGCAGGGGGCTGATATGGTGCTTTTTAGTACTGGACATTGCAAACAGGTTGATTTGGGTAGAGGGGGACTTGCTATATTTAGTAAAATTGAATCTATTAAAATAGAGGGAAATCTATTGTATGATGGTACAAATGAAGTTGCTATATATAAGGATGCTTTTTTAAATAATAAATTATTGGAAAAAATACCTTCCGGATGGTTATCTCTTGATTATCTTGACATTGAACTTAGAGACTATTTATCTTTGATAGAAAGTAGCTCTCAAGAGCATATATCACATAGATACCGATTAAATGAAATATATAAATCTCAACTTCCTGAAAGTATTCAATTGCCAAATAAATATCAGGATTGGCGTTTCAATATCTATGTTGATGTCTCATTGAAAAATGTGATATTAAAAAGTCTTTTTTCAAATAATTTATTTGCCAGTTCTCATTATTATAGTGCTAATCGACTATTTGACTACGATACTTATCCCATTTCAGAAAGCTTGCATTCCCATATAATAAATTTGTTTAATGACAAATATTACTCAGTAGAGAAAGCACTTTCTACATGTAAAATTATTAATAAAATAATAAATGAAAATAGATTTTAACCACCCTTTCCTTACAGGTAAGGAAGCTCATTACATGTATCAGGCTGTATATTCGTATAAATTGTCTGGTAATGGTATGTTCACAAAAAGATGCCATGAATTCTTTGAAAAGAAATACGGCTTTAAAAAATGTTTGTTGACAACCTCTTGTACGGATGCATTGGAAATGTGTGCTCTTTTGTGTGATATACAGCCGGGAGATGAGGTAATAGTTCCTTCTTACACATTTGTTTCTTCCGCTCTTGCTTTTGTGCGTCAAGGTGCCAAAATAGTATTTGCGGATAGCATGACATCAAATCCTAATATTGATGCTGACAAACTGGAAACGTTAATTACTCCCAAAACAAAAGTAATAGTACCGGTGCATTATGCAGGCGTCGCTTGTGATATGGAGCGTATCATGGAAATTGCCAATCGGTACAATATACTTGTTGTAGAAGATGCAGCCCAATCAATAGATTCTTATTATAAGGGTCGTCCTTTGGGAAGTATAGGGCATCTGTCTGCATTCTCTTTCCATGAAACGAAAAATATTATAGCTGGTGAAGGGGGGTTATTGGCAATAAACGACGACCGCTTTATTCGACGTTCAGAAATTATCTGGGAGAAAGGAACAAATCGTTCTGAATTTTTCCGTGGAGAAGTAAATAAGTATGGCTGGGTAGATACAGGTTCCTCTTTTTTGCCTTCTGAAGTCATGGCTGCTTTCCTTTGGGCACAGTTGGAGAATATTGATATGATTCAGAACCGCCGTAAATCCATATGGAATAAATACCATAACGGACTAAGTGATCTTGAAAAAAGCGGGGTTATCAGACTACCTCAAATTCCTGCTTATGCCACTAATAATGCACATATGTTCTATATAGTTTGTCGTTCACTGGACGAAAGAACCGGTTTGATAAGACATTTAAAAGACAATGGTATTATGGCAGTATTTCATTATTTAAGTTTGCATTTAAGTGATTATTATACATCTCATTATAAAGAAATTCCCCATCTTCCTCAATGTGATAGATATGCAGACTGTTTGGTGCGACTCCCTATGTATTATGAATTGAAGGATGAAGAAGTGGAATACATTATTAATAAGATTAAAGATTATTGGGATGAATCCCGTTCATAAATGTCGGTATGTTGTTACACTTGTTTGATGACGAGAAGGTTGTTAATAGGGCTATAGCTCTTTTTGAAAAGGCATTACCCGGACAGAATATTTATATATGTTTTATTGATGATGTTGCGCGTCTTGTCAAGGCTACAGATAATTTGTATTTCTACAAAGAAGAGGATATCTTTCAGAAAGATAAGTTGATAGGTGTTGATAAAGTCATAATACATTTTCTGTCTTATAAGAAGATAAGATTTATTGATGCATACCTGCCTCAGTCCGTTCTTTGTTATTGGAATATATGGGGAGCTGATTTATATAATGCCATACTTGAATATAGAGGATATCAGGTTTATTATGAGCCAAGGTTTTTAGGAATCAGGTTTTTACTGCGTAAAATATGGTGTCAGTTGAAGATGCTCCCTCCAACGCAAAAAGTAGTGTTGAATTTCATAAAGGAACGTGTTACTTATTTTGTCACTAATGCCGATTATGACATCGCAAAACAATATATCGGAAATTATATAAACGGTGCTCAGGTAATTGGTTTTAGATATTATCCGATTGATGTTATTTTGGGGAAATTGGTAGACAAAACAGTTAAGGGAAATGTCCTTTTACTTGGTAATTCTGCCTCATTTACAAATAATCATTCTTATGCTTTCAGATATTTGTCTGGTTTGGATTTAAAAGATAAAAAGATTGTTGCTCCTGTAAGTTATGGAGGATCTCCTAAATATGTTAATCATATTTTAAAACGAGGACGTAAAAGATGGGGAGAATCTTTTGTCCCGCTTCAAGAATTTTTGCCGCTTGATGAGTATAATCAGTTAATGATAACTGCTGAAGTCTGTGTTTTTTCGAGCTGGCGTCAGGAGGCTTTTGGCAATATTGTAATAGCTTTATATTTGGGAGCAAAAGTTTTTTTGTCCGAGAGGTCTTCATTGGTAAAGTATTTTAGTAATATAGGTGTGGTTGTGTATATTCTTGAACAGATAAAGCAGGAGGATATCGATTCTCCCTTACCGGATGAAGTCAAGAATTCAAATAGAAAGATACTGTTCGATTTGTTGAATGAAAAAACGATAGTCAACAATATCCGCAATATTTGGGGAAGTAATTGATAGGAAAATATGAGTTTGACTTCTACAGCCATAAAGGGAGTTGCTTGGAGTTCTATATCGACAGTAATAAGGAGTATTGTTTCTTTACTTCAAGTTTCTATTCTCACCCGTTATCTGGACAAAGCTGAGTTTGGTATAGTTGCCATTTGTACACTCTTTATTGGTTTTAGTCAGATTTTCTTGGATTTGGGATTTTCTGTAGGCATTATTCATAAACAAAATATAACTTCACAACAATACAGCTCTCTGTTTTGGCTGAATATCCTTTCCGGTATATTGATTACAGGGGTGTTATGTTTACTTTCACCGGTTGTGGCAAGAATGTATAACGAGCCTTCCTTAGTTGCAATACTTTCATTACTGAGTCTTAGTATATTATTTTCGTCTATTGGCAATCAGCATCGCACTGTACAGCAGAAACTGATGCGTTTTAAGTACATATCGATTATAGAAATAGTAACCTCATTAATGACTTTGACGGTTGCGATTCTTTTGGTGACGAATGGATATGGTATTTATAGTTTAGTCTATTCTACCTTGTTCAATATTTTATTATCCAATCTGCTTTTTTTCTGTATTGGCATGTACAAGGATCGGAATATCTCTTTCCATTTTAGGATAAAAGATACTTACCCTTTTTTGAGGATAGGTATATTCTCTGTTGGAACTCAGGTTTTTGATTATTTCTCACGAGAAATAGATATCATTCTGATTAGTGCTACATTGGGAAAAGATACTTTGGGAGTGTATTCATTATGTAAGAAACTTGTAATGTCAATTTATTCTGCGGTCACTCCGATTCTTACAAAAGTATTGGCTCCGGCATTCGCGCATATACAGAGTGATGTAAATCATGTACGAAAAATCTATTATGATGTCATAGAGTCGATTGCAATTATCAATTTCCCTATTTATTTTTTGATTTCTATCTTTTCGTATGGAATAATTCGTTTTTTGTATGGTGATAGCTATACAGATAGTGCGGTTGTTTTGTCATTACTTGCAATTTATTATGGGTATTTATCGACCGGAAGTCCGGTCGGCAGTCTGCAGACGGCTTTAGGAAGAACAGATACAGGCTTTTATTGGACAATGTTAAGAATACTATTCAATGCGTTTGCTATATATATAGGTTCTCATTTTAATATTGAGGGGATTATCATAAGCCTGTTTTTGGTAACACTTTGTAGCAAGCCCATTTCTTGGAGCATAACTGTCAAGCCTTTGATAAAAGGGCGTTTCATGGAATATATGATGAAGTCCATAATGCCATTGATGATTATCACAGTATATTCTATTCCCTTTTATTTTGTTTTAGGCGGCACTTCATCAATAATCAGTATGATAATTTATAGTATTGGATATGTTCTTGTTTACTGCCTTATTGTAAATAAACTGATGCATGATAGTTATTGTGTGAATATGGTACGGGAATTAGTAAAAAATATAGGGATATATATTTATGTTCGTAAATGAAGTAAAAAATGATAGAGAATTTTTTATAAACGAATATTTAAAACGGATAGGTTATTGACAATTAGTTATTATGCTTTTTAATTCGATCGAATTTCTCATTTTCTTGCCCATTGTATTCATTCTTTACTGGACGGCGTTTGGTAAAAGTTTGAAACTGCAAAATCTTTTTGTTGTGTTGGTATCTTACCTGTTTTACGGATGGTGGGATTGGCGCTTTCTGCTTCTTATAGCCTTCACCACTTTTTGCAGTTTTGCAAGTGGGTTACTGATAGAGCATTTTAGGAATAACAGAACGTATGCGCGTATGGTGTGCGGTGTCAATATAGTTATTAATTTGCTGATACTTGCAGTCTTTAAATATTACAATTTCTTTGTGTCGACTTTCTGTGAAACATTTTTAGGAGGGACAAAACAGGATCTTTTGCTTAATGTCATACTGCCGGTAGGGATAAGTTTTTATACATTTCAGGCACTTTCATATTCCATAGATGTATATAGAAACAAAATAGGAGCTACTCGTGATGCTGTAGCTTTTTTTGCATTTGTAAGCTTTTTTCCACAACTTGTGGCAGGTCCTATTGAGAGGGCTACCAATCTGCTTCCTCAATTCTTAGAAAAACGTAACTTTGATTATATGGCAGCCGTTGACGGAATGCGCCAGATTATTTGGGGATTTTTCAAAAAAGTAGTGATAGCAGATAATTGTGCAGTCTATGTAAACAGGGTATTTAGCGATTATGGCACTGAGAGCAGCAGTTCATTGTGGATGGGGGCCGTTTTCTTTTCAATACAGATATATGGCGATTTTTCGGGTTATTCAGATATAGCGATTGGAACGGGACGGCTCTTTGGGGTGAAACTGATGCGCAATTTCAACTATCCTTATTTCAGTCGTGATATTGCCGAATTTTGGAGACGTTGGCATATTTCTTTGACTACCTGGTTTAGGGATTATGTGTATATCCCGTTGGGGGGTAGCCGTGTCACTAAACTGAAGGTGGTGAGAAATACATTCATCATCTTTTTAATATCAGGCTTTTGGCATGGAGCAAATATGACTTTTGTTTTTTGGGGGGTGTTTCATGCTTTGCTTTTTATTCCGTTGATTCTTTGCGGACAGAACAGAAGATACCTGAACGCGGTAGCCGAAAACTCGCATTTGCCCTCTTTACGTGAATTTTGTTCTATGTTTGGTACATTCTGTATGGCCACGATTGGCTGGATACTGTTCCGTGCAGAAACATTGACTGACGGGGTGAGATACTTTGGCAATATGTTTTCGGTTTCGCTGTTCACATTGCCTTCCGGAAAATTTCAAGTTCTGCAATGCGTAGTGATGATATCCGTCATGATTTTGTTTGAATGGATAAATAGAACAAGACAGCATGGATTTGAAATATCACGTTGGCCACGACATGTGAGATACATGTTATATATAGGATTCTGTTTTGTAATATGGCTGTTTCGTGGGGATTCGTCATCTTTTATTTATTTTCAGTTTTAAACATTGATATGAAAAGATTTATAATAAAGACTCTGTGGATAGGATGTGTTATTGCAGGTTTGTTTGTGATCTTTTGTCTTTTCTTGCGCTACTGCGGTATCAGTGATTTTGCCTATAAGCGTTTCACGGTAGGCAAGCAACATTCGTTGGTAATAGGCACATCAAGGTCGGCACAAGGAATACATCCGGCAGTAATCAATGACTATTTTTCAGGAAATTCAGAATTCAGCCTACCTATATATAACTTTAGCTTTACGGTTACAGATTCTCCTTATGGCGAAGTCTATTATAATGCCATTAGGAAAATTCTTAATGCAGATCGGGAGAGAAATAAAAAGGGACTTTTTATTCTTTCCGTTGATCCATGGAGCTTGTCAATGGAAGATACCTGGGATGCTGAAGGATGCAGGGAAAAGGCCTCTTGCGTGAACAAAATAAAGCTAACAGGTATGAATCCCAATTTTCAATATCTGGCTTATTATTTTCAATTGCGTGATATGACTTGGGTAGACCAAACGATGCAACTTCAGGATGATGGCTGGCTAAAGATAAACTTCTCCATGGCTAATACAGCTTTGGTAAATGAGAATGTGAAACAGAAGTGTGCGCTCTACAGAACCTATCGGATGACAAAATCTCTGTATAGATTATGTTGGCTTGAGAAAACCATTGTTTTGTTAAAGCAATATGGTGATGTTTATATGTGCCGGATGCCTGTACATGTGGAGATGCTTGAGATAGAAAATGCAAACTGGGGAAATTTTGAAGAAGATATTAGGAAGATATCAAGTTTTCATGGAGTGCCTTACATCTCTTTTGTGTATGAAGTTGATAAATACCGTACAATTGACGGCAATCATTTGTGTAAAGATGATGGTGCCCTTTTTACTAAAAAATTGTGTGATTCAATAAAAACTTACTATAATGGAATCTATTAGAATTTGCGTAATCGGTCTTGGTTACGTGGGGCTTCCTTTAGCCCGTCTTTTTTCTACTAAGTATCAGACTGTTGGTTTTGATATGAACCAAAGGCGTGTGGATGAGTTGATGACTGGGCATGATTCAACTCTTGAAGTTTCTGATGAACTTTTGCAGGATGCAATAAATAATCACGGATTTGTTTGCACTACCGACTTGGATAAGATAGAGGATTGTAATTTCTATGTGGTTGCAGTACCTACTCCTGTAGATGTGGACAATCGTCCGGACCTTCGCCCTTTGTTGAGAGCGAGCGAAACTGTCGGTAAGGTTATTTCTAAAGGTGACATTGTGGTGTATGAGTCCACGGTATACCCGGGAGTGACGGAGGAAGAATGCTTGCCTGTGGTGGAAAAAGTGTCCGGATTGCAGTTTAATGTGGACTTTTTTGCAGGCTATTCACCGGAACGTATCAATCCGGGTGACAAAGAGCATACGGTAGAGAAAATCAAAAAAGTGACTTCGGGTTCTACTCCGAAAATAGCTGATGTAGTGGATGGGGTCTATAATTCTGTATTGGTAAACGGCACTCATAAAGCTCCGTCTATAAAGGTAGCGGAAGCATCAAAGATTATCGAGAACTCACAGCGTGATGTGAACATTGCTTTCATGAATGAACTGGCTAAGATTTTTAATGCAATGGGTATTGACACCAACGATGTGATAGAAGCAGCTTCCAGCAAATGGAACTTTATCAAGTTGAAACCGGGTTTGGTAGGCGGTCATTGCATTAGTGTAGATCCGTATTATTTGATCCAGAAAGCGCAGGTATATGGCGTGTTGCCCCGCGTGATGTTTTCTGCTCGTCGTTTGAATGATGGCATGGGGGATTATGTAGGTAATCAAGTGGTAAAACTGATGAACAAAAAAGGCGTATTGGTGAAAGATAGTCATATTCTTATTCTCGGTTTTACGTTTAAAGAAAATTGTCCCGATGTGCGTAATACGAAAATTATTGATATATATCACACTTTAGAAGAATACACAAAGAATATTACCGTTTATGATCCCTGGACTAATGTAGATAAGGTGAAGAATGAGTATGGTGTGGACTTGACTTCTGATTCGTTAGATTCTTTGATAGGACAGTTTGATGCTGTGGTATTGGCTGTGGCGCACAAAGAGTTTGTTACTCTTGACATACGTTCATTTTTGAAGAATGAAAACGGGGTGGTGTATGATGTGAAAGGTGTTTTGAATAGAGAGGTGATTGATGGAAGGTTATAAACTTTCAAAGGAATATGTACCTGGGTTGGTGTCAATCGTCATACCCACACACAATAGAGCTGATATCGTGGGCGAAACCATAGACTCTGTGTTTGCTCAGAGTTACCCTTTGATAGAGTTGATTGTGGTGGATGATCATTCCTCTGACACAACGGCTTCCGTTGTTGCAAAGAAACAGAAAGAAAGTCCACTTTATGGTTTTCAATATATTAAGTCGGATGGTAGAGGAGGACAGTACGCTCGTAATAAAGGTATCATATTATCAAAGGGAGAATATATACAGTTCTTTGATGATGATGATTTGATGCTTTCCTCGCATATAGCGAAAAAAGTAGAAGTGTTAAATGATAATAAAAAAAAGATAGATTTTGTAACTTGCAATTTTAATTATTTTGAAGGAGCACCTGATCATATTGTAGATGAAAAGCGTGTAGACGATATAATCCATACTGTAGAAGGACATTTGCTGACTAGTTCTTTTCCAGCACCTGTATTCATGTGTCGTCGTATATGTATTGATGAGATTGGTTTTTGGAACGAAAGCATCCAACGCTTTCAAGATATCAGCTATTTTCACCGCCTTTTTTTGCAAGGCAAGCGAGGTGAGTTTTTGCCGGACAAACTTTTCTTGGTGCGCAAACATGCTAAGAGTATTAGTACCAATAATTCAGTGCAGTTTTATCAAGCTATGTATAACGCTTACGAGACTGTGAAGCAAGAGTGGCGCGAAGCAGGGCGTGAAAGTAAGATGTTACGTCGTGTGTTGCTACTCTTGCAGGTAAATATTTGTCTGCAAGCCATAATGTGCGGTCATAAATGGTGGGGGTTAAAACATATTGTAGTTTTGTGTGGTATTCATCTTTGTACAACTTTCTGGTTGCTTTATTTTAGTTATCAAAAACAGGTGCATCGATGGTGCGGTCAAAGCTTTTCGTCGTACAGATATATTTTTGGTGAAAAAGTGGAACGCTAGTTCTCTACATAGATAGTGTAGGAGAGTGGTGTAGACTTTTATTTACAATAAAAGATCCTTTTTCTAAAGATAATTAAGAGCACAAATAGAATATTTTGAATAAAAATAGTAATGAAAAAAGCAACAGTAAGCCTCACCTGTTTTGATTTTGAACTTCATATCATTGACTACTACTCAGCCCTTTAAAGGGGGATATCCTGATTTGTATATTTGCAATACTAACGGACTTTTTGTGTTAATATGAAATCGAGTAAAAATAGATTTTCTTTTTTTTCTGTTTTCTTTTTATTATTTGTCATGGAATTGGTGCTTTGTGGAAGTGGGCAAATAATACATGTAGTAGGAGGATTAACTTTGCGAATGTTGAATTATTTGCTTGCTTTGTGCATTACTTCATTTTATATATGTCGTAAACACATGAATAAGGATACAGGAAAAATATTGATGCTTTTTGTGTTTACTACTTGTATTGGGATTTCATTATGCCTAATTTCTGATAATACAGTTAATTTGTTTGATGATATAAAACAATTGTCATTCTTTTTGATGCTTCCATTTATGTCTTATATGGTGAAAAATATAGATATGGTAAATGCGGTTTCAAAGACTATTCGCTATTCTGTGTTATTAATGGCGATTATCTATTTAGTTTATATCATTTTGATTAAATTTGTTGGTGTGATAGACTTTCGTACATTCTATATTCTTATGGAAGATGAGGGGGATTTTTTATTTAGGGGGAATAAAGGAGAGATGTTTTATAAAGGCTTTTTGTACTTAGCAATAGGCCTTCTTTTTTGGATTAAAGAAAGGAAATATTTTTATTCATTTTTGATTCTCCTTGCAATATATTATACCATGACGCGTGGCTTTTATGTTATTACTATTTTATGTCTGGGTTTGTTGTATATAGCTTGTCACAAAGTTACCTCCGGTACTATATTTTTTTTATTAATATTTAGTTTTTGTGTATTACTTGTGGTAAACTACTTAGGACTTTTTGATGTTAGTGAAAATAGGGAAGATGGAGATGCTTTGCGTGTTTTAACTATGCAACAAGTTTTTGAAAGAATAACGCCATTGTCTTTGATCATAGGTCATGGATTTGGTTGTGGTGTTCCTGTAAGGACTATTCATATGGAAAATGCTTTCCTTGAAATTTTTCACAAACAAGGATTGATAGGCTTATTCTTATGGAGTTATCTGTTGTATAAGATTGTCGTTTTTTATAAGCATGTCCCTTTTATTTATAAAAGTATTGCTTCTGTTTATATGATTGGTACCGTAGGTATATATGTACAATCTCTCTTCAATCCGTATCTTACTAATCCTATAGGTATGAGTTTTGTTCTTTTATCATTTGTAGTTTGTAATAAGTTGTCAAATATTAATGAAGATTCTTTGTGTACTTGTTCTTTATCAGCAAAAATTGTATGATTGTGCATCATACAACAGTTTACTGAAATATGTCCTATGCACAGATGTGCAATTATTTATATATGATAATTCGCCCGAACCTGCACATCGGCAGGATGAGTTTGAATCTGCTTTTGTTCATTATGTTTCAGATACCACTAATCCAGGGGTATCTACAGGATATAATAAAGCCGCAATTTATGCTTGTGGTAATGGCTTTAATAAGTTGCTTCTGCTAGATCAAGATTCTTTTTTTAAATCTAATTCCTATGTACATGATTGTGTCAGATTGGCAAAAGCTTATCCTGCGGTCAAACTATTTGCACCTATAGTTGTAACGAAACAAGCTCTTTCAATGTCTCCTCGAAAGTTAATATGCAAAATTCCTGTAAAGAAATCGTTTTCTCCCGATTGCATCTATCCTTTGACAAACATAGGAATTATTAATAGTGGTATTTTTGTTGATGTAGATGCTTATTTGCAGGTTGGTGGTTATAATGAAAATGTCTTTTTAGATTATTCTGATTATCAATTTATTGATAGGTTTTCTGTTGCTTTCAAAAATTTTTATTTGATAAATTCTGTAATTATCCAGGATTTTTCTAATAATCAAACAGATAAAATTCACTTGTTACATCGGTTTGTTCTTTTTCATCGAAGTCTTTCGCAGTATGAATGTAACAGTTTTTTTGATAAATATTGTCTTAGATTCATTGTATTGAAGCGGTGTTTATCACTCACTTTTCGTTGTAAATCGTTGTGTTTTATTAAGAGCTTTTTTGTAAAATATTTATTTTTATGATTTCCGTATGTATGGCTACCTACAATGGCGGTCACTATATAAGAGAACAACTTGACTCTATTTTGATGCAATTAGGTGAAGGAGACGAAATTATAATTTCTGATGATTCTTCTACCGATGATACGTTAGAAATCATCGCTTCTTATGCAGACAATAGGATTAAAATTTTTCCTGGCCAGCATTTCCATTCACCCGTATTCAATTTTGAAAATGCATTAAAACAAGCAAAGGGTGATTACGTTTTTCTTTCTGATCAGGATGATGTTTGGAAACTAGATAAGGTACAAGTGATGTTGGAGGAGTTGAAACGTTTCGCTTTGGTGGTATCCGACTGTATGGTGGTAGATAAGGAGGGTGGAGTTATACAAGATTCGTTTTGCTTTAGTGAAGTAAGGAAAACGGGGGTGGTAAGCAATATCTGGCGTAACAATTATTTGGGATGTTGTATGGCATTTAGGAGAGAAGTGCTTGATAAGGCACTACCTTTTCCTTCTCAAATAGCCATGCATGATATCTGGCTTGGACTGTGCGCTTCTGTTTTTTTTTCTACAACTTTTATTTCTGATAAATTGATTTGCTATAGACGTCATGGTAACAATGCTTCAGCTACAGCTGAGGCGAGTAATCTGCCTTGGACTTACCGGATTAGCTATAGGCTATATTTTATATGTCAGCTTGTTAAAAGATTTTTTGTTATTAAATTTTATAAAATATGGAAGTGATAAAAACCGAAATTGATGGGGTAGTAATCATAAAACCGCATTTGTTCAAAGATGGACGGGGGTATTTCTTTGAATCTTTCTCGCAAAAGGAGTTTGATGAAAAAGTGTGTCCGATATGCTTTGTACAAGATAATGAAAGTATGTCAAGTTATGGGGTGATGAGAGGGCTGCATTTTCAACGTCCGCCTTATGCCCAAAGTAAACTTGTGCGATGCGTAAAAGGCGTGGTACTTGATGTGGCTGTGGATATACGCAAAGGGTCGCCTACTTATGGACGGCATGTAGCTGTAGAATTGACAGAAGAAAACCATCATCAAATTTTCATTCCGAGAGGGTTTGCGCATGGGTTTAGTGTGTTGAGCGAAACTGCCGTGTTCCAGTATAAATGTGACAATTTTTATGTTCCGTCTGCTGATGGAGGAATTTCGATTCTTGACGGTTCATTGGGCATTGACTGGAATTTGCCTTCTGATAGAGTAATCCTTTCTCCCAAAGATATGAATCACCCTCTGTTAGAAAATTTAGATTCACCTTTTATATATAGAGAGGATTTATGAAAATCTCCCTTATAACCATTACCTACAACAGTACCTCCACTTTTCGTGATACGATAGAGTCTGTTCTGTTACAGACTTATCCTGATATTGAATATATCGTAGTGGATGGTGCCTCAAAGGATAACACAGTAGATATAATCAAAGAATATGAGCCTCGTTTTGAAGGACGTATGCATTGGATAAGCGAGAAAGATAAGGGAATTTATGATGCTATGAACAAAGGTATTCGTATGGCTACCGGTGATATAGTTGGAATCATAAACTCGGATGATTTTTATCATCGCACGGATGTGATAGAACAGGTGGCAAAAGCGTTTCAAGATAAGGCAGTTCAGGCGGTATATGGGGATGTGCGCTTTGTGAATCCTGATAATTTGGATAAAACTGTGCGCTATTATTCCTCTAAGAATTTCTCGCCAAGGCGTTTCCGTTACGGCTTTATGCCGGCACATCCCACTTTCTTTACTTATCGGGAATATTTTAAAGAGTGGGGTTACTATAAAACAGATTATAAGATAGCTGCAGATTATGAATTGTTGACAAGGTTTCTATATACTCATCGTTTGAAATCTAAATATTTGGATTTGGACTTCATGAAGATGAGGGTGGGAGGAGCAAGTACGGCTTCTATAAAAAGCAATGTGTTGCTGAACAAGGAGATAGTACGTGCATGCAAGGAAAATGGTATATGGACTTGTATGCCCTTACTCTTTCTGAAATATTTTGTAAAGGTATTTGAACTAGTCTTTACAAAAGAATGAGTTTTATGAATATAGATTTACGTTTTGATGAAAAGTAACTGCAAACCGTTCTGTATAGTTGTTGTGCTTTTTAATCCTACAGTAAATCAAGTGGAGTATTTTGTCGGCTTGTCTGAGAAATACCACGTTATTGCAGTAGATAATAGTGATTGCAGACTGAATATACAATTTCCGATAAATCTTTGATTATATCCCTTTTGAGAGGAATTTAGGGATTGCGTATGCTTTAAATGCAGGATTAAAAAGAGCCGGAGAATCCGGTAAATTTGCATGGGTTTTGACTTTAGACCAAGATTCTAAATTTGTCTGTATTGATGATTTTGTTAATAAAGCTTTTAAATGTATTGAATCGTATTCCAAAGTAGGAGTTGTAGCTCCTGTTTTTTCTGGTTTTTCTTCCAAATACGAAATTCGTCCTGGTCTAAGAAAAGTTGGTTCTGCTATGACTTCTGGTAGTCTTATCAATCTTTCTGCTTTTAATGAAATTTCTGGATTCAAAGATTTTCTATTCATTGATTTAGTTGATACTGATTTTTGCTTTAATTTGAGACTCCATGGTTATTCTATTTATCAAGTAAGAGATATTATATTAGAGCACCATTTGGGAAATGGCGGTCGCTCGATTTTTATATGCGGGCGTTATTTATGTAGTGTAACTAACCATCCTGCTTTCCGCATCTATTATATGATAAGAAATCTTTTGTGGATTACAGCAGAGTATAAATCATCTTTTCCTGCTGATTGTAAATTCTTGCGGAAAAGAATATGTGGGATAATCTTGAAAGTTATGTTCCTTGAAAATGATAAATGGAACAAAGTTAAAGCCATATATAGAGGATTTTATGACTATAAGCAGAAGAAATTTGGAAAATTACGATGGGATGAATAATTCATATCAGCATTTTATACTTACTCGCTTCAATATTAAGCTGTGGTCGAAAGACAAAAATGGGCAATCTACACAAACAGAAGAATGGCTGAAACAGCGTTTTGATTTGTTTGAAACATATTGTCTTCCTTCTATCCAAAAACAGACACAGAAAAACTTTAAATGGATAGTATTATTTGATGCCGATACTCCGGCTTTTTATAAAGAGAAGATTGCGAAATATCAGAAAGAGTGTAAGCATTTGGAACCTCGTTTTGTATCGGCAGAAAATGGACGTTATTTTGTGCGTATATTCAAGGAGAACATTGTGCAGGAAGTGAAAGAAGGGGATATTTTGATTACTACTTATCTGGATAATGATGATGCCTTGCGTAATGACTATGTGGAAGAGATACAAAGATTGGCTGCTACGACGTATAACAAGACTTTTATTGTGTTCAAATATGGGTTGCAGTATTTTGTGCAGTTGAATATTGCTACACGTATACCTTATAGAAACAATCATTTCATCTCGTTCGTGGAGAAGTGTACTTCTTCTTCTGCCATAAAAACAGTGGTTGGCTATGGTAGCCATATCAATGTGGGGAGCTATAAGGGTACGGATGTGTTGCGAATAGAGGATAAGCAGAAACCTATGTGGATAGAAGTTATTCATGATACCAATATGGATAATGATGTGAAGATGACGTTTGATACTTGTTTGATTACAGACCAAAATATGCTGGCTCAAGAATATGGCATATCTGTGATGCTATCGAAGCATTCTCGAAGAGTGTATCTTACGCATTTTCTCGTGCGTGCTCTGTCCGAAGTGGTAAGGCATGTTCGGCTACGTTTCACTGGACGGAAGTGGAATTGATTGTAAGTGAAAATTATATTTTATATATTATTGAATGATGAAAAAAATAGCATTAATTACCGGTATTACCGGTCAGGACGGGTCATTTTTGGCCGAGTTTTTGATAGAAAAAGGCTATGAGGTTCATGGCATTCTTCGCCGTTCTTCTTCTTTCAATACCGGACGCATTGAGCACCTGTATCTGGATGAATGGGTGCGTGACATGAAGAAAAACCGTTTGATAAATCTTCATTATGGGGATATGACGGATAGTAGTTCGCTGATTCGTATCATCCAGATGGTGCAACCCGATGAAATATATAATCTTGCCGCGCAAAGTCATGTGAAAGTAAGTTTTGATGTGCCTGAATATACTGCGGAATCGGATGCGGTGGGCACACTTCGCATGTTGGAAGCGGTTCGCATCTTAGGTTTGGAGAAAAAGACCAAAATTTATCAGGCTTCTACTTCCGAATTGTTTGGCAAAGTGCAGGAAGTCCCTCAGAAAGAAACGACTCCTTTTTATCCGCGTAGTCCATACGGAGTGGCAAAGCAGTACGGCTTTTGGATAACCAAGAATTATCGCGAAAGTTATGACATGTTTGCTGTGAATGGTATTTTGTTTAATCATGAAAGTGAACGGAGAGGGGAGACTTTTGTAACCCGTAAGATAACGCTGGCTGCTGCACGTATTGCCCAGGGTTTTCAAGATAAATTGTATTTGGGCAATTTGGATGCACGTCGTGACTGGGGGTATGCCAAGGATTATGTGGAATGTATGTGGCTGATACTTCAGCATGATGTTCCGGAAGATTTTGTAATAGCTACGGGCGAGATGCATACTGTTCGTGAGTTCGCTACTCTGGCTTTCAAAGAAGTGGGCATTGAGCTTCGTTGGGAAGGTGAAGGTGTAAATGAAAAAGGCATTGAGGTTGGTACCGGCAAGGTGCTGGTAGAGGTTGATGCCAAGTATTTCCGTCCTTGCGAAGTGGAACAGTTGTTAGGTGATCCGACAAAAGCAAAGACACTGTTGGGCTGGAATCCTACCCAGACAAGTTTTCCTGAACTAGTGAAGATAATGGCAGAGCATGACATGAAGTTTGTGAAGAAGTTGTATCTGAAAGCGCAAATTAGTGAGTGATTAGTAGGAAATCCCGTTCTGAAAAATAAATAATTGTCATGTAATATATTCCATGAACATACTTATTACTGGAATTCACGGTTTTGTGGGTTCCAATCTTGTGGTTGCCCTAAAGGAACAACATAGCCTTTATGGACTGGATATTGTTGCTCCTGAAAAAGAGGGGGTGATAAAGACTTTTTCCTGGAAGGATGTTGAGCCTGCTTCTTTCCCAATGCAGGAACTTCCGAAATTTGATGCCATTATTCATTTGGCAGGCAAGGCGCATGATACGAAGAACCAGTCTGCTGCTCAGGTGTATTTTGATATCAATACAGGACTGACACAGAAGATATTCGATTTCTTTGTGGAATCGTCTGCGAGAAAATTTATTTTCTTCAGTTCGGTGAAAGCTGCCGCTGACTGTGTAGTAGGGGATATACTGACGGAGGATATAGTACCGTCTCCGGTAGGTCCATACGGAGAAAGCAAAATAAAAGCCGAAGAATATATCCTTGGCAGGTTGAAAGTTGAAAATGAAAAGTTGAAAGTTGTCTCGTGTGACGACAAGGAAGTTTATATCTTACGCCCTTGCATGATTCACGGTCCCGGCAATAAAGGTAATCTGAATCTGCTTTACAATGTGGTGAAAAAAGGTATCCCTTGGCCTTTGGGAGCTTTTGATAACAGAAGGTCTTTTACTTCGATTGACAATCTTTGCTATGTTGTGGAAGGTTTGCTGACAAAAGAGGTGGCAAGCGGTATCTATCACATGGGGGATGATGAAGTTTTGTCTACAAATGAACTGATAGCCTTGATGTGTGTAGTCTTAGGGCGTAAGCCGCATATCTGGAAGGTGAACAAACGCATAATGGAAAGCTGTGCCGGATTGGGTGCTTTGCTGCATTTGCCTTTGAATTCTGAACGCTTGCGCAAATTGACGGAAAACTATGTGGTGAGTAATGCGAAGATTAAAGCTGCATTGGGAATTGAAAAAATGCCGGTGAAAGCAGAAGACGGGATTGTGAAAACAATAAAGTCATTTTCGGATTAGTAACTTGTTTGAAATAGAAGTACGGTTATGTATTACTTGATTATACTGGTTCTGCTGTTTGTGGCAGAACTTTTTTATTTTAGAATAGCAGACAAATGCAATATCATTGACAAGCCCAATGAACGGAGTTCCCATACAAGCATAACCCTTCGGGGCGGGGGAGTCATTTTCTATTTTGGAGCTTTGGCCTATTTCCTGACAAGTGGATTTGAATATCCCTGGTTCATGCTGGCATTGACTTTGGTGACGTTCATCAGTTTTGTAGATGATGTCCATTCCACTTCCCGGAAGCTTCGGTTATTGTTCCATTTCTCGGCTATGGGCTTGATGTTCTGGCAATGGGGATTGTTCTCCTTGCCTTGGTGGTGGATAATCATTGCTTTAATAGTTTGTACCGGTATCATCAATGCTTATAACTTTATGGATGGCATCAATGGGATTACAGGCGGTTATTCATTGGTGGTTTTGGGAGGGTTAGCTTACATCAATGCTTCAATCGTTCCTTTTGTTGAGCCTGTTTTTATTTATACAGTTCTTTGTGGGGTATTAGTGTTTTGTTTCTTCAACTTCCGTAAGAAGGCGAAATGCTTTGCCGGTGATGTAGGTTCTGTGAGTATTGCTTTCATTCTTCTTTTCCTGATAGGGAAGCTTATAATTCAGACCGGTGATTTTAGTTGGATTATCCTGTTGTCCGTCTATGGCGTTGACAGTGTCTTGACCATCATTCACCGTCTGATGCTTCATGAGAATATCGGTTTACCCCATCGGAAGCACATGTATCAGTTGATGGCAAATGAATTGAAGATGCCGCACGTAGTGGTTTCAGGGATTTATATGGCTGTACAAGTGATTGTGATAATGGGATATATGTACTTCTTGAATCATGGCTATATATATTTATCGTGTACTATTTTATTGCTTAGTATTATTTATATTGTATTTATGAAGAAATTCTTCTGCTTGCATATTTCTAATAGCAGGAGTGAAAAATAAAAAAGCAGAAATCAATGGATACTATCAGAGCCGCTATCCCGAAATCATTCGGATAGCGGCTTTTTTAAAATAGTACGTTTATCAAACGCACTATTCACGCAATTTTTTGTACTTTTGCCGACTGTTTAATAGACACATCCGAAAAACTTTAAAAAACGAAATAAAATGGCAGTAGAATTAAAAGACCTGACCAAACGCAGCGAGAATTATTCGCAGTGGTATAATGAGTTGGTGGTGAAGGCCGATCTGGCAGAACAATCGGCTGTGCGTGGCTGTATGGTGATCAAACCTTACGGATACGCTATCTGGGAGAAAATGCAGCGTCAGCTGGACGATATGTTTAAGGAAACGGGACACGTGAATGCCTATTTTCCTTTGCTGATTCCGAAGTCTTTCCTCAGCCGTGAAGCGGAACATGTGGAAGGTTTTGCAAAGGAGTGTGCAGTAGTAACACACCATCGTCTGAAAAATGCTCCTGACGGTAGTGGGGTAATCGTAGACCCGGAAGCTAAACTGGAAGAAGAACTGATTATTCGCCCTACTTCTGAAACCATCATCTGGAATACTTATAAGAACTGGATTAATTCTTACCGCGATCTGCCTATTTTGTGTAATCAATGGGCGAACGTGATGCGTTGGGAAATGCGTACCCGCCTCTTCCTGCGTACTGCAGAATTCCTGTGGCAGGAGGGACATACAGCTCACGCCACTCGCGAAGAAGCTGAAGAAGAAGCAGTGCGTATGCTGAACGTATATGCTGAATTTGCTGAGAAGTATATGGCTGTTCCTGTTGTGAAAGGTGTGAAATCTGCCAATGAACGTTTTGCCGGTGCGCTGGATACTTATACTATTGAAGCTATGATGCAGGACGGAAAAGCTCTGCAAAGTGGTACGTCTCACTTCCTCGGACAGAATTTTGCCAAGGCATTCGACGTGCAGTTCGTGAACAAGGAAAATAAAATGGAATATGTTTGGGCTACTTCATGGGGGGTATCTACCCGTTTGATGGGAGCACTGATCATGACTCACTCTGATGACAACGGACTTGTACTGCCTCCTCATCTGGCTCCGATACAGGTGGTTATCGTGCCTATCTATAAGAATGCCGAGATGCTGCAGAAGATTGATGAGAAGGTAGCTGGTATCGTCGCTAAACTGAAATCTATGGGCGTTTCGGTGAAATATGATAATGCCGATAACAAACGTCCGGGTTTCAAGTTTGCAGACTATGAATTGAAAGGTGTACCTGTACGACTTGTGATGGGGGGGCGTGATCTGGAAAACAATACAATGGAAGTAATGCGTCGCGATACGCTGGAAAAAGAAACCCGTTCTTGTGATGGTATCGAGGAATACGTAAAAGATCTGTTGGAAGAAATTCAAGCAAATATTTACCAGAAGGCTCTCAACTATCGTAACTCTCACATCACGAAAGTAGATAGTTACGACGAATTCAAGGAAAAGATTGAAGAAGGTGGCTTTATCCTTGCCCACTGGGATGGTACTACTGAAACTGAGGAGAAGATCAAGGAAGATACAAAGGCTACTATCCGCTGTATTCCTTTCGAAACTTTCCTGGATGATGATAAAGAACCGGGTATCTGTATGGTGACCGGTAAACCATCGGCTTGCCGCGCTTTGTTTGCTCGTTCTTATTAATAGAATTTCAGTAAGATTATAGGAGAGGGCTGCACTTCCGTATAGGAGGATGCAGCCCTTTTGAGTTTAGAACAACTGTGTTTTCAGGCCGAATGACAAACTGAGGTAATCTTTAGGTTTCAGGTATTTATTGACAAATGCACTTACTACATACAGGTCGCAGGTACTGATCTCATAGTAAAAAGTGACGGCTCTTGCTCCCAAGCGCCAACGTGGAGGAATATTGTACGTCAGCCGTTGCCCAAGGAAAATATGGATACGTATCCTGGACGAAAAACCATAATATCCTTTGGGGTATCGCTCGGGTTCATTGGTCCAGAACTCGTCACCAAATACTGTATTGAAATACATTCCACAGGCAAGTGGTTCTATAGAAAATTCCTTTCCTAAATCAATACTCCAAGGCATGTAATTCTGCTTTAGAGTCATAGTGATTTTGGTACGTTTGGAATGATATTTGGGTAGGAAACCGAGAAATATATCTGTTTCCCATTGGTTACGTTTTCCGTAATCCCATCCTGTACCTAAAGACAATAATCCCATATTACCGGCAAATTGCAGTTTTGTATGCGTGGGAATCAGGCTTTCCCAATGTTTCCGGTAACGATGGATTCGTTTATCGTAGCGGCTGTAATGCTTATTGCTAATGTCGGCACTGTCTATTTTAGTTTTTCCTTTCTCTATCCATACAGTGTCATATTTAGTAATGATAACGGTATCTCTGCATATCTGTTGCGGCTCTATGGCAATTGTTTTTGCTTCCTGGGCACAGACAGATGGCGAACATACGAGAAAGAAACACGACAGTATTTTAAAAATAGACCACTTCACGCTCATATCCGTCGGGTGTTACAGTGAATATATAGTAGGTGCGGTTTTTCATGCAGTCATTCATGTAATACATCACACCATCTTCGAAAAGATCTTCTTCAAATAAATGATGTTCATGACCCGCTGTACAGAATAGTAAGTTGGGAAATTGTGTGATGGCATACTGAAAAACATGAGCTACGTTATTGTTGAATTCGTAGCAGAAGGGGCGGATGTGCATCGCGAATATAGTACGATCGTACTCCTCGCGGCGCTCTTCAAGCTGACTGGAGATAAAATCAAAGTCCGGAATAGGGCGTGAATAGTCATACTCAATAGCATTGGTATTCAGACAGACAAACTTGATACGTCCGGCAATAAAAGAGAAATTAGGTTCACCAAAAATAGCACGATAAGTATCTTCGCCTGTGCCGATGCAGTCATGATTGCCAAGCAGACCGACATAAGGAACTTTCAGTTTATTCATGATGTCTCGTTGCCACAGGAATTCATCGGTGACTCCGAAGTCGCTGAAGTCTCCGGTGTGAACAACGAAGTCAATATCATTCCGCTTATTGAGGTGATTAACAAAGTCTAAGGTCTCATCATACCAGCGTTGTGAATCACTTATGGTAGCAAAACGAAGGGTGGTTTTATCCTTACAATTAGCTTCTATCTTTTGGATATTATAGTTGTTAATATTTGTCTGACCGCTAATACGTACGTCGTAGGGGTGATAGTCTATCATATCGCAGCCACTCACGCATAAGCCTATAAGCGGTAAGAGTAAAAGTTTAGATAGCTTCATGTGTTATGAAATTAATGTTATTAATACCTATTATAGAGAAAACTGGCTGCAAATATAGAGTTTTCTTTTTGATAAATGCTTGTCTCATCTTCTTTTTTTCTGTTCTCTTTATGCTGAACGGCTTTCGGGTGGTTGTCTATTTTTTAGACGGAGCTGTCTAATTATTAGACACTTGATGATTGGATTTGGAAAGCTAATTTCTTGATAATAAACGGTTTTTAAGTTTTGGCACGCTTTCTGCATTTATATAGAGAGAATATCATATAATTAAAATCTTGCATGATCTATGAAGTCACTTTATTATGTCACTCAAACTTTACTGCATAGTCGCAGTTCCAATCTGATAAAGATTATCTCTCTCACTTTGGGAGTTACGGTCAGTATTCTCATTTTTGCCCGTCAGGCATTCGAACTCAATTATGATACATGCTATGAAGATTACGAGCGGCTATATATAATAAAGAACATCTACTTGCTGAATGAAAAGATTACAGAGTCACACAATACTTATGGTCCAGTTGCTGCTGCTATTGCCGACGCTTTTCCTGAAGAGGTGGAAAGTGTCACTGTCACCCAGCAATGGTTTGCCAATACCGGTTGGTATAAGGATGACAGCCGCTTTGCCTGTAACGCAATGACGGGTGATTCTTGTTTCTTCTCTACCCTGGGTATTCGCCTGCTGGCAGGCAATCCGAATGAACTGACTAATCCGGATGTTATCTTTATCAGTCGAGATATGGTGCGTGAAGTGTTTGCTGATCAGAATCCAATAGGACAAACGCTGAAAATGAACAGGGAGTTGCCTATGACTGTGAAAGGAGTATTTGAAGATTTCCCTGAGAATTCTTCACTATATGGTACGCAGATAGTGATTTCCCTTGCCAGTTCCTTTAAGCATGACTGGGGATATTGGGGATGGGATGGTGGTGACGGCTATACTTCCTTTGTGCGCTTGCGGCATGCTGAAGATGCCGAACGGATTATTGCACGTTCACCTGAACTTGTGAAACGCTTCTTTGGCGATTATCCGGATTTTAAACTTGCTATAGGGCTTACTCCGGTAAAAAATTTTCGTATGGATGATGGAGTCAGTTCTATGCGTATTGTATGGATACTGCTTACACTGGCCACTACTATTCTTTTTATAGTGACACTGAATTATATCCTGATATCTATTTCATCCATGAGTCGGCGTGCTAAATCCATTGGCGTGCACAAATGCAATGGGGCGGATGGAAGTACTATTTTCAGTATGTTTATTCTGGAGACAGCTATTATTCTGCTGGTTTCACTGGGATGCATGGCGTTATTATTGGTTAACTTCCAAGAACCGATAGAAGATTTGCTCAACGTTACGCTTGCCGGACTCTTTGGCTGGGAGAATATATGGGCATCACTTTGTGTGATCGGTTTTCTGTTTGTTGTAGGTGGCGTACTGCCGGGGCATGTGTTCTCACGTATTCCTGTTACGCAGGTTTTCCGCCGGTATACTGAAGGCAAGAAAGGGTGGAAGCATCCGTTGCTTTTCGTACAATTTTGCGGTGTGGCTTTCATCTTTGGATTGTTGGGGGTGGTTTTGTTGCAAAGTCGTCACGTCACTACACGCGACAGAGGTTTTGATCCGGCAGGTATTGCTGTTGCCTATACATCGTTTGCAAACAGCGAAAATGCTCGTAGTACATTAGTAAATTTGCCTTATGTGGAAAGTGCAGCCAGTGGCAGCGATATGATTCTGGGAGGGCTGTCTGGTGAGTTCGTGACTACAGATGCAGGAAAAGATTACAGTATGCGCTGGCTGAGGGTAGATAAAGACTATGTCCCCTTCCTGGGATTGAAGTTTAAAGAAGGCCGAAACTTGACTAAAGCTAACGAGGTGTTGGTGAATGAAAAATTTCTGGAAGTGATGCGTTGGGAGGAGAACCCTATAGGCAGGCAAGTACGCAATCAGGAAGAAATATATGGTACTATTGTAGGTGTATTGAAAGATTTTCCTACTGCCGATCCTGCCTATGTAGCAACTCAACCTCTGTTTATTACCTATACTCCCCATTTTAACTATACAGTGATGCTTCGTCTGAAAGAACCGTTTGATGATAACCTTCACCGTTTGAATGAAGACTCACGTGAGGTATTCCCACAAAATGACTTGATTTTCACTTCATATAAGGATAAGGTGGATTTCCAGAAGCGAAGTGTTACGGACTTTCGCAATGCTACGATATTGGCAGCTATTACCATTTTATTCATTACCCTAATGGGACTGATAGGATACATCAATGATGAAATGCAACACCGGAGCAAAGAAATTGCCATCCGTAAAGTGAACGGGGCTGATGCGATATCTATCCTTATGCTTCTTTCTAAAGATGTGTTCAGGATTTCTATGCCTGCTGTTATCATCGGTATAATAGGAGCGTGGTATGTAGGTAATATGTGGCGAGAGCAGTTTATTGACACGGCAGCATTTCCGCTGATATACTATATATTGATAGCACTTGGAGTATTGGGTATTATTATCGGTTGTGTTATTTGGCGTTCCTGGCAAATAGCCGATGAAAATCCGGTGAAGAGTATTAAGAGTGAATAATAAAGAGATAATTAATAACATATAATTAAAAAACATCATGATTGAAATTAATGACATCAGCAAAGTATTCCGTACATCGGAAGTGGAAACAGTAGCGTTGAACCACGTGAATCTCAAAGTGAAAGAGGGGGAGTTTGCAGCTATTATGGGACCGTCAGGTTGCGGAAAATCAACCCTGTTGAATATTCTGGGATTACTAGATAATCCGACGGAAGGTTCATATAAACTTTTGGGACAGGAAGTAGGGAATCTGAAAGAAAAAGAGCGTACACGCGTTCGTAAAGGTAAACTGGGTTTTGTATTCCAAAGCTTCAATCTGATAGACGAACTGAATGTGTATGAAAATGTGGAATTGCCTTTGACTTATCTGGGAATCAAAGCTTCTGAACGTCGCCGGATGGTGGAAGATATACTGAAACGAATGAATATCAGTCATCGTGCAAAACACTTCCCGCAACAGCTTTCCGGTGGTCAGCAGCAACGTGTAGCCATTGCTCGTGCTGTAGTTACTAATCCTAAGCTAATACTTGCCGATGAACCGACCGGTAACCTGGATTCTAAGAATGGTGCAGAAGTAATGAATCTGCTGACAGAGTTGAACCGGGAAGGGACTACCATTATCATGGTGACACACTCTCAGCACGATGCTTCTTTCGCCCATCGTACGATTCATTTGTTCGATGGCAGTATAGTGGCAAGTGTTGCAGCACAGGAAATGTAAGTTACGATTATTACAATATTAAAGTATGAAACAAATCTATTATGTCATAAGGACTTTATTACGTGGACGCGGTTCGAATATTATCAAAGTCATTTCCCTTGGATTGGGATTGACGATGAGTATTTTGCTGTTTTCTCGTGTGGCTTTTGAACAAAGTTACGACACCTTCTACAAAGACTATGACAATTTATATCAGATATTCTCTATTTTTTCAGCTGATGGTGAACAGTTTGAGCCTCAAAAGCAAAACTGTGGCCCCGTGGCAGGTGCCATATTGGAAAACTTCCCGAAAGAAGTGGAAGCAGCCACCAGTATCGCCTATTTTCTCGGTGGTCCGTTGTATAATGGCAGTGTTCGTTTCGATGATGAGATCCTGTTGGCTGACTCACTTTTTTTCCGAACTATGGGTATTGAGGTACTGAGCGGAAATCCGGAGGATGAACTGGTACAACCGGATGTTATTTTTTTGAGCGACCGCTTGGCACAGAAAATCTTCGGCGGCGAAAATCCTATTGGAAAAGTGCTGAGCTACAATAAAGAAATAACATTTACAGTGAAGGGGACTTATGCTGCTTTACCGGAAAACACTACGATGCGTCCCGAGGGAGTTGTATCTATGCCTACAGCCTGGAGTCGCAGTTGGGGTAACTATTCCTGGCGTGGGGGAGACAGTTACTACGAATATATCCGTTTCCGTCCGGGAGCTGACAAAGAGATTATCAATGCTCGACTGGATGACATGATACAGAAATATCGACCGGAAGAGGATAAGAAAGCTTATGGCTATACAGCTTTTGTGAAACCTATCCGTGATGTATATCGAAACGAAGACCAAGTGAAACGGATGGATAGCATTATGAGTATCCTAGCTCTTGCAATTCTTTTTATTGCAGCACTAAACTATGTATTGATATCCATCTCCTCGCTTACTTACCGAGCAAAAGCGGTGGGAGTACATAAGTGTAGTGGTGCAAGCGGAGGTACTGTATTCTCAATGTTTCTTCTGGAGACAGGTATTATCATTGTACTGGCTCTGGTGTTAATGGGACTGATATTGCTTAACTTTCAGGAGTTTATAGAAGATACTACCGCAGCCAAGCTGAGTGTACTTTTTGCACCCGATCGTATTTGGGTACCGCTTGCTGTAGTGTTGGTTCTTTTTGTTGTGGGGGGAGTATTGCCTGGTAGATTATTTGCGCGGATACCGGTGTCGCAGGTTTTTCGTCGCTATACGGAAGGTAAGAAGGGGTGGAAACGTCCATTACTTTTTATCCAGTTCGCAGGTGTGGCCTTTATCTGTGGACTGATGTATGTAGTGATGGCGCAGTACAATTATGTGAAAGATAAAGATATGGGATATAATCCGCAGCGTGTAGCTGTGGGGAATGCTTATTTTGGTAGTGAGGAGGAGAGTGGACCGGCATTGCAGTTTTTCCGTGGTCTGCCTTATGTAGAAGAAGTTTCTTCCGCGGTCAGTACCCCTATCTGGAGCTATAGTGGCTCAATGATTGAAGGAGAAAGTGGACAGTCCCTCTTCTCAACACGCTACAGTTTTGCTCTTGAAGATTACTTTAAAATGATGGGTATGACAATGAAGGAAGGTCGTGCTCCGCGTGCAGCAGATGAAATAGTAGTGAATGAGGCTTTTGCGGAGAGGATGCGTTGGGGAGACAAGGCTTTGAACCACCCGTTACGTACAGAAGGCAAGAATTTTAAAGTCGTAGGTATATTGAAAAATTTTCATATAGGTTCCTATTACCAGCCACAGGATGTCATAATGTTCGGATATACCCGTACTTTCGGTAATACTGTCCATGTGCGTCTCAAAGAACCTTTTGCTGAGAATTTACGGCGTCTGAACAAAGACGTAAACGAAGCTTATCCGGACAAAACGATTGACTTTGCCGGATTGGAACAACGAATATTGGAACGGTATAATCCGGTTCGTGTCTTTAGCAATGCTACGATATTGGCTGCGGTAACCATGTTCTTTGTCATGCTGATGGGCCTGATAGGTTATACTACTGATGAAGTGCGCCGTCGTTCCAAAGAAATTGCCATTCGTAAAGTGAATGGGGCGGAATCTTCGGGGATATTGGAGTTACTTTCAAAGGATGTCCTTTATGTAGCGGGACCGGCTGTCATTATCGGTATTATTGCCTCTGCGTACGTCAACGAGATGTGGATGGATCAGTTTGCTGCACAGGTGCCGCTTTCGTGGCCGGTATATGTGCTGATAGCATTGGTTATCCTGCTACTTATTGTAGCTTGCGTCATCTGGAAGTCATGGCGGATAGCGAATGAGAATCCGGTGAATAGTATTAAGAGCGAATAAAGAAGTTTTTAGGGTATGAAGCAAATCTATTATGTCATTCAAACGTTGCTGCGCGGGCGTGGTTCTAATGTAATCAAGGTTATTTCTCTTGGACTGGCTTTGACGATGAGTATTCTGCTTTTCGCTCGTGTAGCATTTGAGAAGAGTTGTAATACCTGCTACAAGGACTATGACCAGCTTTATCAGGTTTTCTCTATTTGGACTATAAATGGAGAACGTGACAAAGAACCAAGCGAGATGAACTTACCGGTGGTTGCGGGGACTATCCTTGAGAGCTTCCCGGATGAAGTGGAAGCTGCTGTCACCATTTGTAAGTATATGGTTACTGGTCCGTTATACAATGGTAGTGTACGTTTCGGTGATAATAAGATTATGGCTGATTCTCTCTTTTTCCGTACCATGGGTATTGAGGTGCTGACGGGAGATGCCGTACGAGAACTGCAACAGAAAGATGTTGTCTTTCTCAGTGATCGTCTGGCTCGGAAAATATTTGGTAATGAAAATCCTATCGGGAAGGTGATAAGTTACGACAAACAAATACAGTTGACTGTGAAGGGGACGTATGTCGCTGTGCCTGAAAATTCCACGATGAATCCGGAAGCTGTAATTTCTCTTGCTACGGCATGGAGTCGGGGATGGGATGATAATAATTGGAAAGGAGGAGATTCTTATTTTCAATACATTCGTTTCCGTCCAGGCGCAAAGGTAGATATTGAAAAGTTTAGTTCCCGTTTGGATACCATGGTTCAAAACCACGTTCCTCAAGATCTGATGCAGGGAGTAGGTTGTATACTTTTTGTGAAATCTATTTACGATGTATATCAGGATAGTGATATAACGAAACGTATGGTTTATATTATGAGTATTTTGGGATGTGCCATTCTGTTTATTACTGCACTGAACTATGTACTTATTTCCATTTCTTCTTTGGTGTATCGTGCTAAGGTAGTCGGGGTACATAAGTGTAGTGGCGCTTCTGGAAGTGCTATTTTCGGTATGTTTTTGCTGGAAACAGGCATTATGTTATTTATGGCAATGGGAGTAATGGTGGTACTGCTGTACAATTTCCGTGAACTTATAGAAAATACGATGGAAGTACGTATCAGATCACTCTTTATGCCGGAACGTCTTTGGATCCCGGTACTGGTGTTGTTAATATTGTTTGTGGTTGGTGCTGTACTACCGGGACAATTGTTTGCCCGGATACCTGTGTCGCAGGTTTTCCGTCGCTATACAGAAGGTAAGAAAGGTTGGAAACGACCGTTACTTTTTATTCAATTTGCAGGTGTAGCTTTTATTTGTGGATTAATGTGCGTGGTAATGGCTCAATATCACTATGTGCTGAACAAAGATATGGGATATAATGCCCGGAATATAGTTACTGGTCGTCAGCTTTATTTTGGCAATGAGGCAGAACGTGGTGTAGCTCGTCGGTTTTTGGGTAGTTTATCTTATGTAGAATCGGTAGAGTCTGCTTCTTGTCCGCCGTGTGTGGCAATGAGTGGCATGATGGTATTTAATGAAAGTGGGCAGGCTCAACTTTCTTCACGTTATTGTACAGCAACAGAGGGATATTTGAAAATGATGGGAATGGTTCTTAAAGAAGGACGTATGGCACGTGAGCGAAATGAAGCAGTGGTAAATGAAACTTTTGTCAAGATGCTATGTTGGGGAGATGATGTCTTAGGGCGTACAATACACAATGGGCACACTAGTCTGGGTGATCTTAAAGTTGTGGGAATACTGAAGGATTTTCAGATGAATTCTTATTATGTTCCACAACAACCACTTATCGTTCGGCACAATGAGTTTGGTGGTTGCATCCATATTCGTCTCAAAGAACCTTTTACAGCGAATCTTCGCAAACTGAACAGCGATGCATCTGCTGCTTTCCCCGACAAAACTGTGGATTTTACTTCTTTGGAACAAGAAATCCGGGAATTGTACAATGTTGTCCATGTCTTCCGTAATGCAACGGTGTTGGCAACTATAGTAATGTTTTTCGTTATGATAATGGGGTTGATAGGCTACGTTACTGACGAGGTACGCCGCCGTTCCAAAGATATTGCCATCCGTAAGGTGAATGGTGCTGAAGCATCGACAATCCTGGACTTATTGTCGCGCGATGTATTTTATGTAGCAGCTCCGGCAGTTACTATTGGTACGGTAGGAGCGTGGTACGTTAACGGGATGTGGATGGATCTTTTTGCTGTGCAAGTACCCTTGGGGTGGCCTGTATATGTATTGGTAGCGATTGCTAATCTGGCGATAATTACAGCATGTGTCATCTGGAAGTCATGGCGGATAGCCAACGAAAATCCCGTACAGAGCATAAAGAGCGAATAAGTTCATTTATATGTTTTCGTCTTGCTTACAGGTATCTGTAGGGCGGAATAAAAAGGGTGTAGCCTTCTGGACCGGATGGCTACACCCTTTGATATGGATGGTGTAGCCCTTTTGGGGGTAGGGTTACACCCTTTGGGGGTGAAGGTTATACCCTCTGTAGTAGTGGTGTAAATTACTCACAAAACACCCTCTTTGTTTTTCTTTCGTATATATACTCCCAGCACAATCAGGGCTGTAATAAAAGCAAAAAAATCGGCAACGGGCATACTGGTCCAGATACCATCCAATCCTATAAAACGGGGGAAGAAGATCAGACCGGGAAGCAGATATAAAAGTTGCCGGGTGAGCGAAAGGAATATACTGATTTTAGCTTTTCCGATACTCTGGAAAAAGTTACCGATCACAATCTGGGCACCCACCAATGGGAACATCAGCACACAAATGCGGACACCGCGGGAAGCAATATCAATCAGTTCCTGATCATTTGTGAAGATAGCGGATACTGCATGTGGGAAAAGTTCGCAAATAAGGAAACCGCTGCTTGTGATACACACACCGGTCAGAATGCTCAGTTTCAGTGTTTGTTTCACACGGTCGTGCTTTTGTGCACCGAAGTTATATCCTACGATGGGCTGCATACCCATAGTCAATCCTAACACAATCATTATATAGAGGGTGAGCAGGCGATTGATGATACCATAAGCTCCGATAGCCATATCACCCCCGTGACGTTGCAACGAGTTATTAATGATAATCACAATAGCACAGGCACATACATTCATCAGGAAAGGAGACATACCAATTGAAAAGATGCTACTGATGATGCGCTTTTTCAGTTTCCAAAAGTCCGGGCGGAAACGAACGAAACTGTCCTTATTAAGAAAATGTTTCACCACCCATACCATACCGATGAACTGTGAAATAACGGTTGCCGTAGCTGCTCCGCGAATTCCCCAGTCAAAATGGAAAATAAAGATAGGAGCAAGGATGATGTTACAGACCACTGTTACCATGGAAGTCAACATTGCCTTTTTAGGATATCCTGTGGCACGCATAATATTGTTTAGCCCGATCATTGTATAAGTAATTGGGGTTCCTGCCAGGATAATTTGCATGAAGTCACGTGCATAGGGTAATGTTTCGGAACTGGCACCGAAGAATCTCAATATATCATCCAGAAACAGAAAAGCAAGTCCGCCGAATACTACTGCATTGATTAGGCAAAACATCAGTGTGTTTCCCAATACCTCAGTTGCTCCGTCTAAATCTTTCTGCCCCAGACGGATGGAGGAAATGGTAGAACCACCTGCCGATACCAGCGTACAGAATGCTACCACAAGGTTCATCAAAGGGAATGTAATAGCTAATCCGGCAATACCCATTGCACCTACACCATGACCTATGAAAATGCTGTCGATAATGTTGTACAGAGAAGTTATCGTCATACCGATAATAGCGGGTATTGAATACTGTAACAGCAGTTTTCCGATGCTCTCGGTACCTAATATGTGAGGGTTATTATCCATAACTATTTATCTAAAGAAAGTGATGAGTCCGCGTTCGTCCGCTCCGGTCCGTGTCGTCCGCGTATCTGCATTCGCAGCAAAGTTACTCATTTATTTGCTCGGTTCAAGGATTATTATGACCTTTGTGTCGTAATAGATAAGGTATTAACATTATAAGGTAAAAGAAAGTTTATATGGCTGAAACTAAAAACATCGCCGTTCTCTTCGATTTCGACGGTGTCGTTGTCGACACAGAGACGCAGTACAGCGTTTTTTGGCATAAAATGGGAGTAGATTACTTAGGTATGGAAGATCTGGAAAGTCGTGTAAAGGGGCAGACCCTGATGTATATCTACGATACCTTCTTTCCCGGTATGACAAAAGAGAGAGAGGAAATCACTGTAGGTCTCGACCGCTTCGAACAGGATATGTCATACGATTTTATTCCTGGAGTGGAGGAATTTATTGCCGATCTTCACCGTAATGGTGTGAAAATGGCTGTAGTTACCAGTTCCAATGATAAGAAAATGGAAGCTGTATACCGTGCTAAACCTGAAATCAAAAGTATGTTCGACCGTATTCTCACGGCAGAAATGTTCACTGCTTCTAAACCTGCACCCGATTGTTTTCTGCTTGGTATGGAAGTATTTGACACTACGCCTGAAACAACTTATGTTTTTGAGGATTCCTTTAATGGGCTGAAAGCCGGAATGGCTTCCGGAGCTACAGTTATTGGTCTGGCTACCACTAACTCACGGGAAGAAATTACCCCGTTGTGCCACTATGTTCTGGATGATTTCCAGGGATTCACTTACGATAAATTAACTGAATTGCACAAGTAAAGGGAAAAAGGATTACCTTTGCGGCGATAAATAAAAGTACGAACTACAATTTACGATATATGATTTGCAACGTGTATCTGTACACAGTCAAAATTGTACATTGTAAATGATTAAATTGTAAATGAAACTATGGCTGGATATATTTCAGATGACACTCGTAAAGTGACTACTCATCGCCTTGTTGAAATGAAGCAAAGAGGCGAAAAAATTTCTATGTTGACATCCTATGATTACACTATGGCACAGATTGTGGATGGTGCAGGTATGGATGTAATCCTTGTGGGTGATTCTGCCAGTAATGTAATGGCTGGTAATGTGACGACACTTCCGATCACCCTTGATCAGATGATCTATCATGCTAAGTCTGTAGTTCGCGGAGTAAAACGTGCTATGGTTGTAGTGGATATGCCTTTCGGTTCTTACCAGGGCAATGAGATGGAAGGTCTTGCTTCTGCCATCCGCATTATGAAAGAGAGTCATGCAGATGCCTTGAAACTGGAAGGTGGCGAAGAAATAATAGGTACTGTAAAGCGTATTTTGAGCGCAGGTATTCCTATTATGGGGCATCTGGGACTGATGCCGCAATCTATCAATAAGTATGGTACTTACACTGTTCGTGCTAAGGATGATGCCGAAGCTGAGAAACTGGTACGTGATGCCCATCTGCTGGAAGAGGCAGGATGCTTTGCCATTGTGTTAGAGAAAATTCCGGCGGAATTGGCAGAACGTGTAGCAAGTGAACTTACTATTCCTATTATCGGTATTGGTGCCGGTAGTGGAGTAGACGGACAGGTGCTGGTAATTCAGGATATGCTGGGTATGAATAATGGTTTCCGTCCTCGTTTTTTACGTCGTTATGCCGATTTGCATACGATAATGACTGATGCTATAAGCCGTTATATATCTGATGTGAAGAACTTAGATTTCCCGAATGAGAAAGAGCAATATTGATAATCTTTGGTCGCTGGGATTTATGCGAATATGCATGGCTAATTTCCTGTTGTTTGCATCCCTATATATGCTATTTCCGGTACTACCTGCGGTGATGGTGTCACGCTTAGGCGTTTCTACTGCACAGATGGGTAGTATGTTTTTGGTGTTTGCGGTGGGTATGTTCCTTGTAGGGCCATTTCACGCATATCTGGGAGATGCATATAAGCGAAAGCACGTGCTTGTCTACTCTACATTTATAATGTTGGCAGCGACAGTGGGTTATCTATTTGCTGATACTTTTACGAAATTGCTGTTACTTGCCGTTGTGCAGGGAGGAACTTTCGGATTAGCAGCCACAGCGGGAATTACAGTTGCTATTGATATTACAAATTCTCCGCGCCGTAGCGCAGGGAATATGACGTATGCTTTGGCGGCTCGTCTGGGTATGCTGGTGGGAGTGGGAGTAGGAGTATGGATGTTCCAGCTCAAAGGCTTCAGTATGGTAGTGTATCTTTCCGCATTGTGCGGTATATTTAGTATACTGTTTGCATTGCGGGTGTATGTTGCTTTCCGTGCCCCTATAGGTATAGGACGTTGTAATATCGACCGTTTTTTACTGTCACGGGCTTGGCTGCCTGCCCTCAATGTAGTGCTGATAGCTTTTGTGTCGGGGATAGTAATACCTATAATAAAGGATGGGGATTACAGTGCGACTTTCTTCCTGCTTGTTTTGGTGATACTTACAATACCTCTTACGAAGATATTCGTCAAGCTTTCGCAGCATTGCCAGCGTGGAACAGCCAATACAACTTGCCATTTGGCTATGGAAACGGGGATTTTAATAGGTATTGCAGTATGTTGCTTCCTGTCAAACAACATAGAACTGTATTCTATGTATGAAGACGGTTCCTGTGTTGGGCAGCCACACTTTTATGCAGATTTTCAATTGATCTATAAAATCATAGGTGTGGGAATCATTGTAGCACTACTGTTTTATTTTCTACTGACACGTCCCTATTATAAGAGAAGACGAGTGAGATAAACCCGTGTCAAAACAAATATGGGATAAAAATAATCCCTCCAATGATTGCCGCCGCAACAGCGCATACCAGCACTGCACCGGCGGCAATATCTTTTACTTGTCCTGCAATGGGATGACGCTCCGGTGATACCAGATCCACCAATCTTTCAATTGCTGTATTGAAAAGTTCCGCAGCTACGACCACACCAATACAAAGGATAATGATCATCCATTCCGTACGTGTAATGTCAAAAAGAAACCCTGCACCTATCACGATTATTGTAGTAATCAGATGGAAACTAAGGTTCTGTTCTTTCCCAATACATTGTCGGATGCCTTTCCAAGCGTATCCAAAGCTTCGGATTTGTTTCTTAAAATCGTATTTCATATTCAATAGTTACATGTTACAAGCTACAAGTTACAAGTAGATTTGTGAAGGCATACTGAAAAGTACTAGTCACTTGTAGCTCGTAGCTTACTCAGTTTCTTGAAACTTGTTTCACTCCTTTTACTGTTCTCAACTTTTTTATAAGTGTTTCCAAACGTCCCGTATCGCCTACCATAATTGTCATAGTGCCGGAGAATAGTCCGTCATGAGAGTCTATACCGATGGAGCGTAGAGAAATATCATTTTCTTTAGATATGATCGAGGTGATGTTAGTTACAATACCAATATCATCATGGCCTACCACACGAAGCGTTATAGGATATTGTGTACCTTGCGATTTACCTGCCCAACGTGCTTTTACAATCCGGTATCCGAATCGTTCGCGTAGTTGAGTGGCATTGGGACAATCGCTACGATGTATCTTAATACCACCGGTCACACTCACAAAGCCAAATACATCATCTCCATAAATCGGGTTACAGCAACGTGCTAACTTGAAGTCCAACCCTTTCAGATTCTGATCGATTACCAGTACATCTTCTTTTGAACGAGTGATTTCATCATTCTGCGTTTGTTGTAGGTTATATCCTTCAGCACTACGGTATATAATGTCGTCATGCGTATCATTTTCCCGTCTCTGTTGTTCCAGATATTTGTCGATAATTTCGTTTACATCCAATGTTTCATCGGCAATGTTTTGATAGAAGTCAGTCACAGTCTTGAAACCGAGGCGTTTAATGAGGCGCATCATGACAGCTTCATCATATTCTATTTTCCGGTTTTTGAATTTCCTTTCAATAGTTTCTTTGGCAAAGGCATGCTGGCGGGCAACCATCTCTTTCAAAGCTTGGCGTATCTTGGTACGTGCTTTGGAGGTAGTCACGATGTTCAGCCAGTCCTGCTTCGGTGTCTGGGTATTCGAGGTCATGATTTCTACCTGATCACCACTGTTCAGTACCTGACGAAGTTGCGCATTCTTGCCATTAACTTTTGCACCGATACACTTGCATCCCAATTTACTATGGATATGAAAAGCAAAATCCAGCACTGTGGCACCTTTACCTAACTTAAACAGATCACCTTTCGGGGTGAACACGAAGACTTCATCCTCATACAAATCCAGTTTGAACTGGTCCATAGCTTCCAATCCATTGCTATCTGAATTTTCCAAAGCCTCACGTACCGTAGTCAGCCATTCATCCAATCCTGTTTCACCTTTCACACCTTTATAACGCCAGTGGGCGGCCAAGCCTCGTTCAGCAATATCATCCATGCGTTCAGTACGTATCTGTACTTCTACCCATTTGCCTTCAGGGCCCATCACGGTGATGTGCAATGATTCGTAGCCATTACTTTTGGGTACGGATAACCAGTCGCGCAGACGTTTAGGATTGGGTTGATACATATCTGTTACAATGGAATAGGCTTGCCAGCATTCCTGTTTCTCCTTCTCCACAGGTGAGTCCAGAATGATACGTATGGCAAAAAGGTCATACACTCCTTCGAAAGGGCATTTCTGCTTCTTCATTTTTTGATAGATGGAGTGGATGGACTTTGTACGTCCTTTGATGTGGAAATGTAGTCCGGCCTCTTCCAGCTTTTTCTGCATCGGGGTGATAAAAGCTGCAATATACTTATCGCGGGATGCTTTTGTTTCGTTCAGTTTATCTTTAATATGGTAATAGACCTCTTTTTCCGTATATTTCAGGGAGAGGTCTTCCAGTTCCGATTTCAGCTTATACAACCCTAATTTATGAGCGAGGGGAGCATAGAGATATGCAGCCTCATTGGCTACTTGGCGGCGGGCTTCGTCGTTCTTGCTATCTTTAATCTGCCGCATGATATTCACGCGGTCAGCAATCATTATCAGGATTACGCGCATATCTTCCGCAAAAGAGAGTAATAGATTGCGAAAGTTTTCCGATTCGATAGTCGGGCTCTTGGAATAAAGTTCATTTACGCGTATCAGTCCACGGATAATACCGGCAACGTCTTCACCGAAAGCAGCCTGCACCTCTTCCGGAGTACAAGCTCCGTTTCTCACGCTTTCGTGCAACATAATGCCCAGAATCGACGCCCGCTTCATTCCGATTTCTTCGGCAACGATAACTGCGGTCTGCATATCCTTAACTAGTGGATTCAATCCAAAAGTGTCGCGTTGAACCCGGTTATCCTTTATAGAGTTGATAAGATGTGTTTTCAGTTTTCTGCAATCGCCCTTCTGTAATGTCTCACCGGTCAACTGTAATAATTTTCGGTAGAGAGAGAAGAGCAATTTCTTCTCTTCAGTAGTGAAAAATTCATCTCTTTCCATAATCGTCCATTTTTGTGGTGTAAAGGTAGTTTTTTTCTTCTTTTTCTTGATAGGGCTTGCAGTTTTTTTGTATTTTTGGCAATCAATTAATAAAAATAGATAATATGATAACACCGCAAGACAAAGAGTTGCTTACGCAAAAAGGTATCTCAGAAGAACAGATAGCCGAACAATTGGCTTGTTTCGAGAAAGGTTTTCCATATTTGAAGCTGGCTGCTGCCGCTTCTCTGGAAAAAGGAATTCTGGCTCCTGCAGCAGATGAGCAAAAGCTCTATCTCGATGCATGGGACGCTTATACCCGGACAGATAAGGTAGTAGTGAAGTTTGTTCCTGCATCAGGCGCAGCGAGCCGTATGTTCAAGAATTTGTTCGAATTTCTCGGAGCTGATTATGATGCTCCTGAAACTAAATTTGAAAAGACATTCTTTGAACAGATTGAAAAATTTGCTTTCTATGATGATTTGAATGCTGCCTGTGAGAAGATGTCTGGAAAAGATATTCCTGCGTTGGTGTCTGAGGGAAACTATAAAGCCGTAGTTGCTGCACTGCTTGAAGCTGCAGGATTGAATTACGGTGCATTGCCGAAAGGTCTGTTGAAATTCCACAGATATGAAGACGGTAACCGTACACCGCTGGAAGAACATCTTGTAGAGGGTGCGCTCTATGCAGCTAATAAGAATGGTAAAGTAAATGTGCATTTTACTGTTTCTCCCGAACACCGCCGTTTGTTTGAAGCATTGGTAGCAGATAAAGCGGCTGTTTATGCAAAGAAATACGGAGTAGATTATAATGTAACTTTCTCTGAGCAGAAACCGAGTACGGATACGATTGCTGCCGATATGGATAATCAACCTTTCCGTGATAATGGTAAGTTGCTGTTCCGTCCGGGTGGCCATGGTGCATTGATCGAAAATTTGAATGACCTGGATGCAGATGTGATCTTTATTAAGAATATCGATAATGTGGTGCCCGATAAGCTGAAAGGTGATACTGTGCTCTACAAAAAGTTGATTGCCGGAGTATTGGTTGCTTTGCAACAAAAGGCATTTGCTTATCTGGAACTTTTGGACAGTGGCAGATATACTCATGAACAGGTGATTGAAATACTGCAATTCCTGCAAAAGAAACTCTTCTGTAAGAACCCTGAAACCAAGAATCTGGAAGATGCCGAACTTGTACTTTATCTGAAAGAGAAGTTGAACCGTCCGATGCGTGTATGCGGTATGGTGAAGAATGTAGGCGAACCGGGTGGTGGTCCGTTCCTGGCATATAACAGTGACGGAACTATTTCTTTGCAAATTCTTGAAAGCTCTCAAATTGATATGGATGATCCGGAGAAAAAAGAAATGTTTGAGAAAGGAACGCACTTCAATCCTGTAGATCTGGTTTGTGCCGTACGTGATTATAAAGGCCATAAGTTTGACCTTGTAAACTTCGTAGATAAAGCTACCGGTTTTATTTCTTACAAATCGAAGAATGGTAAGGATCTTAAAGCACTGGAACTTCCCGGTTTGTGGAACGGTGCAATGAGTGACTGGAATACGGTATTTGTAGAGGTGCCTCTAAGTACATTCAATCCGGTGAAGACGGTGAATGATTTGCTGAGAGATCAACATCAATAAATGATACTTGCGGCTGCGTAGGTCGACGCTTATAGCTGCGTTGCCCCTCACTTATATAAGCGCAAGCTTATGCTTATATAAGTGAGGGGCAACGCAGCTATAAGTGTTTTTTTTTATTAGAACTCCACCGTAAGTCCGATTGACGGTAAAACTGTTCCACTTTCCTGTTTTAAATAGTTCATTTTATATCTTTGTTCTCCAATGGGAGCAGAAGGATTTTCAATAACTCCTGTACTCATAATCACATCCTGCTGTTTCAGTTTGCTTCCTGTTATATTCTGTATATCAATGTAAAAGCCTACCATGCAACGATGGAAATAGAAAGACTTATCTATACGAACATCGAATTGGGCAAAGTTGGGAAGTCGTTCCGTATTATACTTTGAATAATCATAATAGGGACGTCCTTGCGCATTCCATGCTTCAACCAATGAAGACTTATCTTCGTCATAAGGAGTATAAGGAGCACCACCGATATAACTGAGTTTGCCTCCAATGCTCCAACGGCGAGACAGATTGTAGGTGCCACTGACGTTGAGGATAAAACGATTATCCCACGCAGAGGGGATATCACGGAATTCACTACGAAATAACGTGAGTGAAGATACAAAATTAAATTGTCCCGGTACTTGCCAACGCAACATGGTTTCTATGCCATAAGCTCGTCCACGCTCTGTAGGAATCAGTACTTCATTACCTACAGTACCATAATCATCTCCTTTACATGCCAATGGGATATTATCCCGTACGGAAAGGGGCATGCGTCCATATTGTTTGAGGAATCCTTCTGCCGAGATCATCAACCTGTCCTCCAAATGCCAATCAAGCCCAAGACTGGTTTCCAAAACCTGCATGTATTTAAGATTCTTATTTATATAGATGCCGTCATTGTCTTTAAATCCTAAAGCTGTATATGGGGGGAGTTGATAGTATAAACCTGCACTTCCACTTAATGCCCATTGTTTGGTAAGATCATAGGATAATGAAAAACGGGGAGAAAGTTGCTTCCATAACTCCTTCATTTCCTGATTGTAATTATTGCCATCTGTCCGGATACCTGCTGAAGCGGAGAACCGTTTATTCGTGCTGATATAGTCTGTGGAGAAGAAGCCACCCCAGCTGAATATGTTCAAATCAGTATGGTAAATAGAACTGGAACTGAGTATCCGTTGTTTGGTGCGGTTGGTATAATTAGAATAATTTACTTCGGCACCTTCTTTCAAAGTCCATTGCCCCAGTCTTGTTCGATTTTCGAAACGAAAGGTAGTCTTTTGCTCTACAGATCGCAGACGGAGGGTTAGATTATCTTCGGAAGAATCATCGTTATTCAGATATTTCACATTACGGTTATTCAGATAATTATGACTTAGCGTGAGTGTCTGTACGTGTTTTCCTGCATAATGGCGATAAGATGCTCCTATGGTGAATGTTTCCTGATGAATGGTAGGGAGATAACTTAATATATATTCCGCATCTTCTCCTTTCTCGTCCGTATTCAGTTTCATTTTATCAATTCCTGCCAGACCCAGTATAGTCAGTTCATCATGGGCTGATAATTTTGTCTTTAGTTTGAATTGCCCGTCAATGAAATTAGGCAGGAAAGGTAGCCCCAATGCCTTGAATAATAATTGAAGATACGATTGTCGTATAGAGAACAGGTACGTCGTTTTATCGCTCAGGTGCCCGTTACCACTGAAGGATACTTCGGAAGCTCCCAAGGTCGCTTTATAAGTCTGTTTATCCGGATTACCATCTCTCAAACGGAAATCTAATACAGAACTCATTGCTCCGGAGCGATCCGCAGGAAATGCTCCGGTATAGAAACTGATTTCCCGTATCAAATCTGCATTAACGATGCTAACCGGACCACCTGATGCTCCCTGTGTAGCAAAGTGATTGATATTCGGGATCTCTATTCCATCCATATAGAAACGGTTTTCAGAGGGTGATCCACCCCGTACAATCAAATCGTTTCTGTATCCGATAGGTGAGAACGATACACCTGGATATGCCCGCACAATTCGCGAAATATCCCGGTTCCCTCCCGGACTTTTTTCTATCTCTTGTAGCCCGATAATACGCATACTTACCGGACTCTCCACGGTTTTCCTAAAAGGGGAGGGGGTTACCACAATTGCAGCCAGCATATTTTCATCTTCTTCCATCTCAATCTCAATGAAAGGTGTAGAGGCAGAAACCAAATACTCGGAAGTAACAGCACTTTTATATCCTATCAGCGTTGCTTCGAAACGATAAATCCCAGGTGGTACTTGTTCTATATGGAATGTACCCAGTGAATCTGTGGACGCTCCTTTTCCTGGGATACCAGCAACCACTACGTTGGCATATGCCAACGGTTGTCGAGATTGTTTATCAATGACTTTTCCGCGCACGGAGTAGTTGACCGTAGCAGCGTAGATGCACACATTGCACAGTAGCAGTGAAAGTGTCAGTATAATATGTTTGCTTGTTACCATATATGCAAATATAGATATTATTGATATATAATAGATGGAACAGGGGCATAAAAAAACTGTCCGGAAATTATTCCGAACAGTTCTCATTTGTTGTTTAGCTGTAAGATTAATATCTTCCACCGCGGTCGCCGCCATAGCCACCACCACGATTGCCGCCGCCGTAACCACCGCCACGGTTGCCACCGCCGTAACCGCCACCACGATTACCGCCGCCGTAACCACCACCACGGTTGCCGCCTGCAGGTCTTTCTGTTCTGGGGCGAGCTACGCTTACTGCGATATTCTTACCTTCAAATTCTGTTTCGTTAAGAGTGTCAATAGCCTTCTGACCTTCTTCATCATTCGGCATTTCTACGAAGCCGAAACCGCGTGAACGTCCCGTCTCTCTGTCGTTAATAATGTAGGCTGAAGTTACTTCGCCATACTGTGAAAATAATTCCTGTAAGCTGTCACTGTTTGTGTTCCAGCTTAAGTTTGCAACATAAATGTTCATTTCTTTTTGTAAGTTAAAATTGTTATTTATTAATGATTGAGATCCGCACGGCGTTCATACCTCGCGTACCGCGTTCAATTTCAAATGTAACGTTGTCTCCTTCTGTTATACCTTCAGGAGCAGAAGTAATATGGAAAAAATATTTTTCACCACTTCCTAAATCTTTTATAAAACCATAACCTCTGGATACATTAAAATGTTCAATGCGTCCGTTTAAAGGCAGAATTTCTTCTGCTTCGCCTTTTTTAGGAATTGATATTTCTATTTCAGAAGCATCTATTTCCTCTTTAGGCTTTACACCTTCAGGTGTAGAATGAAGAATACCGTTTTCGTCTACGTATGCCAGCATCTCTTCGAAGCTACGGCTACCGCTGCTCAAGCGTTCTTCTTTTCTTTTCTGTTTTTCTTCTCGCTTACTCTGTTTCGCTTTTTCTCTGTCTCTTTTACTTGATGTTACTCTTTTTACTGCCATTCTAAAATTATTATATATTATGCAGTTTAAAAACACTGCACTTAGTTTTTCTGACTAATGGTAGCATGCAATCATTCAGGACTAGCATACAACAATTGAATCGTATAATGAACAAAGGAGCTGATTGTGAGGTCAAATTTGGAATGGAATAATTTGCGGAATCCCGCAAAGGCAAACATGCACAAAGAAGATTTCAGAATAAACCCTATTGTTTATGGTACAAAGATACAGATAAAAATGAGCTATCCATTTGTTTTTTCAATTATTTAAAGCTGTAGCTACTTATTTTTTTATGTACATTTGTGCTTCTTAATATAAACACATAGCAAAAATGAAGAAAATTTTATTGTTAGGTTCCGGTGAACTGGGTAAGGAGTTCGTTATTTCTGCCCAACGCAAAGGCCAATATATCATTGCCTGCGATTCCTATGCCGGAGCGCCTGCCATGCAAGTGGCTGATGAGTGTGAGGTGTTCAGTATGCTTGACGGCGATGCTTTGGAACGTGTAGTGCGCAAACATCAGCCGGATATTATTGTACCGGAAATTGAGGCCATCCGCACAGAGCGTCTTTATGATTTTGAAAAAGAAGGTATTCAGGTAGTACCCAGTGCGCGTGCTGTGAATTTTACTATGAATCGCAAGGCTATCCGTGATCTTGCTGCCCAGGAATTGGGCTTGAAAACTGCTAAATATTTTTATGCCAAATCTTTCGATGAGTTGAAAGCTGCTTCTGAGAAAGTTGGTTTTCCTTGTGTGGTGAAACCATTGATGTCTTCTTCTGGAAAAGGACAGTCTCTTGTGAAGAGTGCGGATGAACTGGAACATGCCTGGGAATATGGTTGCAACGGTAGTCGTGGTGATATAAAGGAACTTATTATTGAAGAATTTATAAAGTTTGATAGCGAAATAACTCTGCTTACTGTAACGCAGAAGAATGGCCCTACATTATTTTGTCCTCCTATCGGTCATGTACAGAAAGGAGGAGACTATCGCGAAAGTTTCCAGCCGGCTCACATTGATCCTGCTCACTTGAAAGAAGCACAGGAAATGGCTGAAAAAGTAACACGCGCTCTGACGGGTGCCGGTCTTTGGGGAGTTGAATTTTTCTTGAGTCATGAAAATGGGGTGTATTTCTCGGAACTTTCTCCGCGTCCACATGATACGGGCATGGTGACTTTAGCCGGTACACAAAACCTGAATGAGTTTGAACTTCATTTGCGTGCAGTACTCGGCCTGCCCATTCCAAATATCAAACAGGAAAGGATAGGAGCCAGTGCTGTTGTTCTCTCAACAATTGCCAGCCAGGAACGTCCGAATTATAGAGGTATTGAGGAGGTAACAAAGGAAGAAGATACCTATATTCGTATTTTTGGTAAGCCGACAACACGTGTTAACCGTCGTATGGGAGTAGTGTTGTGTTATGCCCCGCTGAATTCAGATTTGGATGCATTACGGGACAAAGCAAAACGTATTGCTGAAAAAGTAGAGGTATATTAAGATTTACTTTCTATATAATAAGATAACAGTTGTCACATTCTTTGCGACAACTGTTGTCCTATTTCGCAACTACTATTTCAACATCATATCCGATAAAAAGTCCGCTTTCAATGACTCCGGTAATCGCTTTTAAATTTTCTTCCAAAGAAGGGTCAATATAACTGAAGCGGGTATCAAGAATAAAATTACCATTTTCAGTCAGAACAGGTCCATCTTTTCCACCGGCAAGACGCAGTGTTATTTCAGAAGCTCCTAATCGCCGCATCTCACTCTCTACAAAAGTCAATGCGCTTGGAAATACTTCTACAGGTATTGGGAAGCGGCTCCCCAAATGATCAACCAGTTTTGTGTCGTCAATAATAATGAAACTCTTACCACTACTTTTTATCAGAAGTTTTTCTTTAAACATGGCTCCACCACGTCCTTTTATCAGATTCCGTTCCGGATCTACTTCATCAGCACCATCAAAAGCCCAATCCGGACGTTTATTCCAAAGAGTAGTTTGTGGTATACCCAGTTGTATGCAGCTCATGGAAATTTCAGCAGAGGCAGGGATAACCTCTATGTGCAGAGATTCTTTGCGAATACGTTCCGCCAATGCAAATAATGTAAGGTAGACAGTAGAGCCGGAACCAGCCCCAATCACATCACCTTCTTTCGCCATTGCAGCAATTTCTTGCGCTACGATTTCTTTTCCTTCACGATTGATAATTGCATTCGACCATTGCAAATGATTTATCAGTTGATTATCCCATTTCATAATTGGAGCGTTAATCGTTATTGTCTTCCTCGTCGTCAGTCAGATTGTTCAACTCTACTTCAAGGTCAACTAACTCTTGTTCCCAAATTTTTCTGATGTTTGCCGGCGTATCTTTGGGAGCTTCTTTGATACGTTTTTGAGCTAATGATACTTCATGCTCCAGCTGTGAACGTCTGCTCATAAGTCATTCTTTTATATAGTTATATAAGTAAATAACACATTATTCTGCGTATTTGTTTTCATTTTTTGTAAAAACTATGTGTTATCCGAATAGCTCGGGATAGATTTCTCCATCACCACCGGATACATCAAGACTCTGTAGTAGTTTACCGTCAGGAGCATAGAAAAGCTGAATTTCTTTGTCGGAGTTATACTCTTCTATATCGATGATTACTACAGTAGGCATTTTGGGGAAGGTAATTATCTTTATATATCTGATTCGTATGGGAGGTGTCTCTGTCTGCATGAATGCTTTAGCTATGGGAGCAGGGACGTCCTCCAGGCTTCCGACATTTGTCTCTGTCATTATCCACTGGGCATTGTTGCCGAACCAAACGTTCATTTCGTGGTTATCCGATACGAATCCGGCAATATGGTAATCATTTTTATGTTCCCATTCTACGTTCGCTACTTTAGGGTACATCTTTCTGAATACTTCCTGCACCTTTTCGGGTGTATTGTCGGCATGCACAGAGACAGATATCAGCAACAATATGCTTCCCAATAAATTGATTTTAAACTTTTTCATAATCAAGGTCTATTTTTGCTTGTCATTAGAAACAACCTGAGGAGGCTTTTGTTTGTGTTTTTTTTGATCCAATGAAACAATTCGTTGAGTCTGCGATATCAAGTATCGTTTAATGTACTATTTTTTTTAAGTAACCCGTTGGCGGGATTACCGGTTTCTTCCTTATACCCGGAAAGGGACAAAGCCGGACTTGGAGCATACTTGATCCGTACCAACTCCGTACCAAATTCGGTTGAAGGTACCTCTATACGGGAATGGTACGGAGCAAGTAGGGGCTTGATCCCTTTTTGGTGCGTCTCTGACAGGAGGCTGAGTCATTTCTAATCCCTTCGGTATATTCTTAATTCCTGTTTAAAATATAGTGTTATTTCCGTCTTTTTCTTGGCAAACTGTTAACAAGGTGGATGTAACTATTAAACCTTGTTGTAAAACGCAGTGAAATGACTCTGAAATTTGGAGAAATCAAGAAAAGCCGTACCTTTGCAATGTGTTTTTCATAGTATTAGATTTAAGGTTAACAAAAGATTGGCTGTCTGGGATAGATAGCCTTTTTTTATGTCTTCTTGTTACTACTCTTCTCCAAGAAAATCATAGGACGGTGCAAAGAACAGAGTTCCTGTAATTGCAGTACTGAAATCCAATAAACGATCGGTGTTACCTACCGGATTTCCAATAAACATACTTTCCAGCATCTGACGCGTAGTACTGAATGTGCTTGCATAACCTATAAAATAGGTTCCATATTCTCTTTTTGCTGTATTTGCAAATGGCATATTGGCACGTACTATTTTAAGATCATCACCAATATTAGCAACTGCATTGTGAGCATTAGCCGGCTTTTCTTCATCTGATAACTCTACATCATTGAATTTACGTCGGCCTATCACTTTTTCCTGTTCTTCTACCGAAAGGGCATTCCAGGCATCCATGTCATGAATATATTTCTGCACAAATACATAACTTCCACCGGCAAAATCAGGATCTTCTTCACCAACTACGGCAAAGTGATAAGGATTTTCGTCTACAGCCGGAGATTCTGTTCCATCTACGAACCCAATGATTGCTTTGCCATCCATATATCTAAAACCATGAGTTTCATCAATAGCTTCAACAGCGCCTTTCAGCTTTTCATCAATAATAGAGGCAAACTCGTAACATAACCCCATTTGCTTAGCGCGGATATGAAACAATATATCACCAGGGGTAGATACTGCTATTTGTTTACTTCCCTTGATTTCCTTAAAAACTTCTAGTTCTTTGGGCCTACCTTTGCCTGGGAAAATACGGTCCCATACGTCTGCACCAAAGCTTATCGTGCTACTGAACTGTGCATCGGGGAAACGGTTACGCATACTACGTATTAATGCCGAGAAATTGGCACATACATCTTTTACTTTCTCAACTGAATCAGGAGATTGATTTAATTTGTAAACAATAAAAATGGCATTTTCGCCTTGTCTTTCAGTTACATCCTGTGGGGTGTTTCCTGCGAATGGATTTTGATGTGAATTCATGCTTTTTCCTTTCATTAAATTTATACTTCAAAAGATAACTTGCTAAATGTTGTTTTGTTCATACAAAAACAACAGAATTCCTTCTTTGTATCTGTTGGTGAATGTTTAAGCAACGTTAAATGGATGTCGCTTTTTTGTTCTGATTGTAGTAATAATAGTTCAAAAGGGTATAATTTATAGAAAAAACGTTTTCATAGAGTACAATCTGAAAGTTTTTGTGTTTACATTTGCAAAGTTGCTTATGTAACTATCCCGTTAGAATTAAGATTTGAAGCTTTGAACAAAAACTATTCAATAGGTGTTAAGCTCATAGCAGCGGAATGACAAGAACGCGACTCGAAGAGTTTAGAAAAAGAGAAATTATATAAAAAGATTGCTTATGTCACAAATTATCGGACATATCTCTCAGGTCATCGGACCGGTAGTAGACGTCTATTTTGAGGGTACGGATGCCGAATTGATGCTTCCAAGTATCCATGACGCACTGGAGATAAAAAGATCAAATGGAAAAACATTAATCGTAGAAGTGCAGCAACACATCGGCGAGAACACGGTGAGAACCGTAGCCATGGATAGTACAGACGGCTTGCAGAGGGGTATGAAAGTGCATCCCACAGGCGGTCCTATTACTATGCCGGTGGGCGACCAGATTAAAGGTCGGTTAATGAATGTAGTGGGTGATTCCATCGACGGTATGAAAGAGCTAGACCGTGCCGGTGCTTATCCCATACACCGTGATCCTCCTAAGTTTGAAGATTTGACTACCGTACAAGAGGTGCTCTATACAGGTATCAAGGTTATCGACTTGCTGGAACCTTATAGCAAGGGTGGCAAGATCGGTTTGTTCGGTGGAGCTGGTGTAGGCAAAACAGTACTGATCCAGGAACTCATCAATAACATTGCCAAGAAACAACATGGTTTTTCTGTGTTTGCAGGAGTAGGAGAGCGTACCCGTGAAGGTAACGACCTCTTGCGTGAAATGATTGAATCCGGTGTGATCCGTTATGGTGAGGAGTTCAAGAAAAGTATGGAAGAAGGAAACTGGGACTTGTCTAAAGTGGATTACAATGAAGTGGAGAAATCACAGGTTTCTTTAATATTCGGTCAGATGAACGAACCTCCCGGTGCACGTCAATCTGTGGCATTATCCGGACTGACAGTAGCTGAGTCTTTCCGCGACCAGGGTGCTGAAACCGGTGGCTCGCGTGATATATTGTTCTTTATAGATAATATTTTCCGTTTTACACAAGCTGGTTCCGAAGTATCTGCTTTGCTGGGACGTATGCCTTCGGCTGTAGGTTACCAACCAACGTTGGCTACTGAAATGGGTGCGATGCAAGAACGCATCACTTCTACCCGCAATGGTTCTATCACTTCCGTGCAGGCTGTATATGTACCTGCTGATGACTTGACCGACCCGGCGCCTGCTACTACCTTTACACACTTGGATGCCACGACGGTATTGAGTCGTAAGATTACTGAGTTGGGTATTTACCCTGCTGTGGATCCTTTGGAATCCACTTCACGTATCCTTGACCCGCATGTTGTAGGAGAAGAGCATTATGAAGTGGCACAACGGGTGAAACAAATCTTGCAGCGTAACAAGGAACTACAGGATATTATTTCTATTCTTGGTATGGAAGAGCTTTCGGATGCCGACCGTACATTAGTGAATCGTGCACGCCGTGTACAACGTTTCTTGTCGCAACCGTTTGCAGTTGCCGAACAGTTTACCGGTGTACCGGGAACGATGGTGCCAATAGAAGATACCATCAAAGGCTTTAAGATGATTCTGGATGGTGAGGTGGACTATCTGCCCGAACCTGCTTTCCTGAATGTTGGTACGATTGAAGAAGCAATAGAGAAAGGCAAGAAGTTATTGGAACAAGTAAATGGTTAAAAATTAGAAGAAGGGAAAGAGGCTATGAAGAAGTTGTATTTGAACATAGTGTCTCCTGAAAAGGAAATATATAATGGAGAGATTGAAAGTGTAACGCTGCCTGGAACGATAGGAACGTTTACCATTCTTCCGCAACATGCACCCATCGTGTCCTCACTTCGTGAAGGAAAGGTGATATATGTACCGGAAGGGGGCGAAGAACAGACTCTTGATATCGAAGGTGGGTTCGTTGAGTTAAGCGGTGGAGTGGTTTCCGCCTGTGTTGACTAATGTTTCCTTTTCCGGAATTATCTTTTATTTCTAATTTTTAATTTAGTACTATGAGTATCAGCTTGACAAAACGCAATTTCTTATACCAGATCACCCTGTTAACGTTAATAGCAGGATGGGTGGGCGCAGGGATTTTACATTATCTATTACCTGGACACTATTTCGGAGGATACCCTTTTATTCCGGTGTATTTCTTCTTGTTCGGTTTTTTTGAAATATCTATGTTCGACGCGTGTCGTAAACATGCCCCGCAGAAGATGTTGCTGCTTTACATGGCGATGAAAGTGATGAAAATGTTGCTCTCCGTGATACTCTTGGTGGTGTATTGCTTTGCAGTACGTGAAGAAGCCAAGTTATTTCTGTTGACATTCATCCTTTATTACATAGTCTATTTGATATATGAGACGTGGTTCTTCTTTACTTATGAAGTAGGAAAGAAACAGAAAAAAGAAAAGAAAAATGAAACAAATGCGTAATCTATTGACTGGAATACTCCTGATGCTGGGAATGCTGTTCACCACTCTGCCCGTTGCGGCACAGGGTGTTGAAGCGGAGCTTGACAGCATAGCCAAACGGGATGATGTCACTTCTGCCGAACAGAAAGAAAATACGGTAGATGTGAAAGAAATCGTCTTCGGACATATTGGCGATGCTTACGAATGGCATATCACTACATGGGGAAAGACGCATGTTACTATTCCGTTGCCTATTATCGTATATAGTTCGCAGACTGGCTGGCATGCTTTTCTCTCTTCTCGTTTGGAAGAGAATGAAGGTTCTTACGAGGGATTCTCTATAGCTCCGGCAGGTAGTAAATACGAAGGTAAAGTAGTGGAATATGACGCAGCTGGAAATGAAATACGTCCTTGGGATATTTCGATCACCAAAGTGACGTTGTCATTGCTGATTAACAGTGTATTGCTGCTGATTATTATTTTAGCTGTTGCTCAGTGGTATCGAAAACATCCGCAAGGCAGTGCGGCTCCGGGTGGTTTCATTGGCTTTATGGAGATGTTTATTATGATGGTGAACGACGATATCATCAAGAGTTGTGTAGGGCCGAAATATCGAAAGTTTGCGCCTTACCTGCTGACAGCGTTCTTCTTCATTTTTATAAATAATATCATGGGGCTGATTCCCATCTTTCCGGGTGGAGCCAATGTGACGGGTAATATCGCTATTACGATGGTGCTGGCACTCTTTACATTTGTTGCCGTCAACCTGTTTGGAACGAAAACTTATTGGAAAGATATCTTCTGGCCGGATGTGCCTTGGTGGTTGAAAGTACCTGTGCCGATGATGCCTTTTATTGAATTCTTCGGTATCTTTACCAAGCCATTTGCTTTGATGATCCGTCTTTTTGCCAATATGTTGGCCGGGCACATGGCAATGCTGGTATTGACGTGCCTCATCTTTATTTCTGCCAGCATGGGTCCTGCATTAAATGGTACGCTGACCGTAGCCTCTGTGCTGTTCAACATCTTTATGAATGCGTTGGAGTTGCTGGTAGCATTTATCCAGGCATATGTATTCACTATGTTGTCTGCCGTATTTATCGGATTGGCTCAGGAAGAACATAAAGAAGTTAAAGTGAAAGAAAACAACAATTAATAATAAACCATTTAAAAATTAAGAATTATGTTACTATCTGTATTATTGCAAGCTACTGCAGCTGCAGCCGGAATTAGTAAATTAGGTGCAGCACTTGGCGCCGGACTTGCCGTTATTGGCGCAGGTTTAGGTATTGGTAAAATTGGTGGTTCAGCTATGGAGGCTATTGCCCGCCAGCCGGAAGCATCAGGAGACATTCGTATGAACATGATTATTGCCGCTGCATTGATTGAAGGCGTTGCCCTGTTGGCGGTAGTTGTGTGTCTGTTAGTGTTCTTCTTATAATTAAAATATAGATAAATTATGTCATTGTTATTACCCGATAGTGGTCTGCTGTTCTGGATGCTTTTGTCATTCGGCGTGGTGTTCGTGGTGTTGGCGAAGTATGGCTTTCCTGTCATTACCAAAATGGTAGAAGGTCGTAGAACCTACATTGACCAATCGCTGGAAGTGGCAAAAGAAGCTAATGCGCAACTTCAAAGGCTGAAAGCTGAGAGTGAAGCATTGGTTGCTGCTGCCAATAAGGAGCAAGGGCGCATTCTGCGGGAGGCGATGCACGAGCGTGACAAGATTATCGTCGAAGCACGCAAGCAGGCGGAAGTTGCCGCGCAGAAAGAGCTGGACGATGTGAAGAAGCAGATACAGCAAGAAAAAGAAGAGGCAATACGTGATATTCGTCGCCAGGTTGCCGTGCTTTCTGTAGATATTGCGGAGAAAGTAATCCGTAAGAATCTGGATGAAGAGCACGAACAAATGGAGATGATAGACCGGATGCTGGACGAAGTGCTGGCAGCCTCAAGAAGCAATTAAGTAGCGATAAAGCGATTGGCGATGAGTGATTAGCGTAATGCTGATTATGAATCGCTGATCACTAATAATTAAAGGAAATGGATATAGGAATTGTTTCGATGCGATATGCCAAAGCGTTGATAGAATACGCGAAAGATACGGGGGCAGAAGACCGCGTATATCATGAATTGCGTATGCTGGAACGGAGCTTTCGTAAGCATCCTGATTTACGTGAGGCGTTGGATAATCCCATTTTGAAAATCAAGGAGAAGTTTGCTCTGATTTGCACCGCTGCTGTAGGCAATGGAGAAGTGAGCCGGGAATTTTCCCGCTTTATCACCCTTGTGCTGAGAAATCGGCGGGAGTACTATTTGCAGTACATCTGTCTGACTTATCTCGACCTATACAGGAAGTTGAAGCATATTGGCGTAGGAAAACTGATTACCGCCGTACCTGTGAGCCGGGATGTCTGGGAACGCATTCGGAATAGTGCTTCTGCTCTGCTACATGCACAGATGGAGTTGCAAACTGAAGTTGATCCTTCTATTGAAGGAGGTTTCATATTTGATATTAACGATTTCCGCCTGGATGCCAGCATTGCCACGCAACTTAAGAGAGTGAAACAACAGTTCATTGATAAGAACAGAAGAATTGTATAAGCACTAATCATTAATCACTAAAGAAACATGTCTGAAAATATAAAAGTAAGCGAAGTCTCCGATATTCTCCGTCACCAGTTAGAGGGAATCGATACCCGTGTGCAGTTGGATGAAATCGGTACGGTGCTGCAAGTCAGTGACGGTGTGGCACGTATCTATGGACTGCGCAATGCCGAAGCAAACGAACTGTTGGAGTTCGATAACGGTATCAAGGCGATTGTGATGAATCTGGAAGAGGACAACGTAGGTGCTGTTTTACTGGGCTCTACAGATAAAATCAAAGAAGGCTACGTCGTAAAGCGTACCAAGCGAATTGCTTCCATTATGGCGGGAGAGGGTATGCTGGGGCGTGTTATAGATCCGCTGGGAGCACCACTGGATGGTAAAGGACTCATTGGTGGAGAACTATGTGAGATGCCTTTGGAACGTAAAGCACCGGGGGTTATCTTTCGTCAGCCTGTAAACCAGCCGTTGCAAACCGGATTGAAAGCCGTGGATGCCATGATACCTATCGGTCGCGGACAACGTGAGTTGATCATCGGTGACCGTCAGACGGGAAAGACGGCTATTGCTATCGATACGATCATCAATCAACGCGCCAATTATGAGGCAGGAAACCCTGTGTATTGTATCTATGTAGCTATTGGTCAGAAAGCTTCTACGGTCGCTACCATTGTAAACACATTGCGTGAATATGGCGCAATGGATTATACGATTGTTGTTGCTGCTACGGCAGGTGATCCGGCTGCGTTGCAGTATTATGCTCCGTTTGCAGGTGCTGCCATTGGTGAATATTTCCGTGATACCGGTCGTCATGCATTGGTAGTTTATGATGATCTTTCTAAGCAGGCCGTAGCTTATCGTGAAGTATCACTGATTTTACGCCGTCCATCAGGACGTGAAGCGTATCCGGGTGATATCTTCTATCTACACTCCCGTTTGCTGGAGCGTGCTGCGCGTATTATTAATCAGGAAGAAGTGGCACGTGAAATGAATGATTTGCCGGAAAGCCTGAAAGGTAAAGTGAAAGGTGGCGGATCACTGACTGCATTGCCTATTATCGAAACGCAGGCAGGAGACGTATCTGCCTATATTCCGACGAATGTGATTTCTATCACCGACGGACAGATATTCCTTGATACTGATTTGTTTAACCAAGGTAACCGTCCGGCTATTAACGTAGGTATTTCCGTGAGTCGTGTGGGTGGTAATGCTCAGATTAAGGCGATGAAGAAAGTGGCCGGTACATTAAAGATAGACCAGGCGCAATATCGTGAACTGGAAGCATTTACAAAGTTCAGTGGCGATATGGATCCTGTTACAGCACTGACCATTGATAAGGGACAAAAGAATACCCGTTTGTTGGTTCAACCGCAATATAGTCCGATGCCGGTAGAGAAGCAGATTGCCATTCTTTATTGTGGTACTCATGGACTGTTACGTAATGTTCCGTTAGATAAGGTGACTGATTTTGAACGTAGTTTTTTGGAAGCACTTGAAATGAATCATCGCGCGGATGTACTCGATGTATTGAAGAGTGGAGTCATTGACGATGATGTTTGTAAGAAGATAGAGGAAACTGCGGATCTCATGTCGAAACAATATTTGTAATCAGTGAATCGGACCTAATGAGGTAATTTCAATCGTAAATCAATAAATCGTAAATAGAAGTGGGTTCTTTAAAAGAAGTAAAAAACAGAATAAACTCCGTCAAGAGTACGCGTCAGATTACATCGGCGATGAAGATGGTGGCATCCGCAAAGTTGCACAAAGCACAATCGCGGATTGAGAATATGCTGCCTTATCAACAGAAACTGAATGAAATCCTGACAAACTTCTTGTCTACAGATGCCACGTTCGAGTCGCCTTATACCGAAGTGCGACCTGTGACACGGGTAGCGGTAGTGGTTTTTTCGTCTAACAGTTCGCTATGTGGTGCATTCAATGCAAATGTAGTAAAGATGCTTGGAGAAACACTGGCAGAATATAAATCACTTGGCAAGGAAAACATCCTGATATATCCTATAGGGAAGAAGGTGGAACAAGCTACTAAGAAATTAGGCTATGCATCGCAAGGAAGTTATCAGGGAATGGCGGAGAAACCATCCTATGTACAAGCATATGAACTTGCTGGATTGTTGATGCAAGAGTTTGTAGAAAAACAAATCGACCGTGTGGAGCTGATTTATCATCACTTCAAATCAATGGGGTCGCAGATACTGACGCGTGAGGAATATCTTCCTATTGACTTAAGTAAAGTGGAAGCAACAGCTGCAATAGAAGGATCGGGAAAACGCGGTTTTCAGAATGATTATATTGTGGAGCCATCTGTCGGCCAACTGATTGCGGATTTGTTGCCAAAGGTGTTGAGTCAGAAGCTTTTTACTGTACTTCAAGATTCCAATGCCTCTGAACATGCTGCCCGTACACTTGCTATGCAGACTGCAACAGATAATGCGAATGAACTGATACAAGATTTGACGAAGCAATATAATAAGAGCAGACAGCAAGCGATTACAAACGAGTTATTGGATATAATTGCGGGAAGTCTCAAGTAAGAAAGCTATGAGTTACGAGCTACGAGTGCCTTTCGGAATATAGCGCAGCCACTTGTAGCTCGTAACTTGTAGCTTTTTTCATTTTCATGTAAAAAGATGTGCCGATGGAGGCTTTTCCTCTTTTATTTGTGCTACCTTTACACCTCCAAACAACATTTATGAGATAATGGAACAGAATCCAGAATTGGCACTTGCATGGCAATTTATTGAAAATACAGGCACTCATCTCTTCCTGACCGGTAAAGCTGGTACCGGAAAAACTACATTCCTGCGACAATTGAAGTCCGGAAGCCCTAAACGTATGGTTGTTCTTGCCCCGACAGGCATTGCGGCTATTAATGCAGGTGGTGTAACTATTCATTCTTTTTTTCAACTACCTTTTGCCCCCTACGTGCCCGATACTTCATTCAGTGCGGATGGTAAGGCACAATACCGTTTCCGTTTCGGAAAAGAGAAACTTAACATCATGCGTAGTATAGACCTGCTCGTAATTGACGAAATCAGTATGGTACGTGCCGACCTCCTGGATGCGATAGATGACGTGTTGCGCCGTTTCCGTGATCGTAGCAAGCCTTTTGGCGGTGTACAATTATTGATGATCGGAGATTTACAGCAACTTGCTCCGGTAATCAAAGACGAAGAATGGCAGATGCTAAACCGCTATTATGATACTCCCTATTTCTTTTCCAGTCGGGCATTGAGGCAATCGGAGTACTGTACCATTGAATTGAAGAAAGTTTATCGGCAGAGTGATACTCATTTTCTGGACATGTTGAACCGTATCCGGGAGAATCGTTGTGACAAAACTTTGTTGGATGAGCTGAACCGTAGGTATATTCCGAATTTCAATCCTTCGAAAGAGGAAGGATATATCCAGTTGACTACCCATAACTATCAGGCGCAACGTATCAATGAATATGAACTGGCACAACTACCCGGTCGTTCTTTTACCTTTCGCGCCCAGATAGATGGTAAATTTCCTGAATATTCTTATCCTACTGATGAAGTACTGGAGTTAAAATGTGGTGCGCAAATCATGTTTGTAAAGAACGATTCATCCGGTGAACACCGTTATTACAATGGTATGATCGGTGAGGTGGTAAATGTATCCGCTTTAGGCATTGAGGTGCGTAGTAAAGGAAGTGAGGACGTCTTTATGCTGCAAGAAGAGGAATGGACCAATGCAAAATACGTGCTGGATGAAGAGACAAAAGAGATTACAGAAGATATAGAGGGAGTCTTCAAACAATTCCCACTGAAACTGGCATGGGCTATAACCATTCATAAAAGTCAGGGTTTGACGTTTGAGCGTGCGATAATTGATGCCAGCGCTTCCTTTGCGCACGGACAGACGTATGTGGCATTGAGCCGTTGTAAGACGTTGGAAGGTCTGGTATTAAGTGCTCCATTATCTGCCAGGGCAGTAATCAGTGACAGTGCTGTGGATACCTTTACAGAAGATGCACGTAGAAATGAGCCTGATGAAACGCGTTACCGGAGATTGCAACAAGCGTATTTTCTGGAATTGTTATCAGGATTGTTTGATTTCTTACCATTGGAACTGGCATTGAAGCATTTTGTGAGGTTGGTGGATGAACACTTGTACAAGCTCTATCCCAAACTATTGACTGAATATAAATCAGAAGCGGAACGTTTCCATGAAAAGGTTACGAAAGTCGCTCAAAAATTTAGCTTACAATATACGCGCCTGGTTGATGGTGCGGCGGATTATGCTACAGATAAAAGTTTGCAGGAGCGCATTCACTTGGGAGCGGAATATTTCAAAGAACAATTGGCACCCTTGGATGCTATCAGAAGTAGTACAATTGTAGAATCTGACAATAAAGAGCTGAAGAAACAGTTGAAGACAGCCAGTGAAGAGTTGGATGATTTGCTTCTCTTGAAAGTCGATTTACTGGAATTCGTAATTGATAAGGGATTCCATGTAGGCGAATATCTGAAGCAGAAATCCGTCCTTTCCATTGATGATGCCGCATCGGGTAAGGATAAAGGAGAAAAACGTGGCGGCAACTCCTCCGGAAGAAGAAAACGTAAAGACGAAACTGAAGACGGCGGAAGTAGTTCCGCACGTAAGAGGGTAACAACTGTGGAAGTACCTTCGGACATCCTGCATCCCGAATTGTACAAGCGTCTGGTGGCATGGCGCAATGCAGAAGCGTCCCGGTTGGGATTACCGGTATATACTATAATTCAGCAAAAGGCAATTCTTGGCATTACGAATTTATTGCCGGAAGATAAGGCCACTCTTCTCCGCATTCCTTACTTTGGTAAAAAAGGAGTGGAAAAGTATGGAGATGAACTCTTGGAAATGGTACGAATGTATAAAAAAGAAAGTGGGATTGCGGAAACGTTGTTTAATGATTAAGGGTACTAACCCTCAATCGCTAAACAACATTAAACATCAATTTAATACCTTCTTCCAGAGTGTGTGGCTGGTATCCTAATTCCCTGCGTGCTTTTTCTATGCTCAATCCACTGAAACGGGGGCGGGGAGTTGCCTCTTCCATTTGCTTGGTGGTGACTGGCAGAATTAAGGAATAGTCCAGGTTCAGGATATCTGCTACGCGGTAGGCAATATCAGCTATTGTCAGACATTCTGAGCCACAGATATGGAAGATGCCATTATTAGGATAGTTTATCAGCTTCTCTATTCCTTGCGAGACATCTCCTACATAAGTTGCTGTACGCCATTGGTCGGAAACGACTCGTATTTCTTCGTTGTTTCTTAAACGGTCAGCAACCAATTGTAGTACATTTCCATGTTGTCCCGGTAAGACAGCGCCATAGACTACTGCTACACGGGCAATGGCATAATTACTACATAACTCAGCTGCCCGTTTTTCACCTTTTAGCTTAGTGACACCATAATAGTTGACCGGATCAGGTGTATCTACTTCCGTATAAAGCTGCATTGTATCTCCATTGAATACAAAGTCGGTAGAAAGATGGATAAGGCGTGCAGCGGATGCTTCACACCGGAATGCCAACTGTCCTACAGCATTGACGTTGATACTATCCGCTTCCTCATGGTGAGCTTCACAATAATCAGGAACTGATAAGGCAGAAGTGTTAATCACCACATTAGGGCGTACTTCCCTGAATAGTGCACTTTGTTCTCCCATCTGGCAGACGTCTGCACTGATAAAACGATAATTTCCGGAATCCGGAGCAATGTCGTCATGCAGAGAACAACCCGTTACAATGTATTCGTCGTTGCGCGACAAATCATTTAATATCCGGCGTCCTGTAAACCCGTTGGCGCCTATAACCAAGATTTTTTTCTTCATATTCATATCTAATAAGGTGCTGTTCTTCCTTGTTGCACTTCGATTCTTATGCCGAACGATCCATTCGCTGATTTCAGTTCAAAAGCGCCTTTAAAATTATTCCGTTCCCACGGTAGGGCAGAAGGATTTGGAACTTTCCATCCGTCTTTGTTGTATTCTCCATAGGTATTGATACGCATGCCATTCTTCAGTCGGAAGCTTCCCATCTGCAGGTTTTGAGGAGATGAACCAAAACCTGTCAATCCGAAAGGATTCATACTGTATAGGGTGGAACTGCCCAAGCTAAACAGGTGTGAGTAGCCTTGAGAGTAGGTTATGTTCGGGTCCAAGCGAAATAAGAAACTATAATCTTTGCTGGCATCCGGAATTTCCAATTTTATTTTAGGTAGCTGGGGAACTGCCATCTTCATTAAATTCATATCCAGAAGAAAACCATCAAATTCCTTTGTTTCCGACATATCCATACTACGCACACTGTCAGCTGGTATTTCATTCTGAGCACTTATCCGAAAGGAGAAAAGACAGAAAAGTATGATTAGTCCTATATATTTCATTACTTAATAGCCTTTATTTAATGGCGAATATATGAAATAAGTATGAATTATGGAAATATATAGCATTTATTAAAATAAAAGTTGTATATAGTATCCTGTTATTTGGAAATAGTTATTATCTTTGGAGGGTAAATAATTGAATTAGTAGATAAGCAATCTATTTTGTTCCTCTCTAACCAGTAAATGAACGGGTTGTATTTCGTGTAGAAATGCAGCCCGTTTTCTATTTCTTTTTTCTATTGAGATGAATCACCGGAGCAAGTATCGGGACTGTTTCCCACTTCATTTTCGAAGCATTGTACGCTCGTTCCACGCCTCCCTGTATTTCCAGATAATCATTGATTTTCACTTCCATGACTACACCGTAGTGGCTTTGTGGATACATAGGATTCATATATCCGTTCAGAGAGTTTTGTTTGCCAAAGCCTGAATATTGTCCGAAGAAGCGGATACGAAGGAAATTGTTGATGCGATAGGCGGCAGAGGCATCCAAGCCAATGTCGAATTGAGAACCATGCATGCGCGAAGGGATGGTGTATTTGGCGGTATACATACCCCCTGTCAATTCCCAGCGTTCATCAGGGCGATATATAAAATCGGCACCTGACTGGATAATTGTTCCCATAGTAGGGTAGGTATTGTAGGTGCTGAATGTGCTCAATATACTATTAGGTGAAAGCTGAAAAGCACCGTAATGCTCGTAATCCATCACGAAAGGATCGTAACTGCTGACCATCTTTCCCATTCTGATATCCATCCACGGAAAGTTGGGATAATAAGTCGGAAGAATGATGCGTAAGTCTGTGCTATCCATGCTGAGAGAAGTCTTTACCGGCATATCCCGATTAGGAGCGACAGCTGTTCCGGGTGGAGGAAACAACGGTTCTTTTCCCATTTCCGTGGGAAAACGATTCAATAATGTGCTGTCCTTTGTTTGCTCGTTTTGTGCAGCAACGCGAAAGGAAACAGTGAGAAGGAACAGAATGATGAATAGTTTTTTCATAAGTCGTTATGTGTTAACGGAAGTTTCAGTTGATGATAAGTTTGTATCCGATACCTCGGACATTGACAATGCGGATACGTTCGTCCTTATAAAGTTTATGTCGCAATTTAGTGATGAACACGTGCAGGCTGCGCGAATTGAAGAAACTGTCGTCCCCCCAAAGATCGAGCAGGATATTCTGGGTATTCACTACCTGATTACGGTTTTCGCACAGGCGTTTCAGGATTTCGGCCTCGCGGTGGGAGAGTTCCTGCTCTATTCCGGTATGGGATAATATCTGTGTGACAGAGTTGAAATGGTAATCGCCTATCTTGAAACAGGTTTCTTCCTTCTTCGGTTCCTCTTTGAATGTAAATGCTTTGCCCACCAGCGCTTTAATGCGTACGATAAGTTCCTGCATGCCGAAAGGCTTTTTCAGATAGTCGTTGGCCCCGAGTTCAAAGCCTTCTACCACATCATTGATGGAAGAACGGGCAGTGAGAAAAAGTACCGGAGTTCGTTTGTCGGTCTGACGGATGTGGCGTACCATTTCAAAACCATCCATGCGAGGCATCATAACATCGGCTACCAGTACATCAGGGCGTAAGTCGAAGAACATACGCAGACCTTCCTCGCCATCGGCAGCAGTATGGATGATAAAGTTCTGGCCTTCCAGCGTATCTTTGATAATCATGGCGAGGGTTTGTTCATCCTCAACCAGCAGTACCTTGATTTTGTCCATATCTTGATTCATTTTCATAATAAGCAATGTTATTCAGATTCTTATTGTAAAAGTACTTCCTTTTCCCGCTTCACTTCGTACGGTTACAATGCCACCGTGCTTTTCTACCATTGTCTTTACATAGAAAAGCCCCAGCCCGTAGCCTTTGGTATTGTGGATATTTCCTGTCGGAACCCGGTAGAATTTATCGAAAATGTGAGGTTGTTTATCCGTAGGGATACCAATACCGTGGTCTGTAACTGAGATTTCCACTTGTTCCGTTTCCTTTTTCCGGCAACAGATCATTATGTCGGCTTTATCCGGAGAGTATTTGATGGCATTATCTATCAGATTACTCAGAATATTACTAAAGTGTGTACGGTCGGCAATGATTGTCAGGTCTTCCGGTGCAATGTCGAGATTGATTTCTACAGGCTTGCCCGCTTTCAGTTTATGCTGTTCGATGAGTGCCGGGAACAGATCGTGCAAGCTGAGCGTCTCCGGATGCAAACGGAAGGTTTTACGGCGTTCCATACTCATGGAGAGAATTTGTTCCACCAGTCCGCTTAATCGCTGTAACTGTTCTTGGCAGATAACCAGATACTTATCCCGTTGTTGCTTGTCTTCTGCCAGATTGAAATTAAGCAAAGCATCGTTGGCGGCATACGCCACAGCAATAGGTGTTTTCAGCTCGTGGGTAATGTTGTTGGTAAAGTCGCTCTTCATCTCTTCCAGTGTTTTCTGCCGCAAAATGGTGCGGATAAGAAACCAGAAGGAGAAACCTAATATAATAAGAATAACGAATGATGTGGTAAGAATACCGCTCATCTGCCGCAATACAATCTTATAAATAGGCTCTATTGTGAGGCGGTAACTTTGATTGGAGTGAATGTCGAAAGCATAATTATATTGTTTTGCTTTTTCACTGGGTATGTATCCGGGAGTCCCGACAATGGCGAGCGTATCAGTATAAACCAGCGTTGAGTCCGGATCAGCACCGGAATGAAGACGCTCCAATCGGTAGGGAAGTTTAAGCCCCCGTTCTTGCAGATAGGTATTCAGCAGACTGTCATAAACGGCTATATCAGGTTCTATAAAAATATCCAGCCCCGAGTGCATTCCGCGCTGGATGAAAGTGGCAAGTTCCACCATACTGCTTTGGTCACGCAGCATCATGTCTATTCCACCTTCGGCTCTTAAAGAAGCCTGAGGTTCATCCTCATTAATCACTGTATCTTCCAGGACCTCTTTTACTGAATCTCTTTCTGCCCAGACTGAAATATTTGTGCCTTCCTGTCCCCGTGTGAAAAGGATATCTCTTGTCGAGTCATTCGGATAACTTACTGATACACTGTCATACTTCATAGGGATACCTTCTTTTAAAAGTGAACGACTTCCGGCACTGTCTGTTTGGTTAACAGTTGTACTGCTGCGGACAAATGATTTTCCGGAATCGGAATTGTATCCTGCTGAAACCTCTACGGAACCGTGGGCTTTATTTTCTTTTTGCATCTCCTTTACACGCAGCATCATCTCATTATAATCACTCATGCGCATGGCCTCTACGATGCTTTGTTCCAGTTCGTGCTTCATCGTTTTGTATAGCCCCGTGATCCAGTATGCCTGGTAAATAAAGATACCCAGCAGAGAGATTATGACTAATATGGCAATAGGTCTGAATGGCAGTTTCATGTAGCTCTTGTATTTATATGGACAAAGATAGGAAAGATAACCACTACATGTATGAACGGTAAGACTAAATAACACTTCAGATAACACTAGATAAGACTACGTAAGTTCCGGATAACACAAAGTCCGGAAGATTTCACCGTACTTTGCAGTGCAAGAGCTTAAGGGATGATTCGGTTTTGCACAAGGCATCTTTTGCAAAAGATATAGGGATAATCCCGTTCGCTCCCTTGCATAATTGGGTGTTAACCTTGGTCAACAGGTCTGTCAACCTTGGTAAACAGGCTTGTCAACGTTGGTCAACAGGCCTGTCAACCAAGGTTAACATCCAATAACATCTAAGTCTGAACACATTTATGTCGTATCTAAAACAAATGAACATGAAGTCTTATTACTATCTTTCCCTAATGCTATGTGCATTGAGCGCAGGAGTTTCCGCTCAGGAAATAACGAAGAGTACGGATGCAGAGAGCGAACGGACGCTCAGCGCAGACAGTATTATAACACAAGACAAGCAGCTGGACAGTCTTTATCAATCTCTTCCCGAAATAATGATTACCGGGCAACGTCCCATCGTGAAAGCGGAGCAAGGTAAACTGGTGTACGATCTTCCGCGTCTTATCGGTAATCTACCCGTAGATAATGCTTATGACGCTGTGAAGGAACTGCCGGGCGTAACCGAGATGAATGGCGGGTTGATGTTGGCAGGGCAGGGGGTAACCGTGATATTGGATGGCAAAGTTACCACCATGAGTACCGAACAGTTTTATTCTTTGCTGAAAAGTATCCCCTCCAGTCGCATTGAGAAGGCGGAAGTGATGTACAATGCTCCGGCACGCTATCAGGTACGGGGTGCACTTATCAATATCACACTGAAACAAAGCACCGGAGGCCCGTCTTCCTGGCAGGGAGAGCTTTATGGCAAATATAATCAGAAACATTACGAGGGCTTCAACGAACGTGCCAGCCTGATCTATAATGGAAATAAATTCTCAGCAGATTTTCTTTACTCACACAACCACGGACGGGGATATTCTTTAACCGATAAAGAAGCTATGCACTCTCTGGCGGACGGTTCGGCTCATCACATCACAACCGATGAGATGGGCCGGAGCCGTTCACATACCCATAGTTTCCGGGTAGGGGCGGATTACAATATTGCCAAGGATCATCAGCTGAGTTTTGTTTATAATGGAAGTTATTCGACTTACCACAGTCTGATGGATATTTACGGTACGCAGCAGTCCAACACCCGTAGCAACAGCACCGATTGGCTGCACAACGGGCGTCTGGATTACCGTACACCTTTCGGATTGAAAGCCGGTGCTGAACTGACTTATTACCGTTCTCCGTCCGATCAGTTATTGCATAGCAGCATGCAAGGTGAAGAGCTGGCCTTTTATACCGAAGACTGTCAGCGCATCAATCGCTGGAAATTCTTCCTTGCCCAGGAGCATAATTTGGGTCGTGGATGGGGATTGAATTATGGTGCCGTTTATACTACCAGTATCGACCATAGTTATCAGTATTATTATGATACGGAGAAGGGTGCGGGAACAAAGGCAGGTGTAAGCACAGGTATTCCCGATAATATGCAATCCCGCCGTCGCGAACAAACTCTGAACTTCTATGCGGGTTTCAATAAAAGTTTTGGTGATAAACTTTCCCTGGATGCTTCGCTTGCCGTGGAACATTATAAGACACCGGTATGGAATCAATGGGATTGGTATCCTACCATTAACCTGAGTTATATGCCCGCCCCCGGCTATGTTTGGCAATTGGCTTTGAGCAGTGATAAAGATTATCCTGATTATTGGGCGGTACAGGATGCTATTTCTTATCTGGGCGGTGGATATTCTGAAATACATGGGAACCCGTTCCTGAAACCGGCTCAGGAATATCAACTTCAGTTGACACATATTTTGAAGAGTAAATACATCTTCAGTGCATGGTTTAATCATACGAAAGATTACTCAGTCCAGACTCTTTATCAATCCTCCGAACGTCTGGTGGAGATTTATAAGCATTTGAATTTTAATTACCAGCAACAAGCAGGATTGCAGGCTTCTATACCATTTGATATAAAGCAATTGTTAAATTCTCGTTTAACTTTGATTGGTGTATGGCATCATGAGAAAGATGAGGATTTCTGGGATATTCCTTTCAACCGGAATATTTGTTATGGTATTGCCGTACTGACAAATACTTTCACTCTTTCTAAGAAGCCTGATCTGAAACTGACACTGACGGGAATGGCTCGTAGTAAAGCGACTCAGGGAATTTATGATTTACCGTCTTCAGGGTATGTAAATGCTGCTTTGCGGTATGGCTTTGCCAAAGGAAAGGCTGTTCTGAATCTTTATTGCAATGATATCTTTGAGACGGGACAGATAAAACCATGCATCCGTTTTGGTACGCAGAACGTGACGAATGATTATACTTGTTTCAGGGAAATCGGGGTGTCGTTTACGTATAAATTCGGAGGATACAGGGAGAAGAAGAGGGAGGAAGTGGATAGGTCGAGGTTTAAGTAACGCGTGTGTACTTTTTCTTTCGGCTTGTCCCGAAAGAAAAAGATACCAAAAAGAAAGGGACCCCGGCTACGTCTCCGGTGCTACTCCGGCACTGCCAGGCGCAGACGGGGCTTGAACTCGCTTCGCTCAGACAGATCGCCCCTTACCTGCGCCTGACAGTGCCTACGCTTACGCACCTACGCCTATGCCGGAGAGCTGCGCGGTAGGGGCGTTGCGCTATAGAGGTGGGGGATTATATGAGCACGTTTTTTAGCAATATCTCTTATTGAAATTTTTTGTCCTCTTCAAGGAGCTCCTGGCTAAATTGCTCTACAGCAAGAGGGGTAAAGAGTTCTATCAGATTTTCTTCGGGATCACGCAGGTACAGGGTGCGCATCCCCCAATCGGGCATATCTGTAGGTTCGCTGATAAACATTACGCCTTTTGCTTTTAGGGCGGCAAAGGTTTCGTCTACATTATCTACACTGAATGAAACCATTAATTTTTCACGCATTGCAACGGGTTGCTGCTTATCTGCATTGCCTACTGAAGGTGCCATCCAGTCGGATACAAAGAGGGCGAAGCCTTCTATTCCGTCGGCTACTTTAAAACTGGCGTATCCGCTATTTTCATCTCCCCAAGCTGGTTCTAAACCGAGTTGTTCAGTGTAGAACTTGAAGCATTTGGCGAAGTCTTTTACTAATAATCTTACGTTGCTGAATCTCATTGTTTACTGATTAATGCTTTGTAATCTGTTTCTTATAATCAAGATGCAAATATAACCATTCTATTATCATTCTATGATGATTCTATTGGATAGTGTTTCAGAAATCCGTATTTACCCCAACCCCCATCAGAAAAAACAATCAATTCCCTCTCGCCATACGCCGCACGGTCCCCCGGAAGTGCAGCCTTGAGTTTTTCTTTTGGTATCTTTTCTTTTGTCTCAAGACAAAAGAAAAGTACTCCCACCAGCATAATACACATTAAAAAAATCAGAATCTTTTGTCTCTTCCTCCTCTATATTTCTTAATTTTGTCGGAACAAAATGAAGTATCAACCTTCCGCACGCTCAATCTCAAAATGGCACTGCGGAACCTAAATTATCGTATTATGATTAACAGATTCGTCTTGAACGAAGTATCCTACTTCGGACCGGGTGCCCGCGAAGTGCTCCCACAGGAAATTAAACGTCTCGGCTTGAAAAAAGCCTTTGTATCTACCGACAAAGATCTGATTAAATTTGGTGTAGCTGACAAGGTACTTTCCGTATTGGATAAGGCAGGCATACCCTATGTTGTATTCAGCGATATTAAACCAAATCCTACGGTTAGTAATGTAAATGCAGGTGTGAAAGCGTTTGCAGAATCCGGTGCCGATTTTATTCTGGCTATTGGTGGTGGTTCTTCCATCGATACATCAAAAGCTATTGGCATTATCACTAATAACCCGGAATTCAGCGATGTGGTTTCTTTGGAAGGCGTAGCACCGACTAAAAAGAAATCCGTGCCTATCATCGCTCTGCCTACTACAGCTGGAACAGCTGCCGAGGTAACTATCAACTACGTGATTACCGATGAAGTGAATGAAAAGAAGATGGTATGTGTAGATCCGAATGATATTCCTGCCATTGCCATTGTAGATGCCGAATTGATGTACACTTTGCCTAAAGGGCTGACCGCCTCTACGGGATTGGATGCATTGACACATGCTATTGAAGGTCTGATTACTAAGGGAGCATGGGAAATGAGTGATATGTTTGAAATTAAAGCTATCGAAATGATTACCCGTTATTTGGAAACGGCCGTGTTTGAGCCGACAAATGCAGAGGCACGTAATGGTATGGCGGTAGCGCAATATATTGCAGGTATGGCGTTCTCTAATGTAGGTTTGGGTGTTGTTCACGGCATGGCACATCCATTGGGTGCTATTTTTGATATACCTCACGGTGTGGCTAATGCGTTGTTGCTGCCTATCATTATGGAATTCAATGCTCCTGCTGCGCTTGATAAGTATGTGGAAATTGCTAAGGCGATGAAAGTATATAAAGAAGGTATGAGCCAGGAAGAAGCTGCACGTGCTGCCGTAGATGCAGTGAGAGCACTGTCAGTAAGAGTCGGTATTCCGCAACACCTCTCTGAATTGGGTATCAAGGAAAGCGATCTCGACAAGCTGGCTACGGCTGCTATTGCCGATGTTTGTACACCGGGTAATCCTCGCGAGGTGACGAAGGAGATTATCCTGGATTTATACAAAAAAGCATTGTAATAAGTGATTAGGGGTTAGTGATAAGTGATTAGTCTCCTTGCGGCATTATAGCGTAGCACTAATCACTTATTAAACTATCGGGAACAGAAGTGTAAACGTGCTTCCTTCTCCCACTTTTGATTGCACCGTAATGCTACCATGATGCTGGTGCATGATTTGGCGCGAGATGGTTAACCCAATACCTGAACCGGTAGGTTTTGTGGTGAAGAATGGAATGAAAATACGTTCCTGAACTTCCGGATCGATGCCGGTTCCATTATCAGTAACACGCAGGAAAAGGTGATTTCCTGGAGTGATGCCCGCGGAAAGAGTGATTTGTGTCGCTTCGTTTTCGCGGGCATTCCGTATCAGGTTGATAAGTACCTGTTCTATTTGCTCTTTATCTGCAATCAGGCGCAACGGAACGTTGGGAAGAGAGAGGTGTAGATCATCTGTATCATTTTGCATCAATTGAACGACTCCTTTCAGCAGTTCTCCGGCATTATAAAGTTTTAATAAAGGGTGGGGCAGGTGCGATACTTCCCGGTAACTATTCATAAAGCGTACCAGCCCGTTCCCTCTACGACCGATGGTTTGCAGCATCTGCTTCATCTCTGTTTTGGTTTCTTCATCCCCCTCCAGACTATCGGCATATTTGGTAAGAAGTTCGGTCAGTGATATGATAGGAGTGATGGAATTCATAATTTCATGCGTCAGTACGCGGATTAGCTTCTGCCATGCTTCCGTTTCACGGCTATCCAAGGCGGAATGGATATTTTTCATTCCCGCAATCAACAGCTTCCTGCCCTGAATGATGAATTCCATGCCGGAAAGGGCAAGCTGCACAGTCTCTTCCTCTTCTTTGATTTGCCAGACGGAAAGGTCGCCCGCTTTCAATGTGCGCAGTTTTTCCGGCAGATTCGGATGAAACTCTGTCAAGTCATCCACCGTTCGCGGATGTTCCATGTGTATCAGACGCTTTGCCGCTTCGTTAATCCATTCCATTTGCCCGTCAGGAGCATAAACGAGTACTACCATATCTATGTGATTGGCCAGAGCCTGGAAGTATTGCAACTGGCTTTCTTTCTTTTGCAGATTACTGCGATAGTGTTTAAGGGCATCCTGCATCTCGGTCAATAACTCTTCGGGGAGAGTTTGTGGAGCATTAGGATGGGCGGCAGGAGAAGATAGGAATTCAGAGTATCGCACTGACCAAATGAATTGAGCCATCGCACGTGCAGAATGTAATATATACCGATAGATAGCGTAAGCCACAAACGCAGTGAGGCAGAGTGCTACAAACAGGCTGATATAAAACCCGTGCACGGCCAGCCATGCCGAACACAAACAACATGCCAGCAATCCGACCGTAAGCCAGAGAGGCGTCTTCGCCCAAGCTTGTTTCTTCATAATCCGAACTTTTCAATCCTTCTATATAGTGATGTCCTCGTTATCCCCAGCATTTCCGCAGCCAACGTGATGTTTCCTCCGCATATCCGCAGCACCTCATTGATAGTTTTCCGTTCCATTCGTTCCAGATTATATTTTTCTTTTTCGGGAATGGCATTGGAAGATTGAGGCGAACGTAGCATGAAATCATCTGCCGTCAGCATTGTTCCTGTAGAAAGGATGACGGCACGCTCGATGGCATGCTCCAGTTCACGCACATTGCCCGGCCAACGGTAAAGTTGTAGCATCTTTCGTGCTTCTTTGGAAATTCCCCGAAGTTCTTTCTTATACTTCTTCCGATAGCGTTGGAGAAAGAAATCGGCTAACAGGAACAGGTCGTTCCCACGTTCCCGCAAAGGCGGAATACGAATTTCAATCGTATTGATGCGGTACAGTAAATCCTGGCGGAATTGTCCGTCATCGATGGCACTGTATAAATCCGTATTTGTGGCACAAATCAACCTTACATCTACAGGATAGGAGGTGGTAGAACCGAGCCGTGAACTCTTTCTCTGTTCAATGACCGAAAGCAACTTCGCTTGAAGCGGAAGACTCAGATTGCCGATTTCATTCAGAAACAACGTTCCGCCTGAAGCTACTTCCACACGTCCCGGCTTATTCTTGCGGGCGTCGGTAAATGCACCCTTTTCATATCCGAACAATTCGCTTTCGAACAACGTGTCCGGAATACTTCCTAAATCGATAGGTACGTATATCTCATTCTTGCGGGGGGACTGTTCGTAAACATAGCGGGCAATCAAGTCTTTACCTGTTCCGTTTTCTCCCAGGAGCAAAAGGTTCGCATCTGTTTCGGAAAATTTTCTTATCGTCTGAAAAATAGCTTGCATGGCGGCAGATTCACCGATGACGCGTGTAGGCTCAGGGGGAAGAGTCAAAGCTTCTCTTTGTTCTTTTAAAGTCTCCTTCTGTTGTTTCAGGGTTTCTACTTCCGTCCGGCTGAAACTGAGTTGCAGGGCGGAAGACACGGTGGCTATCAGTTTCTCGTTTTGCCAGGGTTTGGGAATGAAATCTGTGGCACCTTGCTTAATGGCCTGAACTGCCTTCTCCGTATCCGCATAGGCGGTAATGAAGATGACAACAGCTTTCTCGTCCAGCTTCAGTATCTCGTCCAACCAATGGAATCCCTCTTTCCCACTGACGGCATCCCGACGGAAATTCATGTCAAGCAAGATGACGTTGAAGTGGGTACGAGAGATGAGCGGCAGCAATTCACGTGGATCAGTTGTCATAGTAATACTTTCTACCAAAGGACGCAGTAGCATTTTCAAGGTGAAGAGAATGTCTTCATTATCGTCTACAATGAGTATCTTTCCTCGTTTCATCATACTTAAAGTTAAGTTTAAAATGTGCGGATACAGGGCTCTTTTCCGGACATGTACAAAGATAGGTAAAGTTTTTGAAAAAGAAGTGTACGGAAGCGTGCATTTGGTGTACGATATCGTGCAATTTTGTGAAATGATATTGTGCTTAAGTAAATGAAAAACAATGTATTATTCTTTTGGTATAGTTCTTGCGAAACTTCCGTAGAAGAAAGTCTTATTCTAATAAATGCGATTATGATAAAGCATTATATAAAAGTTGCACTCCGGTTGATCAAGCGGAGCTTCCTATTTTCTACCATCAATATGCTGGGCTTTGTATTTGGCATGACGGCAGCGTTTCTCATTTACCTCTGGGTGATAAACGAGCTGACGTATGATAATTGTTTTCCGGATGCAGACCGTATTTCCAGAGTGATAGAAGTGAGCCGGGAGACGAGTGGCGAGGTAAAGGAATCTCCTGAAAGTATACGCTCACTTGTGAAAGTTTTTAAGGAAGATTTTCCACAAGTAGAAGATGCGACAGCTATCAAATATGAAGATAACCTTACACTGGAGACAGATGATGAGAAAAGAATAATTGGTAAATATGTCCATGTGGACAGTACGTTTTTTCATGTCTTTCCCTTCCCTATAATAGAAGGTAACCCCGAACAACTATGGGATAATCTTGATAATGTTGTATTATCCGAGGTTATGGCACGAAAACTATTTGGAAATGCTTCTGCCATAGGAAAAAAAGTGAAAAGAAACTATGTTGGACGGACTGATGTACACACTGTTGTTGCCGTGGTTAAGATACCTGCGAAAAGTCACATACAGTTTGATGTTGCCTTTTCGATAGATGCATACGGTCTCTTCTCCATGGGGTGGAATTGGGATAGCATGCGTCGTGGAATGCATGTTTATGTAAAAATGAAACAGGGTGACGAGGGTAAGTTGTATCGTCAGGAGCAAAGAACAATGAGGCATGCTCTCAAAAAGTTTGGTGAGAAACGAACGCTATTGCGTTTCCAGCCGATAAGAGATATTCATCTACATACAACTTTCTCTGATGAAAACGTTAAGAATCATGGTAGCCTTGCCACTATGTACCTATTTGTGGCGTTAGCCATTCTGGTCATCTTTATGGGTGCATTCAATTTCATGACACTTTCCACAGCTCGGGCGTCACTACGCTATAAAGAAATAGGGGTGCGCAAAGTAACGGGTGCCAAACGGAAAACACTTATTACACAGTTTCTCTCAGAAAGTTTAGTACAATCATTTATTTCTCTGGTACTTGCTTTAGCTCTGACGGAACTTATGCTGCCTCTGTTCAACCAAGCTATGGAAACTGCTATAACATTAAGAATGAATTGGGATATTATTTTCTATATTCTGTTTGGTATTATAGGCATAGGTTGTTTGGCTGGTGCTTATCCAGCATTTTATCTTTCATCAGTCAATCCGTTGCTTGCTTTCAAAGGCGGACGAAAGACCGGCAAGAAAGGAGGGCTTATCAAAGGATTGGTTTGCATCCAGTTTTTCATAGCTATAGTATTGATGTTGATGACTTTCATTGTACTGAAGCAACTTCACTTCATGGAGAATAAGGATTTGGGACTTGACAGAGAGAATATTGTCTCCATCCATACAAGCTTATGGTACGAAGTTGCTGATTTCAAACAAGACTTATTGAGGAATCCCGATATTAAGAGTGTTTCGATGGGTTCGCCTATTGAAAGTTTTGGAGAAGGAAATCTGGAAAAGAAAAACGGACAAGCGGCAATCAGGTGGACAGATATAGATGGAAAAACAGATTCGTTGCAAATGATGGAGATATGGGCGGATGGTGATTTTGTAAAAACTTTCGGATTACAATTATTGAAAGGGGAGTTGATGGATTCTTATTTTGAGAATTACTGGATGCAGAGTGATTCTGATAAGCCTGTTCAGCCGACGATTGTCATCAATGAAACAGCATGGAAAGCGATGAAAGTTGCTGACCCGATAGGTATGGAAGTCTATAAAGAATTTAGTGGATGGGCAGTGAAATCCCGTATTGTTGGTGTAGTGAAAGATTTTAATTTCCAGTCGTTGCGTGAGAAAATGAAACCTGCTTATATATACTATAATCCGGAGTGTCTGGGCGATATGTATATTAAGATAGCCCCCGAGCGTAAACAGGAGACTTTGAAATATATTCAGCAGAAATTTGAAGAATGGGCGGTGCGTGATGATATTTTCGTCAAAGAATTCAATTATCAGTTTTTCTCCGATACTCTGAACAAGAATTATGCCAAAGAGCAGCAACAAAGCCGGATGCTGTTATTTTTCACCATCATTGCCATTGTTATTGCTATGATGGGGGTATTCGGGCTGGTTGCTCTTTCTACCGAGCAGCGGACTAAAGAGATAGGTGTCCGCAAAGTGAATGGGGCTCATTCCGACCGCATAGTACGGATGTTCTGTTTGGAATATCTTCGCTGGATAGGCATTGCTTTCGTGATGGCTTGCCCGTTAGGATATTTCTTAATGCATCGTTGGTTGAGTGAATTTGCTTATCAAACGCCCATTAGTTGGTGGCTATTCCTGTTGGCAGGGGTAATGATAGCGGGTATTACTTCATTTACTGTCGTTGGACAGACATGGCGGAAAGCATCACAAAATCCGGTAGAATCATTGAGGTATGAGTAAGATTCATTTCATACATAATGAAAAATAGATTTGGATATAATGATAACGAGATTTGATTATAATGAAAAAAATAAATTGAATATGATAAAGACTATTGGACTCAGTAAGATATTTCGTACGGAAAGCGTGCAGACCACTGCATTGAATGAAGTAAGTTTGGAAATCAATCAGGGAGAGTTTGTTGCCATTATGGGACCTTCCGGTTGTGGTAAGTCTACCTTGCTGAATATGATAGGTTTGCTTGATAGCCCCACTTCCGGTGAACTTTGGTTTCTGGATCAGGAAGTTTCCCACTACTCCGAGAATGACCGTACGGATTTGCGTAACGGAAATCTTGGTTTTGTATTCCAAAGTTTCAATCTGATAGATGAACTTACAGTCTTTGAAAACGTGGAACTTCCTTTGCTCTATGCCGGAGTGTCCACGCGTGAGCGTGTGAAACGTGTCAATGAGGCTTTGGAGCGTATGCAGATAGCTCACCGCACCGAGCATTATCCGCAACAACTTTCCGGTGGACAGCAACAGCGTGTGGCCATAGCCCGTGCCATTGTTACCAATCCCCGTATTATCCTCGCTGATGAACCTACGGGAAATCTGGATTCTACGAACGGTAATGAAGTGATGAGCCTCCTGAAAGAACTGAATCGTGATGGGGCCACTGTTGTTATGGTTACCCACTCTGAAGAGAATGCCCGCGAAGCAGAAAGAATCATACGGATGATGGACGGATATATATTGACTGAAAGTAAAAACGCCCGATAATAGATTCTTGTGTTTTGCAACATTTTTTAATAAAAAAAACTTTTTTCTTTCATGTAAATGAGAAAAAAGCTCTTTCTTTGTTAGTAGTAATTATCATAAACCTGTTTGGCAATGACACATTATAAACTGCTATTACTGCTGGTAAGTTTCTTTTGCATAACTTCCTTGTATGCACAAAAACGTAACTTTCTGATGTATAAGGATTCTGTATTGGGAAAGGATACTCTCATACTCAATGTTGAATTCTCCTTTGGAGCATCTTCCGCGTCCGCTAAACAGAGGCAATATTCTATTTCAATAGAGAAGAATGGCCGTATTGTGAAAACTTATGATGCCAAAGATATTGTAGGTTATCGGGAAGGCGGTACAACTTACGCTCCCAAAGTGATTTTAGTCAACGGAGAGAGGCGGAAAGTATTGTTACCTCGCATTTATTGGAAAGAGCCTGTACAGATGTATGTTTTCATCACCGATGAAGGAAATAAAGAATATTATTTTCAAAATGACAAGGATGAAAATTCTCCTTTACATCCGATGAGAGATGATCCTCAAACTGGCTACGTAAACCCGTTGAAAACATATTTGGAAGAATTTCCGATAGCACAGGATAATGAAGAGGTAAAAGCATATATCCGTTCGATGAAACCTACGGTCAACTCTTTTAGAAGCCGATACAAAGTTTGCCGAACCGGCAATGCGAATTATATTCCGCGTATCCGTTGGGGAGTATTGGCAGGAGCAGGCATTGCCAAATTAGTTTTAGAATCTTATGATTTTAAGCCTAAATTGCAAGGGTTTGTTGGTGTTTTTGCCGACATACCTCTGATTGATGGATTTTCTTTTCATCCGGAACTGACTTATCGTAAGTATGCTTTTAGTAAATTAGAGGAGAGCAAGACGAAATTGAATGTTGTTTATAATCGGCAAGATTTTGTCTTGCCGTTAATGTTACGTTATACTTTGGTATCGCTGAAAGGGAAAATATTACCCTATATGCAATTAGGGGCAGAATTGGGATATGCCCTAAAAAATGAATCAGCCAGTCAATATACGACTACTGATCCGGATGACTTCATCGTATGGACCGAGAGTGGAATCATAAAACATGATAAGTTCGGAATTGCCTATACGGCTGGTATTGGAACAGAATGGAAAATTCGTTCTAATCATTCTTTATTTTTGGATTTACGTTATTGCAAGGAAACTACAAAAGATTATCTGACAGGCTATTATGCTGTTGTTTCTTTTAACCTCTAAAAACAATTGGTTATGAAAACGAATTATTTTTTATGTATATTCATCCTTAGAATTAGCTGCGTATTGTTTTTCTTTTGTTCTTGTGAGGATGCGGAATTGGCTCTCACTAATTCTGCTAAAGTGAGTATACAGGCTGAATGGAAGGATTATTCGTTTCATTTTTCAGCGAATGTCAAGAGCTCTGGCAATCTAAAGACAGAGGAACGAGGATTTGTGAAGGTTATTCCGGCCCACAATGAAGATATGGAGTCATGTCCGGAGCAAACAGAAACTTTGATTATTCCGCTAACCGGAGATTTTTCCTATCAGACAGAGAAAGATAATCTGATGAGTGGCTTAGAGTGTTGGGTTTATGCATATGTGAAGACTAATTATGGTAACTTCCGCAGTGAAATTACAGTATTGAAACCCCCCAACCAATCGCAACCGCAGATCACTTCGGTACGTCATGTCCCCTCACCGGAAGGTCCCAGTCTGGGAGGTGGCACTGTTTATATTGACGGCACCGGTTTCTCTAATATAAAAAGACGGATTGCGGTTTCTATAAAAACAGTGGGAGATTTATGGAATCCACCACAGAGTATTTTTCTGGATATTCAGGAAGCATCATTTACGCGGATTGTTGCTACCTATCCTTCCCATGAATGGAATCTGGTGGGAGATTTCCCATTAACTGTATTTGTGGGTAATTATGAAAACAAGGCTGTTGATACATTCAAAGTAGAAGGGGTACTGTTAAAAAGTATATCACCTTGTGTGCTTCGATATGGAGAAAAGGCAATGGTACAAATGTCAGGATTCTCTCCGAACAGTGACTTTCAACTTGCAGCGTATGAATCCGGAGATTATAAAATAGTGTCTACTACCGAGCAAGGAGTGGAATTACAAGTCTTCCCTGATTATTATGATCCCACTAACGATAGGGAATGTCAATTATTCTATTATGATAAAAATACGAATATGTATTCCACTCGCCTGTCGTTCCATGTGCCTGCGTCTAAGTGGTTGGAAAGAAATGCTTTTAAGATGTTAAGTCCTAATGCCAAGCAGTATAATTGTTTCTATCAAGGTAAAGGCTATTTTTATGATACAGACAATTTTTTTGATTCGAATAACAATAAATTGAAAGTATATGACTTGGAAACATTCTCATGGGAATATTATCCGCTCATGGACAACGACCACAATTATGGCATTAATGAATATGCCGACTTATTTGCCCATGAGGGATATATTTATCTTTCAATCAAGCGTCGAAGAAATAAAGAAGGAACCAATACTGTTCTTTCTTGGCAGTGCCTCTATCGCTTCAATGTCAATACTCATCGGTGGGAACAGTTGAAGAACATTGCCGACAACGCTGAAGATTGTATGAATATAGATGCCGTCTGGTTCGATGGGCAGCAACTATATGTACATTCTGATAAGCCTTTTTTATGGGAATATAATCCTACAACAGACAGTTGGCAAAAGACTAACATACATTTCCCTGCCGACTTCATGTATACAGGCGAGCATAATGGTTACATCTACTATCAAACAGAAGATAAGCATATTTACCGCTTCAAGAAAGAACAACCGGAAAAAGTAGAATATTTTGGCACACTGGAACTTCCTGTTTCCAAAGAGGCGGCAGTCTGCGGGGACTATATTTACTATAGATATGAGAAAGGAGTGTTCCGCATACCGCTATCACAATCTGTAGGAGGGATGCTTGAGGTTGAATCATTAGGTGCCGTGGATGCATTCTATTATTGCCATGGTACATTCTTCTCTCACAATGGAGATATTAATTACCTTTTAGCTACTCGGCCCAGTGCTATGGGATGGGGAGATTGCCATTTATATGAATATTCTAATTGAGACTTATAAGGAACGCTCAAGAGGCTTTCTTATCCTAAAATCTTGCTATCTGCACTCTTTTTCGTACTTTTGTAACTTTCAAAAAGAAAGTTTTATTTAAAGAAGTTCTCTGTATGAAATCAGACATTGAAATAGCCCGCAGCATAGAGCTGAAGAAGATTAAGCAGGTAGCCGAGAATGTAGGTATTCCACGTGAAGAAGTAGAAAACTACGGACGGTATATTGCTAAAATCCCTACACATCTGATTGATGAAGAAAAAGTGAAGAAAAGTAACCTGATTTTGGTAACTGCTATTACCGCTACCAAAGCAGGTATTGGTAAAACTACAGTTTCTATCGGTCTGGCTTTGGGATTGAATAAAATTGGTAAAAAGGCGATTGTTGCTTTGCGTGAGCCTTCATTAGGACCTTGTTTCGGCATGAAGGGTGGGGCAGCAGGTGGCGGTTATGCCCAGGTGCTTCCTATGGAAAAGATAAATCTGCACTTTACAGGAGATTTTCATGCCATCACTTCGGCGCACAATATGATATCCGCATTGCTCGACAATTATCTTTATCAGCATCAGGCGGATGGATTCGGGCTGAAAGAGATTATCTGGCAGCGTGTACTGGATGTGAACGACCGTTCTTTGCGTAGTATTGTCACGGGTTTAGGTCCCAGTACGAACGGTATTACCGAAGAATCCGGCTTTGATATTACCCCTGCATCCGAAATTATGGCTATTCTTTGTCTGGCAAAGGACATAGACGACCTGAAACGACGGATTGAGAATATTATTCTTGGTTTCCGATTTGATGGTTGTCCATTCACAGTGAAGGAGTTAGGTATTGCTGGAGCTATTACTGTCTTGTTGAAAGATGCCATTAATCCGAACTTAGTTCAAACTACCGAAGGATCGGCTGCTTTTGTTCATGGAGGTCCATTCGCCAATATTGCACATGGTTGTAACTCTATTCTGGCAACGAAAATGGCCATGACTTTCGGCGACTATGTTGTAACGGAAGCCGGCTTCGGTGCTGACCTCGGTGCGGAGAAATTTTATAATATCAAATGCCGTAAAAGTGGATTGCAACCAAAGTTGACTGTAATTGTTGCCACCGCACAAGGTTTGAAAATGCATGGAGGCGTCAGCCTTGATCGTATTAAAGAGCCCAATATGGAGGGATTGCAGCAAGGTTTCGGTAATCTTGATAAGCATATACGTAATCTGCGTTCGTTCGGTCAGACGGTGGTGGTTGCTTTTAATCGTTTTGCCAGTGATACAGACGAGGAAGTGGAAGCGATCCGTCATCACTGTGAGGAAAAATTAGGCGTTGGTTTTGCTGTCAACAATGCATTTGCAAAAGGTGGAGAAGGAGCCGTGGAACTTGCTAATCTGGTAGTGGATGCTATTGAGAAGAAACCTTCCGAACCTTTGAACTTCAGTTATAGTGAGAATGATAGTGTAGAACAAAAGATAGAGAAGATAGCTTGTAATCTATATGGTGCCAGTGTGGTGACTTATAGCATTCATTCACGCAAAATCATTAAACTGATAGAGAAGATGGGCATTGGTCATTATCCAGTTTGTATAGCTAAAACTCAATATTCTTTCTCTGCCGATCCGAAGATATATGGTGCAGTGAATAATTTTGAATTCCACATCAAGGATATTGTAATCAATAACGGTGCGGAAATGATTGTTGCCATTGCAGGAGAAATTTTACGTATGCCGGGACTTCCTAAAGAACCACAGGCTATGCATATCGATATTGTGAATGGAAATATAGAAGGATTGAGCTGAATCAGCTAGTAGACATAAAAAGAAATCCGCAGTCTTTCATTAGGCTGCGGATTTTTTATAACGTTTTTTATATACGTTTTCTTAGTATGCAAACAGCGGATATTTTTCCATAGTCTTATTCACGCGTGCGCGAACTTCGGCAATAACCGCTTCATTTTCTACATTGGACAGAACCGTTTCAATCATTTCTGCAATTTCCAGCATCAGATCTTCTTTAGCACCACGAGTAGTGATGGCAGGAGTACCCAGACGGATACCGGAAGTTTGGAATGCAGAGCGGCTATCGAACGGAACCATATTCTTGTTTACAGTGATATCGGCAGATACCAATGCTTTTTCAGCAACTTTACCTGTGAGATCAGGATATTTGCTACGTAGGTCAACTAGCATAGAGTGATTATCCGTACCACCTGAAACGATTGTAAAGCCACGGTCGATTAATGCTTGTGCCAGTACGGCTGCATTTTTCTTCACTTGAGCAGCATATTCTTTGAATTCAGGTTGCAGGATTTCACCGAATGCAACAGCTTTTGCTGCAATAACGTGTTCCAACGGACCGCCCTGAATACCCGGGAATACGGCTGAGTCGATCAGCTGAGACATCATCTTGATTTCACCCTTCGGTGTTGTTTTTCCCCAAGGATTAGGGAAGTCTTTGCCAATCAAGATGATACCACCGCGAGGACCACGCAAAGTCTTATGGGTAGTAGAAGTAACGATATGAGCATACTTCACAGGGTTATCCAGCAATCCGGCTGCAATCAGTCCGGCAGGGTGAGCCATATCGATCATCAGGATAGCACCTACTTTGTCTGCGATTTCGCGCATACGTTTGTAGTCCCATTCGCGGGAATATGCTGAACCGCCACCGATGATCATTTTAGGTTTTTCGCGCAAAGCAACTTCTTCCATCTGGTCATAGTCTACGCGACCAGTTTCCTTATTCAGATTATATTCACAGGGAGTATAGATAATACCGGAAGTATTTACTAAAGAGCCGTGTGAGAGGTGACCGCCGTGAGCCAGATTCAATCCCATGAATTTGTCACCCGGATTCAATACAGCGAGGAATACAGCTGCATTAGCCTGTGCGCCTGAGTGGGGTTGCACGTTAGCCCATTCTGCACCAAAGATTTCCTTTATGCGGTCGATAGCAATTTGTTCGCTCTGGTCTACTACTTCGCAACCTCCGTAGTAACGTTTGCCAGGATAACCTTCTGCATACTTGTTAGTGAGACAGGAGCCCATTGCCTCCATTACTTGGTCACTTACAAAATTCTCTGATGCAATCAGTTCAATACCTTTGAGCTGACGTTGATGTTCTTTTTCGATGATATCGAAAATTAAATCGTCTCTTTTCATTTTGCTTACTTAGATAAGTTTGATAAATCTGTGTTCTCTTATTAAGCGCACAAATTTACGGTAAAAAAATGAATAAACTGTCAGAAAAGTCAGAAATTTACTTTCTAAAAGAATACTCCAAAGGAAAAACTGAGAACATTGTCTCGCCGGTGGAAACGTATTTCGTCGGCGGGTGGATCACCTTCGACGACACCGTCATCATAAGTCACTTTGCGCGATATATTATGTAATCCTATATCATAACGGAAGTCGAAGAAAATGCGGGAAATGGTAACGGCTACTCCAAGGGTAAAACTGAGGTTCAATGGCCGCAATCTTTCGCTGATTTCCTGCTGGTCAAAATTCTCAAAAGTGACTTCGCTTTTTTTATTCCAGATATAACGGAACTTTGGACCGCCGAATACAGCCAGGCTATAAGGTCCCTCCTTGATAACATTATATCCATAGATCACAGGAATATCTACGCTGTGAATGGATGACGTAATAGATGCCATTTCCAAAGGGGCATTCTCTTCAGCAGGTTTCTCGAAAGTGATGTTGCAGCGGTTAATGTTGTAGGATATTTCCGGTTGCAGGAAGTGGCGTTCAAAGTTGATACGCATGAAGACAGAACCGAAATAACCTATCTTATAGTTATTCTGCACCTCGTCTATTGTGATACCGTTCAATGTAAGGTTGGATACAAGAAAAAGGGAAGAGGTGAAGCCACCTTTAATACCGAAGTTCACCGGACGGTCATGGTGGTGTTTGCTCAGAGGTTCTTCAACCGCCGTGCCAGGCACAAGATGAGACTGTCCCCACATCGTAGCGGGGAAAAGCAAAAGGCACAGGATAAAGCTCTTCAATACTTTGTTCATCACTTATCACTAACGGTTAATCATTCATTTTATTTTTTCTTTTCAACAGACCAGCCAAATTTACCGATCTTTTCACCCAATTCATAGTATCCTCCATGTACATAAACCAGTGGATTAGCTTCCGCCAGTTCCAGTTTTCCGGTTTCCGTATTCAGGTTCCGGTCGTCGGCACGTACGTTTACCACATCGGCAATAAACATATCATGCGAGCCGAGTGACATGATTTCCTTTACACGGCATTCTATACACAAGGGGGATTCTTCAATAAGGGGAGCATTGACCACAGTACTTTTTCCCGGTGTCAGATGCATCTCTTCGAACTTATTGTAGTCCTTCCCGGAACGTACGCCACACCAATCCGTTGCACGCGCCATATCTTTGGTCGTGAGATTAATGACAAACTCCATATTCCGTTTTAGAATTTCGTAGGAGTAACGTTCCGGGCGTACTGAAATATAGCACATGGGCGGGTTCGTACAAATCGTTCCCGTCCATGCAATTGTTACTATGTTGTATTCTTCCGGAGTGCTTCCGCAACTTACCAATACGGCAGGAAGCGGGTAGATCATTGTTCCAGGCTTCCAGTCTTGTTTCATGACTAAAGAGTTACGAGCTTTTATATTATTTCAATTTCGTTCCTGTTTTGCTCTTTCTCACAATAGTGACATCGGATCACGCAATTTTCCTTGTCTACTACATGGAATAACGTCGCCATGGGCTCGTTGTTCGTGATACATTTGGGGTTAGCACACTTTACAATGCCGCGAAGTTCCTCAGGAAGGCTAACTTCACGTTTTTCCACCACTTCATAATCCCGGATAATATTCAGCTTCACGTTAGGCGCTACCACGGCAATACGATTAATTTCATCATCGCAGAAAAATTTATCCGCAATCTTAATAATGCCTTTAGTACCCAGCTTTCCGCTTTTGAGATTAAAGCCAATGGTGATATTGTTGTTCATGTGTTCAAGTCCCAGCAAAGAGACTACGGTGAACAGATTTTCAGAGGGGATATGGTCGATAACAGTACCGTTTTCTAATGCGGCAACCTGTAGCTCTTGTTTTTTTTCGCTCATAGTTTTTCTGATGTAACTTCAATTGTAAACTTGTCAAATCATTCTTTCACATCATCCAGTGTGATGCCCAATACATCACAGAGAATAGCCTCACGGGCATAAAGACCGTTTTGTGCCTGCTGGAAGTAGTAAGCTTTCGGATTATCGTCTACGTCGTATGCGATTTCATTGACGCGGGGCAGGGGATGCAGAATACACAGATTAGGACGGGTCTGTTCCAGCATTTTGTTGCGCAGGATATAGACGTTCTTCACCCGTTCGTACTCCATGAGATCGGTGAAACGTTCACGCTGCACACGAGTCATGTAGAGGATGTCGGCATCTGCTATGGTTTCTTCTGTAAAGTCCGTATGTTCCACGTATTTGATACCATGATCGCGGCAGTAAATCTTGTATTCTTCAGGCATTCTCAGCTCATCGGGAGCGATGAAATGGAAAGTCGGATTGAAGTGGCGCATTGCCATCAGCAGCGAATGTACAGTACGGCCATATTTGAGGTCACCAACGAGGAAAATATTCAGGTTCTCCAGTGTACCCTGGGTTTTGTAGATGGAGTAGAGGTCGAGCATCGTTTGTGAAGGATGCTGGTTGGCTCCGTCTCCGGCATTGACGATAGGCACTGTGGTTACTTCGCTGGCATAGCGGGCTGCTCCTTCCAGATGATGCCGCATCACGATGATATCGGCGTAGTTGCTCACCATTTTGATGGTGTCTTTCAGGGTTTCGCCTTTCGAAGAACTCGTTGCTTTGGGATCACTAAACCCGATTACACGGGCCCCTAAGCGGTTGGCTGCTGTTTCAAAACTGAGTCTTGTACGGGTAGACGGCTCGAAAAAGAGGGTGGCAACCACTTTCCCTTCCAGCAGCCTACGGTTGGGACGGGCTTCAAACTGCTTCGCCATCTCGATCATGTAGAGGATTTTTTCCTTGCTATGCTCGGCAATGGTGACTAAACTTCTGTTTTCCATATCGTTCGTTATTTTGTTTCTTTTCGAGAGTTCAAAGGTACGGAAAAGATGCGGAGTACGGAAGAAAGACGGGAGAAAATAACGAAAAAAAAATCCCATGGGATGAAGTTGCTCATGTGGTGAGATGAATGCCGGAATTTGTTTGAATCATTATCAGCTTCAGCAGCAGCTTTTCTTTTTCTTTTCTGCTGTTGTTGTTATATAAAGAATATATAAGAAAGAAAAACGCACTGTTTGTTTTGGCGAAAATGTTGAAAAATAGCACTTTACTGCTCAAAACGCCACTTCATTCCTAAGCAAAAAAGTGCGTTTTTCGGCAAAAAACAGCTTGGAATCGGCCGATTCCTAAGCAAAAAATGCCTCAAAAATGATCAATTCCCTACTACTTTTGGTGACTAAAATGCCATATTTCATCGCCTCAAATGCCACACTTTATCATCGGAAATGCCACATTCCATTCTCCCGAATGCCACACTTTATGCTTGTTGAAGTGTGGCATTTTACCCGTTAAGATGTGGCATTTGGGATGATAAAGTGTGGCGTTTTAAGAGTTTTCTATAGAATTTATAAGGGTGTTCCAATATAATTCCGTACCTTTGCCTTATTATTTTTACAGGTAATCTATTTTATTGATTTAGTGAATTTACAGTAATAAACATGATAAAGAACATCATAAAAATCCTTTGGATATTCTTAGCCGTCATCATATTGGCTTGCGTCACTGTTTTCTTCTCCATTGCTAAAGGTTGGATAGGCTATATGCCTCCTGTTGAAGATCTGGAAAACCCTAATTATAAGTTTGCTACACAAGTTTTCTCGGAAGATGGGAAGGTACTTGGTACTTATTCGTTTAGCAAAGAGAACCGTGTATATGTGGGCTATAATGATTTGTCCCCCAATATCATCAATGCATTGATTGCAACAGAAGATGTGCGTTTTGCCGAGCATTCCGGAATTGATGCAATTGCTTTGTTTCGTGCCATTGTGAAGCGTGGCTTATTATTCCAGAAGAATGCAGGTGGAGGTAGTACGATTACCCAACAATTATCGAAGCAGCTCTATTCGCCCAGCGCGGACAATGTAATGGAACGTTTGTTTCAGAAGCCCATTGAGTGGGTAATTGCAGTGAAATTGGAGCGTTACTATACCAAGGAAGAGATACTTACGATGTATCTTAATAAATTTGACTTTTTAAACAATGCAGTCGGTATCAAAACTGCAGCCAACACTTACTTTGGCTGTGAACCTAAAGATTTAAAAATAGAAGAAGCTGCCACTTTAGTTGGTATGTGTAAAAATCCGGCTCTTTATAATCCCGTTCGTTTCAACGAGCGTTCACGCGGACGCCGTAATGTGGTGCTCGATCAAATGCGTAAAGCAGGATATATCACTGCCGAAGAATGTGATTCACTGCAAGCACTTCCACTGACTTTGAAATATACCCGTGTGGACCATAAAGAAGGTATGGCAACTTATTTCCGCGAATATCTGCGTGGAGTATTAAATGCCAAGAAGCCTGTGAAAGGAGATTATCGAGGTTGGCAGATGCAGAAATTCTATGAGGATTCTCTTGATTGGGAAAATAATCCTCTGTTCGGCTGGTGTGAAAAGAACATGAAGAAAGATGGTTCAAAATATAACCTTTATACGGATGGTCTGAAAATCTATACGACTATTGACTCCCGTATGCAGCAATATGCAGAAGAGGCGGTAGAAGAACATTTGAAAGAACTGCAAGGCTATTTCTTCAAAGAAAAGAAAGGACGTAAAAAAGCGCCTTACAGCAACAGGATCACGCAGGAGCAGGTAGATGAAATCCTTGCCCGCACCATGAAACAGTCTGATCGTTATCGGACCATGAAGAAAGCCGGTGCATCGGATGCTCAAATTGAGAAGGCTTTCAATACACCTGAAGAAATGTCGGTATTCACCTGGAATGGTGAAAAGGATACGATCATGACGCCTATGGATTCTATCCGTTATTACAAACACTTCCTTCGTGCCGGTTTTATGTCAATGGATCCGCACAACGGACATGTAAAGGCGTATGTAGGCGGACCTAATTATAATTACTTCCAATACGACATGGCAATGGTAGGACGTCGGCAGATTGGTTCTACTATGAAACCTTATGTATATTCACTGGCTATGGAGAATGGATTTTCTCCTTGTGATGAGATGCGGCATGTGGAGTTTCAGGGCTTCGATGAGAATGGTAAACCTTGGGCGCCTCGTAATGCAAATAATAAGCGTTACGGAGAGATGGTGACTTTGAAATGGGGACTGGCTAATTCGGACAACTGGATTACGGCGCGATTGATGAGTAAATTAAACCCGTATGAGTTAAAACGATTGTTACATAGTTTCGGTGTGCGCAATCGTGAGATTGTACCTTCTATTGCTCTTTGTCTTGGTCCTTGCGAAATCTCGGTAGGAGAGATGGTAAGTGCATATACGGCATTCCCCAATAAAGGAATTCGTGTGGCACCTATGTTTGTAACCCGTATAGAAGATAGTGATGGCAATGTACTGGCTACGTTCTCTCCGGAAATGGAAGAAGTTGTCAGCGTTTCCAGTGCTTATAAGATGTTGGTTATGCTGCGTGCGGTAATCAATGAGGGAACCGGTGGACGTGTTCGTCGCTTAGGCGTGAAAGCCGATATGGGTGGTAAAACTGGAACAACTAATTACAATGCAGATGGCTGGTTCATGGGCTTTACCCCTTCATTGGTATCCGGATGTTGGGTAGGCGGTGAAGAACGTGACATTCACTTCGATGGTATGACGCATGGGCAAGGTGCTTCTATGGCATTGCCTATCTGGTCAAAATACATGGTAAAAGTGCTTGGAGACAAAACACTGGGATATGATGAAAGTGAGACATTCCAACTCCCTGAGGGTTTTGATCCCTGTAAGGATAACGGAGACGTTGATCTGGAACCGGCATCGGAAATCGGTTTGGATGACTTCTTTGATTAAAATTCAAGTGTTCTAAATTATTGATTTCGAAAGTGGTTTATACAATCAGCATCGGTAGTAACGAGCAACGGAAAAAGAATCTTTCGTTGGCGCGGAAGCGGTTGAAAGAACTGTTTCCTGGTATTCGTTTTTCTACGGAAGAAGAGACTAAACCGCTTTATTTCCGGCGTTCATCTTTATTTTCCAATCAGGTAGCACGTTTTATTTCCAATGATGATGCGGCGGAAATAACTTCTTGCCTGAAAGCTATTGAACGGGAAGCGGGACGGATGCCTGAAGAGAAAAAACAAGAAATAGTCCGGTTGGATCTGGACTTGTTGTCGTGTGATGATACTGTCTATAAACCCGACGATTTAAAAAGAGACTACATTTGTCGGGGATTAAAAGAGATAGAGTAATTTCAAATGGGTATGCGGGCGACGCGGATAAAGCGGAAGAACGTGGATCTATTAAATTGTAAAATTGTAAATATAAACATGTTGAAGTTTTTAGGAATCATTCCCGCCCGTTATGCATCCACGCGTTTTCCTGCAAAACCGTTGGCTATGCTGGGAGGTAAAACTGTAATACAGCGAGTATATGAACAAGTGGCCGGTATTTTGGACGATGCTTATGTGGCTACAGATGACGAACGGATTGAAGAAGCTGTAAAAGCTTTCGGAGGTAAAGTAGTGATGACTTCTGTGAATCATAAAAGTGGTACGGATCGTTGCTATGAAGCATATACTAAAATAGGGGGAGACTTTGATGTCATAGTCAACATTCAGGGCGACGAACCTTTTATTCAACCCTCCCAATTGGAAACTGTAAAAGCTTGTTTCGACGATATTACGACCCAGATTGCTACACTGGTGAAACCTTTCACTCCTGAGAATGGATTTGAAGCTTTGGAGAATATCAATTCTCCGAAAGTAGTGCTGAATAAGAATATGAATGCACTCTATTTCAGCCGTTCTATTATCCCTTATCAGCGGAATGCGGAAAAACAGGATTGGCTGAAAAATCACACTTATTATAAGCATATAGGATTATACGCTTATCGTGCTGAAGTTTTAAAAGAGATTACTTCGTTGCCGCAATCTTCACTGGAACTGGCAGAATCGCTGGAACAACTTCGTTGGTTGGAGAATGGCTATACCATTAAAGCCGGTATTACCGAAGTAGAGACCATCGGCATTGATACTCCCCAGGATTTGGAAAAGGCTGAAGAATTTTTGAAAATATGTTAGACAGATCTATCCAGCCCCTTATTCGTGAACCGGAACAACTGGCAGTGCCATCTCCCGAGTGTCGGGTGATGAAAAATGGCATACCTTTATATATACTCAATGCCGGGGATAATGAAGTAGTCCGAATTGACCTGTTGATGGAAGGTGGGCGCTGGCAACAAGATCAACGCTTGCAGGCTTTGTTTACCAACCGGATGCTGCGCGAAGGTACCCGGCGTTATTCGGCCGCGGCCATTGCCGAAAAGTTGGATTACTATGGTGCCTGGTTGGAACTTTCCAGTTCATCCGAGTATGCTTATATCACTCTTTATTCTTTAAATAAATATCTGCCGGAGACTTTAGATGTCTTTGAATCTATCGTAAAAGAACCTCTTTTCCCTGAAAAAGAGCTGGGAGTGATTATTGACAGCAATATCCAACAATTTCTTGTAAACAGCTCCAAGGTGGATTTCCTGGCCCATCGCACTTTGATAAATGCCGTATATGGCGATACGCATCCGTGCGGTCAATTAGTGCAGAAGGAAGATTATTATTTGATCAACCCTTCTGTCCTGCAATCTTTTTACGACCGATATTATCACTCCGGAAATTGCAGTATCTATCTTGCGGGGAAAGTCAGCGAAGACGCTATCCGTCGTATTGAAACTCTTTTTGGAAGTAAACCTTTCGGCAAAGATTTTCGCAAACCGGAAAAACTGTCCTATGTTCCGGTAACTTCTTCTGAGAAACGTATTTTTACCGAGCGTGCCGATGCAATGCAAAGTGCTGTTCGCATGGGAATGCTTTCTTTGGACCGACGCCATCCTGATTATTTGAAAGTCCGTGTTTTGGTTACCTTGTTCGGAGGGTATTTCGGTAGCCGTTTGATGTCTAACATTCGTGAAGATAAAGGATATACGTATGGTATATCTGCCGGTATTATGCCTTATCCCGATAGTGGGTTGCTGGTTGTCAATGCAGAGACAGCCAATGAATTTGTAGAACCGCTTATCAAAGAAGTTTACCATGAAATAGACCGCCTGCAAAATGACCTCGTACCTGTCGAAGAACTTGCCATGGTGAGGAATTATATGCTGGGCGATATGTGTCGTAGCTATGAGTCTGCTTTTTCACTGGCGGATGCCTGGATCTTTATTCATACTTCCGGTCTCCCGGACTCTTATGTGAGGGATGCCGTGGAAGCTGTGAAGACAATTACTCCTGCCGAGATACGTGAACTTGCCTCACGCTATTTGTGCAAAGAGACATTAAAAGAAATCGTATCCGGCAAAAAAATGTCATAAAAGAAGTGGAATACCCCTTCCTTTTAGCAGATTAATTGTATCTTTGTGCAAATACTATATAGGACGTGTAACAAGTTGCTACGTTTACACGTCTTATTATTAAAATCGCTAATTTATAATTTTCAATGAAATATCTATATACTGCACTCATTCTGGTATTCATGTCCCAAGGCGGGGCGACGGCCCAGGAAAAGAAATCCGGTTTCTTCGATAAAGTAAAAACGACTTTCTCTTCTGAAATAAAGATAGGAACTCATACCTTCAAAGACGGCTCCGTATATACAGGTGAAATGAAAGGACGCAAACCCAACGGAAAGGGGAAGACGGTTTTCAAGAATGGTAATGTCTACGAGGGTGAATATGTGAAAGGAAAACGTGAAGGATATGGTACTTATACATTCCCTGACGGTGAAAAGTACGAAGGACAATGGTTTCAGGACCAGCAACACGGTAAGGGTATCTACTATTTTATGAACAACAACCGTTATGACGGCATGTGGTTTCAAGATTATCAGCAAGGTAAAGGTACAATGTACTATTACACCGGTGACATTTACGAAGGAGACTGGGTAAATGATAAGCGTGAAGGTCAAGGCACATACACCTGGAAAAACGGTTCCAAATATGAAGGTTCCTGGAAGAATGATAAGAAAGAGGGTGAAGGTACTTTTGTATGGAATGACGGCTGTAAATATGAAGGTGACTGGAAGAACGATGTGCGTGATGGAAAAGGAACTTTCGAATACGCCAACGGAGATAAATATGTAGGCGATTGGAAAGATGATATGCAACATGGCAAAGGCATTTACTTCTTCCACACCGGCGACCGCTATGAAGGTTCGTATGTGCAGGGTGAACGTACCGGAGCCGGTATTTATTATTACGCCAATGGTAACAAATATGTAGGAAACTTCAAGGACGGTATGCAACACGGTAAAGGTGTGTTTACTTGGGCAAGTGGTGCGGTCTATGACGGTGACTGGAAAGACAACCAGCGTGACGGTCGCGGAGTTTATAAATGGAATGTCGGCGATTCTTACGAAGGCGAATGGAAAAACAACCAGTTCAATGGTCAGGGAACCCTGATTATGACAGACGGAACTAAATATAAAGGTGGTTTTGTGAATGGTATGGAAGAAGGTAACGGTATACAGGAGGATAAAAACGGTAATCGTTACGAAGGCTTCTTCAAGCAAGGCAAAAAGCACGGTCCTTTTGTTGAAACGGATAAAAACGGGAAAGTAATAAAAAAGGGCACGTACAAAATGGGAAGACTGGAGTAGAGATTAAGATTTGAAACTTTAAATAAAAAATGAAGGCTGCGCAATATATTGAATTGCGCAGCCTTTGTTTTTTATATCCAATTCTCTATTAGATAATATACTGTGAACTGATAGACTCATTATTCACCACTCTCTTAATGGTTTCTGCAAACATATCAGCAATACTGAGTTGTTTTACTTTTGCGCATTTCTTAGAGTAGGGGATACTATCGGTAAATACGATTTCAGTCAGACTGGATTCCTGTACACGGAAAGATGCCGGATCGGACATTACACAGTGGCTTGCAATAGCGCGTACTGATTTAGCACCGGCTTCCAACATAATGTTAGCTGCTTTGGTGATAGTACCGGCTGTATCTACGATGTCATCTACCAATACTACGTTCTTATCGGTTACATCACCGATAATCTGCATGGATGCAACTTCGTTTGCTTTCTCACGTGATTTGTTACACAATACCAGAGGAACTCCCAAATACTTTGAGAATGTGCTGGCACGTTTGGAACCACCCACATCCGGCGTAGCAATTACAAGATCTTTCAGTTTCAAGGACTCAATATAGGGTAGGAACACTGCCGAAGCATACAAGTGATCTACCGGAATGTTGAAGAAACCTTGGATTTGATCAGCATGGAGATCCATCGTAATCAAACGATCGATACCTGCTACTGAAAGTAAATCAGCTACTAACTTTGCGCCGATAGAAACGCGAGGTTTGTCTTTTCTGTCCTGTCGTGCCCAACCGAAATATGGAATGACTGCAACAACACTTTTCGCAGATGCTCTTTTAGCAGCGTCGATCATCAGCAGAAGTTCCATTAAATTGTCGGAATTAGGGAAGGTGGATTGAACCAGGAATACATGTGCGCCACGAATTGACTCTTCATAGGAAACAGCAAACTCACCATCAGCAAAGTGGGTGATGTTCATCTTTCCCAGAGGGCAATCAAGGCTTGCGCAGATTTTCTCTGCAAGGTATCTCGAGTTAGTTCCGGAGAATACCATTACGGGTGCTTTTTCGCTCATTTTGTAATAGATGTTACCTATTTGTTTAATACGGCTGCAAAGTTATGAATTTCCCGCTACATTCTACAAGACTTATTGTAGAAAAATCTTTTTTCTTTCCCGGATTTATTTGTAGCTTTGCTAAGTGAAACGGTTTCCTCATATACGATTGGTGGGCTTACTGTGTTTTTACATGGTAATGATTTCTTGTGTGGGTACTGCCCCCACCAAGGAAGTACATCTTATCGATTCGCTCAACCAAGTGGCTTATTCTTATCGTTATAAAGACCTGGACTCTTCTTGTCATGCTGCCACACAAGCTTATGAAAAAGTAAATATGTATAGTCAGGGAAAAGCGGAAGCATCCAATAATCTGGGTTTTTGTGCTTTTATGCGCATGGATTTTGAGAAAGCGGAGAAGTTTCATAAGGATGTGTACAGCCTCACGAAAAATGAACTGGAGCTGCTGGTTGCCGATATCGGATTGATGAAAATCTATCAGCGGACAGCCATGAACAAAGAATTTTATGACTATCGGAACAGTGCCCTCCGCCGCATGAAACGAATAGGTGAAGATAACAAGCTTTTCGTAGATAAACACGAACGGTTGAGACTGAACTATGCACGCTCCGAATTTTATATTGTTTCCGCAGTTTATTATTACTATCTGCAACAACGTCCGGAAGCGGTAGCTTCCATCAATGAAATCTATCCGCAGGAAGAACTTGCGGCAGATACGAACCAGTTATTGTATTATCATTATATAAAAGGATCGGCAGCACTTTGTGATGGCGAAACGGCGGATGAACGTCGTTTGCGTGAATTCGACGAACTGTATACAACTTGGAAAATGGCATCCCGCGGAGGATACTTGTATTTTGAAGGTAATGGAGTGCAAGGGCTTGCTAACCTGATGGCATCTCCCGATAATTATGACTTTTTCCAGGTCAGGCGTTCTCATGCGTTGAAACAGTTTGATGTTTCTGTGGATTCCTTGTTGCCCATGCGTTTAGGACAATTGGCTTTGAAGAAATTCAAGCAATATAATGATGTGTATCAGATTGCCGGTGCCTATGTTTCTATTGGCAAATATCTGAATGCGCATGATAACTACGCCGAAGCATTGGACACTCTGACGCTTGCCTTGGAGTGTGTGAACAGCCATCATCGCCGTTTTTATGATTGCCACGATAGCTTGGACTGGTTGAAAACCTATGATATGCGGGATACCATTTCTTCAGAGAAAGCATGGATAGAGCGTAAGTTGCGTACTGTGCCAGAATGGATTTCACGTATTCGCGAACAACTGAGTGTTACGTATGCCGGACTGGAAATGAAGCAACACTCCGATTATAATCGCAATATTTATCTGGATATTCTGGAAGATACCCGTCAGGATAAGGAGTTGGAAAGCCGTTATCAGGCTTTGGAAAGTGAAGCCCGGCAACTCAATATTTTGCTCTTCTTCGTGATTGTCGGTTTTATACTGGTGGTTTTATTCTTTTGGGTATTCAATAAGCGGTCTAAAGAACGTAATCATGTCCATTTGCACCGTTTGAGGCAGATGTTGGACATTTGTCAGAAAATAACTGCTTCTATTCCCACGGACGCACAGACGGAAGAAGAAATTGTAGATGCCATTCTTTCTGCTGTGCAGACAGATATAGAGGAACTTTTCAGTGTAAAAGACATCCGGATAGAAGATGGACAGTTGGTATTACCCAAACGTCTTACAAAGGATGAGAAGGCAATACTACATGTGATTGCTCCTTATATTACATGGGCACTTGACAACGGTATGACTTCCATCTCGCTGGGTGACGAACGTCGCCGGTTGGAGAAAGAACGGTATGTGTACGAACAGCATATAGCCGGAAATAAACGTCAGAATCTTATAAAGAAAGCGTGTATGGCCATTGTGAACGGTATTCATCCGTACATAGACCGTATTATTAATGAAGTACATAAACTGACGGAAAAGGGTTTTATCCATGACGAACACATCAAAGCTGAGAAGTATCAATATATGGACGAATTGGTGACAACCATCAATGAATACAATGATATCCTTGCTTTATGGATTAAAATGAAACAGGGTAGTCTGAGCTTGAATATAGAAACATTCGGGTTGAACGAGCTTTTCGATCTGATACGGAAAGGAGGCCGTGCTTTCGAAATGAAACAGCAACAACTGGAAGTGACGCCAACGGATACCTGTGTAAAAGCTGACAAGGCGTTGACACTGTTTATGATAAACACGCTTGCAGAAAATGCCCGTAAATATACTCCAAAGGGAGGCAAGGTAAAAGTCTATGCAAATCCGACAGAAGAATATGTGGAAATTTCAGTAGAAGATACCGGTTATGGCCTTTCAGAAGAAGATGTGTCGCGTATTGTCGGTGAGAAATTGTATAATTCGCAGGAAATAGGCATACAGGATGCTGCCGACCGGGAAGAACTGCTGAAAAACAAAGGAAGCGGCTTTGGTCTGATGAATTGTAAAGGTATCATTGAGAAATACCGGAAGACGAATGAAGTATTCAGAGTCTGTTTGTTCAATGTAGAAAGTACTTTAGGGAAGGGCAGCCGTTTCTATTTCCGTTTACCTACAGGAGTGCGTAAAACTTTGATGATATTTCTGTGCATATTCTTTTCTATAGGCATGAGTTCGTGCAATAAAGCAGTGGAGGAAGCGGTGATGCAACCGGATGAAATCTACGCGCAAACGGCTCAGGATTCTTTGTCATTAGCTGCGGAAAATGAGTTTGAGGCTCTGCTGAATGAGGCGTCCGACTATGCCAATGATGCCTATTATAGTAATGTGGAAGGAAATTTTGAACAGGCTTTGGAATATGTAGATTCTGCCATGTCTTGCCTGAATGCGCATTATAAAAGGTATGCCCAGGAGCCGCAGCGCTATATGTCGTTGAGAGGGGAAGGGGAGCCAGGTGAATTATCCTGGTGGAATGATCTTTTCAATTCGGACTTTCATGTCATTCTGGATATCCGGAATGAGGCGGCTGTCGCTTTTCTTGCGTTGAAACAATGGGATGCATACAGTTATAATAATGCCGCCTATACAACTTTGTACAAATTGCTGGGTGAAGATCAGTCTTTGGAGGAATATTGTCGTCAACTGGAACGTTCCACCAATAATAAGATGGTGGGTGTAATCCTGTTTATCGGACTTATAGCTATGTTGCTCTTAGGATATTACATCCTGTATATTCGTAAACGTCTTGTAAACCGTTGGAACCTGGAACAGGTTTTGGAAATCAATAAACAGATATTTGCTGCCTCCTTGATACAAGTTCCCGAAACAGAAGAGGCATTGCAACGGGAAGAAGATACCCTGAAAGCCATTCCTCAGCGTATCGTTGACGAAGGTTTCGATGCCGTAAATGAGTTGCTAAGTATTGATCGGTTGGGAATCGCCGTTTATAATGAAACGACACATCAACTGGAATATGCATCAAATTCTATAGAAAATGAGTTATCCTCTGCGGGAGATAATGGAACATCTACAGCAGAAGATGAACTTTGGAAGGAAGTAGTTCAGCGTTGTTTTGAACAGCACACCCAACTGTCTGCACCGGGATTTGAAGCTTTACCTTTGGTGGTGGATGCTGCGGGTGATTCGCGCTGTGTGGGTGTGTTATATCTTGAACGGCAGGAGAGTGTCGATCAGGAGACGGCTCATTTATTGTTGGAATTGATTGCGCGGTATATAGCGATTGTGGTCTTCAATGCTGTTGTGAAACTGGCAACAAAATACCGCGACATCGAAGCAGCGCATGAAGAAGCACACCGGGCATCATGGGAGGACGGTATGTTGCATGTGCAGAATATGGTGCTTGATAATTGTCTTTCCACCATCAAGCATGAGACGATTTATTATCCGAACAAGATCAAGCAGCTCATTGGTAAACTCCGTTCAGGTATTCTTTCAGAAACGGAAGAAAAAGAAACAGTTTCAGCTATCAGTGAATTGATAGAATATTATAAAGGCATATTTACCATATTGAGTTCGTGCGCATCACGACAGTTGGAAGAAGTTACGTTCCGTCGCGGGATAATTTTCGTACCGGAGTTGTTTGCTCTGGCAGAAAAATATTTCCGTAAAGCGAATAAGGGAAAAGAGTTTGCTGTATCTTTCTCTACAAGAGCTATTGATGAGAGAGTGGTCGGAGATTTTATCCAACTCCGCTTTTTATTGGAGAATCTGATAGACGAAGCCTTGTCTGTTCCTCTGGATGGAGAAATACATTTGGTAGCAGCAGTAGACGGAGAATATATTCGTTTCCTTTTCACTGACACGCGAAGGACGAAAACTCGTGAGGAATTAAATCAACTTTTCTATCCAAATCTGGAACGTATGACGGCAACAGGAGAAAAAGGAGAGTTGCGAGGTACGGAGTATCTCGTCTGCAAGCAGATTATTCGCGACCATGACGAGTTTGCCGGAAAACGTGGCTGTCGCATCAATGCTGAACCGGCTGAGAATGGTGGATTTACAGTTTATTTCACGATACCGAGAAGAAAATAAAATTAAAGAATATGGAAGACAAGAAATTCAAAGTAATTATTGTAGAAGATGTTAAGCTTGAACTGAAAGGAACGGAAGAAATCTTCCGCCATGAAATACCCAACGCAGAAGTTATCGGTACGGCTATGACCGAAAGTGAATTCTGGACATTGATAGAGGCCGGAGTTCCTGACTTGGTATTGCTGGATTTAGGCTTGGGTGGTTCTACTACTATTGGTGTGGATATCTGCCGGAATATATTTAAACGTTATCCGGGAGTACACGTACTCATATTTACCGGAGAAATTCTGAATGAAAAGCTTTGGGTGGATGTTCTGAATGCGGGTGCTGACGGTATAATTTTGAAAACAGGTGAGCTGCTTACGAAAACGGACGTACAGGCAGTGATGGATGGAAAGAAGCTGGTTTTCAATTATCCTATTTTGGAAAAGATTGTAGACCGTTTCAAGCAATCTGTTGCGAATGATGCCAAACGCCAGGAAGCAGTTATCAGTTATGATATCGATGAGTATGACGAACGTTTCCTACGCCATTTGGCACTGGGATATACCAAAGATATGATTGCTAACCTGAAAGGTATGCCTTTTGGGGTTAAATCTTTGGAAAAGCGTCAGAATGATTTAGTAAACCGTCTGTTTCCACAAGGAGAGCGGGTAGGAGTGAATGCAACCCGTCTGGTTGTGCGTGCTTTGGAACTCCGTATTCTTGATATAGATAATCTGGAAGCAGATGATGAATAACAAATGGCGTCTACCGCATCCGGCAACAATGTTTCTCTTGTTGACACTGGCTGTCATTGTCCTATCATGGATATTTGACATTTACGGTCTGAGCGTGTTTCAACCGCAAACAGGGGAGGAAATCCGGGTGCAAAGTCTGCTTAGTCCGGAAGGTGTTCGTTGGCTGTTGCGGCATGTGGTTACTAATTTTACGGGGTTTGCTCCGCTGGGCTTAGTAATTGTGGCTATGTTTGGTATCGGGGTGGCACAGCATTCAGGTTTTATAGATGCTTGTATCCGCAGTGGGGCACGTCGTAAACATAATCCGTGGCGCATGGTGATACTGGTTATTTTCTTGGGATTGCTTTCCAATGTAGTAGGGGATGCCGGATACATAATTCTTTTACCGATTGCAGCAACTTTGTTCCATTCGGTCGGATTGCATCCGGTTGCAGGTATTATTACGGCATACGTTTCTGTTTCGTGTGGGTATAGCGCTAACCTGATGCTGAGTACTTTGGATCCTATGCTTGCTGCCAGTACCCAGGAAGCCGCGGATATGGCAAATGTATCACTTGGAAATACAGGGCCTTTATGCAATTACTATTTCTTGTTTGCATCTACTTTCTTGCTGGCTTTTATCATTTATCAGGTAACTCGCCGTAATCTTCTTCCGGCTTTGGGTGAGTATGCCGGTCATATTCGTTTCAATGGCTATAAGCAATTATCCCGCAAAGAACGTCGTGCTATGATAGGTGCAGTATCTATCGGGGTGATTTATACAACCGTGATTCTTTGGGCTACTTTCTCTTCATGGGGTATTTTGCGTAGTGTGAATGGTGGTCTGATCCGTTCTCCTTTTATAGAGGGCATTCTGTTTTTGCTTTCTTTTGGTATCGGGCTTATGGGGATGGTTTATGGCTTTGCTTCCGGTCGTTATCGTACAGATGGAGATGTGATTGAGGGGCTTACTCAACCTATGAAATTGTTGGGTGTTTACTTTGTTATCGCTTTCTTTGCTGCTCAGATGTTTGCGTGTTTCGAGTATTCTCATTTGGATAAATGTATAGCCATTATGGGAGCGGACATGCTTTCGTCCATCCATCTTGGGAGTTTATGGATACTCATTCTATTTATTCTATTTACAGCACTTGTGAACCTTATTATGGTCTCTGCTACTGCCAAGTGGACTTTCATGTCTTTCATCTTTGTTCCGTTCTTTGCCAATATGGGGATTTCTCCGGATATGGTACAATGCGCTTTTCGTATTGGAGACAGTGCCACCAATGCTATCACTCCTTTCATGTTCTACATGCCTCTTATCCTTACTTACATGCAGCAATATGATAAGCAAGCGACCTATGGTTCATTACTGAAATATACCTGGAGATATTCTCTCTATATATTATTAGCCTGGACTTTGTTATTTATTTTATGGTATGTAACTGGTTTACCATTAGGATTATAACATCTAATCGGATATAAAAGCATCTATTTACAAAATATTTTCTGCGTAAAATCTTTGCAAATTTCACAGAAAAGCGTACCTTTGCACCGCAATTAAGGATGGTTCCGTAGCTCAGCTGGATAGAGCAACGCCCTTCTAAGGCGTGGGTCTTGCGTTCGAATCGCAACGGAATCACATAGAAAAGTCACAAATCGCTAATAGATAAGCATTTGTGACTTTTTTGTTTTAGTAATTAACGTAGTTTTAGACAATACAGTAACTTTCCTGTATGATTTATTTTCATTCTAAAGATAATCTATTCTGATTAGGCACATAATTCGTTTTTCTCATGCTATTATTCTGTAGACAGCCCACCTCGAATTTTACGTAAAATAACATTTGTTACATCTGTCCTAAAAACTACAAAAAAGTTAAAATGGTTTTGCTTCTATAGCTATGAACACTAATTTTGGGATATCAACTTTTAAAATTTAAAGCACATGAAAAAATTTTTGTTATCCATTGCACTTTGCTGTGCAGCAACTAACTTTTTTGCACAAACTACGGACCCTGGAAATCTGATTAACGAAGGAAAGGCAGCACTCGAAGCTAAAAATTACCAGGAAGCATTTACAAAATTCAGTACCTACTTGACACAGACAAACAATCAGGACTCTGTTATCGCTTACAACTGCGGCGTCTGTGCCGATAAAATCAAAAAACCGGAAGATGCTCTCAAGTATTTTGATATTGCTATTCAAAAGAAATATAATCTGGGCAATGCATATGTAGGTAAAGCCGGTGCATTGAAGGATTTGAAAAAAGACAGTGAGTATCTTGCTACTCTGAAAGAGGGTATAGAAGCGGCTCCGGAAAACAAGACATTGAAAAGACTTCATGCTAATTATTATCTGAATGCCGGTATTAAAGCGCAAAAGGCTAATAAACTGGATGATGCAGAAGAAGCTTTCAAACAAGTACTTGCTGACGATGAAAAGAATACCAACGCATTGTACAGCTTGGGTACGCTTTCTTATAATAAGGCAGCTTTAGTTCTGAAGAATGCAGCACCATTAGCTAATTCAGATAAAGCTAAGTACGATGCACAGAAAGAAATTGCCGACAAGAACTTCCAGAATGCTAAAACGTATCTGGAACGTGCACTCCCCTTACTCTCGGCAGACAAACCTCGTGAAAAAAGTATGATAGATAATATTAAGAAACTATTGCCGCAAATTGAAGCGCAATTGAAATAATCTATCGAAAAAAGAAAAAAAAGCCGTGTTAGAATTTCCCGACACGGCTTTCTTATTTATGGTATATTATTTATTTTGTTTTCTTCAATACTACTGCTGTCCGGGCAGGAATATATAACTTCAACCATTCCTTTTTCTCTTTTTCATAAAGAGGATCAGCAATAGTGAAATGTTTTACAGTGTCATCAGTCAATCCATTACCGCCATAAGCAGGATTATCAGTATTCAATACTACTTCATATGTGCCCGGAGAAACCAAGAAACCATAATCGGTAAATGACTGTTTCGGATTGAAGTTGAACACAAAGACATAATCCTTACGCATGTATGCCAATACCTGATCACCGTCATTGTGCCAGATTTCCTGAACAGGTGTTGTCTGGAAAGCTTTCACACTCTTAATGATTTTGAGCATATCAGCATCAAAGTCGGCCATATAGTGGTAAGTAAGATTCTTGTTATCCACCAGATCCCACTGACGGCGGGCATACTTGCATGACCATCCATTACCTTCGCGTGGAAAATCAATCCATTCAGGATGACCGAATTCGTTGCCCATGAAGTTAAGGTAACCACCATTGATAGTACTTGAAGTCAGTAAACGTATCATCTTGTGGAGGGCAATACCACGATTCACAGTATAGTTTTCATCACCTTTCTGCATATGCCAGTACATATCGGCATCTATCAAACGGAAGATAATCGTCTTATCGCCCACCAATGCCTGGTCGTGACTTTCTGCATAAGATATGGTCTTTTCATCTTTACGACGATTGGTTACTTCCCAGAACATGCTGGAGGGTTTCCAATCTTCGTCTATTTTTTCTTTGATGGTCTTGATCCAATAATCGGGGATATTCATTGCCATACGGTAGTCAAAACCATAGCCTCCATCTTCAACTTTAGCAGCAAGACCGGGCATTCCCGATACTTCTTCAGCAATCGTTATTGCTTTGGAATTTACTTCGTGGATAAGTTTGTTGGCAAGTGTCAGGTAGCAAATGGCATTGTCATCCTGATGGCCATTGAAGTAGTCTCCATAGTTACAGAAAGCTTCACCCAATCCGTGACTGTAATAGAGCATAGATGTTACACCATCAAAGCGGAAACCGTCGAATCCGTATTCCTCAAGCCAGTACTTACAGTTGGAGAGAAGGAAATGAATCACTTCATTTTTTCCATAGTCGAAACAAAGTGAGTCCCAAGCCGGGTGTTCACGTCGAGCACCAGGGTAGAAGTATTGATTCGGATCACCGGCAAAATTGCCCAAGCCTTCCACTTCATTCTTTACTGCATGAGAATGAACGATGTCCATAATCACTGCAATGCCCAATCCGTGTGCAGTATCGATCAACTCTTTCAGTTCTTCCGGAGTACCGAAACGGGAAGAAGCGGCAAAGAAACTGGATACATGGTAACCGAAACTACCATAATAGGGATGTTCCTGGATTGCCATGATTTGAATGCAATTGTATCCGGCTTTAGCAATGCGTGGAAGAGTTTTTTCACGGAACTCATTATAAGTTCCTACTTTTTCTTCCTGTTGTGCCATACCGATATGGCATTCGTAGATAAGCAAAGGATCCGTATTAGGTTTAAATGTACGCTTCTTAACTTTATATGGCTTTTCCGGTGCCCAGACCTGTGCACTGAAAATCTTGGTATGTTCGTCCTGTACCACTCGTGTTGCCCAGGCAGGAATACGTTCTCCACAACCACCTTCCCAATGTACAATGAGTTTGTATAAGTCTCCGTGTCTCATGGCATCTGCCGGAAGTTTGATTTCCCAAACACCATAATCCTTACGTTTCAGACTATATTTCTTTAGTTCTTTCCATTCATTGAATGTACCCACCATAAATATTTCTGTGGCGTTGGGTGCCCATTCACGGAAAACCCAGCCGTCAGCAGTACGGTGAAGTCCGAAATATAAATATCCCGAAGCAAAATCAGACAAGGTCTGCTTCCCTTTGTTCGTCAGCTCAGCTTCTTTGTCTAACGCATGCTGATGACGGCCTTTGATGGCATCTTCGAAAGGTTCCAGCCACGGGTCGTTCTTAATCAAGTTCAATGTTTCCATAAAGGATGAGTTTTTGATTGGATTATTATGCTTTCACTTTCACAATGACTTTCTTTACACCGTCGGGAGAAATGCCGGGAGCATGTCCGTCTTGAGGGAAGAATATAGCAAACATTCCAGGTTTTACAGTGATATAAGTTTCAGCCAGTCCTTCGAAGAAAGTAATATCTTTCTCTGCATTGTAGGGAGCATTAGCCGGTACACAATCTTTTCCTGCAGTATAGCCCATTACTTCCACACCGGAGAGAGGAATCTGAATATCTATAAATTCATTGTGTGTTTCCAGTTTGGCTTGTTCTTTAGCTTTTGGGGTAGTTTGAGCTACGTTTACAACCAGGTCTTTACCTTTCAGTTCGGTTTTGCCAATTTCCATTGCGTTCAAGTCATGTGATTGCAAGAATTCAATAGCTTGGGCGAACAAGGGGTTCAACGATGCATATTTTTCTAAATTTTCTAATCTATCTACTACCATAGCTTTAATGTTTTAAGTTAGTTATATTATGATCAAATTTTATTCAAAGTCGTCAATCGTGTAGTTCAGGAAATCAGCAAAAGGTTTCATTTGTTTGAAAATTTCCGCCGTACGATCCACGCAATCAGATGCCAGAAAGAAGCTGTCCGGTTGATTGCAGTAACAGGTGTATTCCTTGCATTTCAGATATTGTACATATTCAAAATCCTTTGGAAACCCTTTGGGAACTGTTTTCAGGAAGTCTTCGCCTATCACCGGGAAGTATTGCTTGAAATCCGGATTTTCAACTATACCGCGAAATTCGTCTATGTTATCATACACTGCCTGTCGCACGGCTTTCAGCGTCTTAGGAGGCAGACAATAGCTACCACCTGCCAACAGGCAGTTGCCCGGTTCAATGTGAACATAGTAACCGCAGTGGTCTGATTTCTTACCGCGGGCGTTGATGTATCCGCCCAAATGAGTTTTATACGGGGTCTTGTCCTGCGAAAAGCGCGTATCACGATAAATCCGGTAAGTACAGTCTTTGACTTGAACGCTACGAATACTTTCATCGAAAAGCGAGATACGGGTAATTATAGCCGATAACAAGTTCTCAAACTCCCCACGGGCTTCTTCATACAAGTCCTTATGAGCATTGAACCATTCGCGATTATTGTTAGCGGACACTTCTTTCAAGAATTGAAAAATAACAGGGATGTTCATATTGGTATTTTCCTTATTATCTGACAAAATTACGCATAATTTTCCTAACATGCTACAAAGATGGACAAAAAAAGCATCGGCTCTGGTAAACCGATGCTCCTTACACATTTATCAATCAAACAGACGCTTCTGTTTTTGATGTACTTACTTATCACAAGCGGGTACAGTCTCCTTTAATTAATCTTATATCTAATACTATGAAAAACACAATTATATAACACACCTCCACAGAAAAAGTTCGAAGGGGTATGTGTGTTTTTATCATTTGTTTATATCTTTGTAGAAAAATTATACGAACGTATGGAATATAAGTATGATGAGGAAAGTGTGAATGCCCTGATGAAGTGGGCTGAGAACACACAGTTACCCAAAGAGTTACAGCTAAGTGAGGCCGAAAATATTATGAATCTTAAGCAATATGTGGTGGCAAATATAAATGATATCAAAGCACATTACCCGGATGAGTTTTACAATCCGGCCATTACGCGTTTGTATAGGCTGAAGGAAAAACTGGAAGGAGAAAGCACCACGGAGTAACACAAAGTTCCACAGAGTAATAAGAATTCTTTTGAATAAAGATTACTCTGCGTTACTCCGTGGTGAAAATCTTATTATAGCTTGATTTTCAATATCTTTCCGCTGTATCCTTCTACTGAAATTTCCGTAGCCTTATAGGGCAACAAACTGATACTTTCCGTCTTTCCAGTTAGTAAATCTACTGCCGGATAAACATCCATCTGCGGTATTTGCAGGAAATCAAAGGCATGAGATGGCACATTGATAGCTACATCTACTGAAATGTGGTCAAAGTTCACGATAATGAATAATAACTCTTTTCCGGCTTTTCGCAAGAATGTGTATTGCTTATGTTCATTGAAGCGCCAGCCATTTACGTTAGCATACATCAGATCGAAGAACTCTCCTTCAGTGATTGCTTTTTCCTTGTTGCAAAGCGTCAGGATGCGTTGGTAGATACTATAGATGTGTTTTTGGTCTTCCGTCAGCATCTTGCCGTCGAACTTCCCGCCATTCCGCCAACGACGAATGGTATCCACGCTCCAATAATCAAAAATAGTAGTACGCCCGTCTCTGCCACTGAAGCCTTCGCTATCCATGCCCAGTTCACCGAATTCCTGCCCGAAATAAATCATCATCGGATTGGTATTCATACAAGCTGAAACAATCAGTCCCGGAACAGCTTTACGCGGATTTCCGGCAAAGAAATCAGAAGCAATGCGCTGTTCGTCATGGTTCTCCAGGAAATTCAGCATTCGTTTCTCGATTCCACCCAGATTTTGCCAGGAACGTGTAATGGCCGTAGCCGAATCATAGCCACAAATCACATTGCGAAGAGTATCATAAAGTCCTACCTTATCATATAGATAATCGAATTTTCCACGGAATATGTAATTCTGATATTCTGCCGGATTATAGACCTCTGCAATGAACAACAAGTCAGGATGCTTTTCTTTCACTTGCGGAATCACCCATTCCCAGAACTCAACCGGAACCATTTCCGCCATGTCACAACGGAAACCATCGATATTTTTTCCTGCCCAGAAAAGAAGAATATCCAGCATTTTTGTCCAGGTATCCGGAGTGGGATTGAAGTGACAGGTTCCACCATTCTGATAATCCACTCCATAATTCAGCTTTACGGTTTCGTACCAGTCGGCAATGTTGGGATAAGCGTCGAAACGATTGTTTCCCGTAGCCTTGGCAGGATATTCTTTATAGGGTTCAGCAGCCGATCCTTTCATGTCGAACTGACCGTGCAATTCGGATTGAGGAATATAGTAAAAATTATTATATGGACTGAAAGCGTAATTAGGATCATCATTCGCACCCAATTGTGAAGTTCCATCAGGTTGTGCATCCGAATGATATTGGCGGGCAACGTGATTCGGTACAAAATCGATAATGACTTTCAGACCGCTGCGATGAGTTCGTTGTACCAGATTTTCAAATTCCTTCATACGTTCCTGTACATCATTTGCCAAGTCTGGATCCACGTCATAATAATCCTTGATGGCATAAGGAGAGCCTGCTTTTCCCTTAACAATAGCCGGATGATCGGGACGTATATTGTAACGGCGATAATCCGTTTGCGTGGCATGCTCTATGATACCGGTATACCAAATATGGGTAGCTCCCAACTTCTTTATTTCATTGAGTGCCTTGGCTGTAAAGTCTGCCATTTTACCGCATCCGTTTTCCGTTATGTTCCCGTTATTGATGCAGTGATTATGATTGTTACCAAACAAGCGCGTAAACACTTGATAGATAATCATTTTTTCATCTTTCCCCATTCTATTTTTATTTTATGATTTGATAATTATTTTCATCTTTCCAGATGGTTCCCTGATCCGCTTTCAACTGATCCAGAAGAGTGTTAGCGGCATTGTATCCCTGCATAAATATCTCTTCTGCTTTTTCCAGTTCAGTATTGCTGTATCCCTCCAGGTTATACGGTTCTATTAATAAGTCCGCTTTTTCCCGTTCAGGGAATGTATTGGCACGGAACATGAAGTGGTAGGAACGCATGGCAATACTTACAATATTCATCTTATATTTGTGCGCCAGTAGCGGACTAACATTTACTGCCACCACTTTGCTGCAAACACGCCGGATGGTAGATACAGGTAAGTTCATAAATACCCCACCATCTACATAATGCGTTCCTTCTATTTTTACAGGAGAGAAGAGGACAGGCATACAGCAGGAAGCTGCCACACGTTCGGCAATATTCCCTTTGTGGAAATGCACCACACGTCCGTGATCAAGGTCGGTTGCAGTGATGATGAGAGGTATTTGCAATTCTTCCATCGTCTTTGCTTTCAAATTGGTTTTCAGGAAATCAATAAATTCGCCTAACTCGAACAATCCCACTTTCGGTATGACTAATTTGGTCAGGTCCTGGAATTTATGCCCGGAGAAATAATCCAGCACTTTATGCGGTTCGTTACCGTCTGCATAAAACACACCTGCCAAAGCCCCTGCGCTTACTCCCGAAAGGATATTAGGTTTGATGTCATGTTCCAACAATGACTGCATCACGCCCAGATGCGCGAAACCCTTGATAAAACCACCGCTCAAAGCATATCCTATAGGATATTTGTTCGTAAACCAATTATTTGATGTTGCCTCCATGTAAAAAATCTACCATATATTTGTTCGCCACGAAATTAGTGATTTTATCGTAGGTTGAAAGTAAAAAGGGAGAAAAATGTGCTAAGTATAGAGAAAAAGCAACGCCTGCCCCCAATTTATACAATCGAAGACAGGCGTCAGTGGGAATCGGGAAAATATTCAATCAAAAGCCGAAATCATCTACCTGAATTTCTTCCTGATGATTATCGGTGAAGGGTTTAGCATCTTGCTGTACGACATTTCCTTCGATGTATACGGCGCGGAAGGGGCGGGCAGGGCAGACGTATTCACAACCGCCACAACCTACACAAATTTTCGTATCAATATGAGGAATTGTCAACCCGTCCTTGAAAGGAATCATAGACAGAGCTTGCGTAGGGCAATGCTCCGAACAAGCCCCGCAACTGGTACCGTCCCGATAGACGATGCAATTCTCTTTGATGAAAACAACTTTGCCCATCTGTGTTAGGTGTTTTTGCGCTTTCGTCAGTGGCAGGATAGCTCCATTGGGACAGACATCCCCGCATACAGTACAATCAAAATTGCAGAAACCTTTTTCAAAGAAGACGGTCGGCTGCATCATTCCTCCTAAACCATACTCCATAAAAGCAGGTTTCAATACATGAGAGGGACATTTACTGACACACAGGTGGCACGAAGTGCAATGTGCCTGAAAATGTTCCTGACTGACAGATCCCGGCGGCGTTATAGGTGTCTGGCGTTTATCACTTTTCATTCCGGCTGCAGCCGCAGCTACATTCTGAGCTTGCGCCATTACTTTGGGAGTTGCGGCGGCAGTTGTCAGCCCGGCAAGCAAAAAGCGGCGTTTGGAAGCGTCAGTCACCTGTTTCTTGGTTTTAAAGGAAATGGTATAGCTAAGTGCATTCTGGCGACACTCACCCAAACAATCAAAGCAATCTATGCAACGGCTGTAGTCAATGGTTTGTTCCGGGCTATTGATACATGAGGCTTTGCATTTAGTGGCACACAATCCGCAATGATTGCATTTTTCTGCATCGATACGTACTTTAAACAGTGAGTAGCGGCTCAGAAAGCCGAGTAACGTGCCTACCGGGCATATTGTGTTGCACCAGGTACGCCCGTATTTCCATGCCAGAAAACCAATTACCAAAAACGTCAACAGTCCGATAATAAAGGACGAGATACTCAGGAGAGAAGCATCCACCTGATAGAAGGTATAGTTATTGAAACTTGAAAATATACTTTCCAGCAAATTGTTTCCTAACATATACACGGGTTTAAACACATTGACCGTCATACGTCCGAAAGCGCTGTAAGGATCGAGCAGACCTAAAATGACCGTAAATCCAAAAAGAAAAGCTATTGCTGTTACACCCAATACTCCCCAACGCAGCATATTCTTGGCAGGCGAATAGCGGAAACGTTTCTTTTTCTTTGCCGTTTTTTTAGAAATCCAGGTCACTATGTCCTGAAAGATACCCATTGGGCAAATTGTAGAGCAATAGATACGTCCCAATAACAAGGTAATCAGTACCAGTACTACCAGGATGATAAAACTGAGTGACATCAATGCCGGTACAAACTGTATATGCGCCAGTCTGTGGAAACTATTTGGCAATATTTCCGCAAAATCCAGAAAATAAAAAGTTATCAGCCCGAAGATGACAACGGACAGTATAATACGTGCTTTTCTCAACATAAGTGTGTATACTTTATATAGCTTGAATTAAAGCCTGATACGCTTCACATTCAACTTATCCAAATCCATCGTTCCAATCTTCAATGCCTGCCCGTTAGCAAGGTGAGCTACGCTTTCAAGCGGCATTTCGCGAACTTGGTTAAAGAATTTGGTGGCAGCTGTATCTACAGCCACGATATCTTGTGAAATAAATAATCCTTTGGTTAATACCATATCCGAAGCAGAACGTCCGCGCGGGCCATTCGTTTTCAAAATGCGATAGGCATCCACTACATTCAGCACTGCTTTCTTATCCATTGTACAGATATCGGCAATACATTGTTGCAAGTCGTTGGAATGGAAGAAACCGCGATCCCAGACAATACCCATGTGATTCTTCATGGAAATCGTCAAATTGGCACCTCCATGGTTTTTCAGAATGGGTACATTGATCCATACATCACTATTCAGAATGGCTTCGTGTACCTTGGCACTTTTCATGCGTACACCTTTGGGCAATGAGACTGGTTTGTAGTAGCTTTCCAGATGAGCCGGCATAACCTTGGCACCCGCAGCTTTGGCAGCTTCTTCAATGCCGCTGTTCTTGTAGCATTTCTGCCAGTCATCACAGGTATGATCAAATACCGTAACCTCCTTGGCGCCTGCGGCAAGACATTGCTTTACAATTTCCGCAACCAGCTTCGGATTTGTATTACCAGCCAGTTCAGGTACTTTGTCCCAACCGATATTGGGTTTAACCACTACCTTTTGTCCCGGTTTGATAAACTGCTTCATACCACCCATTTCTGTGATAGCACGCCGGAACATCGCTTCCGGTTCTCCACCCATCACAGCTACCAGATCCACCTTACCACCGCCAGCATTTGTCAACTTTTGCGCCAGTATGTCCATTGCTTCGGAACGCTGTACGGTCATCACCGCACCCGTTACCGCCAGAGTCTTTAAGAAATCCCTTCTATCCATAGGCCCTTTTCAAATTATTAATTGCTAATTATTAATTACTTATAGTATCCACGGGAACTTAAAACACGTCTCGTCAAACAAGGCATAATCTGCCGTACCATTGACTGCGAATGTTTTTATCAGACGTGCCTCCTTCAGTAATTCGCACGCCAGACGAATGGTAGATCCTGTCTTAATACGGTCATCTACCAATAAAATACTTTTATCTTTAAAATCAAAGTCAACCGGAGCGAGCAACTGGGGTACATCGTACTTCGGATGCTGGTATTCATCCCGTAAATTGATACGTAACAGATGCACTTCTTTTTGCAATCGCTGGTTGATGATACCTGCGGGAACGATACCGCCATTAGCAATAGCCACGATCATATCAAAGTCATCGTGGAATTCAATTGTGCGGAAGCGTTCCAGCACTTCTTCCATTGTTTTTGCCATATTGTTATGGGAGATAGTCTATTATTAAAGTTTGGAAATAGCTTTCAGCAGAGCGTAACCACCGAACCACTGGATCAGCATACCCGGAATACCGATACGGAAATCTTGTACAGCGAGGAAAAAGTTACCACATATCGCCCATTCAAAAGCAGTTCCTATCACCTGGTAAGCAAGAATCACACTAAGCAATGCAACTAAGGATATTTTCTTTGTATATCGTGCGGCAAATGCAGCAGCTCCTGCAAGCAAACCGGATTTTATAAGCAACACAGGCAATGCGGCAGCAGCGGGCATGCCAAACAGTAAATGATTAATCACCGGAGAAAGTAAAGCCGTAAGCAGTCCTACACGAAAACCGAATTTATAGGCGGCAATCAGTGTAAAGAAATAGATAGGCAGCAAAGTCGGTCCACCCGCGGGAACCAGATGACAAAGCTGCGGCAATGCTATATTTCCTGCAATAAATAAGAATGCAAACAAATAGGTCTTCACGTTACTGAACGACAAAGAGTAGAGTTTAGCAGATGTTTCCATTATTCAATGATTAGATTTTAATTTGTTATTATTATGTTTCTTCAAGATACAAAAGTAGGAGATGAGCACTCATTTTGTTTGAAGATTTGTCCCAATCCTTACAAATTTTGTATCGGTATGTTTGTATTAAGACTCTTTTGGACGGAAAAGGTTTAAATCTTCACCAATTCATATTGCATATTGCCCAATCCGATCTTTTCCGCATGGCGTAACCCAGCCAGCCAGTCCGTATCCGGGTGCATCATGTGGAATTTGTCATAGCCGCACAAATCATCGTGCTCATGTCCGGCAGAAAGGCGGTTACCCGTGTGCAGTATAGGAGCTTGGATGACCATATCCGCACATGCTTTATCCAGAGCCACCGGGTCTGTAGAAGCCAGAATACCGAGGTCAGGGACAATGGCGGCATCATTATGATTCCAACAGTCACATTCCGGAGATACATTCATTATAAAACTGATGTGGAAATTGGGCTTATCTTTCACTACGGCCAGTGAATATTCGGCGATTTTGTAGTTTAAGCGTTCGGACGTATCTTCGTCGCCCATGATGGCGCCATCATACTGGCACAAAGCGACACACTGTCCGCAACCTACGCATTTCGCATAATCTATTTCCGCTTTGCGTCCTGCATTCAGATGTACGGCGTCGTGTGCACAGTGCTTCACGCAGATATTGCAGCCGATGCAATTTTCTGTATCTATTTTGGGTTGAGAGGCAGAATGCAGTTCCAGTTTTCCGGCTACGCTGGCACAACCCATGCCCAGATTCTTTAAAGCTCCGCCAAAGCCGGCTTGTTCGTGTCCCTTAAAGTGGTTCATGCTGATGATGATATCCGCATCGGCTATGGCAGTGCCAATCTTAGGGGCGGCACAATATTCACCGTTTAAGGGAATTTCCCGGCAATCCGTACCTTTCAAACCATCTCCGATGATGACCTGACATTGGGCGGATATAGGATTATAACCGTTTTCCATTGCACTTTGCAGGTGATCGACGGCATTGGCACGACGGCCTGAATATAGTGTGTTACAGTCCGTCAAGAAAGGTTTCGCACCATTGTTCCGCAATAGGTTTGCCATGCGAGCCGCATAGTTCGGGCGAAGATAAGCAAGGTTTCCCGGTTCACCGAAGTGAATCTTGATAGCGACAAAACTGTCTTTTAAGGGTAGCTGTTCGATACCTGCCCGCTTTACCAGGCGCTCCATCTTATCCAGAAGATTGGAAGTAGGAGAGGTGCGCAGGTCTGTGTAGTAGACTTTTGATGTTTCCATATTACCTATTTATAGTTATAACATGTGCAAAAATAAGAGATATTATCCATATAAATAGGTATGGAAACAAAAAAAGTAGCGAAGTTCTTTCGCTACTTTAATTTGGCATTATCCTAACGGATCATCCTCTATACCACCGTCACCTCCTTGGTTGCCGCTGCTACCGTTACCACCGGAACAGCTTCCGTCCGTAGAATCAGTATCGATGGGAATGGCGCGGGTTACACTCATTTCTCCCAAAGTACGTTGAAAAATCTTTCCCGGAGTAAAAACAATACGCTTGCGTACTATATTACTTGCCGTAACTCTTTCCGCAGTATCTGCGCTTTTGGCCTTAATGGTGGGGCGGAAGATGCCGAAGACTCAAATCCGACATTGCTCTGTGTGGATTTGAAGTAAATTTCTATTTTGCAACATAGCTGTAATTTGCTTCTTGAGTGCTTGTTTGATGAAAGCATTGATAGAGATACCTGCACGCTGTGTCAGCATTGCTATATGGCTATGTATCTCAGGAGTCAGACGAGCATTTAATGATCCTGAATACTTGCTCCATTGTATACCCTTTGATAAGGTAGGTTTGTGAATCATTATCAACAATAAGCATTCCATTTCAGTAAATGTAACTACAAAATAGTTACAATCCAACAATAGGGGGTATAAAGTATCTAAAAAGGAGGTGTATCCGTAATATTGGTTATATATTCCGTAATTTATATATCTGCATACCGGATAATACTCCGTAATTTTGTATCATTGCAATATGCTTCCCGAACCGAAGCGTTTGCTACGGAAAAGTAATCTATATGTTTGAACTAAATATTATATTGTATGAAAAGACTTGCATTTTTTATGGTAGCGATTATGGCGTTATGTTTGACCGCAATCGCACAGAAACAAAGTTCTAAGACATTGGTTGCCTATTTCTCGGCAACGGGAACAACGGAAAAAGCAGCTAAGCAGGTTGCAGAAGTCATAGGTGGTACCCTCTACGAAATACAGCCTGTGAAAAAGTACACCTCTGCCGATCTGAACTGGCACGACAAATCCTCACGCAGCAGTGTGGAGATGGCGGATGCCAAATCACGTCCTGCCCTAAGTTCCAAACCGGAAAACTTGGCGGATTACGACACAGTTTATATCGGTTTTCCCATCTGGTGGAATTTAGCTCCGAGAATCATCAATACTTTTATAGAAAGTGGTGATTTTTCGGGTAAGACGATTATTCTGTTTGCCACATCGGGCGGAAGCAGTATCTCCAATTCCGAAAAAGAGTTGCAGAAGACTTATTCCAACCTGAAGTGGCAGAAAGGCAAACTGCTGAACGGTGCGACCAAAGAAGACATTAAACAATGGACTAAAAAATAAATTAGTATGAGAAAGAATTACGGAGCAAAACCCTTTTCCTATCCGCAGCCGGTGTTTATTATTGCTGCTTATGATGAAAATGGACTCCCAAACGCTATGAATGCGGCTTGGGGTGGTATCAGTGAAATGAAAGAGATCAGTATTTGCATCAGCGAAGGACACAAGACCACTGCGAATATCCTGAAGCGCAAAGCATTTACAGTAAGTATGGCGGAAGTGGGGCAGGTTGTTGCATGCGATTATGTAGGTATCGTTTCCGGCAATAAGGTTACGGATAAATTCGCCCGTGCAGGCTTCCATGCCACCCGTTCGGAGTTCGTGGACGCTCCGCTGATTGACGAACTGTCCGTAGCGATGGAGTGCAAACTGAAAGATTATAATCCCGAAACCTACATCTTGCGTGGAGAGATCGTAAATGTGAGTGTAGACGAGCGTGTACTTGATGAAAACGGGAAAGTAGATGCTTCCAAAGTAGCTCCTATCATCTTCGATCCGTTCAACAATGATTATCTGAAGGTGGGCGAAAAGGTGGGTAAGGCTTTTTCGGATGGCAAGGCATTGAAATGATTCTAAAATCAGGTTTTCACAAAAAATATTCCTCAAAGTATGACTTAAATACTTTGAGGAGTACAGAGCAATGATACATTGTGATCGTTTCTGTCAAACGACTTCATTATCAATTTGTTTAATCACCCTGCAAGGATTTCCTACGGCTACGCAGTTGTCAGGAATAGAGCGGGTTACTATACTGCCGGCACCTATGACACTGTTTTTCCCAATTGTCACTCCCGGTAGGATTATCACACCACCACCAATCCACGCTCCATCATTTATTCTCACGGGGAGTGCATAGGTTTTGCAAATACCTTCTCCTGCTTCCCAATCCGCTACGACTCTTTCTTGCAATTTGGTAGAGTGGGTGGCGGTGTATATCTGTACATTGGACGCTATCAACACATTGTCGCCTATCTCAATGATGTTATTGTCTACAAACGTACAGTTCATATTGATGATAACCTGATCACCGATGAAAATATGCTTCCCGTATTCACAATGGAAATCAATATCAATATGGACATGTTCTCCCATTTTGCCAAACAAATCATGAAAGATGCGCTTTCTCTGTTCCGTGTCGGCATAATCCGTTTCATTTAGCTGTTTCAATAATCTTTTAGCATGCAGCGTCATATCTGCCAATACTTTGTCACCACCGTTGAACAGCTCTCCGGCTAAGCACTTTTCCAATTCTGTTTTCATATATTGCAATCTACTAATTTTTAGAGCATTCCAATTACTATGGAGGTGAATTACTCGTCACATTATGTGACAAAGATAGGAAAAAGATGTTTCCCTCCATAGCTTTATCTTTTTTATTGAAATCCATAACTCTATATATGAATAGGGAAATCTCCCTAAATAATAGGGAAAAAGATAATATTATATGTTTTTCTCCACTTATATTTGTAGCAACATAAAAAGTAAAAAACAATATATGCAATGAAAACAATAAAACTGACATTAGCACTACTGGCATTTGCAATCTGTATGGGTAGCTGTGCCATGATTTTAGGGATTGACAGTAATACCCTGATGAAAATTCAGAAAGGGATGACTAAAGAAGAAATCACATCCATACTGGGACAGCCGATGCACCGTAGCTTCGACCACGAAGTGGAAGGATGGAGGTATGAGAAAAGTATTTCCGGAGCTCCCGGTATAACGATCATCGACCTTGGATTTGTGGATGGAAAAGTGACTTATATGGATTCTTACGAGAAGTATACCAATCCTCCTGTAGCAGTTTATCCGTCTGTGGAAATCGGTGGAGAGGCACCCTCCCGTCCGCACGTTAGTGGTGGAAGAGGGATGAATGAGAGGGATTTCCAGTCGCTTTACAACAAAGTGAAGAGCAAACCTTTCAAGGACGACCAACTGGAATTATTGGAAGCCGGAATCGGTAACAGAGGATTGAGTTGCAAACAGTGTGTGCGGATGATGTCGATATACCGGTTTGATGACGACAAACTGGAAGTTCTGAAAATTATAGCTCCGAATATCTCCGACCGGGAGAATTATGACGAGATAATCGATGCACTCGATTTCATCTCCAGTGAAGAGAAAGCAAGAAGTATTTTGGGAATAAAGAAGTAAAATGATACTTGGTTCTATAAGCGAACTCAAAAACTAAACTTAATATATTTCAACGGAAAGGCGGTAAATCCATGCGAGGAAATACCGCCTTTTACTTTGTATGAAGTTATACTGTCATTTATCCTTTTCGACAGATACAGTCCGCCAGATGATCGTTGACGAATCCCGCAGCCTGCAAATGGGCGTAGCAGATCGTAGATCCGAAGAACTTGAATCCTCGTTTTTTCATATCCTTGCTCATGGCATCAGATTCGGGAGATGATACCGGAATCTCACTCAAGGATTGAAAGGTATTGATAATCGGTTTTCTACCAGGAAAGAACGACAGTGTATATTCATAGAAACTGCCGAACTCCTCTTGTATGGCGAGGAATAGCCTTGCATTTGTGATGGTAGATTTGATTTTCAGACGATTCTTCACGATACCATCAAAATGCATCAGCCGCTCGACATCTTCATCGGTCATTTGTGCTACTTGTTCGGCATCGAAATCACAAAAGGCTTTGCGATATCCCTCACGTTTTTTGAGGATGGTTATCCAACTTAATCCGGCCTGGGCGCTCTCCAGCACAAGAAACTCAAACAGTGTCTTGTCGTCGGTCACTAAATTTCCCCACTCTTGATCATGGTATTTCACATACAGTTCGTCAGTTCCGCACCAACCACAGCGTCCGTTTACAAAATCTTGCATAATTATAGTACTTATAATGAATGTACAAATATAGTTTATTCACAATGGCGTGCCAAATTTTAATAAGTTATTCTATTTCAGCTTCTTCCTTTTCTTGGATAAACTGCTATTCATCAGCCTTATTACTGAGTTCTGCGCTCAGTCTCAATTTAATTCCTATCTTTACAGCAGAAAGCAGGCTTGAACTATTTCTTATTTATCAATTCAATAACGGATTATACTATTATGGATACTCAAAAAATGAAAGTACAAAAATTAGTGCCAACGGAATACAATGGTTGGTGGGGATATGTAGATAAAACGAGAAAGAAGTTATTCCTTTTATATATGATGACGCCCGCTATTTTAATAAAGATGGCAGAGCAAAGGTGAAGCTGAACGGTGAAACGTTCTTTATTGATGTGAAAGGAAATTGGGTTGAATAAACATGAAATGACATACATGAATTTATGATTGATACAGACGAAATAGTATTAAAGCCTCTGATTGGCGAAGAAGAGTATCTGAATAGAGGTATTGGTAAAATGATTATCAGGAAGTTGGAAGAAAAGATCATTGAATTGGGAGGACGTGAAATAGCGGCGGACCCTTCCGAAGAAAATGTGGCTTCAATAAAGGTGCTGCTAAGCAATGGGTTTAAGAAGAAAAGTGATGGGGATTACAGAAAAATAATTTAGGGTACACTACCTGTAAATTTGGAGTGGAAAACAGTACTTACGAAACTTAACTTCTTAACTTTTGCTGAAGTGATAAATTATCCGCGAACGCATGTTGCGCTTTTTCTTTTGACAATCAGAAAGACGGTTCTTACCTTCTTCTAAAACAGCGTGTATGAAGTGAACTCATGGACAAAATGATTCTTTGACGATTAATAATTGTATATCAATCTGTTATGCCTCAGAAAAAGACAAAAAGTGTACTATTTAGGGGTCAAAATAGGTTCAGGGTCACTTATACCCCCAATTCCTGCTTAAATGAATAAGATATTTAAAATAGATGTAAATAAAACATACTATAATAGTGCTAAACTACTAAGGAATAAAGATTTTATTATTCACTCTTTATCACTTCCGCTTTATTGTTTTACTTTTTGTATCAAATATTTACCCATTTAAGGTTTGTTCGGATTGCAATATTCCAAATCTACTGAAATACGTTTTTTGCAAAAGTCTAAAAAAGTCACTGTCTGTATATTAGTATTATATTGGCTGATACAAATAAAAATGGCCTATAAATGGGGTTATAAGTGACCCTGAACCTATTTTGACCCCTAATAAGGCTTTTATTGGTCTTAATATTGTTATACTTTTTTAAGAATAGTCTGCGAAAAATAATACGGTAACCCACCCAGAAGCCTTAAACGGAACATAACAAGCAATGTCATGATGCAAAACTAGCAATATTCCGCATTACAAGATTGCTAGTTTTGCATCATGACATTGCTTGTTATAGTTATTGGATTTAATTTGTTTTATAGCTGATTTTAACTCCTAAATATCATAACTTGCGAAACCTCAATTATTTATTTATCTTTTTCAGGATATTCCGTATGGTAGTCTTAACGCCTGTGGAGTAATATTCGGTATCTGCATTCTCTAATATGAGTTGCAGCTCTTTCAAAAGTTCCGGCTCAGACTTGCAAAGCTGGTAAGCCATTCTGATAGATAATGCCTGCACACCGATACTTTCTTGTGGAGCCAACATGTGATCCAGACAATAATTTAGCAAATCGACAGAGACAGGATCAGATGCAGGTACATTATATAATATAGACAGCAACAACCGTTTGGAACCATCATGTTGGCAGACCAATAATCGCTGAATAATATCATCCAGCAATGGAACAAACCAGCCGGGATGCTTCTCACTTACTTTCTCACATGCCCATATAGCCCGCCATGAAACGACGATTTTATCATCGGAAATCAATTGGTATATATCTTTAAGGTATTCCGGATGCAGGCATATTTCCTGCACCAACTTATCTATTGATAGTTTGCAAAGAGGCATTGCAAGGGTGTTTCTGTATTCGTCGATTTTCTCCATATCATGCATGTTTTTGCAAAGATAATGCAAATCGAACGCAGAACTTTCATGCTTGCATGAAAAAGTTATGCTGAGATGCAGCTTATCTTATCTAAAGATAATGCAAGTTGAATGTAGAACTTTCATACTTACATGAAAAAGTTTTGTTGAGATGCTGTTTATTTTCCTATTCTGAATGCGGATAGTATGATTACAAAATAAAGGGCTGTCTTTAGTTAAAAAGACAGCCCTTACAAATATGTTGTATTTAAGGATTATGCAATACCGTGAGCAGATACCTCCGGTGCAATCTTCTTGATCAGACCTTGCAGTACAGCACCCGGGCCACATTCTGTGAAGTCGGTAGCACCATCAGTAACCATATTCTTAACAGTCTGCGTCCAGCGTACAGAAGCTGTCAGCTGAGCAACGAGATTCTTCTTGATCTCTTCCGGATCAGTGTGAGGCAATGCATCTACATTCTGATAAACCGGACATTTGGGAGCGTGGATTTCAGTAGCGTTGATAGCCGCTTCCAATTCAACTTTTGCAGGATTCATCAGTGGAGAGTGGAAAGCACCGCCTACCTTTAAAGGTAAAGCACGTTTCGCTCCGGCAGCTTTCATCAGTTCGCATGCCTTGTTGATGCCTTCGATAGAACCGGAAATTACGATCTGTCCCGGACAGTTATAGTTGGCTGCAACGCAAACTTCACCTTCAGCGGTTACTTGCTCGCAGATTTCTTCTACTTTTTCATCGGAGAGGGCAATGATAGCCGCCATTGTAGAGGGTTGTGCCTCGCAAGCTTTCTGCATAGCCATAGCACGGGCATAAACCAGCTTCAATCCATCTTCGAAACTCAATGCACCGGCAGCAACCAGAGCAGAGAATTCACCCAATGAGTGACCGGCAGTCATCTCAGGTTTAAAATCATCACCCATACAAAGTGCGGAGATAACGGAGTGAAGGAATACGGCAGGCTGAGTAACCTTCGTCTGACGCAGGTCTTCGTCCGTACCGTTGAACATAATATCCGTAATGCGATATCCTAGGATATCATTGGCTTTTTCAAACAATTCTTTTGCTAAAGCGGAGTTTTCATACAAGTCTTTTCCCATTCCTACGAATTGGGCACCTTGACCCGGAAATACAAATGCTTTCATACTGTTCTTGTTTTAGTAGTTAATTAAAAAAGTGGTGCAAAGGTATAGCTTTTTCTGATATTGACCGCACAAACGAAGGTTTTTTGTGCAATAAGCTATTTTAACTTCCTCCGTTCGGAGAAGGGGGGGGGGGAAGTAGAGGAATAGATGAGAAAAAAATCTTTTTATGGCACTTCAACTAAAATACAATAAGAGGTACATGTCTTTTTAATCTTCCGATATGCTAAAATCCTTAAAAATAAAGCACTTCACTCTTATTGTACTTCCTACAATTACCTGATTCTTCCGTTTATCAATAATACATATTGTACTTTCAACGATAAGGATATGTTCTGATATTGTAAAATATACGATATGTATTCTATTGAAAAATAGTGCTTTATAACATGATAAAAATTAAGTTTTTCACGCTTGCATATTCAAAAAACCTGTTTTATATTTGCAGCGCTTAAACATGGATATTATGCAAAACATGGAACATAAAACCCCATTAGCGAACAATCATATATCAGTAGACTGTGTAGTGATTGGCTTTGACGGAGAACAATTAAAAGTTCTGTTGATAAAACGTGTAGGTGAGGAGCAAGGTGAAATTTTCCACGATATGAAGCTTCCCGGAAGTCTGATCTATATGGATGAAGATTTGGACGAAGCTGCCCAGCGTGTGTTGAACGAACTAACGGGTTTGAAGAACGTCAATCTGATGCAATTCAAGGCATTCGGTTCTAAGAATAGGACAAAAGACCCGAAAGACATTCATTGGCTGGAACGCGCCATGCAATCAAGAGTGGAACGTATCGTTACGATTGCTTACCTGTCACTGGTGAAGATAGATCGGGCACTGAGTCGAAATCTGGCTGATTTCGAAGCATATTGGGTGGCATTGCAAGATATTAAGGCATTGGCTTTCGACCATAATCTGATTATTAAAGAAGCATTGGTATATATCCGCCAGTACGTGGAGATTAATCCGTCGGCCTTGTTCGATCTGCTTCCCCGTAAGTTTACGGCATCACAACTGCGTACTTTATATGAATTAATATATGGCAAGCCTATTGATGTGCGGAACTTCCACAAGAAAATAGCGATGATGGAATACGTTGTTCCATTGGAGGAAAAACAACAGGGAGTTGCCCACCGTGCCGCACGCTATTATCGATTCGATAAGAAGATATATAATAAGGTAAGAAGATAAGTATTAATAAAATAATTCATAAATCAAAACTCATAATTAATACCATGTATTTATTAGGCTATGACATTGGAAGCTCGTCCGTAAAAGCGAGCCTGGTAAACGCCGAAACCGGCAAATGTGTATCTTCTGCTTTCTTCCCGAAGACAGAAGCGGCAATCATTGCAGTTAAACCGGGTTGGGCGGAACAAAATCCCGAAAGTTGGTGGGAAAATCTAAAGCTTGCCACACAGGCTGTCATGAATGAATCGGGTGCAAACGCAGGTGAAATCAAGGCAATCGGTATCTCTTATCAGATGCATGGATTGGTATGTGTGGACAAAGACCAGAATGTGTTGCGTCCTTCCATTATCTGGTGTGACTCGCGTGCTGTGCCTTACGGACAGAAAGCTTTCGAAACGCTGGGAGAAGGGAAATGTCTCTCACATCTGTTGAACTCTCCGGGTAACTTCACTGCCTCTAAACTGGCATGGATCAAGGAAAACGAACCGGCCATCTACGAACGGATTTATAAGATTATGCTGCCGGGTGATTACATCGCCATGAAGTTGAGCGGTGAAATCTGTACCACTGTTTCCGGACTTTCGGAAGGTATGTTCTGGGATTTCAAGAACAATCGTGTAGCCGACTTCCTAATGGATTATTATGGTTTCGATAACTCTCTGATTGCGGACATCAAACCCACATTCTCCGAACAAGGCCGTGTGAATGCTGCTACAGCAAAAGAATTGGGATTAAAGGAAGGTACACCGATCACATATCGTGCAGGGGACCAACCGAATAACGCTCTTTCACTGAATGTATTCAATCCGGGAGAAATCGCCTCTACAGCAGGCACTTCTGGCGTTGTATATGGTGTGAACGGTGAAGTGAACTATGATCCGAAATCACGCGTAAATACATTCGCTCATGTAAATCATACGGACGAACAAACCCGTCTGGGTGTGCTGCTTTGCATCAATGGTACAGGTATTCTTAACTCTTGGGTGAAACGTACGATTGCTCCCGAAGGCATCTCTTACAATGAAATGAATGTACTGGCATCACAAGCTCCTATCGGCAGCGCGGGTATCAGTATCTTGCCCTTTGGCAACGGTGCGGAACGTATGCTCGAAAATAAAGAGATCAACTGCTCCATCCGTGGCTTGAACTTCAATCTGCATGGCAAACAACATATCGTGCGTGCAGCTCAGGAAGGCATCGTATTCTCTTTCAAGTATGGTATAGATATTATGGAAGGTATGGGTATTCCTGTACAGAAAATTCATGCAGGCCATGCAAATATGTTCCTTAGCTCCATCTTCCGCGATACGTTGGCAGGTGTGACGGGAGCAACGATCGAACTATACGATACGGACGGTTCGGTAGGTGCAGCCAAAGGAGCAGGCATCGGTGCAGGTATCTATAAGGATAATAACGAGGCATTCGCAACGCTGGAAAAACTGGATGTTATCGAGCCTAACCAGGCTAAGCGCCAGGAATATGCGGATGCTTATGCACGCTGGAAACATCGTTTGGAAAAATCAATGGCAAAATAATGCTAACTTAACTCTCCTCTGAAAACGAGGAGAATTAAAGTAATACAGTTAACAATCAAAACATAATTAACCCTTTAAAATTCAATTAAAATTATGGCAACAAAAGAGTATTTTCCCGGAATAGGAAAGATTAAATTCGAAGGTAAAGAGAGTATGAACCCGATGGCATATCGTTACTACGATGCTGAGAAGGTAATCATGGGTAAGAAGATGAAAGATTGGTTGAAGTTTGCTATGGCTTGGTGGCACACTCTCTGCGCAGAAGGTGGTGACCAATTCGGTGGCGGAACGAAACAATTCCCTTGGAATGGTGACTCTGACGCTTTGCAAGCAGCTAAAAATAAATTGGATGCAGGTTTCGAATTCATGCAGAAGATGGGTATCGAATACTATTGCTTCCACGATGTAGACCTGATTTCTGAAGGTGCAAGCATCGAAGAATATGAAGCTAATCTGAAAGCTATCGTAGCTTATGCAAAAGAAAAACAGGCTGAAACTGGTATCAAGCTGTTGTGGGGTACTGCTAACGTATTCGGCCATGCACGTTATATGAACGGTGCTGCTACCAATCCTGATTTCGACGTTGTAGCACGCGCTGCTGTTCAGATCAAAAACGCTATTGACGCTACTATCGAACTGGGTGGTTCAAACTATGTATTCTGGGGCGGTCGCGAAGGTTATATGTCTTTGCTGAACACTGACCAGAAACGTGAAAAAGAACACCTTGCAAAGATGTTGACTATCGCTCGTGACTATGCACGTGCTCGTGGCTTCAAAGGTACTTTCCTGATTGAGCCGAAACCGATGGAACCGACAAAACATCAGTATGACGTAGATACTGAAACGGTTATCGGCTTCCTGAAAGCTCACGGTTTGGATAAGGATTTCAAAGTAAACATCGAGGTTAATCACGCAACTTTGGCTGGCCATACTTTCGAACACGAACTGGCTGTAGCTGTTGACAACGGTATGTTGGGTTCTATTGATGCTAACCGTGGTGACTACCAGAACGGTTGGGATACTGACCAATTCCCTATCGATAACTACGAACTAACTCAGGCTATGATGCAGATCATCCGCAACGGTGGTTTGGGCAATGGCGGTACAAACTTCGACGCTAAGACCCGTCGTAACTCTACCGACCTGGAAGATATCTTCATCGCTCACATTGCAGGTATGGATGCTATGGCACGTGCTCTGGAAAGTGCAGCTAAATTACTGGAAGAATCTCCTTATAAGAAAATGTTGGCTGACCGTTACGCATCATTCGACGGTGGCAAGGGTAAGGAATTCGAAGAAGGCAAATTGTCTTTGGAAGATGTTGTAGCTTATGCGAAAGCTAACGGCGAACCGAAACAAACCAGCGGTAAGCAAGAATTGTATGAAGCAATCGTAAATATGTATTGTTAATATAATAAAGGTGGTAGGGTGACAGAGTGATAAGTGATATCACTCTATCACCTTTATCACTCTACTACTTATCTCTTTATCACTTTTTACTCATTTATCAACCTAATCTTTTTTATCATGAATGATGCTAACAATGGTAGTAAACTCTACCTATATTCTATTACAACCGTTGCCATTCTGGGAGGCCTACTGTTCGGTTACGATACGGCGGTAATCTCGGGTGCGGAGAAGGGCTTGGAAGCTTTCTTCCTGATGGCTACGGATTTCCAATATGACAAGGTGATGCACGGTATCACTTCTTCCAGCGCACTTATCGGCTGTGTGATCGGTGGTGCTCTTTCCGGTTTCTTCGCTTCCCGCCTGGGACGACGCAATTCGTTGAGACTGGCATCCGTGCTGTTCTTCCTCTCTGCATTGGGGTCTTACTATCCTGAAGTTTTATTTTTCAACTACGGTGAGCCAAACATGGAATTGCTCATCGCATTCAATTTGTATCGTGTATTGGGCGGTATTGGTGTAGGTCTTGCCTCTGCCGTATGTCCGATGTATATTGCAGAAATTGCGCCCTCTAACATTCGTGGAACACTGGTATCTTGTAACCAATTTGCCATTATCTTCGGTATGTTGGTGGTTTACTTCGTTAACTACCTGATTATGGGCGATCACACGAATCCTATTATCGATAAAAGCGCTGAAGGCATATTGTCTGTGAACGCTGCTTCGGATATGTGGAGCGTACAAACAGGCTGGCGTTATATGTTCGGTTCGGAAGCATTCCCGGCTGCATTATTCGGTTTCCTCCTTTTCTTTGTACCGAAGACTCCGCGTTATCTGGTGCTGATACATCAGGACGAAAAGGCATACTCTATCCTGGAGAAAGTGAATGGTGCAAGCAAAGCAAAAGAAATTCTGGCAGAAATCAAGGCTACTTCCAAGGAAAAGACAGAGAAACTGTTCTCTTACGGTGTGGCAGTTATCGTTATCGGTATTTTGCTTTCCGTATTCCAGCAGGCCATTGGTATCAATGCCGTACTCTACTATGCTCCGCGTATTTTTGAAAATGCAGGTGCTGAAGGTGGTGGTATGATGCAGACTGTCATCATGGGTATTGTAAACATTGTATTTACTCTTGTAGCTATCTTTACTGTAGACCGTTTCGGACGCAAGCCGTTGCTGATTATCGGTTCTATCGGTATGGCAGTAGGTGCATTTGCAGTGGCAATGTGCGACAGCATGGGAATCAAGGGTATCGTTCCGGTTCTTTCCGTGATTGTATACGCAGCTTTCTTTATGATGTCATGGGGACCGATTTGCTGGGTATTGATTTCAGAAATCTTCCCGAATACCATCCGTGGCAAAGCCGTAGCTATTGCAGTAGCTTTCCAATGGATTTTCAACTATATCATATCCTCTACATTCCCGGCACTGTACGATTTCAGTCCGATGTTCGCATACAGCTTGTATGGCATCATCTGTGTTGCAGCTGCCTTCTTCGTTTGGCGTTGGGTGCCCGAAACGAAGGGTAAGACTCTGGAAGATATGAGTAAACTTTGGAGAAGAAACAAGTAAAATACTCTCTCCTTTAAGATCTTATGAATGTAAAAAGGTGCAACTGAAACTATCGGTTGCACCTTTTCTTTTTTGATAAATATAAGTTCCGAATCTTTAATTGAACACGTATCGCAGGCCAATTTGAAGCTTCCAACATTCACTGTAATTCAGGTTTCGGGTGAAGCTTTCGGTAGGATAGTTACCGTCACTGTCTTTGTACATAGAGAAAATAGGAGTATTTCTTTCATCCGTACCCTTATAGGTAAGGATGCGTCCACCGTTAGCACCGGACATGTTCTTTGTTACGCCCCATTTACTGTTCAGCAAGTTACCTATATTCAGGATATCCAAACTGAGTTGCAGCGTATTCTTAGCTTTGCCAATCTTCACGAAAAAGTCGCGGCTCCAACGGAAATCAAAGCGGTGTATCCAAGGAGCACTTGCCGAATAAGCTTCGGCATATTCGCCTTTATGCTTCTCCAGATAAGGGTCTTGATTCACGAACTTCCAGAATGCATCTGCATCTTCGGCACTCGTGAATTTGATTTCATCTTTCGTCTTCGGGATATAAATAAGGTCATTGGTTACGCCATCGCCGTTCATGTCATTAGAGTACATAAAACTGTAGCTGCCGGATGAGTAACCACTGTAAAAGAGGCTGAAATTAGAAGTACTTCTTTTGTTTACGTGTACACGCCAGTTAATGGAAGCTATTACACGGTTGGGAGTAACGTAGCGTGAACGCATCAATCCTGAATTATTCGGACCGTTGATGGAAGGCATGTTTGTCCACGCAGAGTTGGCATCTGAACCGGGCATCCCACTGATTTCCTTGGATTCGGTGTGCGTGTAGGCGGCCATGATATTCACATTTTTCGCAGGTTCGGCAAATACGGTGATATTGCCTGTCCAGCCCCATCCTTTGGATGTATTGGTCAAGACGTTTGCACTGTTGATATTGGTGTGTTCCAAATAGTTTTCAGGATAGATGTAGCGCTCGTCTGGACCGTTGAAGCGCTGCCACGTATCTTCCGGACTCTTTATATTATAGTTAAATTGACGTACGGCATTGATATCTTTGGAGAACATACCCTCTAATGTAACGGTAAGAGGGAAGGAGGCGGGTATCTGATAATCCAGGGCAAGGGAGGTCTTCCACACTTGCGGCATTTTGAAATCAGGATCGATACCTACGATACCGCTTGGCAACACACCTTCTTCGGGAGTGATGGTAGTGGGAAGTCCTAATGTAGAAATCATTTGGTTTACGTCTATTATCATGTTACCTTTCAGTAACTCCAGACGCGGATCACGGTTTATAACTTTACCGTCCTTATATCGTGTGGTGATACTTACCAGATTCTGGATCATTCCGGAATTGGTTGGCATATTGGTAAAGAATACCAAAGGAATACGTCCTGTGAAAAATCCCGAACCACCACGCACTTTCAGGGTTTTATCATTGAATACGTCCCAAGTAAAACCCAGACGTGGTGAGAATTGCAATTTACTGTCAGGCCATGCACCTGTATCGATGTGCATGCCGTTAAAATCCAAATCATAAATAGCCTGATTGCGCATTAATTCGTTCAGGAAACTCAGGTTGTCCATACGTATGCCCGCAGTCAGTTTGAAGTTATCGCGAATGTTCCATTCATCTTGCAGATAGACGCCCAACTGGCCGAAATTCACATCAGCAGAAGGCTTTGTATTTCCGTTGTAGCCATAAGCCAAGGCGAAAGATTCGGGAGCAGCTCCATTTTTGAAATCCTCGAAGCTGGAGTATCGGTAATATCCTGTTCCGTTGCGCATGTAAGAGTTACTCGCCTTCTGGTGTTCGTAACTGATACCGGCTGTTAATTTATGGGTACCCAGGTAATAGGTGAAGTTGTCTACGATGGTCGTCACCGTATTCTTCACTTTATTATTGTAAGTAAACAATTCATAGCCGGCCGTCATATATGGTTCCAGAATCTGGTTACCCTCATTGTTATATCCGTACATGATGTCAATGAAAGGGAACAAGCCGGAATTTGTACCGCGTTCATCCGTCATATCACTGTAAGTAAATAGCAGCTGATTGGATATGGCAGATGTAAAACGGCTATTTAATTCGGCAGTAACAGAGTTTACAATATTCTGCAAGGAATAGCAGGAATTAGCGTATGACATGGAATATTGGGAAACACGGTCATAAGCCAGGCGATATCCGGTATTTCCGGAACTTCCATTTGGAGCATTCCAGGTTTTGTTGTTTGTAAAGTTATAACGTACGCTCAATTTATTCCCTTTATCTATATTCCAGTCGATACGCCCCAATAGTTTCAGATTAGTGATATTGGCAGGAAAGTTAGTGAAAGAACCGGTGTCATAACCATATTTGTCTTTTAGTATCTGAGAGAATTCAACCATATCTGCTGCTGTGGCACGGGAGATGGTAGAGTTGTTAGGAGTTTCACCTTCTTGGGCAGCGCGCCATTTTACAACCTGCTGCGGACTCTTTTCATACTCTACATTTGCAAAGAAGAACAGCTTGTCTTTAATGATAGGACCACCCAATGTAGCACCGTAAACAGTCTTGGACTCTTCGGCACGCGCCCCGAAATCAGTATTGCCAATTTTGTTACCGCGCATCACTTCATTGTTGAAGTACATATAAGCGCTGCCTCTGTAAGCGTTTGTACCCGATTTCGTAATGGCATTAATGCCTGCACCGATAAAGTTTGCCTGACGCACATCGTATGGGGCAATCACAACCTGTACTTCATCAATGGCATCCAGTGAAATAGGATTTCCACCTCCGGGCAGATTAGAAGACAAGCCGAAGTTATTATTTAAGTTCGCGCCATCTACCGTGAACGTATTGGAACGTCCGTCGCGGCCTCCAAAATTGTTTCCTGACGCATACGGGGAAATGCGGGTAAAATCGCTGATACTACGGTTAATACTGGGCAATGTGGTGAGCTGCTCAGAAGAAACATTGGTAGTAGCTCCTGTCTTTTCAGCACTGAACTTTGACTTGCTGGCTGTAATGGTGATTTCTCCCAATAATTCCGAAGCTTCGTGCAGGGTTACATTCAAAGAATAAGTCTCACCCAGTTGCAGCTGGATGCCTGTATAGATTGCAGTCTGATAACCTACATATGATACCGTTACCTTGTAAGGACCACCGGAGCGCATGCCTTGCAGACTGAAACGTCCGTCTATATTGGTAACAGCACCGTAACTGGTTCCGGAAGGTTCGTGTACGGCTACAACCGTAGCACCGATGACAGCTTCTTCGTCAGCCACCACTTTACCACTCATTCCGGCAGTAGTTACCTGTGCCTTGAGCATTCCTGTAAGGGAAAGCAAAAGCACAAACAGGAATAACATCTTTTTAGCCATGATTTTTTTAATTTAAAAAGGAATAAACTGAAAGTTGTAGAAAACGATGCAAAAGTATAAAAAAAGCAAAATACTCTTATTCCTAAAGTGTTAAATCCTCATTTCTTTTTTTGCAGAGTCACTTTCTCACAAAAATGTTTATTCCGGGAGACAATGTATAAGTTTAAACCGTACCTTTGCAGCGGATTTAACTTTTGGTATAAAAAAGAGACATTATGGACTCATTGAAAATCAACAAAGTACAGTTGCGTAATTTACAGATAGAAGACTACGAGCAACTGGCGCAATCATTCACCCGTGTATATACGGATGGAAGCGATGTGTTTTGGACACACAAACAAATTGAAAAACTCATCCGAATTTTCCCCGAAGGACAGATTGTAACCGTGGTAGACGAAAAAATTGTCGGCTGCGCACTTTCCATTATTGTGAATTACGATGATGTGAAGAACGATCATACTTATGCACAGGTGACGGGTAAAGAAACCTTCAATACCCATAACCCTAAAGGCAATATATTATATGGTATTGAAGTCTTTATTCATCCCCAGTACCGTGGGCTCCGGCTGGCACGTCGTATGTACGAATACCGCAAGGAGCTTTGTGAAACTCTGAACCTGAAAGCTATTATGTTCGGTGGACGTATTCCCAACTATTATAAATACTCAGATCAGCTTCGCCCGAAAGAGTATATAGATAAGGTAAAGCAGAAAGAAATTTTCGACCCTGTATTGACCTTTCAGCTTTCCAATGATTTCCACGTACGCAAGGTAATGCGCAATTACTTGCCGAATGACGAGGAATCCAGGCATTATGCTTGTCTGTTGCAATGGGATAACATTTACTATCAGGAACCCACAGAAGAATATATTGCACCGAAAACCACCGTGCGCGTAGGATTGGTGCAGTGGCAGATGCGTAGTTATCAGACACTGGATGACCTGTTTGAACAGGTAGAATTCTTTGTGGATGCCGTATCCGATTATAAGAGTGACTTCATTCTTTTCCCCGAATACTTCAATGCCCCACTGATGGCAAAATTCAATAATGAAGGGGAGTCACAGGCCATTCGCGGACTGGCGGCTTATACAGAGGAGATTAGAGAACGATTTGTAAAATTGGCTATCAGTTACAACATCAATATCATTACGGGTAGCATGCCGCTCATTAAAGAGGATGGACTTTTGTATAATGTAGGTTTCCTTTGTCGCCGCGATGGTAGTTTTGAGATGTATGAGAAGTTGCACGTCACACCCGATGAAATAAAAAGCTGGGGATTAAGTGGCGGAAAGGCTTTGCAGACATTCGATACGGACTGTGCTAAGATCGGCGTACTGATTTGCTATGATGTGGAATTTCCGGAATTATCCCGTATTATGGCAGACCAGGGTATGCAGATTTTATTCGTTCCTTTCCTGACGGATACGCAAAATGCTTACTCGCGTGTAAAGGTATGCGCCCATGCCCGTGCCATCGAAAATGAATGTTTCGTTGTCATTGCCGGTAGTGTAGGTAATCTTCCGCGTGTGCACAATATGGATATTCAGTATGCACAGTCAGGTGTATTTACCCCCTGCGACTTTGCATTCCCAACGGATGGCAAGCGTGCAGAAGCCACACCGAATACAGAAATGATACTGGTATCCGATGTGGATCTGGATTTATTGAATGAATTGCATACTTACGGCAGTGTGCGCAACCTGAAAGACAGGAGAAGCGACTTGTATGAGGTAAGGATGAAAAAATAGAGTCTTTCTTTGCTCTCCGTACGATTCTACTTTATCTCGAACCTCACCAGTATCGAATAATTCAGTTTTATCGTACGGAAAGCATCGTAAGCTTCTGACTGTGATGAACTCACATTGCTCTGGGCTGCAAAATACCGGGGATAACCTGCACTTTCCTGCGGTTCGACAATGCGAATGACATCTCCCAGGCGTTTGCCTAATGCTTCCACCAAATATTCAGCTTTCTTTCGTGCGGCTTTCAATGCCTCTATCTTACCTTTTTGCCGATAGACCTGCATATCCTTGTTTTTCAGTTCCCCGATACGCATGTAGTTGATACCTTTCGTGTCGATAACCTTTAGAATCTCATCTATCTGACTAAAATCGGTCAATGTGATATCAAACCGTTTAGATACCAGGAATTCAAATCCGCGTTCACGCCAATAATCACCTACCTCTTGTGTACGGATGGCGTCTTCCGGAATCCCAATCTTTCGCAAGGCAGCTCTCAAATTTCTCTCTATTCCGATCAATGGCACTTTAGTCCGATAATTCTCCGGTTTGGACTTTCCGTCAAATTCCTCTTCCCAATATTCTTTAATCTCGATAAGATAATGAATCTCGTCAGGTACAAGGGTTATTTCCGAGGTTCCGGTTACTTCAATATACTTCGCATTATCACTGTCCTGACTGAATGCAGTACTGCACACCAATAGAAATACGGCAAATAATAAAAATCTAGTTTTCATAATAGTATGTTCTTTAGAGAATTACGTTTGCAATGATACAAAAAAAGAGGATATTGTGATAATCATCTACTCTCATTTTAAGAATTCATACAAGAATTGCGATATCCTGAGACAACAGCAGAGTATTTTTAGTTCTTATTTTTAATTGCCCATTCTTTTTCGATAGCTTGGCGAATCATTTCCAGATTATCCCAATTCCTGCCACCGGAAGCGTGCCAACGATTATTGGTAGGATTACAACGGCTATTATAAGCCATATGCGGATTTCCGAAAATGACGACAACACGTACATGCCAACGCATACACATATCATCCGCTACAAATTGTCGCTTATTGCACAGAATTATTTTCCAGCGATTTTCCTTTGCCAGTCGCATCAATACATTTTGCTGTTCTTGCGGAGTAAGAGCTGTGTTGATGTAATGCAGTTTGAGCGTATTCTTCTTATTCCAATAAGTGATGTAAATGACCGCAACAGAGACGGCAGGAAACAATACGGAAAACCATAAAAACTCCGTTTCTATAATCTCCCCCTTGAGCCTTGCCATCAATGGCATTAGCAGTACGATAGCAGAAGCAAACAAGAGAATAAAAAGATTCTCTTTAGGATAATAATCCTTTTTCTCCTGATTCGTCAGTTCTATCCGGCAGTTCTTTTAGTGTTCGTTCTAGTAATTCCTGATTCATATTGGGTTCTTTGATTTACAAAGTTACGGATATGATAGGGAAAGGACAAATTTCAATCAGAAAAAGATTATAACTGGAACTTGTTTTTACCATGAACGAGGTAAACTGACGTTAATAAATGTCCTCTTGAAAAACTCTTTCTTTTTTCCTACGCATTTCTTAATTAAATGATTTCTTTATGAATTAAGTCCATAAAAAGCTCTGAAATCATGACAGCTAAAATAACTCATTAATAACCGCAAACAACGTTTTTAAAGAATAATCAGAACGTTTTTTAAGAACGTATCCAATGTTTATTAACAGCACAGAAATATGCTTTCAATCCCAATTTGAATATATATCAACAAAAAAGGTGGCAAATCCTTGTGAGGAAATACCACCTTATCTTCTTTTTTACCTATTATTATTCCAAAAACGAAACGTCTGAAATAACTATAATCGATTTAATTTGTTACCGAATAAATCGCCCATAGGTATCCGGCACATTGTAAAGGCAAAATCAAGTGTTTCAACCGATACTTTACACTTTACCAGCTATCTTCCGATTTGTTTTTCCCGATAAGTGCCATCACCCGTTTTTTATAAAGGTCCGCTGCCAAGGCAATATTCTTTTCCGCATCGGGTGTTCCCATACCATACACCACAAAAGGAGTCTGCCATATCATTCCTGCATGTACAGCACCACACTGATAAGGACGCAAAAGTTCATCCACCGTGAAGCGGTTTCTTCCTCCGCTTCGGTACGCATCAAATTCGGAACCGGTAGTGGTGGCTACCAGTAAAGGCTTACCAGCTACTGCCGGAGTTTTTGCCAAATAGGTAAATATCCCGTCCTGCCATTTCTTTAATAAAGACGGTGCCGACATCCAATAAAATGGGAATTGATATATCACTGCATTGGCATGAGATATAATCCGGCTCCATGCATCCATATTAAGGATATTCTCATCCGGCATCTCATATAAATTGAAAATAGCCACATCATCCATTTCCTTTATGGCATCAAACAGGGCTTTATTGGCTTGTGAGTTTTCCATGTTGGGGTGTGCCAGAAGCACCACAACCTTTTTTAGATCTTTGTCCATACTATTATTTTTGATGTTTTGGTGAATAATCAATTACGACAGGCAAAAATAGTTTTTTTCTATTCAATAATATCTTTTCTCTAACTTTTTTGTAACTTTGCACCCTTAAAATAAGGAGGGTCGCTTTAGCACGTCTCAAAGTACCCCTTTAATCGTTAAATTGTAAATAGTTAAATTGCAAATAAGATGGGTAAGAAGTTTGCCGAATATTCGCAGTTCGACCTCTCAAAGGTAAACGCGGAAGTGTTGAAGAAATGGGACGAGAACCAGGTTTTCGCCAAGAGTATGACAGAACGTGAAGGCTGTCCTTCTTTCGTTTTTTATGAAGGACCGCCCTCTGCCAACGGTATGCCGGGCATTCACCACGTAATGGCTCGCTCCATCAAAGATATTTTCTGCCGTTACAAAACCATGAAAGGTTTCCTGGTGAAACGTAAAGCCGGATGGGACACACACGGACTTCCTGTGGAACTGGGGGTGGAAAAAGCAATGGGTATCACCAAGGAAGATATCGGTAAAACGATCTCCGTAGCCGACTATAACGCTGCCTGCCGCAAAGATGTGATGAAATTCACCAAAGAATGGGAAGATCTGACTCACAAGATGGGGTATTGGGTAGACATGACCGATCCTTATATTACCTACGACAACCGCTACATCGAAACCTTGTGGTGGCTGTTAAAGCAACTCTATACGAAAGGGTATCTTTATAAAGGATATACCATACAGCCTTATTCTCCCGCTGCCGGAACAGGTCTGAGCTCACACGAATTGAACCAGCCCGGTTGTTATCGCGACGTGAAGGATGTGACCTGTGTGGCACAGTTCAAGATGAAGAACCCGAAGCCGGAAATGGCAGAGTGGGGGACTCCATATTTCATTGCATGGACCACCACTCCATGGACATTGCCTTCAAATACCGCGCTTTGCGTAGGTCCGAAGATAGATTATGTAGCCGTACAAAGCTACAATGGATACACCGGAGAAAAAATCACCGTTGTACTTGCCAAAGCTTTGCTCTACACACACTTCAATAAAAAAGCGGAAGACATCGCTCTGGAAGATTACAAACCGGGAGATAAGCTGATACCGTTCAAAATTGTAGGAGAGTATAAAGGTCCGGACCTTGTGGGTATGGAGTATGAGCAACTGATACCGTGGGTAAATCCGGGTGAAGGTGCATTCCGTGTAATCTCAGGTGACTATGTGACTACGGAAGACGGTACAGGTATCGTACATATCGCTCCGACATTCGGTGCGGACGATGCCCAGGTAGCGAAAGCCGCCGGCGTTCCGCCTTTGCAACTCATCAATAAAAAAGGTGAACTCCGCCCGATGGTGGACCTGACTGGTAAGTTCTATAAATTGGACGAACTGGATGAGAACTTCGTGAAAGAGCGTGTAAACGTAGACTTATATAAGGAATATGCAGGCCGTTTCGTGAAGAACGCTTACGACTCGAATCTGACCGATCAGGACGAAAGTCTCGATGTAAGTCTCTGCATGATGATGAAAGCCAACAACCAGGCGTTCAAGATAGAGAAGCATGTGCACAATTACCCGCACTGCTGGCGTACGGACAAACCGGTATTGTATTATCCGTTAGATAGCTGGTTCATCCGCTCTACCGCTTGCAAAGACCGCATGATTGAACTGAACAAGACAATCAACTGGAAACCGGAAAGCACCGGTACAGGACGTTTTGGCAAGTGGCTGGAAAATCTGAACGACTGGAACCTGAGCCGTTCACGTTACTGGGGTACTCCGCTGCCTATCTGGCGCACGGAAGACAACAGCGAGGAAATCTGCATCGGTTCGGTTGAAGAGCTTTATAATGAAATAGAGAAATCCGTAGCTGCCGGATTCATGAAGTCCAATCCTTATAAGGATAAAGGTTTCGTACCCGGTGAGTACAATGGAGAAAATTATGATAAGATAGACTTGCACCGTCCGTATGTGGATGATATCATCCTCGTATCCAAAGACGGCAAGCCCATGAAGCGTGAAGCGGACCTGATAGACGTATGGTTCGATTCCGGTGCCATGCCGTATGCACAAATCCACTATCCGTTCGAGAACAAAGAATTGCTGGATAGCCATCAGGTTTACCCCGCCGACTTTATCGCCGAAGGTGTGGATCAGACTCGCGGTTGGTTCTTTACGCTCCATGCAATCGCTTCAATGGTATTCGATACTATCTCCTACAAGGCTGTTATCTCTAACGGATTGGTACTTGACAAGAATGGTAACAAGATGTCCAAGCGTCTGGGCAATGGTGTAGATCCTTTCTCAACTATCGAGAAATACGGGTCCGACCCCTTGCGCTGGTACATGATCACCAATTCTTCTCCGTGGGATAACCTGAAATTCGACGTAGACGGCATCGAAGAAGTTCGTCGTAAATTCTTCGGTACATTATATAATACGTATTCTTTCTTCTCACTCTACGCCAATGTAGACGGATTCGAATACAAGGAAGCTGACGTGCCGATGGCTGAACGCCCTGAAATCGACCGTTGGATACTCTCTGTACTGAATACACTGGTGAAAGAAGTGGATACTTGCTATAGCGAATACGAGCCGACAAAGGCCGGACGTCTGATATCCGACTTCGTAAATGACAACCTCTCCAACTGGTATGTTCGTCTGAACCGTAAACGTTTCTGGGGTGGTGAATTTACGCAGGATAAGTTATCTGCTTACCAGACTCTGTACACTTGTCTGGAAACCGTTGCCAAATTGATGTCGCCCATCGCTCCGTTCTATGCCGACAAGCTCTATATGGACTTGGTTACTGCAACGGGACGCGACAACGTGGTATCCGTACACTTGGCTAAATTCCCCGAATATAAGGAGGAAATGATAGACAAGGAACTGGAAGTCCGCATGCAAATGGCACAAGACGTAACTTCTATGGTATTGGCTTTGCGCCGCAAGGTGAATATCAAAGTACGCCAGCCGCTGCAATGTATCATGATACCGGTAGTAGACGAGGAACAACGTGCCCACATCGAAGCTGTAAAGGCACTTATCATGAGCGAAGTGAACGTGAAGGATATCAAGTTCGTAGACGGTGCCGCCGGTGTGCTGGTGAAGAAAGTGAAATGTGACTTCAAGAAGATGGGACCGAAATTCGGCAAACAGATGAAAGCCGTAGCTGCTGCTGTAGCAGAAATGTCACAGGACGCTATCGCCGAACTGGAAAAGAACGGTTCTTATACTTTGCAACTGAATGGTACGGATGTGCTTGTGGAAGCTACTGACGTAGAAATCTTCAGCGAAGACATTCCGGGATGGCTGGTTGCCAACGAAGGAAAGCTGACTGTTGCCCTGGATGTAACCGTAACAGAAGAGCTTCGCCGCGAAGGTATTGCCCGTGAACTGGTTAACCGTATTCAAAATATTCGCAAATCAAGCGGTTTGGAGATAACAGACAAAATAAAGATTACATTATCAAAAAATCAGCAAACAGATGATGCGGTAAACGAATATAAAGACTATATTTGTAACCAGGTTTTAGGAACCTCACTGACGCTGACCGATGAGGTGGAAAACGGCACGGAACTTAACTTTGACGATTTCTCCCTGTACGTAAGCGTTGTAAAAGAATAATAATACTAACGATTTAACACGTAAAGTTATGGCAGAAAAAACAAGATACTCGGATGCTGAATTGGAAGAATTCCGCGCCATTATTAATGAGAAGTTAGAATTGGCACAACGCGATTATGAATTGCTGAAAGCCAGTTTAACCGGAGCCGATGGTAATGATACTGACGATACGTCTCCTACGTACAAAGTTTTGGAAGAAGGTGCCAACACCTTATCCAAAGAAGAAACGACACGCCTGGCTCAACGTCAGTTGAAGTTTATCCAGGGTTTGCAGGCCGCATTGGTACGCATCGAGAACAAAACGTATGGTATTTGCCGTGAAACAGGTAAGTTGATTCCTGCCGAACGTTTACGTGCTGTGCCTCATGCTACACTGAGCATTGAGGCCAAAAATAACAGTAAGAAGTAAGGATGAACAAATACCTCACGAAAGGTCGCATTGCGCTGCTCGTTATTTTCTCGGTATTAATTGCTGACCAGATAATCAAGATCTATGTCAAGACTCACATGTATTGGCATCAGAGCGAAAACGCCATAAAATGGCTTTATGAGAAGCTGGGCATGGTAGATGCAGAACCGCCTACATGGTTTTATATTTACTTTACCGAGAATAACGGTATGGCGTTCGGTATGGAGATTTTCGGTAAGTTATTCCTTACCTTGTTCCGTATTGTTGCAGTAGGAGCGATAGGGTGGTATTTAACGAGAATAATCAAGCAGGGCTTGAAGACAGGTTATATCGTATGCGTATCTCTTATTCTTACAGGAGCGTTGGGTAACATCATCGATAGTGTGTTCTATGGTGTGTTGTTCAATGAGAGTACACATTCGCAGATAGCTTCATTCCTGCCGGAAGGCGGAGGATATGCTCCTTTGTTCTACGGAAAGGTGGTGGATATGTTCTATTTCCCTATCATTGATACGAACTGGCCTCAATGGATGCCGTTTGTAGGTGGGGATCATTTCATATTCTTCAGCCCGATATTCAACCTTGCCGATGCCGCTATCAGTTGTGGTATCATTGCCCTGTTATTATTTTACAGCAAATATTTGAATGACTCTTATCATGCAATAAAGAAATCATGAAAGGTCTGCATCGAATTCAATGGTTTAGCATATTCCTGTTAGCATTTTGTTTGACAGCCTGTCAGGTGAAAAGACCGAAGGTGGTTATATCGGATGCTAAGATGGAAAATGTGCTTTATGACTACCATATAGCAAAGGCTATGGGGGAAGAAGTCCCTTATACCGATAGCTATAAAAGGGTGTTGTACATTGAATCGGTGTTTAAAAAACATGGTATTACGCAAGCCGAATTTGACTCTTCAATGGTTTGGTTCACGCGTAATCCGGAAGTACTCACCAAGATTTATGAGAAAGTAAATGCAAGGCTGAAAGCGGAGCGGGATGTTGTCAATCATTTAATTGCCATACGTGACAATAAACCGAAGGAAAGTCTTCCGGGGGACAGCATTGATGTATGGGCATGGCAACGTATCTATCAGCTGACAGGTATGCCGATGGACAACAAGATTACTTTCGTATTACCCTCAGATACCAACTTTAAAGACCGCGATACTTTGCGGTGGAACGTTCGTTTTCGCTTCCACAACGGTACGCCAGATTCCTTATATGCTCCCGTTATGGCTATGCAGATTGTTTATAAAGACAGCATAATCAGTGATATTCAGAAAGTATACAAATCGGGTATGGAAACGGTTTCCCTCTTTGCCGATACGTTGGGAGAAATCCGGGAAATACGTGGGTATATCTATTATCCTGCAGCACAGGCTACCCGTACATTGCTGACCGACCGCATTTCACTGATGCGTTATCATGCTACGGATACACTGTCGTTTGCTAAGAATGATTCTATTCAGAAAGATTCTGTTAAGACAGAGAAAATAGAACCTCAGGAACTCAAGAAAGAGGAACTGAAACCTGTGGAAGAGAAGATAAATGATAATCCGCGCAGACGTGATGCTGCCCGTCCTCGTCCGTCTTCAGAACCCACACTGAAGAAGGTGGACAAGCCGGAACGCCTTCAAATCCGTAAAGATAAGCCCTGATGATCAAACGATTCGCTTCACATTTTATTTTTCTGCCCGGATATGGTTATCTCAAACAATATGTGGTAGGGGTGGAAGAAGGACGAGTCGTGTCCGTCTTTCCTTTGACAGAAGAGATTGAAGGAGTGGAATGGTTTCCCGGAGTCATTGTTTTATTGAATAATGAAGAAGATATTTCCGAAGGGTACTCCGGTATATTTCAGAAATCAAGTGAAGTATTAGAGGAACTTCCGGAAGTTTTCTGTCAAGAAACGTTTCCTTCCGGAATAAGTGCTTATCTATTTTATCCTTTCGATTTTACAACGATGCAGCCTGTCGGCGGAACTCAGCACAGACCACTGCGGTAGCAATTGCCACATTCAGTGACTCGGACGTTTCCCTCTCGGCGGGATAATTGGGAATATAAAGTTTGCGGTTAATGAGTTGCTCCACTTCTTTCCCGATTCCGTTGCCTTCATTACCCATCACAATCAATCCGTTAGATGATAATTTCTGTGTGTACATATTTTCTCCATCGAGGAAAGTGCCGTAAACAGGTATATCCTTCAGGCTTTGAATGAGGTCGGGCAGGGGAGTATAGTGCAGTTTCACACGGGCAATGCCTCCCATGGTGGCTTGAACCGTCTTTGGATTATATACATCTACGGTGTTCGGGGAACAGAAGATATGCTCTATTCCAAACCAGTCTGCCAGGCGAATGATAGTGCCCAGATTTCCCGGATCTTGTACGTCGTCCAGTGCCAGACAAAGCGAATGGCTGATGACGGAAGCATCCGTTTCATATTCCGGCTGCTCGAATACGGCAAGTACTTGCTGGGGAGTTTTCAATAAGCTGGCACGGGAAAGGTCTTCATCGGACACTTCCGAAACATCTTCTACCGGAAGTTTGGGATGTTGCGATAACCATTCGGGCGTAGCCGCCAGAAAGCGGCAGGGAAAATGTCCTAACAAATCGCCTACCAGTTTAGGCCCCTCTGCCAGAAAGACTTTTTCTGTTTTACGATTCTTCTTCAGCTCCAACGAGTGGATATATTTGATGCGGTTTTTGCTCAGTGCCATAGCTTAAATGTTATCGTTTGGCAAAAGTACGTGATTATTTCTATATAATCAAAAAACGGAACACACTTCATCCGGTTTTTTATTTCGGAAAAGAAAAAATAGATTTATATTTGTAGTCAATTATGCGCAATTTATTAATTCTGGTATGAAGAAAGGCTTCCACTACGCACTACTTACTGCTGCCATACTTACATTAGCTTCCTGCTCGACCACTAAATATGTGTCGGATGGTTCATACTTGCTGGATGAAGTGCGCATACATACTGATAACAAGAACGTGAAGCCTTCTAATTTGTCCATATATGTACGGCAAAATCCGAACTCCAAATGGTTTAGTCTGATTAAAACCCAGCTATATGTTTACAACTGGTCGGGACGTGATTCTACCCGCTGGGTGAACCGGGCCTTACGCAGGCTGGGAGATGCCCCCGTTATCTATAGTAAGGAAGAAACCGAACGTTCCCTGAAGGAAATGACGAAAGCCGTTCAGAATATGGGGTACATGGGTGCTACCGTAGAGTACATTCCCAAAATCAAAAAGAAAAAGGTAAAACTGGCTTATAAAGTAAACACCGGCGAGCCGTATATTGTCCGTAGCCTGAAATATGACGTTCAGGATGAAAAGATCTGGGAATATATGCAGAAAGATTCAGGATCGACCTATTTATCCAAAGGTATGTACTTCAATGCCAACATACTGGATAGTGAACGCCAGCGAATCACGGGTAACCTGCTTCGCAACGGTTATTATAAATTCAATAAAGATTATATTTCTTATACGGCGGATACGGTACGTGGCACTTATCAGGTGGATCTGACCTTGCATCTGGCACGGTACAGACAGCATTCCGGTGCTGAATTGCAGGATCATCCACAATATACGATTAATAAAGTGAATTTCATTGCGGACTATGACGTACTGCAATCTTCAGCTCTCAGTAGTGTGGAAATCAATGATTCGATACACTATAAAGGGGTTCCCATATATTATAAGGATAAATTATACCTGCGTCCTAAAGTATTGACGGATAATCTGCGGATAACCCCGGGAGATCTTTACAATGAACAGGATGTGCAGCGTACCTATTCCAATTTTGGACGCCTGCCAGTATTGAAATATACCAATGTACGTTTCTTCGAAACACAGGTAGGTGATAGCGCAAAGCTGAATGCCTATGTAATGCTAACGAAGAACAAGCATCAGTCTGTATCTTTCGAACTGGAAGGAACGAACTCTGCCGGTGATTTGGGTGCCGCAGCATCTGTATCTTTTCAAAATCGCAATGTATTCAGAGGTTCCGAAACTTTTCTGGTTAAGCTTCGCGGAGCCTATGAAGCAGTTTCCGGCTTAGGGTATAAGAATGACAACTATACGGAACTTGGCGTGGAAACCAGTATAAACTTTCCCCGCTTCATGTTTCCGTTCATATCCAATGATTTCAAGCGGAGGATAAGAGCAACTACGGAATTCGGACTGCAATATAATTATCAGATGCGTCCCGAGTTTACACGCATCGTTGCATCTGGTTCATGGAGTTATAAATGGGGTTTGCAGAGACAACGTTCGCAGCATCGTATAGACTTGCTGGACATTAACTATTTGTATATGCCGTGGATAGAACCCGAGTTTAAGAACAATTTCCTGAATGATGAGAAGAACTATCTGTTGGAGTATAACTATAAAGACCGTTTGATTGTCCGTACCGGATACAGCTATACCTATAACAGCGCAGGACAAGCTTTGATGAACAATGCAGTGATTGGTAATTCCTACAGTATACGTTTCAACTTTGAGTCTGCGGGGAATCTCCTGTATGTGCTTTCTAAAATGAGCAATTTAAAAAAGAATGATCAGGACGAATATACCATCTTGAATATTCCGTATGCACAATATATAAAAGGTGACCTGGATTTTGCCAAAAACATCGTCATCGATAACCGTAACTCTATTGCATTTCATATTGGGGGAGGTATTGCTATTCCTTACGGAAACGCACGGATGATTCCTTTCGAGAAACGTTATTTCTCGGGTGGAGCAAACAGTGTACGCGGATGGTCGGTACGTAGCCTCGGTCCTGGTACTTTCTCCGATGAAAAAGGCAACTTCATGAATCAGTCGGGTGACATCAAGCTGGATGCTAGTATAGAATACCGTACACGTTTATTCTGGAAGTTCAGAGGTGCTATGTTTGTAGATGCGGGAAATATCTGGACGATTCGCGAATATCAGGATCAGCCAGGAGGGAAATTCAAATTCGATCAATTTTATAAGCAAATAGCCGTAGCTTACGGTGTGGGATTGCGTCTGGATCTGGATTTCTTTGTACTTCGCTTTGATGGTGGTATGAAGGCTATTAATCCAGAAAAGGGAAAGGACCGTTATCCCATTTTGCGTCCTGACTTCGGACGTGACTTTGCCTTCCACTTTGCAGTAGGCTATCCATTCTAAAAAGATCTGAAGAGGTATAAAAAGCAACGGGCGAATGATTACTCATCCGCCCGCATATTCAAATTCTTTTCTTAATTAGCGTGCAGCGTAATAAGTGTTGATCATCGTTGCCTGACGAGCAGCAGCTATGCCTTGTGCATCTAATGTCACATTCATTGCTTCACCATTCGGCAGGTACATCTGTGCAGTACCGTCACCGTTCATTTGCAGCAATTCAGTGCTAACACCTTCTGCAACTACATTCCAAGTGTTCAGTTCTTTGTCGTAAACCAGCTCCATGGCAGTGGTTTCACCTTCTTTTGTGATAGAGTAACCGTTCTCCAATGTTTTTACGAGATAGTTTCCGTTTTCACCTTTTACTTTCTTCACATCACCCACGTTAGCCATCGGATTGGAACCGCTCCAAAATTCAATGGAGTTGATTACCAACGCATCTGCCAGATAGCAAACAGGATATACGGGGATAATGTTACAAGCCAGATAAACAAGCTCATTAACAAACTTTGTACCAATACTTTGGTTCCAATTCACCAATTTACTGTGCAGACCGAAAGAACCGATACAAGAACTGAAAAGAAACGCGCCACAAATCATCACAGTTGCAGCCAAATTCAAATTACTCTTTTTCATAATTACTTTCTTTTGTTTTACTGAGTTTATTGATTTAACTCTTTGCTCTTTTTCTCTGGGCAAATATAAGTGCTTTTTATGAAAAATACACTTAAATAAGAGACAAAAACAAATTTTCAGTTAAACAGCCCCCGCAAAATTAAACTTTTTGGGGAGTCAAAGCCTTACCCAGCCAGTGGTCTACGGCAAACTTTCCGGGACCGATAATATACATCAGCACGTATACCACCAGATATATGAAAGCCAGTTCTTTGACCGCAAACGGATCGCTTCCGTGAATGACAAAGAATGCCATCCCCATTGTAAATATCATCGGCAGCATTGCCAGACGGTAAAGGAAACCAATGATAAATGCCATGGAACAAGCCAATTCACCGAATATGGCTAATCCCAAGGAAAGAGGACTGCCCACACCCAGCGGATCAGGAAATACAGTGGATAACTCCTGATAATTAGACCACTTCTCGATGCCATGGTTCATTAATAACACACCGAATATAATTCTCACTATTAATAATATTGCAGATATTGCTGCTCCATCCGGTTTAGACGGGAATAAAAATTTGTAAAGCATAGTCGTCTGTTTTAAACATTTATATTTAATATAACGAAAAATAAGGCATTATGGTTTATCTCTTCGCAAAGGTCTAATAATAACCCTTAAAGAAGGATCGTATGTAAAGTAACTCCACATCCAGTCTACAAAGATAAACAGACGGTTCTTTACACCGACAATACTCATTAAGTGGATGAATAGCCATACTGCCCACGCGGGGAAACCACCGAAACGAAGTTTTTTCAGTTCCACAACTGCATGATTGCGTCCTATGGTAGCCATGGAACCTTTATTATGATAAACAAAGGGTTGCATCTCAAGTCCCCGTTCCTTTCTATCCAGATTCAGGATCAGATTACGCGCTTGCTGAATGGCTGGTTGAACTACTTGCGGATGTCCTTTTGGGTATTCCTTGGAAGTCATAAGCGCAGTATCACCGATAGCAAAAATATTAGTATAGCCCTGAACACAGTTGTAGAGGTTTACAAGGAGGCGATTACCGGGACCATAAGCCTCTTTTGCAAGTCCCTCTATACTGTTGGCGCGTACACCTGCAACCCAAAAGACATTTGTTGTTTCTAGGGTACTGTTGTCGCTCAGTGTCATCGTTCCATTCTCATAATTCGTTACCTGTACATTAGTTCTGATTTCCACATCACGTTTTAACAAGTAATTTGCCACTTCTTCTGAAGATTTTTCAGAGAAAGCAGAGAGTAGGCGGGGAGCACCATCCACAAGAATAATACGCATCAGGGTCATATCAAGATCGGGATAATCCTGCGGAAGTACAAATTTTTTCATTTCCGCCAATGCACCGGAAAGCTCTATACCTGTAGCACCGCCACCCACAATGACAAATGTCATGAGGTGTTTTCTCTTCTCCAGATTACTGGTATTCTGTGCCTTTTCAAAACTTTCCAGTATCTGGTTACGATTAAACAAAGCTTCTGCAGTATTCTTCAGGGCCATCGTCCGTTGAGACAGCCCATCGTTACCAAAATAGTTGGTACGGCATCCGGTAGAGACAACCAGATAATCGTATGAAAGAGCTCCGATGGAAGTCTCCAGAATATGATCTCCGGGAATTACCCGTTGCGCCTCACAAATACGTATATGGAAATGTTTTCTCTTTTTAAATATCTTGCGATAAGGAAAAGAAATTGCACTCGGTTCAATACCGGCGGTTGCTACCTGATAGAGTAGGGGTTGGAAAATATGATGATTATTCTTGTCCAATAACACTATCTGGAATTTATCGCTTTTCAATTTGCGTGCCAACTTCAATCCACCGAAGCCACCACCCACAATCACAAGTCGTTTTCGTCCCTCTTTATCGGGAATATCCATTTTTGTTTTCATAATGAAGTTCGTTATTCGTTCTAAAAGAATAACGTTAAAACGGGAATAAAGTTCTGAAATTCTTATTTCTTCCTCCTTTTTTCTTAATGGAAGAAGTTTGAACAAAACATTTCACAAAATTGTTGTTATATGATTAAAATAAAACTAAATTTGCCGACGTAGTTTTCTACAGGTATAATCATGGACGCTAAACTAACGAAATGGGTACTACCGGTGCTGTTATTACTAATAGCCACCGATATATGGGCACAAGGCCCCACAGGAGCAGATGTTTCAGTCGAATCTTCTGTATCCGTAACTGACACTTTACCACAAAAGAAAAGTTTTTTCAAGAAATTCCTGGACTATTTTAATGATGCCAACAAAGAGAAAAAAAACAAGAAGTTTGACTTCAGCGTTATCGGAGGACCCCATTATTCCAGTGACACCAAGTTCGGCATCGGTCTGGTAGCCGCCGGATTATATCGTACAGACCTGAATGATACCATCCTTCCGCCATCTAATGTATCTTTATACGGTGATATATCTACGGTAGGTTTCTATTTGTTGGGGGTACGTGGAAATCATCTCTTTCCACAAGACAGATACCGTCTGAATTACAATCTTTATTTCTATTCGTTTCCCAGCTTGTATTGGGGAAAAGGATATGAAAACGGTTCTAATGACGATAATGAAAGTGATTACGACCGTTTCCAGGCACAAGTAAAGGTAGACTTCATGACTCGTGTAGCGCGGAACTTCTATATCGGTCCGATGGCTGTCTTTGATTATGTCTACGGCCACGATTTTGAAAAGCCCGAACTTTGGGAAGGAATGAAAGCACGGACTGCCAATATAAGCCTCGGATTCTCATTACTCTATGATTCACGGGATTTCCTCACAAATGCCTATAGTGGCTATTACCTGAGAATAGACCAACGATTCAGTCCCGCATTCCTCGGTAATAAATATGCTTTCAGCAGCACAGAACTGACTACCAGCTATTATCATCCTGTATGGAAAGGGGGAATATTGGCAGGACAATTCCATGCGTTACTGAATTACGGTGATCCACCTTGGGGATTGATGGCAACATTGGGAAGTTCTTATTCCATGCGTGGTTATTACGAAGGGCGTTACCGTGATAAATGCGCCATGGATGCGCAGATAGAGCTTCGTCAGCACGTCTGGAAACGAAATGGCATGGCTATATGGGCAGGAGCGGGAATCGTGTTTCCAAAATTCTCCGGTTTCGAAGTTAAACATATTCTCCCTAATTATGGTTTTGGTTATCGGTGGGAGTTCAAAAAGAGAGTAAACGTAAGGTTAGATTTAGGGTTTGGAAAAGGCCAGACCGGATTTATATTCAACATCAATGAAGCTTTTTAAGAACATAAAGAAATGGTTGGAAAATCAGGCGCATTTGTTCTATCTGTTCCTGTTGATCCTGATAGTACCCAATATCATCCTCTGTTTTACAGAGCCGATGCCTATAGTGGCAAAAGTGTGCAATGTACTGTTGCCATTTGCTTTCTATTATCTATTAATGACTTTGTCAAGGGACTGTGGAAAGATGTTCTGGATCCTTTTCCTATTCATCTTCTTCGGAGCTTTCCAGATAGTACTGCTTTATCTCTTCGGACAGTCCATTATTGCTGTGGATATGTTCCTGAACCTGGTAACCACTAATTCAAGTGAAGCCATGGAGTTGCTGGATAATCTTGTTCCGGCATTAGTGAGTGTGATTATCCTTTATATACCAGCATTGATTCTGGCTGCAATCTCCATTATAAAGAAGCGGAAATTATCTTTGGAATTTATCCGTCGGGAACGGGAAAAGGCATGGATTGCCTTACTCATCGGCTTTATCTCATTGGGTGCCGCTTATGGACTGGATAAACGTTACGAGCTGAAATCGGATTTGTATCCTGCCAACGTGTGTTATAATGTAGCACTCGCATTCCAGCGTAATGCCCAAACAAGGACGTATCACCGCACATCAGAGAACTTTACTTTTAACGCCCAGCCTTCCCATCCGGAAGACAGGCGCGAAATTTATATTATGGTAGTGGGCGAGACATCCCGCGCCCTGAACTGGAGTCTTTACGACTATGATCGGGATACGAACCCTGAACTTTCTAAAATAGAAGGAGTGACTTCTTTCTGCCATGTTCTGACGGAATCGAATACTACGCACAAGAGTGTACCCATGCTGCTTTCTCCCGTTTCTGCACAGAATTTCGATTCCATTTATTATCGGAAAAGCGTCATTACCGCTTTCAAAGAAGCCGGTTTCCAGACAGCCTTCTTCTCAAACCAGCGGTATAATCATTCTTTCATCGACTTCTTCGGAATGGAAGCGGATACTTATGATTTTATCAAAGAAGATTCGCAGGATTCCCAATACAATCCTTCGGATGACGAACTGTTAATGTTGGTAGAAAAAGAACTTGAGAAAGGAAATCGGAAACAGTTCATTGTATTGCATACCTATGGATCCCACTTCAATTACCGGGAACGTTATCCGGAAACTGCTGCTTTCTTCTTACCGGATTTCCCCGTAGATGCAGAAGTGAAATACAAAGATAACCTGATGAATGCCTACGACAATTCCATTCGGTATACGGATAATTTCCTGGCACGTATCATCCACTTATTGAAGCAGCAGCAAGTAGATGCCAGTATGCTTTACACGTCCGACCATGGGGAAGATATCTTCGACGATGGCCGACACCTGTTTCTCCATGCATCCCCCGTTCCGTCCTACTATCAGCTACACGTACCTCTCCTGCTGTGGACATCCGACAGTTATAGGGAAGAGTATCCCGGGATAGAGAAAGCTGCTTCGATGAACCGACAGAAAAATATATCTTCCAGCATTTCTTTCTTCCAGACCATGATGGAATTGGCCGGAATAGAAACTCCGTACCGCAATGACAGTCTATCTGTCACCAGCCCTCTCTATACAGAGAAATCGAGGGTTTATCTGAACGATCATAATGAACCGCGTCCACTGGATGATATAGGAATGAGAAAAGAAGACTTTGAGATGCTGAAAAAAAGAGGTATAGACGCGCAATAATACTATAAATGAAATGCCCCCAAAAGTTTTATATCTAACTTTTGGGGCATTTCATTTACTTTTTCTTCCTGATTTCCTCTTTCTCCAGATTTCTAACAGAAGGAATACACATCATCAGAATTGCAGTCAGCACAATGGCAAAACCACAGTATATAAATATGTTGCCTATTCCCAAAGAGTCGGCTACAAAGCTTGTGACAAGCAAACCGATGATAGAAGGGAACAAACTTATACTGTCGAAAAGCGAGAATACACGTCCCAGATAAATCGGTTTGAACTGCGTCTGCAATAGAGCGGTAAAGGGACCGGATAAAAATGGCACGATAAGCCCTTGTACCACTGTCAGTATGGCAAAAAAGACATACCCATTGCCGGGCAACATACCACATATAGCCAATGCCAGACCAAGTACCGCATAAGAGAACGCAATCATCAGTATCTTCCTAATCTTAGGATTCCAAATCCCCAATAAAGCCCCTCCAGCCAACATACCCGCCCCGAAAAGTGTTTCTATCAAACTAATCTGATAAGCTGTTCCGGAGAAAGTATGCAAAGTCATCAGCGGCATCAGGGCGACTATCGGCAACACAAAGAAAGTAATCAGGATTTCTGTAACCATCACCCAACTAACTCCTCGGTTGCGCATAATCACATGGAAACCGTCGCGCATATCGTTCAATACACTCTTAGCTGAGATATTTTCCTTCTTTGGATTCGGAATGTAAACAAACAGTAGGGAAGTGCAGGCAATGATTGCGCCTGCCACATCCAATAACATGACTACACTCATATCGAATGCCAGAAGCAGAACCGCTCCCAACGCAGGGCCACCGATATTGCAAATAGACTGGATAGCCTGGTTAATTCCCGCAATACGGGTCAGTTCCTTTTCCGGAGCCAGCAATGGAATAGATGATTTCATTGCCGGTGAATGGAACGAACCACCAATGGAACGAAGCGCCAATAATATATAGATGTGCCACAATTCCACTACATCCAAGTAAAATAACAAAGCGATGACACCGGAACAGAGTGCAACGAAACTATCTGCACCTATCACAGTCCATTTCCGGTTCCAGCGATCCACATATACGCCTGCAAATGCCCCTAACAAGGCTTGCGGCAACAAGGCGGCGATCATGGCAAAGGACAAAACTTCCGCAGAACCCGTTTTGAGACTAATCCATAAGACGATAGAGAACTGAGCGATGGAACTACTTAATATAGAAAATAGTTGCCCGCTCCATATTATGATAAATTTTTTCTTCCAATTATTCATGATGAGAGTGAAACAAGGTGAGATTAAAAAAGGTTCTGAAACTCAATTGTTTTCAGAACCTTATCTTCGTACACCCTCAGGGATTCGAACCCTGGACCCACTGATTAAGAGTCAGTTGCTCTACCAACTGAGCTAAGAGTGCATCGTATTTCTTATTTGCGGGTGCAAAAGTAGTCCTTTTATTTTATTCATCCAAGCAAAATAAAATCTTTTTTCGATGAATGCGGCTTTTTTTAATCAAACTCGTACAGATCGGAGGGAGTGCTACGCTTTAAAGCACAGAGTTGCACATCCTTACCTACCAATATACCTTTACTCTTTAATTTCCATTCCACCGTCTTGTAAGCAAGTTCCGGATGATTATTGTCTTTGCTCAAGTGGCAAAGCCAGATATATTTCAGGTTTTCCGTGATATTTTCCGCCAGAAACTCGGCTGTTGCAATATTGCTCATGTGTCCCGTACGGCTGGTGATGCGCTCCTTTAAATATTGCGGATATGTACCCATACGCAGCATCTCATCATCATAGTTAGCTTCCAGTATCAGGTAATTCGCTTTACGGATAAACTTGGCAGCAGTAGGGGTGATTTCACCAAGGTCGGTAAGGAACGAGAATACTTTTCCATCGATTTCAATGCAATAACCCACATTGTCCGTACCGTCGTGGGGAACTTCGAAAGACTCAATGTGAAAATCTTCCAGTACCATCGGTTCTTCTTTCTCCAGATAATGGACGGAAGAGTGGAGCTTCTCCGTCATGCAATAACTTTTATTGATTCCTTCGTGGATACGTGCAGTTGTGTAGACAGGGATGTGCAGTTTCTCACCCAGTCCGCCTACAGCTTTGATATGGTCTGCGTGGTCGTGTGTAACGAATACCGCGCGTATCGTCTCCATGCCGACACCCACCTCCTTCAATGATTTCTTAATAGTACGTACCGCTATACCAGCGTCAATAAGTATTCCGTATTTTTCAGTGCCTATATAATAGCAGTTGCCACTACTTCCGCTCGCAAGGCTTATAAATTTTACTTTCATTATGTTCTCCTCAATTTAGAAAAAGCCGCCACTTTTATGGCAAAGTGACGGCAAATATACATAAAAAATGAGATATTCAGACCTTGGCTTTCTTCTTTTTGTCGATGGATTGGGTGATTTTGGCAAATACTAACAGTGTCAGTGCAGATATCAGGCCGATAGCGGCGAAATAGTACCAGATATAATGCGCATTTGCGCTGGCAGCCTCCCATGCTTCACGAGTCTCAAAGAGGACAGGATCGGGACAGTATTTTGTCAACAATACTCCGGCGATACCAAAACCGAAGATGGAAGAGAGGAAGGAATGAAGATGGCTAAATCCGAGATACATACCTTCTTCACCCTTAGGCGCTTGCAGGGAGAAGTACTCCAGATAACGCGGTGAAATAAAACATTCTGCCAAAGCCTGTATCACGATACCCGCTATCATCATTAATGTGATATTGCTCATTCCGCTTATCACGTCATTTCCAAGCAGGTTACCGCATGCCATCAGCAGAGCCGAAAATGGGATAAGGAACATACCGATATTCATGGAAGTAATGGCCGAACGTTTCGCCATCAAACGCGTCACGAAACTAACGCAGCAAACCACCACAAACGGGTTTACATTGGCTATCCAACCCGGCTTAGCAGTTTCGCCCGCCATACGGATTACATATTTAGGCATTGTAGCGTATAACTGTTGCTGCACCATCCAGAATCCCGTTATAATCAGGATAAGAATCAGCAGACGCCAGTTCGTAATGATGCGCAGGAAGCCCTGACCGATTTCACGCATACTTTTTCCTTCGCCTGCCGTATGGGTAGATTTATAGAGCAGAACAACGGAAAGCAATGCCAATATGGTCATCGTAGCAGAGAAATAGTTGATATAGATATACGCCTGATCTCCAATAACATTCCGCAACGGGTCAATCACTGTTTTTCCGGTAAATGCACCAATATTCACCATCATATAAAAGATGGAATAACCGCGTGCGCGGTTTACCTCCGTAGTTTCTTTTGCCACCGAAGCCGAAATGATAGATTTGATAAACGATCCGCCCACCATGATAACAAACAGTACAGGAACGATCATCCAGCGACTATCGCTATCCGGCAGTCCGGTGAAACGGGCTGCTTTGCCATATTCCACTAGTCCGGCAGCTTCCAGCAGGGTAGGGAGAATTCCTAAACCCAGATATCCGACAGACAGCAGCGAAAAAGCAACAATCATGGATTTCCGGAAACCTATTTTATCGGCATAGGCACCCGTGAAGATAGGCAAAAGATAAAGACCACCGGAAAATAAACCGGAAATCATACTCGCTTCAAAGTCGTTGAAGCCTAAAATAGAAGAAAGATAAATGGTGAGAACGATAAAAACGGCATAATACGCCATACGTTCGAACAGTTCGACCGTGTTGCTTACCCAAAAGGCTTTAGTGAACCCTTTAGATACATTTTTGGGTGATTGAGTCATCCTAATATTATGTTGTTAGTGAAAAATTAAGCGCAAAAATACATTTTTATGAAATTATATGCAAATTTCTTTCATATTTGCCTATTGTAAAAGTGAGAGAACGCTTTGTTTTTTCAATAAGATTCGTATCTTTGTTCTGTAATTATTCAGCATAAAACTATGACAATAGCAGTTGATTTTGACGGAACTATAGTAGAACATCGCTATCCCCGTATCGGTAAAGAAATCCCTTTTGCAACGGACGCCTTAAAGCTGTTGCAGCAAGATCAGCACAGGCTCATCTTATGGAGTGTGCGCGAAGGTGAACTTCTGGAAGAAGCTGTTGCCTGGTGCAAAGAAAGAGGAGTGGAATTCTATGCTGTCAATCGTGATTATCCCGAAGAGAAACAGCAGGACTGTGGATTCTCACGTAAACTGAAAGTGGACCTTTTCATTGATGACCGTAACCTGGGCGGATTGCCCGATTGGGGACTTATCTATCAAATGATTAAAGAACATAAAACGTTCCAGGATATCTATACGCAAGGCAATATATCTACGGATCAAGATAAGAAGAAATAGTGGTTTAAAAAAATGCCGCCCGAATTCTTTTATAAGCCATAACCCAATTCATTCCTGTTAATAACAAATGGATTCAGCTATATATAGATATAAAGAGTGCATCAAACTTAATTGATGCACTCTTTATATCTATAAGACGGAATGAATTCCATTCCTGTTATTACTTTAGAACTTGAAGAAATTCTTAGCGTTATAGTAGCTGATATCTTCAATCATCTGGTTCACACGGCCCATTTCAGAAGCCGGAATTTCACCATTTTCAATGTCACGGCCAACAAGGTTACACAATGTACGGCGGAAATATTCATGGCGCGGATAGGAGAGGAATGAACGAGAGTCCGTCAACATACCTACGAAACGGCTCAACAGACCCAATACGGAAAGAGCATTCATCTGTTTCTCCATACCGTCCTTCTGATCGAGGAACCACCAGCCGGAACCAAACTGTATCTTACCCGGAATCGTACCATCCTGGAAGTTACCCAACATAGTGGCGATAACTTCATTAGCGCACGGATTAAGATTATAAAGAATAGTCTTCGTCAATTTACCTTCAGAATTTAAGCGGTCGAGGAATTTAGACATTGCCTTAGCAGTAGTAAATTCACCGATAGAATCGAAACCTGTATCAGCACCAAGTAACTTGAACATCTTGCTGTTATTGTTACGGATAGCGCCATAGTGGAATTGTTGTGTCCAGCCTTTTTCCCAATCCATTTCACCGAAGATAACCAGCATAGCTGATTTGAATTTCAGGATTTCTTCCTTGGTCAGTTCCGTTCCACCATATACCTTATTAAATATAACTTTGATTTCAGCATCTGTATAGTCTTCTGCGTAGAATTCTTCAATACCGTGGTCAGACAATTTACAGCCTTGTTCAGCAAAAAAGTCATGACGCTTGCGCAGGGCAACTACCATATCATCGAAATTAGAGATAGCAACACCGCTTACTTCAGCCAGTTTCTCAACGTATGCACGGAAGTCAGCAGGAATTTCTACAGCCATTGCCTTGTCAGGACGCCATGTCGGTAACATCTTGATTTCAAAACCACTTTCGCGTGTTTGAATATGATATTCCAGAGAATCAATAGGATCATCCGTAGTACAAACAGCTTCCACATGATAACGGCGCATCATGCCACGAGCAGAGTATTCCGGTTGAGCCAGCTTCTCATTACACTCGTCATAAATCTCACGGGCAGTCTTCGGGCTCAAGATTTTATCAATACCGAATGCTGTCTTCAACTCCAGGTGTGTCCAGTGATACAAAGGATTACGGAAGGTATAAGGAACGGTTTCAGCCCACTTTTCAAATTTTTCCCAGTCGGAAGTATCCTTACCTGTGCAGAAACGTTCGTCTACACCATTGGTACGCATAGCACGCCATTTGTAATGGTCGCCGCCCAACCAGATTTCAGTCAATGACTTAAACTGATAGTCGTCTGCTACCATTTTAGGGATTAAGTGACAGTGATAATCGATAATCGGCATCTTGGCCGCATGTTCATGATACAACTTCTGTGCGGTTTCTGTCTGCAACAGGAAGTTTTCATCCATAAATTTTTTCATTCTACTGTGTTTTAAGTATATAAAAATATTACTTTCTCTTTTTTATACCTATATAGTATTGATTGTAAAGCTAATAGGCAAGATATTGGTTTTTGCTTTTATTAACCGTTATCGAACACAAAAGTAGAAAATTTACTTGGAGAAACAAAATAATTCGTATCTTTGCCGCAAATATTTATAATATTTAAGTTTTAGACATTGAACCTTTAGTGCCTTAAAACGAATGAGACAAAGAATATGGAAAACAAGAACTACACCATTAAAGACATTGCCCGCATGGCGGGTGTTTCTGCCGGAACTGTGGATCGCGTGTTGCACAATCGGGGAGATGTTTCTGCCGCCAGCAGGGAGAAGGTTCAAAAAGTGCTTGATGAGATAGACTATCATCCTAATATGTTTGCCATTGGTCTGGCAGCCAAGAAGCGTTACCGTGTTCTGTGTATTATACCTTATTATGTGGAACATGACTATTGGCATTCCGTCGCAGAAGGCATCAACCGTGCCGCACAAGAGTTGCGTCCTTTTAATGTAAGCATGGACTTTTTGTGCTACCATCATGCCGACCGGCTTTCTTATGAAAAAGCCTGCGCGAAACTCCGCAAAGAAATAGTGGATGCCGTATTGATCGCCCCCAATTTCCGTGAAGAGACAATGTCACTGACATCTTATCTGGAAGGGAAAAAGATACCTTACGCATTTATTGATTTTAATATAGAAGATACCCATGCACTCTGCTACATCGGCCAAGACTCCCAAACAAGCGGGTATATGGCTGCTAAAATCCTGATGCGCAAGTACAAGGAAGGACAGGAGCTAATACTATTTCTTAATAATAAAAAGAATAATCCGGCAGAAATACAGATGCAACGACGCATGGATGGTTTCATGAATTTTATTGCACAGGAACATGAGAATCTGGTGGTTCACGATGTAGTACTGAATAAAGAGGACGATGAAGCCAACCGCCGAACATTGGAAGATTTTTTTGCCGCACATCCCAAGGCAGTGTTAGGAGCCGTTTTTAACTCACGTGTCTACCAGGTAGCAGGATATCTACAGGAAACAAGACACCATTTGGAAGGATTAGTTGGATACGACCTTCTGCCCAAAAATGTGGAGTACCTGAAATCCGGCGAAGTAAATTATCTCATTGGACAACGCCCGGGACTGCAAGGATACTGTGGTGTAAAAGCTCTGTGCGACCATGTCGTATTCAAGCGTCCGGTGACCGGTGTAAAGTATATGCCTATCGACATCCTGATGAAAGAAAACATCAATTTCTATTTTGAATTTGAATAAACATCATAATATCAATCACTTTAAAAACGATTTTTAAGCATGAAAGCATTAAACAAGCAGACCGCTCCCAAGGCTCAGCGCCCGGAACGTATCATTCAATTCGGTGAAGGAAACTTCTTACGTGCATTTATCGACTGGATCATCTATAACATGAACGAAAAGGCTGACTTCAATAGTAGTGTTGTAGTAGTCCAACCCATCGAGAAAGGTATGGTAGACATGCTGAATGCACAGGATGATCTTTATCACGTAAACCTGCAAGGTTTGGACAAAGGAGAGACTGTCAACAGTCTGACCATGATCGACGTTATCAGCCGTGCACTGAATCCTTACACTCAGAACGATGAATTCATGAAGTTGGCCGAGCAACCGGAAATGCGTTTTGTAATCTCTAACACTACGGAAGCCGGTATCGCTTTCGATCCTTCCTGCAAACTGACTGACGCTCCGGCTTCTTCTTATCCGGGCAAACTGACTCAACTACTGTATCATCGTTTCAAGACATTTAACGGTGACAAGAGCAAAGGTCTGATTATCTTCCCTTGCGAACTCATATTCCTGAACGGGCACAAACTGAAGGAAACCATCTACCAATATATCGAATTATGGCAATTGGGTGATGAATTCAAGACCTGGTTTGAAGAAGCATGTGGTGTATACGCTACGCTTGTTGACCGTATTGTTCCGGGATTCCCGCGCAAGGATATTGCAGCAATCAAGGAAAAATTACAGTATGACGATAATTTGGTGGTACAAGCTGAAATTTTCCACCTTTGGGTCATCGAAGCTCCGCAGGAGATTGCCAAAGAATTCCCTGCTGACAAGGCTGGTCTGAATGTATTATTCGTTCCTTCTGAAGCACCGTATCACGAAAGAAAAGTAACGTTGCTGAATGGTCCTCACACTGTTCTTTCTCCGGTAGCTTACTTGTCGGGCGTAAACATTGTGCGTGATGCTTGTCAACATCCGGTTATTGGTCAGTACATCAATAAGGTAATGTTTAATGAATTGATGGAAACATTAAACTTGCCGAAAGATGAGCTGAAGAAGTTTGCAGAAGATGTATTGGAGCGTTTCAACAATCCGTTTGTTGACCATGCTGTGACCAGCATCATGCTGAACTCTTTCCCGAAATATGAAACCCGCGACCTGCCCGGTTTAAAGACTTACTTGCAACGCAAGGGTGAACTGCCGAAGGGATTAGTTCTCGGTCTGGCTGCCATCATTACTTATTATAAAGGTGGTGTTCGTGAAGATGGCGCTGAAATCGTTCCAAACGATGCTCCTGAAATCATGCAGTTATTGAAAGATCTATGGGCTACAGGTGATACTCAGAAAGTAACCGAAGGCGTACTTGCCGCAACTTCTATCTGGGGCGAAGATTTAAATAATATCCCGGGACTTACCGCTGCTGTAAAAGCTAATCTGGATTCTATCCAGGAAAAAGGAATGTTGGAAACAGTAAAGGGTATCCTTTAATTAATCTATTAAGTATCGTAAAGGAAGTAGGGTGGAGCAGCGGCTTCGCCCTACTTTTTTTATGTTAAGAAACATAACTATGTATTTCTTGTTCCGATAAATTCTTTTTGTCATTCCCTTTTGGTATATTTAAAGCGTTAATTCTTAAAATCAGACTGCTATGGGAAAGATACTATGTACTGTTCTCGTGGGGTTCTTATTCCCTTTATGTGTTTATAGTCAAACCTTGAACACATCTTATAATCTCCCTCGCTCAGGAGACAAACTAATGAAATGTCAGATAACCACTATTCAACCCAATAAAGGTGGTAGTCAACAAGTCTGGGATTTCACAGATATTAAACTCCAAGATGCGAATTATGAATTAAAGTATGAAGCTCAGGGTAATGATACAATTATTGCTACAGAACACCGTACAATGTATTACTATCAAAAATCCGGCGACTCCCTCTTTTGTATTGGATATGAAAATCCAACAACTTTTATTATTTATCAAAAGCCTGAATTATTGCTTACCTTTCCTATCTCTCAAGGATATACCGTCTATGATTATTTTGAAGGTAAAGGAAATTATTGCAATTACTTAAATATACATTTACGTGGCAAAACGACAATAACAGCAGACGCTTCTGGAAAATTGATATTGCCGGACGGAGATACGATACAAAATGTATTACGTACTTATACCCACAAGTATATCCATCAACAAACGCAACCTCAAAAAAAATTAGATAATTCGTCATACATAGATACTATCCCTTTCACTATCAATAAAGATAGTATAGACTATCTAATTGCCAATGATTCCGTTCATATAGAAATGGAAATATGGCGCTGGTATGCTAGTGGATATCGCTATCCTATATTTGAGACAATAAAGAGTACCATATACAAACTAGGGACTCCTTATGAGCATTTTAGTACTTCTTTTGCCTATATGCCTAGTGAACAATATTATGATTTGCCATATGATGCAGAAAACCAAAGACAAAGAGAAATCAAACAACAAGGAAAAGACTGGAAAGAAGAACGAGATAATAAAGATACCCCCAATATCCTAATTGATTATCAGATTCAAGTATATAATAATGATCTACAGGTTTATTATGAATTAAAAGAATCAAGTCACATTTCGATTATTCTTTATAACATACAGGGGGAACAACTTTCTGCCATTCAGAAGTATAACCAATCTTCGGGAGTTTATAATGAAATTATTAAAATAGGTGACTATCCTAAGGGAAAGTATATATTACAGATAGTTGTAGGAAATAAAAAATATGGCGAGAAGGTCATAAAGAAATAATTATGAATTATCATTAAAGACAATAGTTATGAAAAAACATATTTTGATTATAATATATTTAGTTACAAATATATTTAGTATGTATTGCAGTCCGTTATCCAACGATACAATAGAATTGCCACGATTTTCTGCAGATAGCATAAATTCTTTGATCAGAAAACAGCAAAATGAAAGATATGAAAAGAAATTCATGCAACGAAGTAATACGGACATGAATGATAATCTCTTAAATGTATCGGATTATACGCCACCTACACCTGAAGCTGCGGGCATGAATTTATATGGAAATATCCCTGTTAATGAATATACGGGCACTCCTGATATCTCTATTCCCCTATATACACTAAAAAGTGGCCAAATAGAATTGCCCATTACTCTATCATATCATGCAAGTGGTATAAAAGTTGCGCAAGAAGCAACATGGGTGGGATTAGGATGGAATCTGCTTGCAGGAGGATGTGTTACGCTGAACGCCGTTGGTAATGTAGATGCATGTTCCGCAAATTATCCATCATGGGAGGAATGGGAAAAAATTAAATATCAATGGAAAGTTATTGCTGGAGATACAGCCAATATTCGAACAGGTATTGAAGACCAATTTCACAAATGGGGATGCTTATGCTATGATCAATACACAAGTACAACTACCGACAATGTATTAAATCAAGGGTTATTCGGACAAGGGGAAAGAGATGTTTTTGAAGTTTCTCTTCCTAATGGACTTTCATTCAAATACATATTACATCCCAAAAATCAAACCCCTATCATTATCGGGCCACGTCATAATTACAAAATAGTACACTCTACGGGAGATATAGTGGTAACTGATGATTCTGGAATTCAATATACTTTCACAGCCTATACCTTCAATGGCAAGTATGCCCCATTGACATATTTGTTAACTAAAATTAAAGACACGAGAAGTAATATTATATCACTTTCTTATGTTGATGCGAGCTGTTACTCTATTCCTGTTGTTTCTGAATATTACACGATTGGCTATCCTCTTCATAATGATTTTACTAAACGGAACTTCAATTCAACGACCAATAAAGCTCCTTATCTATCAAAGATAGAGTCTAATACTGAAGAGATAAAATTTACATTAAGTAGCAGAGAAGATCTTTCTCCTGGAACAACAGGGAGATTAGTTTCCATCGAAATAAAGAATAAGTTAAACAATGAAATTATATATTCATATAATTTTGACTATAGTTATTTTATGTGTGCTACGAATGCAATTGGAGGTAATGCATTAAGTAGTGAAGATTGCAAAGGATCAGCAGGATACGCTTCTCAAAATCCAGAAGTAACTTTACGTAAACGACTCAAACTACTTTCTCTTTCTAAACAAAATAACAACCTACAGGGGGAAACATATTCATTTATTTATAATGAAGAACAACCGTTGCCATATAAAACATCCTTCGCTGTGGATTATTGGGGATTTTACAATGGCGCAGAAAATATATCTTCACTTACCGGTTACCGCCACACACTTATACCCTCTATTGAAGGATTAGGAATTAATCAAGACGCACTTATAATTCAGGGACAGGAGCTACCAGCACAAACAGCTGTCAGGAATGCGAGTCGTAAATATATAACGGCTAATATGCTAAAAAAAATAACATACCCGACGGGAGGTAGTGTAGAATTCGAATTTGAACCTCATACTTTTACTAATGCCAAAGTCATTTCAAAAGAAGATTTAGAAAAGTATGCTCCTAAATTGGCATATTTAAATACGGTGAATAACAATAATGCAGAGTTTTCCACTCCATTTGTAACTTTCAATATTCCATTTGCACAAACTGTAACCATAAATGTAACAGTCCGTTTTGATGATTATTCAGCGAGTCAAGTCGAAGGTTCAGGAACAATTATCAGGCAGGTTGGTTCTACCGGAGGAGGTATTCTAAAATCATATAAAGTGACATCACAAAATGTAACTGATGAACATTCATATCATGTTGTTGAATCATTTACATTGGAAGCTGGGGATTATGTAATGTCATCTACTTTAGCGTCAACAGTTCCCAATCAAGGTTACACCGCCCGTAATGTTAGCGCTGCAACATTAACTTACAAATCACAAATATTCAATGTAGATATAGACACTTTGGAACATATTGGTGCCGGAGTGAGAATAAAAACTATTACCCAAAGGAATAATACAGGAGAAATCTTAGAGAGAACCAAATATCTTTACGAATTGGATAATCATAAAAGTTCCGGTCTGTTGATGATTCCTATTAACTTTGTGACTGATCATTACATTCGTCATGGTCTGGATAACTGTCCCATACATAGTATGGTAGAGCATCAATTTCGTAGATATGACGCACAAACATTATCTCCTCCGGCTTCTGCTCCCAATGGGAATCCAGTAGGTTATAGTCGTGTGATTAAACAAAAGGAAATAATCAATACAGGAAAAGAAGTGTTTGCCTTTGCCAATGAAAGTTGTGAAGTTATTGATGCTACACTTTGTTATTTTCCAGAGAACTACAGTGGACGCTTAATCAGGAAAAGTACATATGATGCAAATAACAAACTCGTAAAAGAAGAAATTAATAAATACTCCATTGCCAATAAGGCTAAAGAATTAGTCAATATAAAAGTCATAGACAATTATGTTGGTCCTGTAAATCATTGTCTTTTACTTGAAGGACATCCTTATTGTAATCCATACATATATAATGGACGTTTTTTTATAACTTTATATCCATACATTGCTTATGACATCCAGTTAACTCAACAAACAGAAACTGAGTATTTCAATTCAGTACCAATAAGCAAAGAAAAACTTTATACATATAATCAACGTAATCAAATATCAACCTGTCAAACAAGTACCAGTCGTTCCGACTACATTCAGGAGACATATAAATATGCTGCCGATTCTTCTTTCTATAAAGATCACTTGGACTATAATGTACTTACTGCAATAATGAGATATAAACGTACATCAGGCAGTTCAACAGCCATTTTAGAAAATAAGTATGGAAATGCATTTACTAAATTCACATTGCTTTCAAGTACGGAGTCAAGCAATGTATCACCCAAAAGACGTACTGTTTCATATAAATATGATAGTAAATGGAATCCTGTCGAAGTAACCTATCAAGACAGTTCGTCGGTTGTTTATTTATGGGGATATAAATATTCCCGGATTATTGCAAAAATTACTAATATTACATATGCCAAAGTACTGTCTCGATTAGGAGAAAGTTCGTTGAATACTCTGTGTAGCTCTAATATCCCCAATAGTACTTCACTCTATAATTTGCAAAATATATTTTCTGATTGTGAAGTTACCACATGGCTTTATAATCCATCATATGGAGTTAGTGAAGTAAGGTCACCCAATGAATTAAAAACATTCTATGAGTATGATGCTATAGGCAGAGTTTCTGAGATATTAGATTTAAACAGAAAAACAATCATGTCATTTCAATATCAGTTATCCCATAATGGAACATCACAAAATTTCTTCAAAACTCGTACTATGATGAATGAGGAAGGGAATAAATATATGGAAGTATATAGTTATTATGATGGTTTAGGTCGCCCATACCAGACAGTGGAATGTAAAATCACTCCATTCCAAACTCATTTAATCACTTTACAAGAATATGATGCTGCAAATAGGAAAACATATACATGGTTACCCGTTGAGTCTGCTACCAGTACATATATGTCATCTGCTTCTGTTAAAGCTCAAGCTGTAGCTGATTATGGAGATACACATCCTTATACAAAGACAGAATACGAAGCTTCTCCTTTGAATAAAATAGTCAATCAATACGGAGCAGGAGAAGATTGGAATAATCACCCTGTACACATTGAATATATGACAAACACCACTTCTTCTCCATTGAACTGTCTTAATTACATGGTTAATGACAACGGAGCTTTAGTGTCCAGCAATCAGTATTATGCCGCAGGACAGTTATATGTAACCAAAAGTACTGATGAAGATAATAACGTTGGGTATACTTTTACAGATAAGTCGGGACATACCATATTAACACGACAAATCTCAGGAAGTCAAAATCTTGATACCTATTATGTGTATGATGGACTTGATAATTTGCGATACGTTCTTCAACCGATGTATCAGACAAATGCCAATCTGAATATGTATGCTTTCCAATATAAATATATGGGAAGACAATTGTGCATAGAGAAAAAGATGCCGGGAGCAGAAGCGATTAAATATGTTTATGATAAATTAGACAGACTCATATTCTCGCAAGATGGCAATCAACAGTTACAAAACGAATGGACTTTCTATTTGTATGATAGGTTGAATCGCCTAACAGTACAAGGCATTTGCATGGAAATAGACCGGCTAAATTTAATTCCCGATGTAGCAGTAACCTGCTACAGAGAAAATAGCAATACAGGTTTGGGGGGAAGTGGATATTATTCTACATTTATACCGATTGATAAGGTCAAAGAAATACACATTGTGAATTATTACGACGATTATAAGTTTTGTTCATTAACAGGATTTTCCGGTGTACCACATTTCTCAATGGGCAGCAATGCCAAAGGCTATCTAACCGGTAATGTCGTTACTATTTTGGAAGATGGTAAGAAACTATATTCCGCTAATTATTACGATGTTAAAGGCAGAATGACAAAAAAGGTCTCAAGCAATCATATGAATGAATATGAAGTGGATAATATTACTTATTCTTTTACTGATAAACCATTAACAACAAGTCATACACATACAGCAATAAATACAACAGAATTATATACTTATGATTATGATCATGCAGAACGCCTGCAAGAAGTAAGACACAAGTTAAATGGGAATAGTGAAGTAAAGCTTGCTATCAATACCTATGATAAGTTAGGGAGATTAAAAACCAAAACACATCATGGCACTTCAGGACATAAGCTGACTTATGAATATAATATACGTAATTGGTTGACCCAAATCAGCGGAAGACTTTTCGAACAAAATCTTTATTATAACACAGGGAGTGGAAGTCAATGTTATAATGGCAATATTGGAAGTATGACTTGGAAGAGTGGGGAAGATGGTATACGTGGCTATAAGTTTACTTATGATAATATGAGTCGCATGAGAAATGCTATTTATGGCGAAGGGACAAGTATCACTCCTCCTACAGGAAAAAACTTCTCAGAGAATGTGATCGGTTATGATTATAATGGAAACATTACCGGTCTACAAAGATATGGTAAGGTGAGTGGAAGTACTTATGGAAAGATTGATGATTTATCCATAACATATGTGGGCAATCAACTTAATAATGTGACCGATGCCGCAACAGATCCTCTTTATAATGGTGCATTTAACTTCGTTGATGGCAATAAAACTTCTATTCAGGAGTACAAATATGATGCTAATGGTAATTTAGAACAAGATTATAATAAGAAAATAGCTAAGATTCAATATAATAGTTTAAATTTGCCAAGTGCACTACAATTCGCAAATGGTAATAGCACGGATTATTTATATGGTGCTGATGGTATGAAACGACGAGTAACCCATAAAACTGCAATTGCCAATATTTCCGTACCAATGGGACAGATAAAGGAATTGGCAAGTAGTCAGATTTCTCAGACTAATACTACTGACTATTGTAATAATGTGATCTATGAAAATGGAGTTCTAAGCATGATTCTCACTGAAGAAGGTTATGTGACGTTAAGTGGAAATGCTCCTATTTATCATTATTACTTGAAAGATCATCAAGGCAATAATCGCATAGTCATGAACCAAAATGGAACAACGGTTGAACAAGTTAATCATTATTATCCGTTTGGTGGCTTGTTTGAAGAGGGTCTAGCTACAAGTGATCAGAATTATAAGTATAATAGTAAAGAGCTTGATAGAATGCATGGTTTGGATTGGTATGATTATGGAACGAGGGGGTATGATGCAACATTAGGGAGGTTTATGATTATTGATCCATTATCTGAAAGGTATTGCACAATTAGTCCATATGTCTATTGTGCGAATAATCCTGTTCGCTATATTGATCCAACTGGAATGTATTTTGATGAAGCAAATGAGAAAGAAGCTCGAAAAATAGAAAGACGTCTCACTAAACGAATATCTAAATTAGAAAAAAAAGTTGCCAAAATAGAAAGAAGAGGGGAAGATGTTGGTGAATTGAATAGTCGTATTAGTGAGTTGAGGAATTCTCAAAAAGACGTTACTGACATGAGAAGTAATAAAAATATAGAGTTTAAATATAGCAAAGTTACAAATAAAAATAATCCGGCAGGAACTGGAAATCCTGTTACTTCACTAACTGGCATCAATGATGCTGGCCATAATGTTGTGACGATGTATACTGAAAAAAACATGGGTAATCGGCTTCATGAATCTAGACATGGAGGGCAAATAACTAGAGGAGAGTACAGCTTTGATCTGAATGGAAACCCAACAACTGGTTATGGTATAGATTCAGAGGTGTCAGCATATAAAGCACAATATTCATACGAAGGTAAACTTGTTTACATTGATGCTTCTAATACTTTGAATCAACAAATAGGTAGTGCGGGAATGACTCCTCCTATATCTACTCTAATTAATATTAGGTCCATTACGCCAGATTTTGTAAAGACTCGAATAGGCGAAGTAAGATCCATTATTATTGGTACGAATAGAATCTATCGTTTAAATCCTATATATGAATATTTGCCATGAAATCAAATTTATTTTTTATACTATTAACAGTTCTTGCATTGGTTGTTGTATCATGTAAAACTAGTTTTGAATCTCAAGTATATGATTTCCAACTTATAATTGATTCGAACACTTATGATGAGAATGAAATTAAGGAACTAATATCTGAAAGTAAGATGAAAACTATTGTCTTAAAAAATGATTCTGTATTAGAGTTCAGGAAACGTCATGGAGGTTTGGGAAGCTTAATTACAATTGAATATACATTAGTTGATAATGAAATAGTAATTGATTCTACCGATGTGACCGGGCGTTATATTCCCGAATTATCAGGTATCCATTTTTTATATAGTCGAGACAGTTTAGTCAACAGACAAACAAATGAAAAATATTACAATCAAAAGTTCGTAAAAAAAACAGAAAGAAAACACTAAAAGCGACTAAAGAATACACCTGAAGGAGGTTATCATGGATCGAATCCATATTGGAAAGTATCATCAAGAGCAGAAACATATAGAATATTTTAATAAAGCTAATGGGCTATTCAAATAAATATGAGAACAGGATTTTTATTATTAGGATTGTTTCTTTTTCTTTCCTGTAAAGAAAAGACTATATCCAAGCAAACAGATTATCTGTTTAAATTGCCTCAAAAGGATGTTTTTGTAAAAACTTCAAAGTTTCAAGGAGGAAGATTTGTGATATTTTTCGCATCCGATTCCTTACTGCTTGATAATGCTAAAGATTCTATTGAGTATAGAACAGGATTTTATTCACAAATAATTGTGGATAAAACGGACATATATGTTAATTCTCAATATAAAGGGGCAAGGCTGATAAGTATAGGAAATGGTAATTATAAATTTGAAGAGATTACTGATAGTCTTTTTTATAGCAAATCTGGAATAGTAAATATTGGGAATCATAGTTTCAATATTAAAGTTGTTTCTGATAGTGTTTTTAGTGAAACATTCTTTGAAGATAACATACAAAAAAGTTCATATTCTTTTATAGGTATAGATACAGATGAATATAGCATAGGTATCAATGGGAAAATAATCAAGAAAGGAGATATATATGGAGGCTGGCAGTAAGGATAATGCTACTTTTGAAAGATTCTTTATACAAGGAGAATATACGAGAGCATGCCAAGATTCGAGAATTGGAAAAGGAGATACTCTTATGAGAAGAGGAACAATAGAAAAATAGTAAGAATGAAAAAAATACTACTATTAATCATATTAAATTGTATCGTTCTATCATGTATAAACGATAATGCCGTAACTAAAGAGAAAAAACGTAACTTTTCTTTTTGTATACCGGAAATAGATCTTACTGTTACAACATCTAAGCAGGCAGGCGGAAGATTCTATACTATCTTTACTAAAGACAGTATAGAATCCTTGCCAGATAGTATTGTATTTTTACCTGATACAGTTGCCTATATTGCAAGTGAAACGCAGGAGATGGGACCTATCTCTTTCATAATAAATCCCGCTCAAAAAGACAGTATATACATTGTTGAAAATCCATATATAGAATATATTCAGAGCTCCAAATATAAATTATGTTTATTAAAATATCAAGAACGTGAAAGTCGCTTCTTTGAGCCTCGAATAGGAACTGAGCCTTTGATATTAAAATACCCATATATCCATATTGTGATATCTACAGATACATATACCATAGATATAAATCGTTATAAAATCACACAAGAAACAATCAAGAAAGGAGACATACATGGAGGCTGGCAGTAAGGATAATGCAACTTTTGAAAGATTCTTTATACAAGGAGAATATACGAGAGCATGCCAAGATTCAAGAATTGGAAAAGGAGATACTTTTATAAGAGGAGGAACAATATATAAATAAAATAGAAATGAAAAAACTACTTTTTATTTGTTTTTTGATTACAAGCATTAGTATTTATGCAGAATCTAAAATTACTTTCAGAGGAAGAATTATAGATTATTACACTCAAGAGAGTATTTCTGGAGCTGTAATCAATTTATATTCAGGAGAAAAACTTGTGAAAAGTTTGTATTCAAATAAAAATGGAGATTTTGAGTTTTTGACTGTAAATCCTATTGAGGTTATTGAAGTACAATTTATTGGAAAATTAACTCTAAAAATTATTGAGATTGGTGTCTGGCATGAAGAAACGAAAGATTTTTCTTTTCAAATTCCCCTTTTTGATAATCCATTTGGATTTATCAATTATGAAAAGGAGCCTACATTTTTGCAACGGCAGGAAGAAAAAGAAAAGCAAAAAAACATATTAAAAGGAATACGTTTAGATTGCAATGATGATAATAAAGCAAAAATAAAGTATTCAAAAAAAGGCAATTATCAATTCATCAAATTTATAGACTTGATTAACTGTTGGAGAAAATGAAAAGAATACTACTATTAATCATACTAAATTGTATCGTTCTATCATGCATAAACGATAATGCCGTAACTAAAGAGAAAAAACGTAACTTTTCTTTTTATATACCGGAAATGGACCTTACAGTTACAACTTCTAAGCAAGCAGGAGCGAAATTTTATACACTGTTCTCTAAAGACAGTATTGCATGCCTACCAGACAGTATTGTATCTCTACCCGACACGATTGATTATATCATAAATCAAACCCATGAGATGGGTCCTATCAATATCATATTAAATCCTGCTCAAAAGGATAGCATTTATATAGATGAAGACGAATATATAAAACATATCCAGAGCTTCAATTATAAGTTGTGTGTGTTAACTCACAAAGAATTTGATACTCGTTTCTTTGAACCTCGGATATCTACACAACCCCTTATTCTAAAATATCCATATATCTATATCGTTATATTTCCTCATACGTATACCATAGCAATAGATAGTTATAAAATCACACAAGAAATAATCAGAGAGGGAACCATTTACGGATATTAAGTGGATAAATATATTGATAAACTTTATAAAACAAATAGAGGATACATATACTATTTTAAGAAATAGCTATGGAATTACTCAAAAAAATAAAAGAGAATGGTATTTATAGATAAATAGTTTTTCCTGCTAACTTTACCACAAAATAACGATTATGAGATACTCGAATAATCCAATCAGGGGACAAGACAGGTTATTAGATATAAACTTAGCCATAATAAGAAAAAGTATTTATTAAAATTATATTATCCAAGATGAAACATACGATATTATTTTTAGTCTTGATATTTTTTTGCCCTTTCATATATTCACAGTCAAAGTGCATACCCTATCTTCTTTCTAATGAAAATAAAGATGAAAAGATTTATGTATGCGATCCTTGTGTTGATGATACTATAAAGGTACAATTCAAAGTCAGTATTATATTTGATGATACGACTCGATACACTGTGAAGTCTGTTATCTTACAAAGCGTGCAAGTAGGTGCTAAGCATGTCTTTTTATCTCGATTCGACAAAAAACGAAGCTCTTTCAACCAATACCTCTGGGATATATGTAATGCTAAAGCAACATATTGGTACAAAAATCAGCCCTATAAGCAATTTTATAGTAAGATACCTTTTGTCGTTGATAATACAATTTTCGAAGCGACGTTTTATATTGTATCCAACTAGATATAGTAGCAAATTAATGTTTAGGTCTCCCCGAAATAGAAAATGCTATAAGAAAATAGCTAAGATTCAATATAATAGCCTATTACTATATGATAGGAAGAGGGCAACAAAATAGAGGAACTGGTAGTATGAAATCCGGATATAATTTAAAATTTCCGAGAAGTGGCGGATCAAGCAATAACTGGAGTGCACGAGTCGTCTTTACTACTAAAGAAGCAAAAAATAACACCTATTCTATATTCAAAAAACTATTTTTTTATGAAAACAAATAACTTTTTTTGTATATATATTGTATTATGTCCATTCTTTATTTTTTTCACCAACGAGATAGATAAAGAATTATCATCCCCCTTTTACTCTAAAGATGGAAAATTTGAAATTGACAATCAAGATACAATCTCTGTACGCTTCCCCTTTTTAGCAGACATATTAGACTTCTATTATGTCTATTACTTGGCAATGCCTGATAACCTTGATGAATTGGAGGAGTTTATTGATAGTATGCATGTTGCATATCCAGAAGAATTATATTATTATGACATACTAAAAAAACAAACTCTTGTAACTCTGAAAGAAAATAAAGCACATCTATTTTTTAGAGAAAATGAGTGTGAATTTCAACTGTGGATGCAAGAAAAGGATAGTACTATATTATTGTATAATGGGGGTAAGAAGTGTTGTGATTTGGATTGTTTCCACATCCGGAGGAGAAATTTGCAATAATAAATCAGTTAGTTAATTCTACACCAAAAGCATTTAATGCAAAAAATAAAATTATTATAATGAAAACACAACTCTCTAATGTTCTTCTAAATGAGATAATGACCATTTCTCAGAAATATAAGATGGATAAAGATAAAGCTATTTTAATTGGCTATATAAGGAATGATGGGCTCTTTAATTATTGCAATAAAGAAAGAATCGATAACAATGAACCTTATTTCAAAGAAATAGAAATCATGTTGAAGAAATTCTGTGAAGAGAATGGTATATATAGATTGTTATTTTATACATACTGCCCTCATAGCAGCGTTTTTTAGAATCAGTGATGATGTCACTCACAAAGATATGGCAAACTTAATGGTAATAATAGCGAGAATAATGCAGTTTATTTAAAAAGAAACCAAACGTTGCATGACTATACTCCCAAGAACAGTAATGTGACAACTATTCATATTAATACAGCTGAAGATTTACAGAAGTATATACAAGACAAAATGAAATAACTGATTGTATGAAGAAAATATATTTAATATTATTATTCTTTTCTTTGCTGGGGGGGTTGTCAGCCCAGCAAAGAATCCCCTGCTCTCTTTGCCGCTTTGCAGAAAGTTGAGTGTATGATTGAACAAGATTCTTTTCCCGCTAAGTATGTAATTATGTATGAAGTAATATCAAATGACATAGGTTCTATTTATCAGATAACATCAACTGATAGTCCCTTTGTGGAATGGAGTCTGGAAAGACCAGAAAGAGTGATAAAGTACAAGGATAGATATATCTGCTTAATAAGTCCTATGGCTTCAATAGATATATCCAAAGAAAAATTGCTTGAAATGACAAATTATCAAAATGATACAATAGGTCCTATACGTAATGGAATGTGGTATATAGGGGTATCAAAAGATGGAAAAAAGCAATTGTTAGTTTCCACGCACACAACTTATCTAACCTCTCGTTTCTATACTTTTCCTAAACTTTTGGAATATGTATTCAATGATTATGATGAGGTTAATTTACCACGTTTTGTATTAGGTATGTATAGTTTGGTTGTAGATACTTCATACACTCCAAAGGAGGCGTTTCGCGATCATATTCAATACATTGAAGGGGATATCTATTATACAAATCCTTTTGATGAATATTTTACAGAAGACAAAGATAGTATACATAGTTCTTTTTTTGCCGTATTGAATGGAAAAGACACGCTTAAATTAAACATTACAGATACAATAATGCAGTGTTTATTTTTTGAGAGCATGAATAATCCTATTTTCTTTAAGTCACTACCCCAACAAGAACCATGGTATAAATTATATAATTTGCTTCGTGATTCAACTTTTTACTTTCAAAATGAAAAAGGAAAGTATATAAAATATTCTATTCCTTTTGGTGATACCTATTGGCTTTTTGGTGTAAAGGATAGTCTAGGACATAATTTGTATGATCTTTATAAAAGAGGGGTAAAAGAGAATTTGAAGAATATAGAAAGTTTTGATGAATGGGATTCTAATTGATATCATACAGGTATTCAGAAAACGTCATGGAGATTTGGGAAGCTTGATTACATTTGAATATTCATTAGTTATTGATTCTGTTTGATGTGTCGTAAGCTCCCGAGAGTCTGTGCAAAAACCTTAGACGCTATATAGAATTATCATTTATTTTTCGTATATTTATGGAAAGAAACTAAACAATATGTCTATGGACTACATAGTAGGAGAAAACAGAAATTAAATTCAAATGATAGCTCTTGAACAATTGGTTGCTCCAGATTTTTGGGCAAGGGTTATCGATTTATTTGTGGATATCTTGCCTATAGATGAGCTTGGGTTTAAATATGTCAAACTTCAATCAGAAGGGAGACCACCGTATAATCCTGCAACATTACTAAA